>Ga0315322_10003627_pt1 | contig 11890 bp, 11 predicted proteins | sample M110021515metaG_FD_203461 | JGI IMG/M metagenome (GOLD analysis project Ga0315322, IMG submission 203461) | Ammonia-oxidizing marine archaeal communities from Monterey Bay, California, United States - M1 100m 21515 | ecosystem: Environmental > Aquatic > Marine > Intertidal zone | place: USA... | reverse complement strand
GTCCATAACTGCTTGAACCCCGGAGGTTTCCACTCCGGTCCTCAAATCCTTTACCATCTGGTAAGGCTGGAAGACGTAACTGCGAATTTGGTTACCCCATCCCATTTCACCCTTTGCACCATAAAATTTCTCCATCTCAGCGCGCTTCTCGTCTTGTTGCTTTTCGTAAAGGCGGGACTTGAGAACTCGCATGGCCGTTTGCCTGTTCTTCAATTGCGAGCGTTCGTTTTGGCACTGAACTACAATATTGGTGGGGAGGTGAGTAAGTCGGACCGCCGAGTCGGTCTTGTTTACGTGCTGCCCACCCTTGCCGCTGGAACGGTAGGTATCGACGCGAAGGTCGTCATCGGGGATTTCCATCTCCACGTCGTCGTCCTCAACCTCGGCGATCACATCGACCGAGCAGAAGGAAGTATGCCTCCGCTTATTGGAGTCGAAGGGGCTTATGCGAACCAAGCGGTGCACACCACGCTCCGCCTTGGAGTAACCATATGCATTCAAACCCTCTATCCGAATCGAACATCGGCTAATACCCGCCTCTTCTCCTGGTTGGAGGTCCTGCAATTCGACGTTGAACCCTCTTCGCTCGGCCCAACGGACATACATCCTCATCAACATGTCGGCCCAGTCGCAGGACTCCGTCCCCCCTGCCCCTGCATGAATACTGAGCAGCGCCGGACGACCATCGAATGGTTCGTTCAGGAAACTGGCGACTTCCAAATCCTCGACTTGAGACAAAGCGGATTCAAGAGTGTATACGAACTCTTTGCTCATCTCCTCGTCGTCTTCATCTTCCTCGCACAATTCGCACAAGGCTTCGACGTCTTCGACCTGAGCTCGAAATTCTTCCACCTTGCAAACAGTCTGCTTCAGACGGTTGTTTTCGGATCCGACTTTTCTCGCAGTGTCCTGATCATCCCAGAAAGATGGCGAAGACATAGCTTCCTCGAGCTCCGCGATCTTTTTCTTCTTTTCGTCGCACTCCAAGAACTTCCACAAGTGATCCGTTCTTTTGATCAATGACTGTAACTTCGCCTTGTCTTCCGGTAAAATCATTCAATTCCCAACGTTAAATTTCAAAAGCGTAGCCATCGGGTAATTCTTCGTGTAGGCCACACTCGCGTTTGTGACCTGCGTTGCGAGTATCATCTCGCGAGGAAGCCTCGGACAATTTCTTCGTGCTATGCCAATCGCCCAAGGAATCGTACCCCTTTCCCTCCAGCGGATGATATGGTAGATTGTTGGCGGGAAGATATTCATAAGTCGTCCGATCGTCCCAATCGAGAATCGGATATATTTTGACTGTCCCGTTCTGAGTCTCGACGAATGTGCGGGCGGCACGACTTTTCGATTGCCCTCGACGCAATCCGGAGAGCCAGCCCTTGGCATTCAATTCCTTCAGGGCTCGCTGCATCGGTTCGACCTTGTTAATCAGGTTATACCTTTCCATCCCCTCGGCTCCCTGCTCCCAAAGTTTACCAAATCGTACTTCTTGATAAGCTTGAGAAAGACCAGCCGAGAAGGTTTTTGCCCTGATCCCGAGTTTTTCGCACAAGGCTTCCGCGTACTCATAGGTTTCTGAGAAGAGGTAACCCGTATCTACGAAGACAATTGGGATTTTCTTGCTCACCTTGCTAACTAGATGAAGCATGACGGCGCTTTGCAGGCCAAAGCTCGTGGACACAACAAGACCTTCGCCAAAGCGATCCCATGCCCAAGCCACTCGACCGATCGAGTCAAGCTGTTCCAGTTCCGTATTCTCTGAGGTAAAATCCTTGTTGTCCGCCTTCATGGTTATTTGATGGGGGAAAACAATGATCATGCCATGTCTATCCGATTTAGTAAAGAGCAGGCTTGCTCATAGATTAAAAGCATTGCTTCTTGCTCCAGTCCCTCCGAAATCTTATTTCTTTGAATATGGACCCTATCGAACGGATGGTAAGACGAACGCCTGCATTGAAAAGCTGCGTAGAGAGTGTTCGGCTCTCCTACGACGCCCTGCTCGCTTGCTTTCGCAACGGGAACAAACTCCTTTTGTGCGGTAATGGCGGCAGTTGCGCCGATTGCGAACATATAGCCGGAGAACTTATAAAGAGCTTCTACAGGGATCGCCCCCTCGATACTGAATTGGCTGAAAAGCTAGGCTCCGAGCTTGCCGACAACCTACATGGTTCGCTTCCTGCCATCCCCCTCGCCTCTTTCACTACTTTTCAGACGGCATTCGCCAACGATGACAATCCAGAGTATGCATTTGCACAACAAGTTGTGGGTCTCGGTAAATCCGGCGACATGCTTCTCGCCATTAGCACTTCCGGAAATTCGGCAAATATCTTGCATGCGGCAAAAACAGCTCATTCGATGGGACTAAGAGTGATCGGTCTCACTGGAGAAAGCGGAGGCAAGTTGGCTCCGCTTTGCGACGTCGCCGTCTGCGCACCCGAAACCGACGTCGCTCGCATACAGGAACTTCATCTACCTATCTACCATGCCCTCTGTGAAATGATCGAGGAAGCCATTTTCGGCTGACTTCTGTCTTTTCCATCTCCCTCATGACCGACCTTCGCGAGCAATTCCCCTCGCAGGAAATTTCTCTTGTGCGAGAGATTTCCGAGGACATTGCCCAGTCCGGCGGGCGGGTTCTCTGCGTAGGCGGTTGCGTACGGGACGCTCTACTCAAAATCGAACCCGAAGAATTCGATCTCGAAGTCAGCGCCATCAAACCGGAAGATCTTCGCGCTATTTTGGCGCACAAGCACTCGGTCGATGAATATGGAAAATCATTTGGAGTGCTTAAACTGAAAGGCAAACCGATAGAAGTGGCAGTGCCTCGTTCGGAGACCAAGAGCGCCACCGGTCATCGGGGGTTCTCCGTCGACGTCGATCCCCATCTTCCCTTTCCCAAAGCCGCGGCTCGGCGTGATTTCACAGTCAACGCAATCGGTCTGGATCCGCTTACGGGAGAATTACTCGACCCGCACGGCGGGATGAAGGACTTGGATGCCCGCATCCTACGACATGTCGGTCCCGCCTTTGTGGAAGATCCTTTGCGGGTTCTGCGCGGTATGCAGTTTACCGCTCGCTTCGACCTGACGCCGGCTCAAGAGACCATCGAGCTCTGCCGAACCATCGACTTGGAAGGCCTTGCACCCGAACGAATCTTCGACGAATGGAAGAAGCTCTTGCTCAAAGGGAAAACCATCTCGCGAGGTCTAAAGTTCTTAAGAGATACGACTTGGCTTCGCTTCTTTCCCGAATTGGAGGCTCTTGTTGATTGCCCGCAGGACCCTGAATGGCATCCCGAGGGAGACGTATGGGTGCACACCCTGCACTGCATGGATGCATTTGCCGAAAAACGAATCAACGACGAATGGGAAAACCTCGTAGTCGGTCTTGGCGTCTTGTGTCACGATTTGGGCAAGCCGCTCACCACAGTCACCGATGAAAACTCCCGTATTCGATCTCCCAAGCACGAATCGAAGGGAGAAGCCCCAACCCGATCATTCCTGGAGAGAATGACCAATCAAAAGGATTTGCCCGAACAAGTCGTTCCGCTCGTTCGCCGCCATTTGGCACCCCGTACTTTTTACATGGATCAAGCAAGCGACTCGGCAATCCGCAGATTGGCTCGCCAAGTTGTCCGCATCGACCGCCTCGTCCGTGTCGCCGAAGCCGATATGGCGGGACGTCCACCCAAATCAGCTGAATTCCCGGAAGGAAAATGGCTGCTTGCCCGAGCCGAGGAACTCCGAGTGAAGGAAACCGCACCAGAGCCGATCGTCCTTGGACGTCACCTCATCGAGCGCGGGATGCAACCCGGTGCCGGCTTCGGTCCCATCCTCGAGGAATGCTTCGAGGCTCAACTCGATGGCACATTCAATGACCTTGAAAGTGGCCTTGACCACCTCGCATTAATCTTAAAGCGCACATCGACTGACGTTTAACGTACGCCCACAGGTAATAAAGACCAACTTGAGACACTCCCATAAACCTTTCAATATCGCAGATAAAGCATTGACAAACATCTATTTACAAAATATAATTGAGCTCCAAGCATAATAGGCGCAAGACTTGCAATAGACAACCCACCATGAAAATTCACACGCGAAGGCTCCTCCTGACTCTACTTGCAACCCTTGCAATTTCAGCAAATGCCAAGGAACACTTGCTCAACATCCCCTTGAATGACCTTGAAATCACTTCGGGGCACTTGCCCGGGGGGAATGTGAACCTGTCGCACACATGGCAAGGAGGTCGTTGGGTTCCTGAAGTCATGCCCTATGCCGTGGCTTCTCAGGCAAAGGAAATTTACCTCTTGATGGATCAGGATGAAAATAGGCGCAGGTGGCGAAGCCAATTCCGTCCCAACCAGACACGCGTCATCATTCGCACCGACAGGCTTCCTCTGAAAGGTACCATTTTCTTGCCCGGTGCTGATGGGGAAGGCCTTCGGTCCGTGGAGTTTCGCGTGAAAAAGGGTAACTCGCTCGGTGAATTGGAATTCCATAAGGCGCGAAAAGAATATTACGAACGTTTGCTCGCTCGAGGCATCCCCGGAGCCGCATGGTTCAGGCACCAAGCGGACTCCAGTGCAGCGGTAATGCGCAAACTGGACGCAAACGTCACAAATGCGGCGAACCCCAACAGACGTCCCAATCGTCCTTCCAGAAGAAGTCTAGAGGACACCTTGGATCTCTTTTCCGGAGGCCGAGCCCTAAGTGAGAACCTGCAGTTTGATCGCGAATTGCGCTTAACACCTGAGGGTAATGCCACAATCCCCGTAAAGAATGTTACGGGCATCACCATTGCCGAAATGGAGTGGCAGGAACTGTTGGGGGACAAGAAACCTGCCCTGGATCCTCTCGCCAAGATCATACCCGCCGACCAGCACGCCATTTTCTTTCCCACATTCGCCGACTTGCTCACCATCTTCGACGAAGCCGCCCTTCAGGGCACCCCCCTACTTCGCTTGGCCGAGGCTCGTTCCGAGAGTGCCCAAAGCAAGGAGAAGTATCGGGACCAGCTCTGCCTTCCCATTACCGAATTGAGCCGCCTGCTCGGGCCTAAGCTCATCGCCTCAGTGGCAATGACGGGAGGAGATCCCTTTCTTCGTACGGGTACGGATCTCACAATCCTCTACGAGGCCAAGCAGACCGAAGCCTTGGTCGCCTCCCTCGCCTTGCGACGCCTGCAGACCTTGCAAAAACGAAAGGATACCAAGGCCGTCACGGGAACCGTTGCGGGCATCGACTACGTAGGGCTCGTCTCACCCGATCAGTCCATAAAGTCCTATTCGGCAGTCCTAGGCAAGAACGTCGTAGTGGTCACTAACTCACTGGCTCAGCTTCGCAGGTTGGCCGCCGCCGAATCGGGTAAGAAGCCCAATCTGGCAAGCCTCGACGAATACTCCTTCTTCCGTTCCCGCTACTTGCGATCCGCCGACGTCGAGGAGCAAGGCTTCCTGATGGTCACCGATGCCGCAATTCGTCGCTGGTGCGGGCCTGCTTGGCGAATTGGAGCCTCCCGCCGCACTCGAGCCGCCGCCGCTCTGTCCGAGCTTCAGGCTCGGCACGAAGCCGGGGCAAAGCTGCAAGCAAAAGAATTCCCCGAACTCGGAAAGGTTTCGATCGTTGCCGGAAAAGTGCAGTCTTCCAAATACGGCAACCTCGGTTTTCTCACGCCAATAACGGAAATGGGAATCAAAAAAATATCCGCACCCGAAAAACGAGCCTACGAAGTCTTTCGCGACCGTTACCAGTCCAATTGGTCCGCCTTCTTCGACCCCATTGCCGCTCGCCTCGTGATCGATGAGGGCCACCTTTCGGCAGACGTCTCTATCATGCCCCTCATCGCAAACAGCGACTACCGCCAAATCATCGAGACCACGGGCACCGTAAAGCTGAATCCCAACGCCGGTGACCCGCACGAGGAATCCCTAGTCCACTGGATCACTGCCCTCGACATGAAGTCGCGCACCATGCAGCAAGCGGGAAACATGGCCGCTCTCTTTGCTCCCTCACTTGGACTGAATGCCTTTGGATGGGTCGGCCAATGGATGTCGGTATACGCGGACAAGTCTCCCTTCTGGGATGAATTCGGAAAAGCCGTCGCCAAGGACGGCGAGGACGGGGCCGAGGAATTCATGAAGGATAACGTCGGTCACCTGCCCCTCGCTCTGAACGTCGAGGCCACCAACCCATTCAAGCTCACTGCTTTTCTGGCGGCCCTCAGGGCCTGGATCGAGCAAACGGCTCCCGGCATGACTACTTGGACAAACCACGAGTACAAGGGGCAAGGATACGTAAAGATAGCCCCCGCAGGCGACATTCGGGAAGATCTTGAAGAAGAAGGCGTCGAGGAGATCGCCCTATACTACGCCCCTTCCTCGAAATTACTGACCGTGACCTTGAACGAGGAGCTCCTCAAGCGTTCCATGGATCGCCGCCTAGAAATTCGGCAAATGAAAAAGGACAAGCAACCACTACCTGAGAACCCCAAGCCATGGCTTGGCGAAAGCACCTCCATCACCGTAGACAGCAAGTTGATCTCGTTTTTCGACGTTTTTTCCCGCGATGAAATGACGAAGCAATTCCGCCGCCGTTCCTGGAACAACCTGCCCATTCTCAATGAGTGGAAGCTAAACCTCGGAAAGGACGACGCCCTCGCCTACCACACAAAGACTTGGCACGTACTGCTCACATGCCCCGGTGGCGGGAAGTACCTCTGGAACGAGAAATTCCAAACCTACGAGTCGACTGTGTTCGGCCATCCCGGGCAACCCAAGACCCCGAAGGATCCAGCTTCTTTGCTAAAAGGTTTCAAGCGCCTCGATTTTGGTCTCACCTTCGAGCACGACGGACTTCGAGCCAGAGGCACCGCTTGGAAACGCCTCCAAAATTCCAGAGACTGAAATTCGGACTGCCCTTGAGAGAGTGATCCCGTCCGCGACCTCGACTATTGGGATTCGGTAGCTATTCAACTGCACAGGTTATGTATAGTTCCTCGTCAGCAATGATCTGGTTATGCAATTAAGGGAAACAAGGACTAGCCAACCCTTTGCTTTGCTGCCGGATGTGGTAGAAGAGCGTTGGCTCATTACAGTCCCAAGTGATTTTCTGCAAATTTCTTGGTGTAGTAGTAGCCAAAGCCCGAGGCAATTACGCTGAGAGGGTACTGAGCCATGAGCTCCAGAGGTCCGCAAACCCACCATGCTAGCCAACCGGCGGCTGTGGTCCCGATGAGAACAAGAGCTCCTTTCATAACTGGATATGAAAGGTAGATATGAAATAAAATCGAGAATGTTCTCCGAACGATAGACGAACTGACTAAAGTCGCTGATAGAGCAAGAGAGAATCGACCGACCGTAAGAAATTATTAGAAGGGTCGAATTACGATATCCTTGAACCAGACGGCTTGCCCATGGTTCTGGAAGCCTATGCGCCCCTTGCGTGGAAGATCGTTGAGGGCGTTCTTGAATTTGTTGTCGGAACCATCGGGGTTCTTTCCCGGAATGTTCCAATCCTCGAGATTTACGGAGAAGCACTTGCCGCCGTTCAAGTAGCAGGAGATGCGAGATCCGTCGCATCGCAGACGAAAGGCGTTCCATTTGCCCACCGGCTTGGACAAGTCCTGGGCGGGAGCTACACCGTCGTAGAAGGACCCGTTTAGTTTTCGAGGCGGCAGTTTCTTTTTCGCTTTCCGCTGAAAGCCTTCGTTGTCCATGAGCTGAATTTCGAAACCGCCCTGCACGGGGTTGTTCTTGTCCGTCCGATAGAATACGCCTGAGTTGGCTCCGGGGGAAAGTTTGTAGGAGAGAGACAATTCGAAATCGGCGAATTCCCGCTTTGTCCAGAGGTATCCCATACCGCGGATGCGGTTTTTTCCCTTGGCGTCCTTTTGCACCTGCATGCGGCAAACGACGGAACCGTCCTTCTCGATTTCCCAAGAACCTTTGGCGAACTCGAACCTGTCCAAATTGCTGCCGTCGAAGAGGATGTCGGCGGAAACGCGCTGGGTAGCTCCGAAAATAATGAGGGTCGAGAATACGAGTGAAGTTTTCATCAAGAGCATTACTGGGGAAACGGCGATGTGGGTCAATGGCTTAGGCTGGAGTCCATCGTTGCTGCAGGAGAGCGTCCGCGACGCTTGACCGTGCGAATGCTAATCATAGGATAGATGGCATATGAAAGCTCTCCTCACGATCCTTTGGCTGTCGGCGGCGCTGACGGGCTGCCAAAAGGCCGATTTGGAAGATCCCGACGTGTTCGAAGAAATCGCATCGCAAGCGATCGACCCCGGTACGCTGGAAGCAAAGAGAGTGAAGGGTCTGTTGGTACTATGCATTCCCGACACCGAAAAACCGTTCTCGGGTTGGGTGAAGGAAAACTACCCCAACGGCCAGCTCAAGAGATTGGGATACTTGAACGAGGGAGCGAAGGACGGTCTCTGGATTTCTTGTTACGAAAACGGGGAAAAACAACTTGAGATTCGTTACAAGAAAGACGTCGTTCACGGAAAAATTTTCTCTTGGCATCCGAATGGACAAAAGAAATCGGCAGGGAATATCAAGGACGGAGAAATGGATGGTCCATGGGAAGAATGGTACGAGAACGGATGGAAATCAAAAGTGCAAAACTGCGACTTCGGCAAACTCGTATCGGCCACGGTCTGGAAGCCGGATGGCGAAAAGTGCCCGATGAGCAACGTCGTGAACGGCAACGGAAAACTGATCGACTACAACGATGACGGAACGATCGCTAAAAGCAAAATCTATAAGGACGGTGTCGCCATAGAGGGTTCAAACCGTACCGGCGAAACCTCCCCTTGAGTTCGACCACCGCTCCACTCCGGCAAACTGGAGAACCTAGGAAACGGTTTGGGCAACGTAGACCGCGCCCTTGGAAGTGCCTCCGAGCAAGGGGTTGGCAAATTCTATGGTATGAGCTTCGGCCTGAGCAAATACCTTACCCAAATGCTCGGTGAAGGCGGCTTCGGGTACACCGTCCGACCACAGGGCAAACACGCCTCCCGGGCGCAAGTGTCGAGCAAGCTCCTCAAGACCCTCCTTACTGTAAAAACGCTCGTTCGTATGGTTCAAAAGGTTTGTCGGGGTGTGATCGATGTCGAGCAAGATGGCATCATGTTTCTTTGACGGGGCGTTTGGATCAAAACTCGTCTCGGTGTTTCGTGAGAGAGAAAAAAAGTCGGCATGTACCAGACGACAACGCGAATCCTCGGTCAATAATTTGCCCAAAGGGACCAAACCCCGTTGGTGCCACTCGATCACCGCATCCAAATAATCGATTACGACAAGAGACGAGACACGTGAATCCTCCAAGGCGGAAACGGCAGTGTAACCGAGACCAAGTCCGCCGACGACGACGTCGAGATCGTCATGCCTCAAGACTCCAAGCCCAAGCTTGGATAGCTGTCGCTCCGCCTCATGGAAGAGGCTGGACATAAGAAAATCGTCGCCCAATTTCACCTCGTAAATGTCGAGATCACTGAATTGGGGCATGCGACGACGACGCAACAGTAGATCTCCCAGTGGGGTCTCCCGAAAGTCCAGTTCCTCGAAACTTAAGCTCATACTTGCACCAAGAGATAATCGAAGCTGTCAGGAAGTTCAATCGAGATTACGCTTGAGAGTTGTCCCGACGCTCAAGGATACAAATAGAGTAACAGAATTTTCAATAGTTGAACGAGGAATCAAAGCCATGTAACCAGATCGGGTGCTTGCCATATAACTTCGGACTACTTCACGTTATGGAAATGAGACGAAACCGATGTTGACAAACTCAGAAAGGGATTGCCGAATCAAACAGACCCTTATTCATACGAATTAATAGGTTTACTACGAAAACCATACTCTCTCCAACATGAATGCCGAACGCCTAGACCATTTTCGCGAATGCCTGGAATCACTCGCCGAAGAAATCAAGGCATACTTGACCTCCAGCAAGGAATCCGCCGGCGTGGTCGAACTGGACACCTCGATCGGCCGCCTTTCGAGAATGGACGCCATGCAGAACCAACAAATGGCGATGGAACTACGGCGGCGGAAGAAGAATCAGTTACTGCAAATCACCAATGCCCTCAAAAGGATCGATCAAGGCTCCTACGGCCAGTGCGGACTATGTCGACAACCAATTTCCGAAGACCGACTGGAAGCTTTTCCAGAAATAGTCGCCTGCGTCAACTGCGCCTAATTATAGTTTACTTGGCGGGTTTGCGATTCAATACGGCGTCCTTGGTAGTGGCAACGACTGCCATCACTTCACCTATCAACGTGGAGTCCACCTTCAACTCCTCAAGCGTGCCTTGAAGGTGTTCGGCAATCGCATTGAAGTCGCTCTCCCTCAAGTCAAGTGAGGCATGAGCTTTTCGCATATCCTTCCCTTTCCATGGAATGGGTCCGCCAAGAGCAGCAGCCAGAAACGCTTTCTGTTTTCCCCGCTGCTTATTCATGTTAACGTCCTCGAAAAAGTGATTCACTCGCTTGTCTGCGAGCACCTTTTTATAAAAGATTTCCACAGCGGCATCGAGTGCGGGTTCCCCCCCAATTCGCTCATAAAGAGTGGAGAATTTTTCCTTAACACCTGTCGGTTGATTTTTCTTGGACTCCAAGCAATCGGCTCCGAAGCTAATGCTGGCAAGAATAATTCCAAAGCCAAGACTGTAAATGGATTTTTTCATGATTTTTAAGATTAGGTGTGTTGTGTAACGATTGTTAAAGGCCGAAACATACCCGACCCGCCTTTAATATGCATATCAGATACACCTTTAGTCAAGGTGATTTGCAGAGATTGCTTGTAATTCTATTTCAAGAAAGGTTGAGACGCCGGAGCATGGCGATCTTTCCCTTCATCAGATCGGCGAGCGTGACCTTGTCCAACTCGTGCATGAAAGCCGCCAGAGCTTTTGATAGGACGATTTGGAGTTCACACGCACCAGCGATGCAACAGGTACCTTTGCCTAATGGAAAGCATTCCACGATCGACAAACTTTCGGTGGCTCGAACCAATTCCCCTACCCCGATCCTTTCGGGTGGCTTGCCTAGAGCGATTCCACCACCACGTCCTCGAAAGGTTTCGAGATAGCCCAACTTTGAAAGATTATGAACAACCTTGACCAGATGATTTTGAGAAATGTCGAAGGAGCTCGAAATCTCTTTTACGGAAGAACGCTCAGCCCCTCGCAATGAAACATATAAGAGCACTCGAAGAGAGTAATCGGTAAACTGGCTCAATTCCATTACGATCTCTGATAGTAATTATCAGAAATCGAATCAAGCAGGTATTGATCAGAATCTTAAGAAAGCAGAAGATTTACCGACGACCATAAACAAGTTGGTAGCATCACCGTGCAGGACAATCGGTGAACCAGAGATAAAAACGCGACGCAGAGGAAACTTGCAAAAACAATTCATCTAACCCGACCAAGCTTACCTAAGTTGGAAACCACACGCATGGCACTACAAGAGAGGAGTCATACCTTTAATCCCATGGTAGTTTTTACTCGTCGAAGATAAAGTGCAAAGAACGGCTTCGACAGTTCTTAATCATGAGCAAAGTCGAATCAAACAAACCAAGAGGAGCACAATTGACCTAGAATGTCGTAGATGGAATAGCCCCATAAAACGCAGTAATATGACATAAAAAAAGTTCTTGTAACAAAATATATATTTTTCCTATATTTAAAGTCTCCAAATAAAATCTCCAATCCCCCATATACATTCCCCTTGTTTAATTTCTAGGAGCTAGCTTTCAGGCTTGCTTTGATAAAAAAGCGACATCTTTGCCAAGAATAGTTTTTCGATGCAAATCCGATTTCAACTTTCCATTTCCACAAAACATAAATACTAATCAATAATATATGAATAAAAACATACTTA
>Ga0315322_10003626_pt1 | contig 11892 bp, 12 predicted proteins | sample M110021515metaG_FD_203461 | JGI IMG/M metagenome (GOLD analysis project Ga0315322, IMG submission 203461) | Ammonia-oxidizing marine archaeal communities from Monterey Bay, California, United States - M1 100m 21515 | ecosystem: Environmental > Aquatic > Marine > Intertidal zone | place: USA... | reverse complement strand
GGATTCCGAGCTCAAGCAGGGTTTTATGATAAATTGCCATTAAATGCAGGTCATACCGTTGGCAGCCTTCATGGCGGTTTGGCGTGTTTATCATGAAATAAGCTAAATCAAATGTAGGTGGACCGAAACAATAGTCGCCCCAGTCAAATAAGGTCAGATCGTTTTTCAGGGAAAAATTATCCGGTTTGATATCGACATGGATGAGGGTGGAAGGCTCCGCTTGCTGGACCCTAAATCCGTGGTGAATGTAGTCCCTGACCACTCCGCAGGCAAAGGCACCTAGGCAATGATGGGCAATGCGCTTGTGTTGATCGAAGATAGCCCCGTAACTGCTGCCTATCTGGGCAAGATTATCGGTAAACGTAGGCAGTCCTGCGGGAAGATTCCAGTGACTCTGGTGTAATCCTGCCATTTGCTTGACGATAGTTTCATCAATGGTCTGGGCAGAGGCCCTGGTGTTAGGGTAGGGGACCGCAGAACCGACATCTTCAAGTACCAGGCAGAACGAGAGTGGTTTTTCCTGAAAGTGCTGGTAGTAGCACTCAGGCGTGTTCAGGTCGAGTCCCGGCGCAATGTCGCGATAAAATTGGTGTTCCCGTTGATAGCTCTTGAACTGGACGGCGATCCTGCGTTTTGCAGGGTCTAGAGAAGCAGTTTTGACGATAACGCTCCTGGGTTGTTGTCGAGGTGCGTCAATGGCTTGCAAGTGAATCCTGAATACATCAGAGACGAAGCCCGCTGACAACGGCTGTATTTGTCGTATGGTAATGGATTCGCTGAGAATATCGGATAACCAGGCATGGCTTATCTGATCTTTGCTAAATGCCGGGCTTTTTTTCCGGGTCATGAACATCACCTGCGTTTATTGCGGTGCGATGCCGGGTAGTTTCAGTTTTACCTGCGCCTGCCTGACAGTCTCATTAGCTATATTGCGAATCTGTAGATCCAGCGTTGCTTGTTCCCAGTTGATTTCAAGCAGGGCAAAATTAGCATCATAGAAAGGTAAACCGATACGTTTAGGCCCTGGCTCGGTTTGAATATCCGTTTTGAAGCCGCTGAGTGGTACGTTCAGAGAAGAGGTGGTCAATTCCCAGAGGGGAGTTTCAAGGCTGGAGTCATGCCGATAAAGCGCTGCTAAATGCCTGTCCCCACTAACCAGGATGACATTGCTGGGTTGGTTCTGTCGAAGTAGCTTAAAAAGCCGAGATCGCTCCTTGGGTAGCAACTGCCATGCTTCCCAGTGGTGGCCTTCAGCGATAACCTGAATTGACGAGACTATGATTCGTACCTGGGCGGGAACAGTTAGCTGTGACGCCAGCCAAGCCCACTGCTGCTCTCCCAGAAGCGTCTGCTCCGAATCCAGCGAGGCCTGGTAGGGTCCATGATAGCCAGGCTCTGGCAGAACCGTCAGCGGGGTCCTGAAAAACCGGGTATCGAGGAGAATAATCTGGACTTGATTGTTTTTCGGGCCGATGATTTTACTTTGATAAATACCTTGGCGATGTCTCACTGGAGCTTCGGGGGGAATGGCCCAGACGTACTCGAATAAGCTTTCTGATAACACCTTATGGGGCCAGTTCCCGCCAGCATCATTCAAGCCAAAGTCATGGTCGTCCCAGGTAGCCAATATTGGGACCTGCTGGCGTAATCGGGCAAAGGGTGCCGACTGCGCCAGCAAATGATAAGCCTTTTTCAGGCTGAGTAAGGAGGCGTCGTCTTGCTCGGTAGTAGCATAAACGTTATCTCCCGCAAAAAGGAAGATATCGGGTTGCTGCTGCAAGATCGTACTAAATATGGTTTGATCTTTGTCTCCCTCGGCACATGAGCCAATGGCTATCCTGCTAATAATCGCCTTGCTATCCAGCTCTGCTGATGGCATTGGTTGAGCAGGGCTAAACGAAACCGGATCGGCAAAACTCAGTTGAGTCAGCTGGAAGAATAAACCGGCAATAATGAAAATCAGTCTAGGCACGCTCATCATTTCTGTTAGTAACGATTACTTTAAGTTAGGGCCTTGGACTATGCTAACCGAATCCAGTGATTCACGCACGAACCGCTGGATCATCAGTATGACCGCCAGTAGACTCAGGTTTAAATTGCTAGGGAGCAGCAAGGTGGCCAAGCTAAAAAAATTACCGTATGTTGAAAATTCGATTGATGCCATGCTGGCACGGGCCAGCTCATTTGCTGAAATGCTGCAACAGCGTCGCACCGTCAGGGACTTTTCGAGCCGTCGGCCGCCAGAGAAGGTCATACTCGATTGCCTGCGTGTGGCTGCCAGTAGCCCAAGTGGGGCCAATCAGCAACCATGGCACTTCGTGGTCGTTAAAGATGAGGCAATGAAACACAGCATCAGGGTCGCCGCTGAAAAAGAAGAGCAGGAATTTTATTCGGGTCGTGCGCCGCTGGACTGGCTACGTGCATTGCAGGCGATCGGCACTGATGCGAACAAACCATTTCTCGAGCAAGCGCCTTACCTGATTGCCATTTTCCAGGAACGTTATCATTACGATGAAAACAACAAGCGCATAAAGCATTACTATGCGCCTGAATCGGTTGGCCTGGCAACCGGGTTCCTGATCACGGCTATTCACAATGCCGGGTTAGTCTGTCTAACGCATACGCCCAGTCCTATGAAATTCCTTAATGGGCTGTTATCTCGACCCAAACAGGAAAAGCCTTTTCTGATTTTAGTCGTTGGCTACCCAGCCGAATCAGCGATGGTTCCTGAACTGCCAAAAAAGGATCTTGGGCAAGTCGTTACCATTATTTGAAGCTCATCGGACCATCTGAAAGGGATCGAGTATTTGTCAAATAGGGCTTCGAGCAGTTTGCTTTTCTTGCTGAGGCAGCATGAGCGAAATGTAATCGATGAGTATATGGCCTGTTTCAACCAGGTAAGCGTCAACTTCATCATCCTCGGCTGGCTTGGAATTATCGCTGCTAGGTAATATCGGCGGCTCGGCGTTAATGCTGACATCGACTAACTTGACCTGTTCCAGCGCACTTGCCCGGTCAAGGGGTTCCTCCACAGAGGTTGGGGTGCTCGCTTCATTACTGGACGAAGGCGCTTCTGCAGCAGGCTCCTCGTCACTGGACATATCGAGTTCATCGAGAGAAGCGATCTCTGGTAATCCCTGGGCTACTCGCTTTTTATTAGTTAGGCCAAGCCAGAAAGCTTTGGATTCAGCTTGTTGGGCTCTTCTTGCTGTTTCATTCAGGGAGACAGAGGTTAATTCACTACGCGCTTTCTTGTACTTAAATGCATCCGTGAGATAAATGAAATCCGGGTCGTGAGTGGTTCTCTCCAGGTGCCTTTGCGTTAATTCCGAGAGAATCGAGTCCTGCGAGGGTTTTAGGCGGAATTTAGCAGCTTTGATTTTGTCCCATGGCAGCGGACGTTCGAGGGTGCTTTCACCGATGGACTCGGGATCATAGCTTGAAGGGTATTGAATGTCTGGAATGATTCCTTTGTGCTGAGTGGACTCACCGGTGATGCGATAAAATTTTGCCTGGGTCATTTTTAGCTGACCTTTGTTGAGGGCTTGCAGGGACTGTACGGTGCCCTTGCCAAAAGTCTGCGTGCCCAGCACTAAACCGCGATTGTAGTCCTGGATAGCGCCGGCAAATATTTCAGAAGCTGAGGCGCTTAACCGATTGACCAGGACGGCAAGTGGCCCTTCGTAAGTGATACGGATATCTCGATCGCTCAATATATCGACCCTATCAGCCTTGCTGCGTATTTGAACTGTCGGGCCTCGGTCAATGAATAATCCGGTCAAGGTCTTGGCTTCCTGAAGAGAACCTCCACCATTATTGCGCAGGTCGATGACGACGGCATCTACATTCTGGTCCTGTAGGTCAAGCAACAGATTCCTGACATCCCGGGTAGTACTCCTATAAAACGGGTCACCGTTTTGGAGAGCTTGGAAATCGATATAAAACGTAGGGATATCAATGACCCCAATGCGTTTTGTTTCTCCAGCCTGTTCGATTTCGATGATGTCGGACTGGGCTGATTGTTCTTCAAGGTTAACCTTATTACGGGTGATCTGGATTATTCTGCCGAGACTGCTATCGGCGCTGTTGGACGAAAGGATTTCTAATCTGACAATGGTGTCCTTCTTGCCTCGAATTAACTGCACAACATCATCTAGTCGCCAGCCGATCACGTTGACCATTTCTCCTTCCAGGCCCTGGCCAACACTGGTGATAAAGTCATTAGGCTGTAACTGTTTGGCTTTATCAGCCGGTCCAGCGGGCACTAGAGAAACCACCTTGGTGTATTCATCTTCTATTTCAAGAACAGCACCTATTCCTTCCAGTGAGAGACTCATATTGATATTGAAATTTTCAGAGGTGGTCGGTGAAAAGTACTGTGTATGAGGGTCATAGGTTTTAGTGAAGGCGTTCATGAAAAGCTGGTAGACATCCTCGCTGCGAATTTGTCGCGTTCGCTTGAGCCGATTCTTATAGCGTTTTAACAATAATTCTGAAATAGATTGCGACTCTTTTTTAGCCAGTCGCAAGTTCAATACGTCATTCTTAATACGTCTGCGCCAGAGATCGTCAAGCTCTGATTCGGATGCAGCCCAGGCTGCTTCTTTGCGATCAAGCTCAAGTGTTTCATCCTGATCAAAATTAAATTGATCTGTGCCAGTCTCGAGAAGGGTGATTATCTTTTCGAGGCGGAGGATCACTTTCTCCTGGTAGCGATTAAAAATAATAAACGCAGGCTCTATATCACCTCTCCTGAGCGCATTATCTAGTTCGAGACGGAACTTTGAAAAACTCTTGATATCCTCCGCAAGCAGGTAGCTCTTGCTGGGATCAATATCACTTAGGTAACTGTTGAAGATAAGCTCCGATACATCATCGTCGAGTATTGCTCTGATGTAATGGCGATGATTGAGTGCAGCAACGATATTTTTAGTGGTTTCTCTATACTCAGGCAGCGGCGCCAGTTCCAGTAGTTCAGGGGTTGGCTGTTCGGGTACGTTAGCGACAGTGCTGATGCTGAAAAGCATGCCAGCGAAGAACGTGAATAATTGTGGCTTAAGGTTTTTCATTTGACGCACCCATCTAATTTTTGTTACCGGACTAAACCTGGCTAGTGCAATTGGGCTTTATTGCCGTTGATGCCAATGATCCTAGCAGGTTTAGTTTGCGATGATGTCAATTTGGAATCAAGTGTGTACAGCAAGTAGGCACATCTGGAAATAGTCCGGTTGTGATAATAAAAGCGCGAAATTTGATATAAAGCAGTATCTGGTTCCATTCAAATTTAGTTTGTATGGCATAATATGTCTTTTATATTCGGAATCCACCCCATGAAAAAATATCTGTTACTAATCCTATTCACACTCGCGTATTCGACGGTCCTGGCGGAATCAGATGAACCGGTTGAAACGCAGACGATTGACGAAGGCCTTGTTTCCCAGCGAGGTTATTTCTTTGGTTATTCCTTCGGTAACATGCTGAAGCAGGGTGGTAATGAAGATGTAGATTTGCAGGCCTTGTTAGATGGGATGAAAGATTCGTTGGCCGAGGTGCAACCCGCTATGAGTTCGGAGCAGCAAACGGCGGTTATCAATATAATCAAGCAAAGGCAGGAAGCAATCCAAGTTGCCCAACAGGAAATGACTGAAAACATGGGGCAGCGAAATATCGATGCAGAGATTGCCTTCCTGGCTGAAAATGGCACCAGGGAAGGGGTCGATACAACTGCCAGCGGGTTGCAAATGGAAGTGCTTGAAGAAGGTCAGGGGAAGTCACCCAGGTTATCCGATACAGTAGTGGTTCACTATGAGGGAACGCTTCTCGATGGCACTGTTTTTGACAGTTCGCTGGCCCGTAATGAGCCTGCTGAATTTGGCCTCCAGCAGGTGATACCCGGATGGACTGAAGGTTTGCAGCGTATGAAAGTCGGTGGCAAAGCTAGATTATTTGTACCTTCTAGGCTTGCCTATGGTCCGGCTGGACGAGGTAATATCCCACCTAGCGCATTATTGATATTTGAGGTTCAATTACTGTCCATCAAATGAGTCAAAGTTCCTCAGGGCAGTAACACGGGGTGATTCATCTTTGCCAGGGCCATGCTGTTTCAGGTTCGGGAGTGTGGTTTTAAAGCTGGGGCCTTCGCTCAGTGACCGGAGAGCCTGCGGGGCAGGAGATAACAGTGACTAGATTATTGTCTACAGTTTTTTTTGCCAGTGCCTTTATCTGGGTAGCGATCGAGTTTTTTGACGTTGACATTGAGGTAATGAAAGTCTTATTCATTTACTCACTGGTGTTTGTTGTCCTGTTGATTCTGACTGGTCTGGTATTTAGCCCAGTGGTTAGGCTTTTCAGGCGGTCAAGGAAGTCGAGTTTGCTCGAAAAAGCCTCAACTGAATCCTCATCCGAGGATGAAATTAATTGAGTTCTCTTAAGAAGCGATCTTTTCTCGGGAAGTAGTAGCGATCATAGTCAATCGAAAAAGCAATGGTATGGGCTCTTCCAGTGATCTGGTCACGCGTAATCAGGCCGATTTTTCGGGAGTCACGACTATTATCGCGATTATCACCGAGCATTAAATATTGGTCTTCAGGTATCTTGAGAGGGCCAAAACTGTTGTACTCATTAGGCTCTGAAGGCTTGAGCATCACGGGGTAACGAATTTCACCGACTGATTCGTAGAAGAAATGGTGTTTTCTTCGCTGTACTGCATCGAGCTGATTGATTATTTCCTCACCAAGCTGGGAATAACTGGCGGGTTGATGATTAATAAATAATTGATTATTTCGCATTGCGACAATATCACCAGGCACACCGATCACTCGTTTAATAAGGAGTTTATCGTCATCGGGAGAATAGAATGTAACGATTTCACCGTGGGTCGGGTTACTCCACTGGCTAATATGTAGAGTGGTGAAGGGGACTTTTAGGTCGTAGGCGAGTTTATTAACCACGACTCGGTCGCCCTCTAGAATAGTTGGTTTCATTGAGCCCGATGGTACCTGGTTCCAATCGGCGATAGCCGATCTAAACAGGATCATGATGACAATGAAAATGATCAATCCACGCCATTCTTTAAAGAAATTAATTGCTGTTGTTCCCCGCAAACGATTTAATCCTGTTTTGATTGAGTTTACCGTGTAATACCGAAGATGTCAGAGGCTGGTGACAACTAATCTCAATACTAAAGGTCGTTATCAGTAGACTGGGCTGGTGGTGACGGGAAAACACTAACCTGAGCCCGTATGGGACGGTCACTGTGCTGGAGCACGAGGAGAACGGTAAAATGCAAGTTAAAACAGCTGATGGTGTAGATCTTTACTACGAAGTAGTGGGTCAGGGTCCTGCGCTGATTTTTGCGCATGGAGCAGGTGGAAACAGTGCAAGTTGGTATCAACAGGTGCCATACTTCAGTCAGAATTACACGACCCTCGTTTTTGACCACAGAGGGTTTGGCCGATCCAGGTTTGCCGAGGATGAGTTTAGTACGCAATATTTCGCCGATGACCTGAAGGTTATTCTCGATCATGCGGGTATCGATCAGGCGACGCTGGTATGCCAGTCGATGGGTGGCTGGACCGGTATTAATTTTGCGTTAGATCATCCGCAGCGGGTTACTGCGCTAGTGATGTCCCATACCATAGGAGCCATCAGTAGCCCGGAAATAGTCGCTGCCTTGCAAACAGCAGCGGCGGGAAGAGAACAAGATAGTCATCCGTTGGGTAGTTTGGCCCTGGCGATCGACCTCCCGGACAGAGATCCGGTTAAGGCTTATCTTTATCAACGGATTGGCAGGTTTAATACAGGGATTAATCTGAGTAAAATTCTGTCCGGCAAGAGAGGCCAGATGAACGGCGTCAAACCAGAGCAGTTGTCGAAACTAACGATGCCGGTTCTTTTTGTTACCAGTCTGCAGGACCGTTTAATTCCAGCATCTGCGGTCCATCTTGCCGCAGGTTTATTAGAAACTGCCGCTGTTGTACATTTTGACGAAGTAGGCCATTCATCTTATTTCGAATGCGCTGATCAGTTTAATGCCTTGCTGGCAGGATTTCTCGATACTGGACTGGATGGTTTTTGAACTGGATTGAATTCAAGGGAATCAGGACTATGGAATATTCCGGCGCTGCAGCATGCGAATTGGCCGGTGCTGTTCTCAGGCAGGCCTAGATACATGGCCTGCATATTCAAAGCCTTCATAGGGAAAATGGGGAGTAGAGACGTGATGCGAGCAATTGCGCCAAATTCAGTAAACTGTGTATGGTTTGCTGGCGCGGAGTCGTTAACGGTTGGCATTGTCGATACTGCATCTGAAACTGCCGGTGATAGCCCTGCTGCGGAGGGTTTATTGTGGAGATAACGGTACGCTGCCAGTTGGAGCTGTTTTTTGAGGTTGCAACTCCCATTATTTGTAGACTTAAACCTCAGACCGGAACCGCTCAACGAATTAACCAAGCGGTTTTGTCTTTTAGCCCAGATCTAGTGGTTGATGAGTTCCAGGATTCGTTTGCTAATATCTGCCATCGCTTGGTTTTACCGGCCGAACCGGTTTGCATTAACCTTGACGTCAAAGCCTCGGTTACAGGGGGCTTGGACAGAGATCCTGGAGCGGCTTTTGTAAATATAGCCGATTTGCCAGTTAACCATTTACCGTTCCTGCTGCCATCTCGTTATTGTGAATCAGACCGGCTAGGCAGGTTGGCCGCCGATCTTGTGCGCGGCTTAAATCCGGGATATTGCCAGGCTGAAAAAATCTGTGCTTGGATAAGAGAAAACCTGCCTTATAAGCCTGGAACGAGTCATCTGCCGTTATCCGCTCTGGAAGTCCAGCAACAGGGGACAGGTGTTTGTCGAGATCTTGCTCACCTGGCAATTGCGCTGATGAGAGGGCTGAGCATACCTGCACGATATGTGGTGGGATATCTCCAGGGCCTCGAACCCCAGGATATGCATGCCTGGTTGGAGGTTTTTGTCGGTGGACGCTGGTACGGGTTTGATCCCAGTCAGTCCGGGTCGAGCGGGGCGCGAGTGGTGGTTGCCCATGGTCGTGACGCGGCGGATGTCGCAATTACCGATCAGTTTGGGCCATTACCGAGGCTGAGTACAATGTGGGTTGAAGTGAGTTAACTACTCAATTAAAGCGACATTGACAGTTACGTGCATGCTTGAAGATACATCGGCGGCTGCCAGATAGGACCCAGAAACAGGCGATATGGCCTCTGGAACCAGCGTGCTCGCGACAGCAATATGTTGTCTTGAGGTTGCACTCTTGGTTGTTGGGTCAAATCCTGTCCAGCCATATTCGGGCAGATAAACTTCCGCCCAGGCGTGGGTAGCACCAAAATCTGGTTGATTCTGGCTATTGATGAGATAGCCACTGACAAAACGTGCGGCAAAACCCAACTGTCGGCTGGCACAGACGAAAAGCCAGGCCAGGTCTCGACAGCTACCCGAACCCAATTGGATTGTTTCGCTGGCTGACTGCACCCCCTGTTCTGCCCGGACTTGATACTTTACTTCCAGGCCGATCATGGAGCAGAGTTGTGCCAGGTCACCCATTATCAGGTTCGACACTGGGAATCCATGCTGTAGTAGCCAGGATTCCAGGGCGCTGATATCCTGCTCTGGAATCAGAAAATAGGCCTGCAAGGCTGACTTTTGCGACTTGGTATACCTGACCGGATTAGGTAGGGTTGCAACAGATGCCTCATCATAATTTGAACGAAGCTGGTATTGTTCTACCTCTAGCCTGCTGATAATTTTCAGTGTCTCGGTGCGTTTGCTAAATGTGGCGATGGCAACACTATTGTCTAGTTCATCCCTAAACCAGAACAATTTCGCCAGGGGTGTGATGGAGAGGGTTGATTGACAGATTCGCACATCGTGCCCATCCCGGGGTCTAAGGTGGAGCCGGTGGGGCTTTAACTCCACAGCTTCGCTGAACTGGTAGGTCGTTGCGTGATAAATACTTATTTTTTGCACTCAGGACCTGCCACTAGCCGACAGTGTATGGTACAGGTTACTTAGCCAGGTTGGCCCGTTTCCTGTTTGTTTCTCAATCGCTAAAAGACCTTTTATATGGCTTTCTACGAGATCATTGGTTGATTTATAGCTCATCACATCCAGGCCATTTTGTTCGAGCACGACGTGACCATCCTTGTTTCGGTAGTAGAGCCGAGATGTCATGTCAGGCAGATTGCGTTTGCAGGTAGTTTTCCAGACCAACCTTATCGATCAACCCCAATTGGGTCTCGAGCCAGTCGACGTGCTCTTCTTCGGCTGCAAGAATTTTTGCGAATAGATCCCGGCTGACAAAATCACCGTGAGTTTCGCAGCTTTGAATGGCTTCTCTGAGTTCGGGTAGAGCAATAAACTCGAGTTTTAGATCGCACTCGAGCATTTCTTGGATATTCTCCCCGATCAGTAACTTACCTAAATTTTGCAGATTCGGCAGGCCTTCAAGAAAGAGGATTCTTTCAATGACCCAGTCGGCGTGTTCCATTTCTTCAATCGATTCTGATTTTTCTTTCTTGGCGAGTCGGTCGAAGCCCTGGTCCTCTAAAATTTTAGCGTGCAGGAAATACTGATTAATGGCAGTGAGTTCATTTTTGAGTACTCTATTCAGTAACTCAATTATTTCCGGATGTATAGCTTTCATGGGTTTACTCCTTAGCGCTGGAAAGCACAATGATAGCGCAAGTCACCAGTATGATCAGGGTTCTGTAATAAAAATATCTCTCCGGGTCCGAGTCACTAAGCTCGTTCAGGCGATGTGGCGGTAGTTGTTGCAATTACGAATCGTTCTCATTTACAATAGGACAATGTTAGTTTGTATTTGTAATCGAATCAGCTCTAGTGAAATCCAGTCCTATCTGGAGCAGGGCAGGGGCCTGAATGCAGTCATGGCAGATTTAGGGCTGGGCAGTAACTGCGGTTGTTGTCTGGAAACGGCCCTTGAACTAGCCGCGGCTTGCCAGGAAAGGCCGCACTACCCGAAAAATGCGGAGCTGATTGCAGCGGTTGCTATCGCCTGAGCCAATTCCAATCATTTCTATTCCACCTATTCTTCCAGAATGTCTAGCCTGTGATGCTATGCGCTGGCTGCGGGTTGCGGTTTTTGCCCACTAGGCGGCAGAATCGGGGGTTGTTGATAAGGCGGGTATAAGCCTTCATAGCCACCAGCAGTGACTATGACCGAATCTAGTATTGGAATTCAGGAAGCTGAATAGTAATACCATCGATATCTTCACTCATTGGGATTTGGCAACTCAATCTTGAATTCGTCTCACGATCAGGGTTCAGGTCCAACATGGAGTTTTCAGCTTCTGAAACTTCAGCGAGTTTGCCTGCCCAGGCGTCATTGACGATGACATGGCATGTGGCGCAGGAACATTCTCCTCCGCAGTCCGCGTCGATTCCCGGAACCAGGTGGTTGAGTGCGATGACCATCAGGCTGTCACCGATGTCTCCTTCGACGTCGTGTTCAGTACCATTGTGTTCAATAAATTTAACGCGTGGCATACTGCTCTCCCTTTGCCGGCTTTTAACGTTCGACTATTAGCGTGATTACTGATAACTCTCGGAATCAATCAGATTTGACTTGTGCTTCCAATGGTCATAGAGCCAATTTGAAGGGCAGTATACAGAATCCAAAGGTGTAACACTATATCGACCATACTGTTTCTTGCACTTTCTTAAAATAGGTTAAATACCTGCTACTAAGCACTCAAAAGTTCAGTCACGAAATCAGTGACTTCAGGTCTATGCTGGTATCGGTCAGGGTCTCGGCATTAACCTCTAAACCGTATAGTCGCTTTGCTACCATAAACTCCTTTGGGCTATTGACGGCATCAACTGCGACCACCTTACCTTGATTTAGGTAAAAGGTGGCAAAGT
>Ga0315322_10003624_pt1 | contig 11894 bp, 11 predicted proteins | sample M110021515metaG_FD_203461 | JGI IMG/M metagenome (GOLD analysis project Ga0315322, IMG submission 203461) | Ammonia-oxidizing marine archaeal communities from Monterey Bay, California, United States - M1 100m 21515 | ecosystem: Environmental > Aquatic > Marine > Intertidal zone | place: USA... | reverse complement strand
CAGTCGTATTTGTCGTTGAACCAAAGACAGTTCAGATACTCCGAATATTTATGGCCGGCCGAGATTGGGAAACCCAGCTGAAGGCTGAGGACAGCGAATGACCACAATCAACTTCCGCCCTGCCGTACGGGATGACCTGGAAGCGATTGTCGCGATGTATGCGAATGATCATTTGGGGCAAGGGCGGGAAAACTCCGTTCTGCCGTTGGATCAGCGTTATGTCGCTGGGTTCGATGCTGTTAACGCCGCCCCAAACCAATTACTGATTCTAGCGGACGATGCAGGCGCAGTCGTGGGCACGATGCAGATCACGTTCATTGCTGGCATCGCTAGGCTTGGCGTGTGGCGGGCGCAGGTGGAGGCTGTGCGCGTGCATGAAAGCCGCTGTGGTTCAGGACTTGGGCGGGAGATGTTCGAGTGGGCGATTGCGGAATGTCGGCGGCGGGGCTACGGGCTGGTGCAACTCGCGTCGGATAATTCCAGGCCGGATGCGCAGCGGTTCTACGAGACGCTTGGGTTCTCGGCCAGCCATGTGGGCTACAAATTAGCGCTCTGACGCGTCTGCAATGACAATTCCATAGAACGCCTCCGCCGCCGGTGAAAGTCGGGCACCAGCGCGACGCACTGCGCCCACGGTGCGTGTCACGACAGGGTTGATGAGCGGCCGCGAACGGAGCAGCGGATGTTCCGGCCCAGGCATGGCAGATGCAGGCACTGCTGTGACGCCAAGCCCGGCCTCCACCAATCCAAGTGCTGTCGATAAATGCCGAACCTCATACGCCCACCCGACGTTCTCCCGGGCGTGGGCCAATGCGCTGTCGATCAGCATTCGGTTACCGCTGCCCTTCCATACGGCGATGAACCCAGACGGATCGACATCCGCCCATTCGACCGGCCTGTCTACATCCAATTCTCCGCCGCGCGGCACGGCCAACACGAATGGATCATCCGCCAACACGCGGAAATCCAGGCCAGGCTCCTGCCCGCCAATGAAATTGACGCCGAAATCAGCGGCGCCTGAAGCTACAGCTTCCAGCACGTCATTCGCTGATAGATCATTGATGCGGATGCGGCCATCAAACCCTTGATCGCGAAACGCTTGGATTGCGCGCGGCAGCAGGCTGCGGGTTGCAGTTGGCACAGCAGCGACGGTGACGATCTGATTGCGCTGAAAGGCAAAGCGCGCCGTATCATCGCCAATTGCCCGGAGCGCCTCTTGCGCTTCCTCCAGCATGGCTTCAGCCCGATCCCGAAAGCTACGGGCCGCGAGGGTTAGCTTCACGCTGCGGGTGGTGCGCTCCAGCAGCGTTGCTCCAAGGGCCTCCTCCAACTTCTGGATGCGGCGGCTAAGGGCGGATTGGGAGATCGACAAAGTCTCTGCTGCAGCGCGGAACGAGCCGTGTTCCGCGACGGCCAGAAAGGCTTCTAAATCGCCAAAATCGAAATTGATGCGCATAATGAGATAATAAATACTGTCTTTGCGTTTCTGTTATCAAGGCCCTCCGCGCATATTCATATCCAACAACCGCCATTGAGGAACGTCCATCATGACCCAGATCGCCATTCCCTGCCTGATGATGCGCGGCGGCACCTCCAAAGGCCCGTATTTCAACGCTAAAGACCTACCTTCCAGTATTCACGCGCGCGACTTGGCCTTGTTAGCCGCCATTTGCTCCCCAGATGATCGCCAGATCAACGGCCTTGGCGGCGCAGATAGCCTAACCAGCAAAGTCGCCATCGTCGCAAAATCCGCCCGGCCCGGCGTGGATGTGGATTACACCTTTGCCCAAGTCGCCATTGGCGCAGGTGCGGTTGATACCGGCCCATCTTGCGGCAACATGCTGGCAGGCGTTGGGCCATACGCCATCAAAACTGGGCTGGTTCCGGCGGAAGATGGCGAAACAACAGTCATGATCCATGACGTATATACCGGCAGCCGGATCGAGGCTATTGTGCAGATCCCTAGCAGGCGTGTGACCTATGCTGGGGATGCTGTGGTGGATGGCGTTCCAGGCACAGCGGCACCGGTGCAGTTGAACTTCACAGGCATCGTTGGCTCCAAGACAGGCGCGCTGCTACCTACAGGCAAGGTCATCGAAAATATCCAAGGCGTTGAAGTCTCCTTGGTGGACGCTGCTACGCCAATGGTGCTGATCCGCGCGACAGACATGGGCCTGACCGGTGATGAGAGCCGCGACGCCATCAATGCCAATAAGGCGCTGTTTGCTCGCGTCGAGGCAATTCGCCTTGAAGCGGGCCTCCGCATGGGTCTCGGTGATGTATCTGAAAAGGTGATCCCGAAGGTTGGCCTGCTGGCCGCACCAGTAAATGGTGGTGACATCCGCTCGATTTATCTGACGCCTTGGCGCGCCCATGCGGCCCAGGCAGTGACCGGCGCGCTCTGTGTCGCCGCAGCGACTGCCATTGACGGCATAATCGCCCATAGCCTGGTGACGCCAGCAGTTGACGCCAATATCCGCACCGTCTGCTTGAAGCACCCTTCCGGCCAGATCACCATTAAGTTGGCGACCACGGGCAAAGGTGCAGATTTGAACGTCATCAAGGCAGGCGTTATCGGCACGGCGCGGCTGATCATGCGGGGTGAGGTCATGATCCCGGCTGAAACGGTCGAAAGCGTTGTCCTCGCGGCTTGATCCATTGCACGACTGCCCGCGCTTCGCCAAACTGCGCGCTTCTTAGCGCGGTCTGGAGCAAGGTATTGAGCGAACACACCAATTCAAATGGCCAACCTATTGGCCAACCTCAGCCAGACTGGTCCGCGCGCGCACACCCGCCCAAAACGTCAATTGATGGCCGCTTCTGTCGCATTGAACCGTTCGACATAGACGCCCATGCCGATGATCTGTTTGAGGCTTTCGCCTTGAATGCATCCGGAGCCAACTGGACTTACCTTGGCTATGAGCCGACCGATAATGTGGCAGACCTCCGTAAAATCATGGCCGCTGGATGGCAGGGCGAAGACCCCCTATTCCATACCATCATAGACAAAGCGACGGATAAGCCTGTCGGCGTCGCAGCACTGATGCGGATTGATAAAGCCAATGGCGCAATCGAAGTTGGCAACATCCACTATTCCGAACATCTAAAGCAGCGTCCTGCTGCTACAGAAGCCATGTTCCTACTGATGCGCCGTGTATTCAAAGAGCTTGGCTGCCGGCGTTACGAATGGAAATGCGACAGTCTGAATGCTCCCTCCCGCGCCGCCGCAGCGCGTTTGGGCTTCAGTTATGAAGGCCTGTTCCGGCAAGCGGTCGTCTATAAAGGCCGCAACCGGGACACCGCCTGGTTTTCGATTATCGATGATGAATGGCCAGCACTTGAAGCAGCCTTTGAGGCTTGGCTGAGCCCAGAGAACATTGGTTCTGACGGCCAACAGAAGCAGCGCCTCCAGGCCCTTATCCAAGCCTACAAAGGCTAGCAGGATGGCAATAGACACAATCTCGCTCTGGGACGGCTCTGCCGTTGAAAATGCTGCGTTCACCACATTCCCTCAGCCAATGAGCACCGATGTCGCCATTGTCGGCGGCGGGTTCACGGGGCTTTCGGCAGCGCTGCACCTGGCAGAACAGGGCGTGGATTGCCAGGTGTTGGAAGCCCAGCAGATTGGCTATGGCGGGTCTGGGCGCAATGTCGGGCTGGTTAATCCAGGCGTTTGGTTGCCGCCACAGGATGTCCGCGCCACGCTGGGTGAAGCTTATGGCGAGCGCTTCATCAATATGATGAGCGACGCACCTGCCTATGTGTTCAACTTGATTGAGCAGCACCAAATCCGCTGCGAGGCGACACGGTCCGGCACCATCCACGCCGCCCATTCGCCTGCAGGATTCAAAGACCTCGCGCGGCGGTTCGAGGAGTGGCAGCGCCTAGGCGCGCAGGCCAAACTGCTAACTACAGACGAGATGCCAAAACGTACCGGCAGCTACGCCTTCTATGGGGGCCTACTGGATGAGCGCGCTGGCACCATCAATCCGATGGGCTACGCCCGCGGCCTTTCCCGCATCGCGACAGCGGCGGGGGCAGCCGTGCGCACCGGCGTCACAGTCAATGAGCTGAAGCCAGATTGCGGCAAATGGACAGTGCGCACCAATGCTGGCCAAGTCCGGGCTGACCGTGTGCTGCTGGCAACCAATGCCTATACGGATACGCTCTGGCCAGGATTGATGCAGAGCTTCACCAAGATCCATTATTTCCAAATCGCGACGGAGCCATTGGGCGACTTGGCAAAGCATATCCTACCTGAAGGGCAAGGCCTTTGGGATACCAACCAGGTTATGTTCTCCTGCCGCCGGGATGCGTTCGGGCGGATCATTCTTGGGTCCATGGGTAAGGTGATAGGCGGCGACAAAGGGCTGACAAAGTATTGGGCCGCCAAAACGCTCCGCCGCATGTTCCCAGAATTGGGAGATGTGCAGTGGGAGAAAGCCTGGCACGGTCAAATCGCCATGACGCCAGACCACCTGCCCCGCATCCATAACCCCGCACCGGGCCTCTATGCCTCCATCGGCTATAATGGGCGCGGGATCACCACAGGCACGGCCCTGGGCAAAGCAATGGCGGATCATTTGGCTGGCGGATCAGTGGATGAATTGCCACTGCCAATTACGCCTGTGAAGCCATTACAAACCGCTGGCATCAAAGCACAGATGCTAGAGGCCGCGTTTAAGGCGTACCGGGTTTACAAATCACTCTGAGGCGCGATTACTGGCCTCAGACGCTCCACTCAAATTAGCGGCGCTACTCCCTTCAAGAACCGTTCTAGCTGCGGTTTCTGGTCATAGGATGCGAAGCGAATAATCATGGTCTGAGCGTTGACGGCCTGATATTCCCGAATGCGTTCGGCGCAATATTCAGGGGATCCGCAGGCGGTCCACACATTCACTTTCCATTCCGGCCAATCAGAACTGTAATATTCGTCCAGGAATTTCTTGCTTTCGGTATAGGCGGCCGCCTTGTCATCATTCAGGTTGAGATTGAAATAGATTGAATTCTCCATGGTCTCAACGTCACGGCCATGGCCTGCAGCAGCATCCTGAATCTGCCGCCATGCGCCGTCAAACTGCTCTGGCGTGGCGCCGACTGTCATCCAGCCATCCGCCAAACGCGCAACCCTATCGACCTGCCGGTTGATCATGCCGGATTTCGTATCGCCAAAGACCCAAGGATTATTCGCGATCCAAATCGGCGGGCAAGGCTTTTGCACCGGCGGCGGGCGCACAGCAATGCCGTCAAAACTGAAGAACTTCCCATGGAATGTGGCAGGGTCGTTCTGCCAAAGCACGCGGAGGACCTGAATGCCTTCCTCCAATCGACCGATCCGATCGCGGGGATCGATCTTCATGGCGTCATATTCGGAATCAAAAGCGCCTGCGATATTGCCTTTGGCAGGGCCGCCACCGATACAAGCCGTCAACACCGCTCGCCCATCAGACAAGCAATCCAGCGCGCCCCACTGCGCTGCAAGCACAATTGGGTCCCGCAAAGGAAAACTCGCCATGCAGGCTGTTCCAAGCCGCATATTTTTGGTCCGCACGGCAAGTGCTGAAAGCAGCGTTACCGATTCAAGCCGAGGTTTGGCCAGCAAATTATCGCCAACCCAAAGGCTTTCAAATACGCCAGAACTTTCAGCATGCTCCGCAAGCTCAAGCAGTTCAGGCACTGTCGTTGCGCCAAATACGACGCCCTGATTGGGCAGCAATAATCCAAGTTTCATAGGATCGTCCTTTGCGGGCGTTCGATACATCCAAGTTTTCGCGCTTGAGCGTATGTGCAAAACATTAGCCGTTCAACGCATCGCCTTACCAAATCCAGAGACGGCAGCGCTGAGTTTGTTTACTAATACGGCAAGCATAATTTCATACCGGACACGGAGCTTCACTCATGAGCAGCAAAAACATCGCGCTTATCACCGGCGGCGCGCAGGGCATTGGCTTTGCCTGCGCGGAAGCGTTAGCGGCAGACGGCGCGCAGATCATCATCGCGGACGTCAATGGTGAAGGCGCGGAGGCGGCGGCGGCGAAGCTTGGCGGCAAAGGCTATGCTTGCGACATGGCGGATTCAAAGGCCGTGCTGGCGCTGTTCGATAAGATTGAGGCAGAGGTTGGAACGGTTTCAATCCTGGTCAACAACGCTGGCATTGCCGCACCGGGGGACTTTCTGGAGCTACCGCTAGAGCAATTCACAGATGTGATCGGCGTCAACCTGGTCGGCACGTTCGTCGCCACTCAACGCGCCGCAAAGGCCATGGTCGTCAAGGGGATGAAGGGTGCCGTGGTGAATATGTCATCCATCAATGCGAAGGTAGCGATCCCTGCCATTGCCGCTTATTGCGCCTCCAAAGGCGGCGTGATGCAATTGACGAAATCAGCCGCACTGGCCCTCGCCCCTCACGGCATCCGCGTGAATGCTGTTGGCCCAGGCTCCATCGACACGGCGATGATGGCTGGCGTCAATGCAGACCCGAACGCCATGAAAATGGTGATGTCCCGCACGCCGATGGGCCGCGTCGGCGATCCCCGCGAAATTGGCGATGTCGTGGCATTCCTCGCCAGCGATAAAGCCAGCTACATCACCGGCGAAACGATCTATGCGGATGGCGGCAGGCTCGGCATGAACTACACCTGCTGACCGCAACAACGGAAGCGCGTATGCTGAACCCGTTCACACTTTCAGGGAGACTCATTTGACCTTAGCAGAAGAACTAGCAGTGCAAGCGGCCAAGAGCCGTGCAGCAATGCCAGACGAATTCTGGGCAATTATCGATGAAAACACCGCCCGGCTCGCCCGCGAAGGTTTGGCCGAAAGCTGCCTGCAAGAAGGCGATGCTATGCCAGCTTTCGTATTGTCGAATGCTGTCGGCGAACAAATATCCTCTGCGGATAAGCTTGCGAGCGGTCCGTTAATCGTCAGCTTTTATCGCGGCGGTTGGTGACCCTACTGTAATTTAGAGCTGTATGCTCTTCAGAAGCAGTTACCCAAAATCAAGTCCCTTGGCGCTTCACTTGTTGCGATCACGCCTGAATCGCCTGACAACACACTTTCGACCATGGAGAAGAATGAACTCCAGTTCGATGTGTTGAGCGACCAGGACAACGTCGTCGCCCGCAGCTTCGGCCTCGTGTTTCAATTGCCAGAGGTCGTGCATGACTTCTATCGGAGTGAGCGGATTAATCTGCCCGGCACCCAAGGCAATGAGAACTTCGAACTGCCAGTGACCGGCACCTATATCATTGGTGCTGATGGTGTTGTTGCACACGCCCATGTGGACCTGGACTTCACCAAGCGCCAGGACCCCCTTGAAGTCGTGGGGATCCTGGAAGGTATGACGAAAACTTAGGACCCAATGCGGTATGGATAGCGTGGATATAGCGGCGGAGACACAGTCTCCAGCCGCAATGGCTGAAGCATGGGCGGACGCATTTTGCAGCGCGGTGACGAGCGACGGCGATCTGTCCAGCTTGTTCGCTGAAGATTGCTATTGGCGCGACTTGGTCGCCCTCACCTGGAGCCTTCGGGTCTTCAGCGGGGCAGCAGATATTGCACCTAGCCTAACAGCCGCTGCCAGCAAAGAAGGTTTCCGCGACTTCCGGTTGGATGACACCAGAACTCCACCGCACTGGGGTGAACGGGCTGGCCAACGCTGTGTCGAAGCAATTGCGCGCTTCCAGACTAATGCCGGGGACTGCGTCAGCGTGTTTCGCCTGGACGTCAACGGAAAAGCCTGGACGCTGATGACAGCGCTTGAAGCGCTCACAGGTGCCGCACCCCAACCGATCGCCAATGCACCCGACATCGGCGGCGAAATGGATGCGCCAAACTGGCTAGATAAACGCCAGGCAGCCCAAGCGTTCGATGGCCGTAATCCGACCGTACTGATCGTCGGTGGCGGCCATGCTGGGTGCACAGCGGCGGCAGAGCTTGGACGGCTCGGCATCGATACGCTTGTTGTCGACCGTATGGAGCGGATCGGCGATAATTGGCGCAAACGCTATCACAGCCTGAAACTGCACAACCGCACCCCCATCAATCACTTCCCACACCTGCCATTTCCGGCAACATTCCCAGCCTATATCCCGAAAGACAAACTCGCCAATTGGATTGAATTCTATGTGGACGCCATGGAAATCAATTTCTGGACCGAGACGGATTTTGTGGGTGCCGAATGGGATGCGGACGGTGCCTGCTGGCAAGCTCAGCTAGCACTCGCTGACGGCAGTAAGCGCACGCTCCACCCCCGTCACATCATTATGGCGACCAGCGTGTCTGGCACACCAAACATCCCCAAAGTTCCGACGCTGGACAAATTCAGCGGTACTGTGCAGCATTCCAGCCAGTTCAAAGGCGGCCAGGATTGGGCCGGGCGAAATGCGCTTGTTCTCGGCACTGGTACCAGCGCCCATGATATTGCCCAGCATCTCCATGCTCACAAAGCCAACGTGACAGTCGTACAGCGCAGCCCAACGATGGTCGTCAATATTGATCCTTCGGCGCAGCTTTATGACGGTGTTTATCTGGGTGACGGCCCTCCCCTGGCGGAGCGTGACCTGCTTAATTCCGGCATGCCGATGCCTGTCGTGAAACGCGCCCACCAGATCATCACAGCACAGGTGAAAGAGATCGACGCGCCCTTGCTGACCGGCCTGGAAGCCGCCGGATTCCGGTTGGAATATGGCGAGGACGATAGCGGCTGGCCGATCAAATACCGCCAACGCGGTGGTGGATATTACTTCAACGCCGGCGCATCCGATCTGATCGCTGCCTGCAAAATCGCCCTCATCCAATATGCGGATATTGAGACTTTCACCGCCGATGGCGTTCAGATGCATTCCGGCGCTCAAATTGATGCCGATCTCGTCGTTCTGGCCACCGGCTACAAAGGCCAGGACTACATGACCCGTCAGCTTTTCGGTAATGCTGTCGCGGACACTGTCGGCAAAGTATGGGGCCTGAACCCAGACACCCAGGAACTAAATAACATGTGGACGCCAACGCCCCAGCAGGGCCTTTGGTACACCGCAGGCTCTCTCTCCCAGTGCCGCATCTACTCCAAATACCTGGCAATGCAAATCAAGCGGCAGGAAATGCTGCTTTAATCGCCGCCAAGCTCTGCCAACTCATCCAAAGCTTGCAGGAGGGCCTTGCGGACGGTTGCGATTTTGGCGGCCTGTTCCATCTTCAGGCCGAAGACATCCTTCACATAAAACACATCCACCGCGCGTTCGCCGTATGAGGCGATGCGGGATTGGACGATGCGGAGGCCTTGCTGATTCAAGGTCCATGCAATCTTGTTGAGGAAGCCGGTGCGGTTGCGGCCCACAACCTCGATCACGGTATGCGTGGCACTGGCCTTATTATCAATCACGACCTGTGGCGGGACGGAGAATGCGTCTGACCGGCGGCGCCACGCAGGCGCTTTCGTCAGTTCTTCTGATAGTGTGATTTCGCCCATCAGCGCGCCGGATACGGCCTGTCTAATTCGTTCTACCCGGCTTTCAGTCGCGAATGCATCTGATCCAGGTTCGTCCGGAACGGTGAATACGTCGAGCACATAGCCGTCCGAAAACGTCGTTGCCTGCGCCTGTACGATATCCGCCCCCGCTACCGCCAATCCACCCGCAATGCGCGCGAACACGCCTGGATGATCCAACGTTGCAACCACCACTTCGCTTGCATCGCCTTCTGCTGCTAGGCCAATGTCGATCACAAGGGCTGGGTCTGCCGCGAGCGCTTTCGCGTATACGCCGAGCCATTTTGCCAATTCAGCGGGCGGTGCTGAAAGCCAGAACCCTGGCGGCGCATTAGCGATAGCGGCATCACGGGCATCAACAGCCCAATCAGTCATGACTTCGGCTGTCGCCTCCTTGGCATAGGTAATCCGGCCAGCAAGGCTGCGATCACTGTCATCGCCTGCGATTTCTTCCTGAGCGCGGAAATATAACTCCCGCAAAAGCGAGGCTTTCCATTCCGTCCAGGTATTGGGGCCAACGGCGCGGATATCGCAAACCGTTAGGATCAACAGCAGCCGAAGCCGTTCCAACGATTGCACGACGCCGACGAAATCTTTGACCGTCTGCGGGTCCGCTAAGTCCCGTTTAAAGGCGACGTGGCTCATCACCAAGTGATAACGCACCAGCCATGCGACAGTCTCTGTGTCGCTATCATCCAGCCCTAGTCGTGGGCAGACTTCTTCTGCGACCTCCGCCCCCAAAATCGAATGATCGCCACCGCGCCCCTTGGCGATGTCGTGGAAGAACAAAGCCACATACAAAGCCCGCCGGGACGCTGCTTGCCCAACGACGGACGATGCGACGGGTGCCACGTCTTTCAGCTTGCCGGATTCAAGCTGGCGCAGCATGCCAATCGCACGGATTGTATGCTCATCGACGGTGAAAGTGTGGTACATATCGTATTGCATCTGCGCCACGACACGGCCAAAATCTGGCACGAAACGGCCAAGCACAGCGGCTTCATTCAAGCGGCCCAGCGCCTTCGCTGGAGTTTTATCAGACGTCAGCATTTCCAAAAAAAGCCGGTTGGCATCGGGATCATCCCGGATTGTATCAATCCGCTTGATGTCCCGGCGGATTAGCCGGAGCGCCCCCGGGTGAATATCCAGGTCATGCTCTTCAGCGACAGCAAAAATCCGCAATATCTCAGATGGATTTTCACGAAACGCATTGTCCTCCGTTGGCTCCAAGCGGCCACCGGAAAGGGTAAAGCCTTCCAGTTCGCGCTTCCATTCCACCAATCGGGAGAATGAGAACCGGCCCGGTTTCTGCTGTTCCGCTTCCAATGCGGCGCAAATAATTCGGGTGAGGTCCCCAACCGTCTTCGCGGTCAAATAATAGTGCTTCATGAAGCGCTCGACGCCGCGCACATGGGGGCGGTCGGCATAGCCCATGCGCTCTGCGATCTGGACTTGCGCGTCGAATGTCAGCCGTTCTTCGGCGCGACCAGCCCAGTAGTGCAAGTGGCAGCGCGTCGTGTAGAGAAAATCGGCTGCCTTGCGGAACCGGCGCCGCTCACCTTTGGTCAAAACGCCAAGCTTCACCAAATCCTCAACGTCACCAACCGCATAGTGATGCTTGGCGATCCAGTATAGCGCATGCAGGTCCCGCAGGCCGCCTTTGCCTTCTTTCACATTGGGCTCAAGCATGTAGCGACTATCGCCGAAGCTATCGTGCCGCTCCTGGCGCTCTTCCAGCTTGGCGGCCATGAAGGCGCCCGCATCATTCACGACATCCGTCCAGAAATGCTGGCGCAATTCATCCCATAGCGGTGCCTCGCCCCATACCAAGCGTTCTTCCAACAGGCTGGTGCGAATGGTCATATCCGTTTTAGCCAAGCGCACACATTCATCGACGGACCGCGTCGCGTGGCCAACCTTCATACCCATATCCCACAGCAGATAGAGCGTATGCTCCACCATTTGCTCGACACGGGATGCACGCTTGTATGGCGTCAAAAACAGCAGGTCGATATCGCTGTAGGGCGCCTGCAGGCCACGGCCATATCCGCCAACGGCGACCACGGCGAACCGTTCTCCGGTCGACGGGTTTGCCGCCCGGAATACTTTTTCCGCAGCGTGATCTAGCAGGGCGCTGATAATGGCGTCCTGGGCAGTGGAGCGCGCCTCCATTGCTTCAAAGGCCGACCCGCCGGCCAGAAACCGCGTCTCCAATTTTTCCTCAACATCCGCCCACGCTTGCTTTGCAGCCGCAAGCAAACCAGCGCGGTCATCAGCCTCCGCCCCGCGGATTTCAGTTATGTCCGCAACGACCTCTGTCACTGGCGATAAAGCATCCATTATCGAAACGTCCCAAACCCCGTGCGAATTGGCTTAGATCAGCGTACCATGCTTTGAAATAGCGTAATCA
>Ga0315322_10003620_pt1 | contig 11901 bp, 8 predicted proteins | sample M110021515metaG_FD_203461 | JGI IMG/M metagenome (GOLD analysis project Ga0315322, IMG submission 203461) | Ammonia-oxidizing marine archaeal communities from Monterey Bay, California, United States - M1 100m 21515 | ecosystem: Environmental > Aquatic > Marine > Intertidal zone | place: USA... | reverse complement strand
TGCACGCGAAAATAAAATTGTGCTCTTGGTTACTATATTAGCCAAAAGATGGAAAATGATGCATTTAAAATCAAATTTCATTGTGGTATAAAAAGAAATCAGCGCCAGAATGTAATTAGATACTACTTACTTAGGCGAGTGGATAACCTTGCTACTTCCTGCCCATTTTCGGGGCAAGTGTTTCATGCGAAAATCTCGCCTCGTCCTGCTGGTTGATAAATTTTAATCTTTGCTTCATTAACGTTAACTCAAAGAGCCAAGACCAAAGTTACAAATCAAACAAATAGCACTTCGGTCACTTGATCGTTCAAAAACTTTAGTTCACGGAGCGACTCCCAACTCGCCTTTGAAAGTTCTTCGAATGGTGCCTGTTGGTGTCATAATGACAGGATCTTTGAAAATGGACTGCGGACTGATGTTTTGGATAACCTCACGAACGGGAGAACCCCCTCTGCTAACAATACTTGCAGAGACGAAGATTAGCAAATTTCGTTTCTGGTAGCTTTCCGCCTTTGATTGGAAGAGTTTTCCTATTAGTGGAATATTGCCCAAGACTGGAATTGAATCGTTCACGGTTTTCACTTCTTCCCGAGTGAGGCCGCCGATAATAACAGTCGCTCCATCGAAAATGGTCACTGTAGTATTCACTTTGCGCACGGAAAAAATCGGCATGAGAATACCCGACGGTTGAACCAGAACAGGTGGTGCACCTGCCTGTCCGGGAGCGCCAATCATCGCAGATTGGCCGCCATATTCAACAAACCCGTCAAACTCAGTCACCTTCGGGTTCAGTTCCAGTGCAATGGAATTATATTTTTCGATCCGAGGTGTAACGTCCAACACCACCCCGACTTCACGGAACCCGGGCTGCTCATCATCCGGAGCCACTGTATCAAATTGTGGTATCGCAGGTGCAATTTGAATACCTCCGCCAAAACCTTGGTTGCCTTGGTTGTTTCCACCGCCGCCGCCGCCTACGGTCGGTGCAGGAGCAGGTTGCCAGTCCGTAGGATAGATAAATTCTTGGGCTATGGTTATCGACGCCGGTTGTCCGTCCATGACCGTAACGCGAGGGGCACTGAGCAAATCGGTCCCTTGTTTTCTCTTAAGAGCATTTATCATAAGACTTGCCTCTCGGTTACCCAATATCATTCCTGCACCTGGTCCAAGAAGCTCGCGTGTGGTCATGTTTACCAATGGGTTAACGCCCTCACCAATTCCAATATTGCCGGGAAGCCGAGGAATCGGGTTCGCCAACTGCAAACTTGCATCGGGATTATCTGGAAAACTGATAATGGTGTCCCGAGTCAATCCGGTCGGCGAGTGTGCAGTTGCCAAGGTTCGGGTATTGCCTAAAAGGTTTTTGTCGTATGCTACAATGGGAGCACCTCTATTGTCTATCAAAGGGTTGCCAGTTTTGGGATCTAAAATATAATGAGGATTTTCCCAAGCCATTTGCCAATCAAAGCTTATCTCATCCAAGGCACCTTCCTGAACCTCGAGAAACTTTGTTTCAATTTCAACTTGTCGGCTGGAATCTTGATCCAAGCGCTCAAGGATTCGCTCTATCAAATCCAAGAATCGTCGTTCGTGAGTAACAATCATTTGGAACCCATCAAATACGAATTTATGACCTCTAGCATCATCAAAGGGAATGCCTGCCTGCTCGAGAAATCCCCGAATTTTGGCCCCCACATCATCGCCGCCAGCGGCTGCACCACCGCCAGGAGGGGCAAAAGGGTCTCCCCCCGCTCCCCCGCCACCGCCACCGCCGCCACCAGTCATTCTTTGAATCGTGCCTTGAGAAACTTCGTAAAATTCGGTTTCCAACCCGATCGGGCGACCTCCACCGGCTCCCGTTTTAGAAAGAACTACTGCATCGTTGCGAACATCAAAAGTCCAACCCTGTTGCTCGGTTATAAAACTGATCATTTGATCCAGAGCCATTCCGTTAAGAGTAATCGTTACGTTTGGAGGGGGCTCGCCTGCAGGGTTTAGTACCACGATATTAACTCCCTTTTTTGTAGGATCAGGTTCAGCGAAATCAAATTGCTTAGCCAATCGCTGCAGTTCCGCCACGACCTCCGGCAAGGGAGATTCAAAAAACTGTACTGCGGGAACATTGATCGTTTTTAGTTTTTCTAAAAGATTATTCCCTGTTTCTTGCACAGGCTTGACTTCATCAATTTGACGCTCAAATACTTTTGGTCTTTCCCATTCACGATTGATTTCTTCAAGCATTGACTCGCGAGTTTGCAAGTACCCCAGATAGCTCTCTTCTTGGCGCATTTTGGCAATACGCAGAAGCATCGATTTCGCTTCATAATTCTCAGAATAACGGGCCTCAATTAATCGGTAGGTCTCCTGAGCTCCCGTAAGGTCATTGTTTATAAATTGAACCTTGGCTCGCATGAGCAATTTGTTCAAATCAGCGAGTTGATCTTCCCGGTCGGGAGAAAATTCGGAAATATGACGCTCGTATGGGTCTTCCATATCATTTTCGATCCGTCCGCGCATGCGATCTGCTCTTTTGGCGAGAGTTTCAACGGAACCTTTTCCCCGTGTGGCATCAAGACCTGGTCTGCCCACATCCATCTCTCCCATTCCCATGACATTTCTATCCGAGAGAAGGCCAATCCTATAGGCATCGGTATATTGATTGGCCAATTCCCAATTTTTATCTTTTCTGGCATCCTCCGCCATTTCCAAATTGATTAGATTTCGAGTAATGGCCGCATTCAGAATAATATCCCAATTTCGAGTGCTCGGAGGAAGACCTAGCGGAATACCAGTTTTGTCAGTTCGAGTATCTGTAATCTTGACAAGTTCAATTTCGGCTTTGGCATACTCTTTGTCACGAATATAGGCTTTGGCTTTGGCCAACATTTTTTCGGCTAATTTTGATTGTTTTTCGGCTATTTCCTTAGCAAATTTCATTTCTTCATCGTAATCCATACCTTCTTCAATGCCGAGGGTGTCCATCTCTTCTCTGCGACGTTCATTTTCGATATTCTGGTACTCGAGTACGAACCCTTGGACATTGCCCACACGGCCTTTCTGCATAGCTTCACCGATACGATACCAAAGAATTTGCTGCTTTGCCTTGTAAAGGTCGCTTATCAAAGCAATGGTAGCCACATTTTTTGGCAGAATGGACAGAGCTTCGTCAACTTGATCCCTTGCCAGTTCATATTGCCCATCGGCCGCATCTACTCGGGCCTTTTCTAGTAAACGCTCGGATCGACCCTTGGCCTTAATGAGTTCTCGTTGTTCTTGGGCCATAATTCTCTCGTAGTCCACCTTGGCGTCACTTTCTGGAAGACCGGTTTTAGCACGAATTTCCGCAAGTTCTTTTTTCGCTTGATCGAGTTCCCCAACAAGTTTTCCGACAAGAGAAACATCGCTTTTCCCTTGGGCACCGGCATGTAACTCTCGTGCTCGCTTGCGATCCTCTGCGTCACGGGCCACATTGTCTTGATAGCGTCCGAGATATTGGCTCGCTAGTGAATATTTTTTTTCCTTCAGGGCCTGATGAGCCATACGATAGTAAAGGTTCGTTTGTTCTCTTCGAACCTGCCTCAAATAAAAGGCGTTCTCGGCTGTCTCGGCAAATGTGCGGAGTGTTTGTTCAGTCAAAACTTGCGCTCCTTCAAAATCACCTCGCCTCAAACGATTCCTAACCTCTTCGAGAAGTCGCAGGAGTCCCGAATTATCAGTTACCGGTGGAAGGTTCATTCCTGTCGCCAAAATTGATTTGGAATCTCGGGAAACCCCTGAGGAATCTATGGCCACGGGAAGTGATGGTTGTACCGCTACAGGCAAGACCACATCATCGACGGGAGCAACAGGCTCTGCCGGAAGAAGCACGTCCTCCTCTTCGGGCGTTATCGAACCCAGAGGGTTAAGCGGAGGCACAGGATCTCCCAATGCTCCTGCCGGAAGTGGCAGGAGGGGAAGATTTTCAACTGGTGTCGTTTCGTCGCCATCGAGCTCTGGCAAAGGCAACAATTGGTCTGGGCTTGAAACTGGTAATGGTTCGCCAATTGGCGGCAGTGGCGGCAAAGACTGGGCACTGACTAAATTATAGGTCTGCACACAAATAAAAAGGAAGGCCACTTGCGAAGTGGTTCTTATCTTACAAAGCCAGTATGGTATAGAAGGTTTCATCGACGGGCAATTATTTAGAGTCTAGAAATAAACTCCAAAGGCTTGATAAATCCTGTCTAACAAGGAACAGTTTTCGGGCAATGGGGTCAACTTCCAAAATCGGGTTCGTTTTCTATCCGCAAACAGATTAAAACTTTGAGTTTAATCGACGGAAAGGTTTAACCATTCACGTTGTAATTCGGGAGGATCGATGGCCTGTTTTTCGAGATTAACCTGAGATTTAATCAAGTCTATTTCCAAAATCTTATAATCCCGCTGTCCAAGATGAAATTGAGAGCCCGTAGCATTTTCCTCAAAATTAAACTTTTCTCCAACAAAATCCTTTAGGGTAGACTCGACAGAGATTTGATACTGTCCTGCATATGTTTCCTCCATAAAACTATTTATTTCAAAGGGTTTGACCGACAATCGAAAATCCTTGACCATTGCCCGACCGACCGACCGAACCCCTCCTGTTCTGGGGTCTCGCACCTGTTGTACGGCAAAGTAATTGACCATGACCATTTTGTTCGTATCTTCTACATTGGTCGGTATCAAGGAAGGGGATCCAGGCTTGTAATTTGGGTTTTCCTTGTAAGGTACTCGCAATTCCAAGCGGTTGCGGACAAAACGACCCGAACCAGCCGGAAATTCACGCCGAAGGTCCTCAAGGTAAGGAGTTTCGCCAATCCAACTGCGAATTCGGAACCTATAAGGTACTTTCTCAAATGCTGCAAGACGAAGTCCAAATGCCTCTGGCGGCTTTGCGATTATTGCAGCTTCAGGCAAACTTGTTTCAAGGCGACCGTTAACAACGTAAAGGACGGGCGGAGTAAAAAGGTCGTAAATTGGATCTCCTTTCTTCGGAGAAGTGGCATCGACCCATTTCCCGCCACTCGTGCTCTCTATTTGTCTAATTGATCCACCTCGGACTTGATAAGCTATAAGCCCAATATCTCCCTCGGCTTCTTCGTCGCTGGAACTATTTGTGGCCATGGTGAATGTTGTTGATCCCCAAAGTTGTTCTAGTCCAGCTATACGAACCTCCTGATCACCTTCATCTGTTCGAAAACTCAAGCTACCGGACTGCGAGCGCCATTTTCGGTCCAATTCCAGCGATCCGGATTGTTTAAACCGGCCAGATATAGAATTCCCATCCGAAAGGAGTAATCTCGCCTCGCTGTTCGACTCTGGCAAAAGTATGGTTTCTACGGTAAAATTGCCATTGAAAAACTCAGGAGTTGCTCCATTAATCACAACGATATCTCCTGGCATTAATCCATGTGGAGTTTTCGTTTCCAAAATTATTGTTCCCGACTCTTGCGAAAGCATCAAGCCGCTTGTGACGAGAGACACTCTCTCCCCATCGCTGTCATCGCTTAAAAAAGAAACCAATGAGAGGAATCCCAGAAATAGCAAAGCAACCACGAAGATTAGCTTTTCAAAATGTGCTGACAGAAATTTCTTCAAGGGGAAATTTATTTCAAGAAATATTTAGGTTCCCTCTCTGAGCCAACGGCCTTCAATAGCTCAGCGATGGAAGACAACTCCGGCGGACTCCAAAGATAATGTCGCCGAAGAAAGGCTTTTATTTTTTCGTCCGTTTCTGACTTTCCCGAAGTACCTTCAGTGCCCAATGCGCATTCTGCGAGCAAATCGTTTGAGCAGAGTAGTTTTAAGAGATCCAGATCCGGATAGACTGCTAGAACATATTCAACTAGCACGGAAAAGTGCGAGCCCACATCATCGATGATTGGAAGGAGTGTTGGATTTCCTTTCGCATTCTCTGGAGTCACGCCGAAAGGTGAAGGGGTGCCCGGAATGTTCGTTGTCGTAAAACTTGAAGAACTGTTTTCCGCTCGACCGACTGAAACATCTCTTACGAGAAAAGGGTACTGAAGACTATTCAAAAATGTCCGGAGTGCTCTTGTCCGGGCCAGAAAATCAAGCCTAAATGCATAGGTCTCAATTTTTCCTTCTCGTTTTGCGAGAATCTTAGCATGGGAATCTATGGTCAATATTTCGTTAGTGGTTCGTTCCTTGTCGACATCTCCCACGACTTCGCGACGAACACTTTGCAATTCCATTGGTTCGCCATCAGGTTTTGCCTTAAATAGAGTAACCAAAAGTTTTTCCAGTATCAATTTTTGCTTTAGAAGTTCTCGGGCCTCTTGGTCGGAAATGCTTGGCCAAGATCCATCGTAGCCAGCAAAACCGAAACCCTCGCGCTCTTCGCCAGAAAAAACATCTGAAGAAGGAAACAACCCTCCCGGGTCGTCATCCTCATTCGTCGTCGCCCCTTTAATTTTTACTTGATGTTCCTTTGCTTTCTTTCGGTAGATATCAAGAAACCGAGAAATTTCGGCGTTCACATCGTCGGATGCTTTGTTTTCTACTTCTGCAAACAAGTCCTCTCGACCCAAAATGTCTCTCCACTTGGTGAGTTCTCGAGCTCGCATGTCCAAAAGGTTTCCATTGTCCTCTCGAGCCAAATCCAGATTGACATCGATCCATTCGAATCCTGCTCGTTCCTGAGTCTCTCTCGACAAGTCTCGGTCTAGTGAATTAATTTCGCTCAAAAGATCATCTAATTCACTGGTCTGGGTACAGGAAATCAACTGTAATGACAGGAATCCGATGACCGCCAAAATTCCAACTGCTATAAGTCGGAGGTTTGTCTTGAGAAAACTTTTCATTCAGAGATGCGATATGAACTAAATCCGACTATAGGGAGTACCCTTTTTTTAGCTGGATTTCGTAATGAAAATAAGTATAGAAACGGTTAAATAGGTCTCCCTTGCCCTCGGTTTCAAATTGCTTTGTTAAGATTTTGTCCGCAAACAAACACTTCTCAAGGCTTTCGGTTAGTGCTTTCTGGCGTGCACTATTAAGCTGAATTAACTTTTCGCGACGGGAACCTGATTCTTGCTCATGGGAAGATCCTTCGCTCTCTAAGCCTCGAACAAGAAAGCGACCGTTAAGTATAAGAATGTCACCCGTTTTGGGGATTTGTTGCTGGTTCGCGCGCTTTCGAGCGGGGCTAGTTCCACGTTGAATAGAAAGCTCGTCCAGCCAGACCTCTTGTGCCTCACTTATGATAAGGGTTTGCAAGTTGGCTAACAAAATCGGCCAATTGTCGGCCCCTGAGCTTACGGATCGAAGAGGTGCTATTTCCTTGTCAATTGCTCTCGCAAATCGGTCAATGGCAAGCAACCCCTCTTGTTTTTCTTCCTGTTCAGATACATCCAATTGTTTTTGGCGTAAATGTCCTTTTTTTTCAGTCCGCGTTAGTTCTGCTTGTGACAACTCAGCCATCGTGCCAAGCAGACCCGGAAGTGGCGCAAGCGCCACAAGGCCGGCAGCGGCACCCAACCACCAACGTTTTTTGCGAATGGCCATATGGGCCAGCTTATCTTTGGGTAGCAAATTTATTCCGCGATAAGAATCGGCATCGCCAACAGCAAAAATTCGACATGCCTCGCCCACAACTTCACTCAGCATGAAAGGCAATTGCGGTAAAATCTCCGGACTGACTTTGCTTCCTATTTGAACAGCCCGCAAAGGGTCGAAGTAATCTACGGCCAATGACTGCTTATCACTTAAGTATTCAGGAAGGCCCGGGAGCAAGGAACCCCTGCCGCACAAAAAGACTCTTGTTGGCGACTTTCCCTTCTTTAGACGCTTGTAGGTGACAACAGAACGAGTCACTTCTTGGCTCATGCGGGCTTTGAATTGCTCAGCGTTCTTGTCCAGAATTTGGACTGCGGGATCATCCGAGGCGAAAGCCACTTCGCCCGAAAAAAATGATTTCTTTACTTGTTCGGCTTTTGTAAAGGGGACACCAATACTATCGGCGACATGCTGAGTTAAAGAATTACCACCCAACGCAATGTTGCGAATGAGAAATCCTTCCGGATTGATAAAAAGAAGATTGGTAGATTTCGCCCCTATGTTAATTACGAGCGTCTCTTCACCTCTCATTTCTAGATGGGAATGCCTAAGAGCGTTAAAATCGAGAATCGATGCCGCACTTAATTCGACAGGGCTTAGACCCAATGCATCCACTTTTTCGCAAAATGATTCCGCAACTGCAGGACGCACCGCAATTGCCAAAACCTCTTGCTCCACTCCGTCATCCTCCACTACCTGATAATCCCAAATTAGCTCGGCCAGCGGGTATGGCATCTTTTGCTGTAGCTCAAATGCGACTATTTGTCGCTGCTTGCTCTCTTCAACTCGAGGTGCTCGAATCGTTTTCGTGAGCAAAAGACAACCTGGTAAAATAAAGTAGGATTCGCCCTTCCCTATCCCATGGGCAAGTAGCTTTTCTACCCCCGCGCCAAGAGCGTCTAACCATAAGCTTTCGTTGGAGTAGTCGTATTGCAAACTTTCAACCGCCGTCTGCTCTAAGGACAACACGCCATCCCCCTTCATCTCAAATACGCAAGCGGAGACATGGCTCACTCCACAGTTTACAATTGTTTTACGTATTGGCTTCACTTCTAGACTGGGTGAAAAAACTTTGTCAGAAGATGGTAGAAAGAGCTTGTAGTCAAAGGCCCGAAGCTGATGGACTTGGACCAATCTTTACCGCCGGAGCGTTTGACAGGTAGGAAGCACTCACCAAATGAGCGGGCAAAAGCAAACCTTCGTTCGCCTTGGACTTCGATTGGCAAAATTCTTTGAATTTTTCGAGGACGCCTTCTTCGCGATACTTTTCAAACACTATTCCTTCCTTAAATGCTATGGGCACTCCGCCCAGAGTCATCTCCACAACATGACCCACTGGCTTAACGGTTCGATTAAAGCCATCTCGTTCTGCTAATTCATTAGAGATAAGAAAATGGACTTCCTTTCGCATGTTGTCTACCTTGAGAGTGATAATCTCGACGCCGGCATGGTAATAGTCATAAAGGTCTGGTTCAATGAAGTCTCTTTTCCTTTCCTTCCTAAATTTTTTTTCACGCGATTCATTGCGCAGACAAATATAAAGGTCCAACTTGACATCATCTATGAAGTCTTCATTGAAAGCCTTTTCTGGGTCGGGGTGTTTCCTTGGTGTAAAACTGACGGTCACGGTAAACCATTTGCCTGTGCCCGTCTGCAGGGTAACGGCATCTAGAGAAACAAGCTCATCGGGCTTTGGAAGTTTACCAAAGCCCGAAGCCGCGTCACCAACATGACAACAAAAGAAAATGATTCCTAGGGCAAGGGAAGGTATGTAGTGTCGGGATTTCATTTATTAGTTGTAGATCGTTGATTTTCAAAATTCAACTTGATTTTTTATTCAATGCAAATCTCGTGAAACCAATAAATACTTATTCGATTTATATTTTCCTCTTCAGTTAGTATCCATGCAAAACATTCTATTTCGCATCTCTACACTAGTATTTATTAGAAATGGCAACGGGAAGTTACTTCTTCTGAAGCGGTCTAGACCCCCAAACCTCGGCAAGTGGAGCCCTATCGGAGGAAAGCTCGATTTCTCCATTGGTGAATCTCCTTTCGAATGTGCCATACGAGAAACCATGGAAGAGACTGGCATGAATATTGACGAAAAAGACCTAAGGCTATTCGCATACATCTCTGAAAAGAATTACGAAGGATCTGGTCATTGGTTGATGTTTCTCTTCGATTGTCTTGCTTCACTAAACGATTTGCCACCAAATGGACCCGAAGGTAAATTTGCTTGGTTCGACCGCGAAGAAGTTGATAACTTGAAGATTCCGGAAACTGACCACCTTCTTGTGTGGCCAATTTATGACAAAAGGCACGGTGAGTTCACCGCACTGCGAGCCGATTTTTCCGAGCCGGACAACCCGAAAGTTTTAGTTGAAGCCCCACCCGACTACCCAGCCACAATAAGACGCTAACCCCTTGACAACGCCCTTCCGATTTACACCCTAAAATAAAAGACATGGAAGGACTCCACCACGATACCGTTCTCGATGTACCTCGCTCAGTCACCAAAGAAGAGGACCCCATCCCGTCTCCCGAGAAAATGGATGGGGCAGATCAACAAAAACAAGAAGGCGACACAGGCGACAAATCATTAGACAATGATGCCCCGAAGGCGAGCGATGCATCGCCGGAGGAAGGCATTTCGGATCATACCGTTTCCAACGAGGACACAGAAACAATCCCAGAAAAAACTGACGATAGCGAGGAACGGCAAGTGGAGAACAAGGCTTTAGTCTCGTCTTGGGATGATGCCTCAGCAGAAACGAACGAGCCTCCTCTTGTAGAAGATGGCACGGCGACGACCGCCTCCAACGAAAAACTGACTCTGCTTACCCAGAAAACGGACAAAGAAAAGGAGGACGGGACATCGTTTAGTGATGACCCGCAAGATACAAGCGAAGCTCCTCGCGTCGATGAAAACCCAGGAAGTATGGTTTCTGGCAAGGTAGCAACCTTGTATTCTGAAGAAACGGAAGAGGGAGAAGGTCAAAGTGAAAAGGAAGGCGAGCCGTCATCTAGTGATGATTCGCCAGAAATAAACGAATCGTCGTCGCCTGCACCGCCCGACGATAACGATCCCCAAGCCGATATATTAATCAAGTCCTTGGCTGAAGACAATGATGCTTCGACGGTTTCCAACGAGGAAAAAACCTTGAGTTCTGAGAACTCAAGACAGTGCGATAAGCCTCAACTTCAAGAAAAAGACATTCCAGTTTCTAAAGGAAGGGAGAATATTGCTGTCAGCCTGATCGATTCAAAGACGCAGATTCCACATTTTTATCTTCAACACGAAATCAATGCTGGTCCTTTGCTCGATGCTCGTACCGCAATAAATAAGAAATTATCCGAACAGCCTTCCGAGCTTGGAGGATTTAATGTTACAATAAACGATCTCGTTCTTAAAGCCAGTGCCGAAGCAATAACTTGGGTTCCGGAGATCAACGCTTCTTGGGAAGGCGATCACATCAAGCAGCATGGCGCTATTCACCTTGCCTTCAGTGTAGCCGTTGAGGATGGGCTCATAACTCCGGTTATTCACGACGCCGAAACGAAGCATCTGCGCTCCCTGTCCATCGAGACCAAGCAACTCATTTCAAAAGCACGCACCCAAAAGTTATCGCCTGAAGAAATGAGTGGTTCGACTTTTACCGTAACCAATCTCGGAATGTATGGCGTTGATTTCTTCAGCAGTATCATTAATCCGCCAAATGCAGCCATTCTTTCAGTTGGAGCGACTAAGGCAAAACCGATAGTGGATGACCTCGGAAGAATTGTTCCAGGTCGACGAATGATGCTTGGGCTTAGTTGCGACCATCGAGTGGTTGATGGTGCAATCGGATCTTCTTATCTCAAAGCTCTCGCTGAAATATTGGAAAATCCGACATTGATGCTAGTTTAGGAAACCTTTGATTGAATTGCTTTCTATGGTTAGAAGTCGACATTCTTAATTCAGATCAAAATTAGCTTTGCTCATCACCGCTGTCTTTTCTCTCGGACTCCACTTCGCCGCGTTCACGGGCATCCTTATTTGCCCAGTCTGCCAAAGACTTTAATTTTTCGCCGACTTCTGACTTAGCCGCAGAAAGATCATGCTTACCAACCACCTGAGATCGACCAAAAAGGTAGTACTTTATCTTGGGTTCGGTTCCACTGGCCCTAACGGCTATTGAAAAAGCATCCTCAAGTTCGAAGATAAAAAAGTTTTCAAGCGGTACGGGTTTGTCATCTTCGTCAAGATAGCCCGGTTTACCAAAGTTTCTTACTTTGCTGACGGAAATCTCGTTTATTTTTGTA
>Ga0315322_10003616_pt1 | contig 11905 bp, 12 predicted proteins | sample M110021515metaG_FD_203461 | JGI IMG/M metagenome (GOLD analysis project Ga0315322, IMG submission 203461) | Ammonia-oxidizing marine archaeal communities from Monterey Bay, California, United States - M1 100m 21515 | ecosystem: Environmental > Aquatic > Marine > Intertidal zone | place: USA... | reverse complement strand
TTCGTTCTTCACTCGGTATGAAAGTCGTTCCTCTCGGAGCTTCAGCCGGATCAGAGGTTATCAACGCGTTGAAATCTAAAGAGATGGTGGTCCTATTATGTGACCGTCATGTTGGAGGGGCTGGAGTTGAAGTCGAATTTTTCGGGGAAAAAACTCTTCTTCCGGCAGGACCCGCCACACTCGCCTTAAGAACAGGAGCCCCATTATGTCCAGCTGCTGTTTATATTCAAGGAAGCGGAGTTTATGGAGTTCTTCGTCCACTTATCAAAGTTGAACGGCAGGGACGACTACGTGATGACGTTCAACGGATCACTCAAGAATTGGCATACGAATTTGAAGCATTGATTCGTAAAGCACCAGAACAATGGCATTTGTTGCAGCCCAATTGGCCAAGCGATATTCAATAAAGTCCATTCATCACATGGGTGAACTCCAGATACTTTTGAGCGGAGGTAAAAGAGTAGTAGCGTGGGCCCATGCGAATAGGCATTATTTGTCCCTATAGCTTGACCATTCCAGGTGGAGTACAGAGCCAAGTGTTGGGCTTAGCACGTCAACTTCGCGCCTTGGGTCAACACACTCGAGTCTTAGGGCCATGTGATGGCCCTCCGCCAGATGCATCTGTGATACCCCTTGGGGATAGTTTGCCGACAGCGGCAAATGGTTCCATCGCACCAATTGCACCTGACGTACCATGTGCCCTACGAACCATACAGGCACTTCGCGATGGAGAATTTGATTTACTCCACTTACATGAGCCGATGGCCCCAGGACCAACAGTCACTGCTCTATTTATGTCAAATACGCCAATGATCGGAACATTCCATGCAGCAGGAGGAAGCCTTGCTTACGACCTGCTGAACCGCCCCATCCGATGGTTGAGTGGACGCCTTGACTACCGATTTGCAGTATCAAATGATGCTGCTGAAATGGCTCAAACTTCCTTAGGCCATGAATACGAGATTTTGTTTAATGGAGTAGAAACAGATCAATGCGAGTTGGCGACTCCTTGGCCAACAGAAGGACCCACGATTTTTTTTGTTGGTCGGCACGAACCTAGAAAGGGTTTGTCTATCCTTTTGGGAGCGATGAACGAACTTCCTTCAGATATCCGTCTTTGGATAGCAAGTGATGGCCCAGAAACAGAAGAACTCAAAGAACGTTTTGCTGGTGACCCACGCATCGAATGGCTTGGCCGGATTAGCGAAAAAGAAAAATTCTCACGAATGAAAGGAGCAGATATTTTTTGTGCTCCATCACTTCGTGGAGAATCATTTGGAATTGTTTTACTTGAAGGAATGGCATGCGACACCGTAGTTGTTGCAAGTGATATTCCTGGGTACTCAAAGGTTGCTGAAGAAGGAAAACACGCGGTGTTGGTGCCCCCTAATGATAGTCATTCTTTAGCAACCGCCATTGAAAAAATATTGGGAGATGAGAGTAGGCAGCAAGAAATAAGAGAGAATGGGCGAAAGAGAGCTTCACAGTTTTCAATGAAGTCCTTAGCAAAGCGTTATCTTGATTCTTATCAAGAACTATTGAAGGCTCTCTGATCTGTATTACCCCTTGAATCAACCTATTATCTAAGCATCTTGCCCAGGCCTAACAACTATGAACAACAACTCTCCTAATCGCATCAGAACTTTCCTATCTCTTTTCACATTGGTCCTTCTGTCCATAGCCCTAGGAATTTTGATACGGGCTTTTGACTTCTCAGTCGGAACATCAGTTGGTGTGAGCGCGCTCGGATTTCTTTCAATGTTTGTTCTTTTCGGCCGCCGGGGATCTTCTCAAGTTCAACACCAAGTGGGTGGCCGAGTTGCTACGCAAGAAGAATTTCCTCGTTTACACAATGCCATCGATGGTCTTTCCTTATCCCATGGCATAGAGGCACCTGTTTTAAGAGTGCTAGATGCGCCCTCGGTAAATATCGCAGTTCTCTCCACTAAAAAGGAAAACACGCTTGTGGTCACCTCCGGTACGTTCCTCTACTTAGGAGTAGTTGAGCTAGAAGGGTTACTTGCTCTTTCATTGGTTCGTATGCAAGAGCCTATGCTTGCCAAAGAGATGCAGAAATCTTTTTGGATGACTATTCCATTCGCACGGTATTTCATAAGAAATACTGTCAAGACTGACGACATTCTGCTTCTAGATCAGAAGAGTGTCGCTCTTACTCGATTCCCTCCAGGATTAATAGACGCATTAAAGATTGCAGATCAGGCTGGAACATTTGTTGAGGGATCAAGTTCTACCTCTCAATTATGGGTCCTTGACCCCACCGCTCAATTAGCTAATTCAGGACACCCGTCAGCTTCACTGCGATGCGCTGCGTTGAGCGAGCTCTGAAGCTAAATGCTGCGACGTGTTATTTCTGTTGCTCTGTTCTTGGCGTATCTCACTGCCTGTGGTGGAGGAAGTGGAGCGAACGAGGCTACAACAACGCTGGTTGAAGAAGTTCCTCTAGTTACAACAACTCAAATTGAAGAGAGTGTTGAAACCCCCACCACTTTGGCGGAACAAACAGTTGGGGCCATACCAACAACAACGACAATAGATCCATCTTGGACTGGACCCGTATATCCCTTGACAGGTTTGCCGGCTTATGAAGGCATTCCGGAAACTCCCGCAGTAGTCGTCAAAATAGGAAATAACGACCAAAATTCCTTACCTCAACATGGGCTACGAGAAGCAGACATCGTTTATGACGTACGCATAGAGAATGGAAAAAGCCGATTCATGGCCGTTTACCACAGCAGATTACCCGAAGTAGTTATGCCTGTACGTTCAGCAAGATCCAGCGATATCAATCTTCTACTCAACCTTAATCACCCAGTTTTTGTGTACTGGGGATCAAATGACATCGTTCTAGAAGAGATCAAATCAGCGGAGTGGTCAGGTGGCTATGACAGCAGATCAGCAGCATCTCAATGGGGTGAACAATATTTTAATCGTGACTCAAGTCGTTCTCGTCCCGCTAATGGGAAAGTAAATACAGGAGATTTACAAGGAACAGCATCAGATGAAGCAAGGGAACCCTTGTCAATTTTTGAATACGGGGAAATATCACAAAATGCAGTCCCTGCTGCGGGAGTACAATGGACTATCTGGCAAAGAGTCACAGAGTACATCTGGAATAATAATTTAGAACAATGGATTCGATATCAAGACGGAACCCCACATCTTGGCGAAGATGGGGCACCTTTATCGGCAGATAACTTACTATTTCTTTATGTCGGATATAGAACCTCAGATGCAGATCCAGCTTCGCCTCAAGCCATTAGTACCGGATCAGGAGATGGGTGGTTATTAAGAGATGGAACAGTCACAGGCGTGACTTGGAATCGTCAACGAACTTCTGATGACTGGTCAATTGTGGATGATGAATCTGGTGAAATGGTCCCTCTAGACGTCGGTACAACTTGGGTCACTTTGGCAAAGCCGGGCGAGGGGCGCATCTTAAGTTCTGCTGAAGCGATAGAACTTATTGGCTGAAACTTTTATTGAGTGGCCACTATGGCAAAAGATCCATTTAGAATGATATTTATGAATGAAGCAGTAAGAGAAACTGGAACTCAATTAGTCAAACGAGGCTTAGCTGAGATGCTAAAAGGCGGCGTCATTATGGACGTCGTCGATGCAGAACAAGCACGTATAGCAGAGGACGCAGGAGCTTCCGCAGTTATGGCACTTGAACGTGTACCTTCAGATATTCGTAAAGACGGCGGCGTCGCACGGATGTCGGACCCGGAAATGATTGAAGGGATCAAATCAGCAGTAACGATTCCAGTCATGGCAAAAGCAAGAATTGGCCATTTTGCTGAGGCTCAAATTCTTCAATCTCTTGAGGTCGATTACATAGATGAGAGCGAAGTTCTTACTCCTGCGGATGAAACTCACCATATTGACAAATGGGCTTTTGAAGTCCCATTTGTTTGCGGAGCAACAAATCTTGGCGAAGCACTACGACGCATATCAGAAGGGGCTTGCTTAATACGCTCAAAAGGAGAAGCAGGAACTGGAAATATTGTTGAAGCAGTGCGCCATATTCGATCTATTACTGGAGATATAAGAAAAATCACGCAAGCAGACAGCGCCGAGCTGTTTGATTGGGCAAAAAAATTGCAATCACCTTTGCCTCTAATTCAAGAGATATCGGAGACAGGGCGTTTACCAGTTCCTATATTTTGTGCAGGGGGAATTGCTACTCCTGCGGACGCTTCGCTAGTGATGCAACTTGGAGCAGAATCTGTTTTCGTCGGATCAGGAATTTTTAAGAGTGAAGATCCTGCTCTGAGGGCTCAAGCCATTGTTGAAGCAACAACGAACTTCGCAGATGCTGACAAATTGGCAAAAGTAAGCCGTGGTTTGGGAGAAGCAATGCCAGGATTAGAGATCGAGAATCTTGAGACGCGTCTGTCTGACCGGGGTTGGTAAACCTAGGTGAAGGTTGGAGTCCTAGCTCTCCAAGGAGCGTTTGATCGTCACGCCCAAGAACTATCTCTTGCAGGGGCTACACCTCTTGAAATTCGAGGACCAAAGCATCTAGAAGATGTGGATGCGCTCGTTATTCCTGGAGGCGAGTCAACGACCATATTGAAACTTGCCGAATCCCTAGGAGTTAGAGATCTTTTAAATGATCAAATCCAAGACGGTCTTCCCGTCCTAGGAACATGTGCAGGGATGATTGTCTTAAGTAAGGCAATCATTGACGGCCGAGATGATCAAAATCCATTGGGCTCTATAGATATAGACGTAAGACGAAATGGCTATGGTCGTCAACTCGCTTCCTTTGAAGCGGACTTACAGATCACCGGATTTGAAACACCGTTTCGGGGGGTCTTCATCCGCGCTCCTCTTGTCGAGCGCGCAGGGAAGGACGTTGAAGTGCTCGCTTCAGTTGAAGGGAACCCCGTTTTTTGCCGTCAAGAGAAGATAATGACAACGTCTTTTCACCCAGAATTAGTTAGCGATGGACGTATCCATGAGCTCTTTCTGGAATTAGCCTTTGCTTCAAGTTGATACTTTAAGGAAACATCATGTCGGGTCACTCTAAATGGGCAACCATCAAACATAAAAAAGGTGCAGCAGATAAGAAGAGAGGGAAACTTTTCGCGAAGTTGATTAAGCAGGTTGAAGTAGCAGCACGTCAAGGAGGCGGAGACGTAGATGCAAATCCAACTTTACGAACCATGTTTCAAAAAGCCAGAGATGCTTCGGTTCCTATAGACACAATTGAACGAGCGATCAAAAGAGGCACGGGAGAACTTGAAGGTGTGGATTATGAATCCATCACGTATGAGGGATATGCACCACATGGAGTAGCTCTTTATGTTGAAACGCTTTCAGATAATCGGAACCGCACCGGATCAGAAGTCAGGTCTTTGCTTGGTAAGAACGGAGGTTCGTTAGCAGAACCTGGTTCCGTCGCCTGGCAGTTTGAGAGAAAAGGCATCATCTTGATTCCAGAAGGCATAGATGAAGATGAAATCATGATGGTCGCTCTTGAAGCAGGCGCAGAAGATCTAGTTGATGAAGGCGGCATATGGCGCCTCACCTGTGACCCGTCAGTTTTGTCAGAAGTTCGTTCAGCTTTAGAAACAGCTGATTTAGATTTCAATTCAGCAGATGTGACGATGTTGCCTACTACAACAGTCACCATTGACAACGAATCAGATGCTCGATCAGTTTTAAAGGTCATAGATCTTCTTGATGATCTTGATGATGTGCAGGATGTCTATGCGAATTTTGATATCCCTGACGAAATTTTTGACTTAATTCAGGACTAGTTCTAAATCTAGGGAGGGTGAACGCCTCTAGACGGAAATCTGGCTACAATCGTACACATGTTCGTATTGGGTATAGATCCAGGTCTTTCTCGCTGTGGTTATGGAGTTCTTCAGCAAGATAAGAGTAAATCTAAATTAGTCAAGGCTGTGGCTGCAGGCGTCATACGAACTTCCCCAAAGACCGATCTTGCTATCCGTTTGGCAGAGTTACAAGAAGAGATTCGGGCACTAATTGATGAATATAAGCCTGATGAGGTGGCAATAGAACGAGTGCTCTTTCAAGTGAATGTGAGTTCTGCTATGGCTACTGGACAAGCAGCCGGGGTGGCTATGGCCGCGGCGGCTTCTTCCGGTTGTGCAGTGAATCTTTATTCTCCGAATGAGGTGAAGCTCGCCGTTGCAGGTTGGGGAGGAGCAGATAAAAAGCAAATGGAACATATGGTTCAAACCTTATTGTCAATTAAAAAACCATTACGACCTGTCGATGCCGCTGATGCAGTAGCAGTAGCTCTTTGCCATTTAGCGATGAAGCCCTCGTCATCTATCTTGGTGGGTGAAGCAAAATGATCGGATCGCTCAGAGGGGTTTTGTTAGAGCGGAGCGAAGAGGGAAAAGTTCTTGTTGAGGTATCTGGGGTTGGGTATCAGGTAATGATGACTCCTACTACAACTGTTTCAATTGGCGAGATAGGTCAAGAGGTCTTCTTATATATTCATCACCATTTCCGAGAAGCAGATCAGACCTTATATGGGTTCCTCTCAGCGCAAGAAAGAAGTTGCTTTGAAGCATTATTAATGGCTCATGGAGTTGGCCCCTCTCTTGCTTTAGCGGTGTTGGGCGTACATGGTCCCAACGAATTATCTCAACTGGTAGTTGAAGAAGACGTAGCATCTTTGTGTTTAGTTCCAGGAGTAGGAAAAAAAACGGCATCTCGACTCTTGATTGAGTTAAAAGACAAACTTCCGGAGCACCTCAGAGCGTTTGCAACTATCAACAAAGATGCGACCGCAGCATCGGAGCGTACAGTACTGGCCGAAGTGCGAGATGCTTTAATCGGCCTTGGCTATAGCGCAGAGGAAACACGGTCTGTTTTGATAGATCTTGAAGGCGATGATGTGGCGGTTCTATTACGTGAAGCGCTACAACGACTGGCAGTAAAATAGGACTAGTGATGCGCGAAGAACTTCTTTCACCAGATCAAGAACCTCAAGAGGTAGAGGTAGAGGCTGGGCTTCGACCACGATCTCTTGAAGAATTTGTAGGTCAAGATGAACTCAAAGGTCATCTAAGAGTGATGTTGGCGGCAGCACGCGAACGCGAACAGGCATCGGATCATTTCTTATTTGCCGGACCACCTGGATTAGGTAAAACAACGTTGGCTCATATTGTGGCTAATGAGATGGAAGCCGAACTCCATGTAACTTCTGGTCCAGCTCTTGAAAGGGCAGGAGATTTGGCTGCAATACTAACGAAACTTGAACCCGGTGACGTGTTGTTTATTGATGAGATTCATCGTTTATCAAGAGTTGTAGAAGAAGTTTTATACCCGGCTATGGAAGATTTTGAACTAGATATCATCTTGGGTAAAGGACCGGCAGCACGTTCAATAAGACTTGAACTCCCGAATTTTACTCTGGTCGGTGCAACTACCAGAACCGGTCTCATTACAGGTCCTTTACGCGACCGGTTTGGTTTGACTGCGCGCTTAGATTATTACGAACCAGAAGACTTGAGAGCAATTGTAGAAAGAGCCGCCAACATACTTGGAGTTCAGATTGACTCTGATGGAGCAAGTGAAATTGCTGGTAGATCGCGTGGTACGCCACGCATCGGCAATCGTTTACTGCGTCAAGTAAGAGATTTTGCTCAAATTGAGAGACCTGAATCAAAGGGGCATATTGATTTAGATATTGCCAACGATGGGCTTGCATTCTTTGGTGTTGATTCTCTTGGACTAGATAAGCCAACCCGAGCCATTTTGGATTCTCTTTGTACAAGGTTTAATGGTGGGCCAGTGGGTCTCAAGACCTTGTCAATTAGCGTAAGCGAACCTGAAGACACTGTAGAAGATGTTTATGAGCCTTTTCTTATACAACAAGGACTTCTTCTTCGTACTCCAAAAGGAAGAGTAGCGACTCCAACTGCATTCACTCATCTTGGCCTTGCACCACCACGTAATTCAGCTGGCTCTTTATTTGACGAATAGTAGGACAATCTACGTAGGCTTAAAGACTTATGGGCCCAGACGATTTCGACTACGAGTTACCTGAGGATCTCATTGCACAACACCCTTTAGAAGAGCGAACTGCGGCGAGAATGCTTGTAGATCTTGGTGATGGTCCAGAGCATTTTAGAATTTCCGATTTTCCGAAGCTTTTAAAATCAGGGGATGTTGTTGTAGTGAATAACACTCGAGTTCTGCCAGCAAGACTATTCCTCAAGAAAGAAACTGGTGGAAATGTAGAAGTGCTTCTTTTGAAAGCACTTAATCAAATGACTTGGGAAGCGCTTGTACGTCCAAGCCGCAAAGTTTCCCCTGGAACAAAATTTACTGTTAGTCCAGAAATGACAATCCAGATTGGAGAAGATTTAGGAGCAGGAAAACGTTTAGTGCAGATAGAAAATAAATCTGATCTTCTACCTTTACTTGAAAAATACGGGAAAGTTCCGTTGCCTCCTTATATAAAAAATGACTTAGAGGACGGTGAGCGATACCAGACAGTTTTCGCTAACCGTTCAAATTCTGCGGCAGCTCCTACTGCCGGTCTTCATTTCACGGAAGACCTGGTTGCAGAATGTAAAGATTCAGGAGCACAGGTTGAGGAAATTGAATTGGCAATCGGTTTAGACACCTTTCGTCCTCTCACCGTCAACAACCTTGACGATCATGATATGCATTCGGAGTTTTACAGTGTCTCAGAAGAAGTTATGCATCGTTGCAAAGAAGCAAATCGAGTTATTGCCATAGGGACTACGACAGTAAGAGCACTTGAATCAGCAGCACGTTTTGAACTGTCCGGACAAACAAACTTATTTATTCGAGACCCGTTCGAATTCAAAATAGTAGATCTGCTACTCACGAACTTCCATCTCCCAAAATCAACTCTGCTCGTGATGCTCGAAGCTTTTATCGGCCCTTATTGGAGAGACTTATATACCGAAGCGCAGATCAACAGATATCGTTTCTTATCCTTTGGAGACTCAATGCTGGTTTCTGAACAAAGTACAAGGAAACTGTAAATATGAAGGCTTTTTCTGAGATCACCGCAAAAGATGGAAAAGCGAGGCTGAGTGAAGTTACTCTCGCTAACGGAAAATTTCAGACCCCGTGTTTCATGCCTGTTGGAACCCGTGGTGCAGTAAAGCATTTATCTTCTCTCGATATGAAAGATTTAAATGCTGAAGTAATTCTTGGAAATACATATCATCTGATGCTTCGACCAGGAGCAGACCTCATTAAAAAACATGGAGGACTTGGAAAATTTGCAAACTGGGACGGACTAACTCTCACAGATTCAGGTGGGTATCAAATTTTTTCTCTGAAACCCAAAGTTGAAGATGAAGGAGCAACTTTTCGCTCAATCTATGATGGCTCGTCGCATCACCTGACCCCAGAGTCTGCAAGTTCCATACAGGCAGATTTAGGAGCGGACATACAAATGGTTCTAGACGTTTGCTCTGCTCTCCCTGCAGAAAGAAACGTCCTCAAAGATGCAGTAGATAGAACAGCTTTATGGGCAGAGCGCGCTCGGGCAGCTTTCCTAACCCATCCAACAGCGAATGAAAAGCAAAGCCAGTTTGGGATTGTTCAAGGCGGCACTGATACCTCGTTGCGAATTGAAAGCACTGAAAAAACCTTAGAAGTGGGATTTGACGGCTACGCCATAGGAGGTTTGAGCGTAGGGGAAGGAAGATCTGAAATGCTGGAGCCAGTAGATGTAGTCACAGATCTTTTACCAGAAGACCAGCCACGTTATTTCATGGGATTAGGTGATCCAGTCGGAATAGTTGAAGTAGTTGCACGAGGAGTGGACATGTTTGACTGTGTCCTACCTACGCGACTAGCACGACACGGAACCGTGTTGACTTCTGCAGGACGCATCAACCTTAGTAACGCTCGCTTCATTGGTGATGATCAACCGTTAGACCCCACTTTTGAAAACAGTCCGGCGTCAAGTTGGAGCCGAAGTTACTTACGTCACCTTCTAGTCACTGGCGAACCGACGGCACCGAGAATACTTACTTTGCATAACTTGGCATGGATGTTTGAATTTGTTTCCAAACTAAGAAAATCAATAGCTGATGGAGAATTCGAAGAATTTCATAAACAAACTCTGGAAATATGGGGTTGACTTCTAAAATTAGAGTAGAAATAGTAACTATCGCCGTAGGCTTTCAAAGTCCTCATTAGTTAAAAGAAAGAAATCAAAATGAGTTTTCTCCCCTTAATAATTATTTTCGGAGTCATGTACTTCCTTATGATCCGACCTCAACAAAAAAAGATGAAGTTACAGAGAGCTCTGATCGAGTCGGTCAAAGCCGGAGACGAAGTCGTTCTCAATTCAGGAATCTTTGGAGTAGTACGTGAAGTAGAAGGCGACGTGGTTTGGTTAGAAGTCGCCGGAGATTTAGAACTTAAAGTTCTTAAGGGTGCTATTGACCAAAGATTTAATCCTCCAGCAGAAGCAACAGAATCAGAGATACCAGAAGAAGACTCTCCGATTGAGTAATTAATTTATGCAGCGTCGCCAGACCTTCTTCTTCGTAGGAATAGTTTTATTAACTCTTACTTCAGTGTTACTTACAGCGTTGTGGGGAAATAAACCTCTTCTCGGTCTCGATTTACAAGGTGGAGTCTCAGTACGACTGACCGCAGTTGAGCCGGCTGACGACGAAATGCTCGATCAGGCAGTTGAAATAATTCGCGCAAGAGTTGATGGTTTAGGTGTAGCTGAACCGGAGATTTCAAGAACCGAGCAAGGCGTCATGGTCTCATTGCCAGGGGTTGACGATCAAGGAAGAGCTTTAGAGCTAGTCGGGACCACTGCCGAGCTTAGATTCCGCCCGGTTTGCGACACTCTGCCTCCGATTATCGAAGAAGTAGAACCAGTTGTTGCCAGTGGCGAATTGGGTGCTGCTCCAGTCTCTTGTGCGCCGGTACTAAATGGGGAAGTCATTCCTGCCACAGGGCGAGATGGAATAACACCACCAGAAGAAGACAAGGCTGAGCATTTTGTGATTCTTACTGATGACCAAGCACCAGGAGGAATCTTTGGACGACGATTGCTACTAGGCCCTTCAATCCTCACCGGAGATGGATTAAGTGGAGCCGATGCAGATTTTGTCAACTTCGAATGGGGCATATCTGTAACAATGAAAGACGGAGATCAAGGAATCGGGGCCTTCAATGCAATAGCTTCTGAATGCTTCACCGGCTCAATTTTCTGTCCCGTGCAAGCAGGGAGCAACAGAGGGCAGGTAGCTTTAGTTCTTGACAGCCAAGTAATAACCGCACCAGTAATTAATGCTCCCGCATTTGAAAAAGATGCAATTTTAATTTCAGGTGCCTATGAGAAGCAGGAAGCTGAAGACGCAGCTTTAGCTTTACGGTACGGAGCTCTTCCCATTGAACTAGTTGCAGAAAACACTCAATTAGTGTCAGCCACAATTGGAGAAGATTCTCTAGAAGCAGGAGTAATCGCAGGTCTAATTGGGTTAGCAGCCGTAGCCATTTTCATTCTTCTTTACTATCGCCTTTTAGGCCTTATAGCTTTACTAAGCCTCGCAATTTCAGGATCATTGCTGTGGGCAATTATTTCCCATCTAGGAACCCAATCAGGTCTTGCTCTTACTCTGGCGGGTATCACGGGAATCATTGTCGCGATAGGAGTCTCAGTGGATTCCAATGTCGTTTATTTCGAGCACTTAAAGGAAGATATTCGTGATGGGCGAACTGCCCGCTCTGCCGTAGATCGCGCTTTTAAACCTGCATACTCAACGATAGTGAAAGCCAATACAGCCTCACTCATAGGAGCGGGGCTTCTATGGTGGCTCACCGTTGGAGCAGTAAGAGGTTTCGCTCTTTACCTAGGACTAGCGACAATTCTTGATCTTCTAGC
>Ga0315322_10003615_pt1 | contig 11911 bp, 3 predicted proteins | sample M110021515metaG_FD_203461 | JGI IMG/M metagenome (GOLD analysis project Ga0315322, IMG submission 203461) | Ammonia-oxidizing marine archaeal communities from Monterey Bay, California, United States - M1 100m 21515 | ecosystem: Environmental > Aquatic > Marine > Intertidal zone | place: USA... | reverse complement strand
ACACCTTGTGTCTCTGGTCCACCTGGAGCGCTGAACTGGTTTGCTATAATGTGCTCCGCTCTTCCTCTTACTGGCGAGGTGAAATCAACTGCTCCAAAGACGTATCCGGGGGCGACAGGAGTGGTGGTAATGCTTCCGCTCTCAACAAGATATGAGTTGTTTATGCTGCGACCACTGGTCAGTACTATCTCATAATCTTTGCTATAGTTTCCTAATACTGGTGGAGTAGTTTCCGTATTGGTCTTGATATTAGTAACGTTGTATGCCGTTTGTAGCCCCATACCTCGGGCGGCAAGAGACTTTGGACCAGTTGCCGGCTTGAGGGTTAGGGTAGTACTCGAAGCGGATAGAGCATATGCTTCTGCCCGTTCTGTGTCGGTGGTTCTAAATTTTACTCTACGGTGTGGCATGCCGCCAACATGCTCTCGAACAAATGGACTCTGCAGAGAAAAGTGGACATCATCATGATTATTAGTTATGCTCAGATTACCTTTGAAGTTTGCAAAGTCTGTCCCGGCTGATGAACTGTATAAACTGAAAGGCAATATCATATCTGCGTCAGCGTCTAGATACCCCTCTGTGCCACTGGTGTCTGTTTTAGCTGTATAGATTTTCTCTTCCTGTGGGTCCAGAACATCGTTACATTGCTTGAAGTCATATATATCTGAGCTATTAACCTGTATTTGTTTTCCTGCGTTGACAATAGCTGTATGTAGGGACTTATTCTTATTGGCATTCCTGTTCGAACCTACATTGAGTAGCCTTTGGCGGTCGCCGGAAAACTTATATGGCTTCGTTAGTTTTCTCAGCACATAGGTTGAACCGCTAACTACTGTGTTTCTCCTCTCTCTTAGCGCTTCTCTGTCGGGGTCTGTGTCTGTCGAAACAGATAGGATTTCGTCCCTCTCTGCTCTATCATTCCACCAGAGACAGTTTTCGGACTGGTCGTTCGAAATGGGAGCATGACCGTGTTCCCAATCATAAAGTAACTCGTTAATACCCAGAATTTGCCCCACTAATTTCGGGTCTTTATATTCTAACTGTGGTGCTTGGTGCTTGTATTTGCTCCTCTCTAGAACGTGGCTCTCAACTACATCTTCCAAACCTAGGTTCATAGCTGAAGTAGCCGGTTGAAGTTGCCTTAACAGTGCCGCAAGAGAGGAATCAATCCACTTATAATATTCTATAAACCTTTCAAGGTCTATCTCGTTTTCAACTCTTGCAAAAAACTTCTCTCGCAACTTCTCTAGGGATTTGTATTCCTGTCTGTATTTGTATACTGGGTCACCGATCAAGTTATTGAATGCTGCAGCGCCGGCAAGCATGTTCATCATTTCTTTCGAGATTGCTTGGTACATGCTCTTTTCGTATGAATGCAGGTAAGATATGGGCCGGCTGTCCAATTGAAAAACTTCTACTTCTCTGTCCTTTATCTCTACCTTTGAGCGCGAGGCTAAGTTGTCTATACTCAAATATTTTATATTTGGAACATATTCTTGCTGAACTGATGCTGCCTGATTTTGTAAATTGTATGTTACGGCTGGATACTTGTAGCCAACAATTGGACCATAAGCGGAGACGTCATCTAGTGAGCCGCTAGCGTGGTCGAGAATATAGTTAGTACTAGAGTCCGGTTTGCTAACATTGTCAAACTGCCAGTTTAAGACTAAAGAGTCGCCTCGTTGTCGCGAAGATCCTTGGTTGTCGACCTTATTGAAAAGAGGGTTGGCGCGTCCAATATTATCGAAACTCTGGGCGTGCTCTTGCATCTCTGCCTTATCTAAGAAGTCGTCCCAAACACTAAAAGACAGGCATTTTACATCGCTAATCTCCGTTAAGGACCCTGTAATATTTGTGCGGTTAGCGCCAAGAAAAACACTTTTGCTCCCAGCTATTAGATTTTGATAATCAGATTCAGTTATTGAAGCACTCAAGTGAAACTCTGATAATTTAACATCTAGGTCATACCGATATCCAATAAAATCAACACGATAACTTTGAGTTCCTTTGCCGTCTGAGTTCAATAAAGGTGCTAGTGTATCTTCTGTGAATCTTACTGATAGATACCAAGGCGTATTTGCATACACTTCTCTAAAGTATTCTGTCTTTAAATCTGCAAATACCCCTCCTTTACTCTTGAGTCGAAAGTAGCAACCTTTGTCGATTAAGTTTGCCTTAATTGACGAGACTTCTATCCCAGAGTAATTTTGACCAGTAACTTCAAGACCAGAACCAGAGACTTCGTTCATACCAAAAACTGATGCCGTGATTGCTGTTTTCGTACTGTCGTCTACAAACGGGAACAAAATCTTGCTCTCGAGGGTCAATGATGCAGGGCTAGTCCTCCCCTCGATATAAGCTCGTTCATTGCTAGCAGATGCAGTCTGCAATAACGTTACGGAGTTGTTCGAACCTGTAAAAGAAAGAGAACGAATTTCTGCCGCTTCGAATACAGGCTCATTTTTAATTTCTTTTTCTATATTCTGGCCATAAACATTTGGGGCAATAAGGTTGTCGTCAACACCAAAGCACCTTATCAAGTTGCGAAAAGAATCTGCCGTTCCTTTCGTTTTGTATATTTTTGATAAGTTGGTGTGTATAGAGTTTAAAATCTTGTTCTTAAGGTTCTCGGCCTTTGAATGCATAAGGGCATGGGACAATGCAGACTTACTGTCGACAATATCAGACTTTAAATTATAGAAGTATTCGTTAAGATCCGCGCGATGGGCAATCGGACTCTCTTCTATAGTAAATCCCTTTCCTAATAAGTTCTGAACTGAGAAGTTTTCTTCTGAGGACAGCTGTGAGAAAGCGATATTGAAATCTCTCTGGCATCCTAGGACGTTGTAAAAATTCGCAGTATGGTCTTGTGTGCCTTTCGCATACACAAAATCCTTATACTGTGTGAATCCAATCTTTGGTATCCCGTCAATAAGCATGCGAATTGAATCAAATTTCTGAGCCACTGCTTGCAATATTACGGAAAAATCACTATCTAAATCTCCTGCGGCGCCGGGTTGGTGTGCCCAATGAGGCAAACTTTGAAATAGTGAACTGTTATTGTTCTTGTCAAACGCCTTACCAAGATTGGTTAGTGTTGTGTGTGCAGCAACAACTTTAGGATTCAACGGGTTTATTATTGGGTCACCAGCTTCGGTTTGCGAGGTGACTGAAGACAAAGTTATTGCCGAGTCTTCTGAGCGCGCTGAAGTGGTATATCCTATTATTTCGCCATTGTTGAGGCGGCCTGAATAGTCCAATACTACCTTATCTTCTGAATCTTTTCCTACTGTTCCTTCGTTGAATTTATAATAGACACCTAGGACACTATTAATTGATTCTTTGTCTGTGGCGCCATGTACGGGAAAATCATGATAGCTCCCTATTTGCTCAGCTGTCCTTCTCTCTTTCCAAAATCTAAACTCATCTATGGAGCCACTCAATTTACCGTAGCCTAAGCCGCCGGTGCTATCCTTCTCTGTTCTCAAAGCTCCGATGGCAGCATTAAAGTATCCTGCAATAGGACCAAAAGTTGCTGCAGCAGTACTAACTGAATCATTGTAGACACCATCGACATAAAGCTCGAGGGTTAGATTTGAGCCGCTATGGTACGAAGTTACTGCATAATGATGGAAAGAAGAATCTGCAACAGATGCTGTTGTGATATTTTGCCCCAATTGTACTCTATCTGGACCAGCTGTGCCGGACATGTAGGTTACATAAAGAGGGGAGCCAGTACTGGCTGACAATTCTAGCAAAAATCTACCGTATTTTGAGTCACCTTCCGCAAAATCAACAGTATGAGAATCAAATACTACCTCACTTTCCGTACTCGAACTAACAAAAGACGCCTTTTTGAGCCAAAATTCTATAGTATTGCCAACAGAAGGGTCCATTTTGAGGCTGCTTTCCCTGTTTGTTGCAGCATCAAGGACTGATCCGACATACGGACCACCGGAAAACTTTATGTATTCTAAACTATCAGAGAGCCCATATATGCCACTAGGCGCCTGTGGGGTGCCCCATCCGGTGGGTGAAAAGGTCACATAGCCGGTTTCTAGTGGATATTCATGCTGAAGTACTGCTAAGTCCGGTCCGGAGGCACTAAGGGACCAATTTACCTTCTCTAAGGCGGAACCATCATACGGATAAGAGCGATATATGTAGGTAAAAGCGTTATCATAGTACTTTTCTGCACTACCATACGCTACAAAGCTCTCAGGGTCTCTGATGCTTATTCTGGGGATGACTCTTTCTACTAACTTCTTGTAAGCAATTGCATATTCTGGTGACTCTACAACACTGTTATATCTCGGCGAATCATCTGTTGCTAAGACTACATTTTTATCTCTTATGAATGCCTTACTTTTATCTGACTCGTGGACCGGCGTCAGAAAATCATTTTCTTTTTTCATGAATCTACTCTAAATCTAAACTTCTCTTGCTGCTCTATATAATTAGAGCCGTCTTTTGAAACAAAAGAGATTTCATAAGCATTATTTGATTCCAGTAAGGACATATCTAAATCAAAGAAAGAACCTTTGCTATCATAAGATAGGGAAGAGTAGCTCGGTGTGCTGCCCGTTGAGTAGGAAACTACCTCATAGTTATCCGCAACCTTAGTTATCTTGTAATACATATCTTTAATATTGTTAACCGGGGCATCTTGCGTTGCAGTGGTATAGATATTTGGGGACCAATTTTTATTTCTAGTGTAAACTCTAAAAGTAGCTTTTTCTCCCTGTAAGTATGAATCTTTCAAATTAACAATACTGACTAGATAATCTGGTATTGTGTATGAGCTAGCTGAATCTTCATCGTAAACCGTGAAAGCTGAGCCTGTAAAGAGTGCAGCTGTTGTACTAAATCCGGATGTGAGCCACCTGTCATAAAGTGTAGCCTTTGAGCCCTCATACGCAAATTGAGCCTTATAGATGCCCAAACTCTCTCTACTAGCTGTAATAAATGTTGGAGCTGCAGCTACAACTCCGCCGGCAACAGCTAAGGTCTCTGCCGTGCCTCCAGCCGAAGAAGAGTGTAACTGAACAACCAAATAAGAACTAGTGCTTGGAATATCTACTAAGCTGCCGCGGCGGCGGTTATAAAGGTATATACTGTTAAGATTCTCGGCTGCTGGAGATAAGCTGCTGGACTTTACAATATAATTTCTGTCATCTTTTATCGAAGTATCCCAATATGCTTCTATTTGAGGCTTTAAGAAGAACTCATGTGAACTTCTAGAATAAAACTTCTTAGTATAATATGACCGTGATTTAGAGCCGTTTTCATAGTCATCTTGAAGCTTGAAGACTAATCCATAATTTGGCAGTCCGGCACCGCCGACAAACTGAGTTATCGTGGCGGTCTCTGCTGGCATGCTTGAGCTAATGATTGTGTTTCCCTGCAAGCCAGCTAAAGATTGTGTTAGGGCCAAAAAAGCTCCGGCCAAGTCTGTGGTCATCTTGCTATCAAAATCTGATGAAAGCCTATTATGTAATGCTCCCGCTGTTTCTGCAGCGGTGCCACTCAACTCCAAGTATACAGAATTACCAACTGAGTAGGTCGACGATGTTATGAATGTGTAAGTCATCTTCTTCCCTTCGTGTGAGTAGAGACTTAAAGCATGATTTTCAGATGGGTTCAAAAGAAACTCAATGCTTCCGGATGCCACAGTGCTAGTGCCTTTCTCGTGCTTAATCCATTCTTCTGTCCATGGAGTTATGTCGATATCTATATCTTCAGTGCCAACTTCTAAAGTCTGACTGTACTGTACCGGGACTGACCCCACTGCTATATAGCTAGAACTAGCAAAATCAGAACCTGTAGTGTGCCATGGTGTGCCGGCACTGGCAGAAACCCAGTTGCTGGCCTCCAAATTTAGGTAACTTTCCATGTCTAGGCCGTCACCCTCAGTCCAGGACCTAACTAATGGGTGCACCGAAACCTTAAAATTTTCTGGTGTGGTCTGTCCATGTGGGGTATTAGATAGCTTCAATTTAAAGTTTACAGAACCGGATGCAGGGACAATATTGTTTGTACGGTCAGTTGAAATCTCATCTACAGGAAACTGTAACAAGACTCTGGTATGCTCTACTGAACTTGAGCTAGCCTGGGCGTATATCGAGAACACCTCTAAGATGTCAGAGGCTCCCATGTTGGCCTTTGTCGACCGTGCTGTGAGGTTTTCCCTTAGTGCATTTGCAATTGTATTATCTTTTTCTGAATTGTATCTCTTAATGCTCATTAGCCTATTATCGTCCCTTTGATATCATCAATGTACTTTATCTCCCAAATACTATTCTTGGGAATATAGATGTAACTATCATCTGGTGATGTATTGCTCTTCACATCATAATAATAGTCGGTATAATTTGCGCCAGCAAGAGAGGTGATCTTTATACCATCTTTTGCGGAGATTCTTGCAACCTCTGGAATGTTTTGTATTATTCTCATTATTTCACTGTAATATAGTGGCTCTCCAATCTCTGGTGGTACCGATGTTAATTCTTCAAATATTCTCTGTTTTATTGTTGACAGAGCTGTTTGTTGATTGACGTTTCTCTTAAGTTGGAGGCTGAAATCTATTCCAAAATTTATGATATTCGCATCAAAGATATCGATGCTGTCTGATATCATTCTTACCGAATCTAGCCAAGTTTTAGCATTCTGCTTAAGTAGTGCTGTAGGTTTTTGCAACTTTCCGTCGGCACCTTCAGATATCAAGTACATGTTCAGGTTTCTCCGCAAGTCGTTAGTATCTCTAACTACCGATGCTCTTTTTACTGAACCATAAATTGGTGGCATGGAGTAGGCCGCGGCGACATAGTCCTGTTGGGTGACTGCTCGCCCTTGGGCCCCGTAGGCGCCTAGATAACGGCGCTTAAGCTCTTCCGTGTTCGGTATCGATATATTTCCGTTAATGGGCTCCTCATTATACACTTGTACGTTTTCTTTTATGAAGTTAACCTTTGCGGAATCCAATAGTTGTTCGTTCTCAAAGAACAAAATTGGGTCAACAATCTGGGTAATCGTGCCGGCTGCAGCGTTCGTATTTGCGGCAGTGTTGCTTCTATAAGTTATAGTAATATCTGTATTCTGTGGTGCAACACCGAGCTTGTTAGTCGACAATAATTGATATGGCGACAACGATGCCGCAGAAGTGTATGTCTTGCCTGATAGCTTAAGTGCCACTTTACTAGGGTCCGCAATATTTGCCGTATTCAAATCTTCGTCAGAGCCATGGCCGAAAACTACAGAAGATTTGCTGATTGACTTCTCTGTTATGAATCTTCTGGGTACCGGAAATTTCTTCATTATAGAGGATACAGCTGAATCCCTAGCCTCTGGATCTTGAACTGGCTTAAATATAGCCTCCGTTGTAAGGTGGTCTACCTGAAAATACTCATTCTTGTTCGAGTCTTCAATTTTTAGTATCTCTGTTATTGTGGGGTCCGGAATCTCAATCTTCAAAAACCTTTGAAAATCTCCGACCGACACTGTATAGGTCTTCTCCTGTCCTGATACAACGGGCACCTTTGCTTTAAATATGTAGTAATCTATCCCATTGCCGCCTGCAATGGAGCTATGACCTACAACTTGTGAGTTCTCTTCAGTAAAAGTAACATCTCTAATTTGTGTATATACCGTGCCGCCTTGTGAACGAAACTTTGTGCCGGCTCTGCAAGTAACTGCATAAGATGAATCTGCGGCCGACCGTAGGGAATTTGCAGGTCGTAGAACCTGAACTTCAACTTCTCCTACAGAAACCGAATTTAGTGCGGGGTCTGCACCCATTGCCTGCAGCAGTTGTACAGTAATTTCTGGGTCTTTTGTGTACGGTAGAATCGCCTCATTAGCATTGTGGTCCAAATAATAGTGTAACTGGTCCCCAACATAAGACACTAAATCAAACATCAATGACCCAAACGACGACTTTTTGAAGTCCTTATATGTATCCGGGTAATGTCTTTTGACATATTGGACCAATTCTTCTTTTATTTCGTTGAAGCCGGTCTTAGTATAGTCGACTTCTTGAGCCTTCCTGTTTCTATTAGTAGTCGTCATATTGTGTATTCTCTTCCGTCTTATTCCACTCTCGTTTTGGTACCCATGTTCCCTAGAATCACCATACTCTTTTCAACTTCGTTTAGGCCAAAATCAATCTCATCTTGTACTCCAAAGTCAGGTATCGCGTAAGCTATTTTCAAAATAGCAACATAGTTGTCTACATTATCTGGTGTGCTTACGAATTTTGCATCAACTAGGGTTACATTAGATAAATACTTTCTCATCTGATTTTCTATATTAGATTTTATATCTGAAGTCTCTAGCGTTTGCAAGTTTTCGAATGCATAGGTTATCAACCCCACTCCCAGGTCAGGGTTCATTGGCCATTCGCCAGGGATAGTCTGCAATAAGAATACTAAGTCTTGTCTTATTGATTCTGCTGGTGAGGCTACAGAGGCGTATGGACCGTATACCCGGTCTATCCTAGGTGGCCACAGGGGCTGTATTTGCGAATCGCGATGCAATATAGCCATGCTAAAAACCTCCATAATAAATAGTAGTGTTGTTCAATATTTCTTTTTTAGCTATCATTCTTCTTCAGCTGTGGGCATATCGCCAAACGGCTTAGGCTCCGTGTCCTCATCCGGACACGCGTTGTCCTCTATCTGCTCTTCAGAATACGGCTCGTCGCCGCAGCCCTTGAGTTGTCTTCTTCTCTTCTCCCCCTTGAGCTCTGGCATGGTCAATGCAATGGCAGTGAGCGGACTTAGTGGATGACCATACCTATCTGTGTTCCATGGTCCCGTGTTTGGCCATTCTCCAGTGTCGACGTCCAAGCAAGGTATCTTAAGGCTAAAGGCGCCGTCAACAAGAGCCAAAGGGCCCTTGTAAATGTAGCCAGTTGTTCTTTCGAGCGCTCTACCAAACTTCTTCCAATTAGAAGACGAAAAGGGATTTGATGCTATCTTAGCAACGCCGGCTGCAATGTCTATAGGTGAAGATGGTAATATCATAGCATAATTACTGTCCTTCCCTCCGTTAGGCTTGCCCATGAGTCCGGCAGTCATTTCCTTTTCATTAATAGTAGGGGCCCATTGTGTGCCACTCCATGTTAACTTGTTTATATCGCAATTTTCCCAGTGCTTCTTCATCTCTTTGTATGCCGGATCGACAGCACTGGCGATACCTCTAAAGAAGATAGATGGAAACTGTAAGAATAGCTCTTCTAATAAATCCCCAAATTGACTTAGGAAGTCTCCTGGGAACGGGAACCCGAAACAATCTAGGCCCTTAGGGTCGGAAGTCGCGTTGTCCATTATCTGCTTGAAGAATTCCCCTTGGCTAAAGTTATCAAACACCTGTGTCCTTTCTCTTCTTGTCATAGCAGTTGTGCCCATGAGCGCGGCGAGGCTAGCCTTTGGTGTCTGCATCACGCTTGGCATCGTACTATATCCGGCAAGGGCTGAAGTCACGAAAGCTGTGGAAACTGCCTGGTACCTTTTAACCGGAAAGATATATTGGAATATCTGCTTAGCGTCTTCAGATTCTATAAGTTGGTCAGCCATCCATGGTTGCAGTCTCTTATAATCTTCTTTTAATGTCATGGGGTCGTAACATTCATCAATGACTTCTTTAAAGGAGCTTATGCTCTTCTTGTACTCTGCCATAGGCACTGAAAATATGTCTTGTGATTGACCTTTCATCAAGAAACTTCTAAATTCTTCGGAGACCTCTTGTATGATGCCGTTTTCACTTTGTACGAAAGCCTTGAATCGTGAATTTGCTGCAGAGCCGGGTTGGGCCCAACCGGAGGGTTTACTAATAAAGGTATTTGATACTAGCCTAGCTATCTGATTAATGACTGAATTCTCCAACAACCCTCTCACAACTTGTCCGTTTATGACAGCACTGCGCAACATCTCAGAACCCAAAAGTTGAGCGGTGAGCCCTGTATAGTTACCATATGCAGTCTTCCAACGTTCGGCTAGCCGAACGACTGCAGTAGGATGACTAGTGGTCAACTGCTCTATTAGGTCCCTTCTTCGAGGCTGGCCGGCAACTGAAGAATAATATATACGAGGTCTTGTCTCTTTATAGTAATTTAACAAACTCTCGTTGTGGCCTTTTTGGCGGCCGGCAGAAGCGGCAAACCAGTTGCGCAAGGTCGCGGTACGGTCGTCAAATGCGTTGGGGCTTCCGTCTTGGCCAAATAATTGGAAGAATAATCTATAATCCAACTTTAAGAAAAAATCTTCCACCTTTCCCTCTGAAATAATTCTCCACTCTAAACTGTCTGTAGAAAGCAAGAGGCGTTGAATATGTTCCGGGTCGCGAAAGTTATCTAGGGCTAGGCTGCGGGTTGCGGCCGCAGATTGAATGTTTAGGCGCGCTAGGGCATTTTGATACCGGGTGCCGAATTCGTCGACCATATATTGTGTGTGCAAATTAGGGTCCTTAAGAGCGCGCAGTATGTGGCTGTTATTAGAGAAGGATGGGCCTTCGGTGCCCGGGGGATAACCATGGCGGCCGTCCTGAAAAATAATAAAATAAAACTGATTTGTAAGTTGTATAATTTGCCGGGGTGTCATTCCGTGGCGACCTACGTCTAGCACCTGGCTTCTCGTGTTCTGCCAGCTGGCGGCGGTGCCGATGGCGTCAATATTGCCACCGATGCGCCGGATTGCTGCAGCGTTAGCATCTCTATGAGCGTGAGTGTTGTGGGCTATATATACTCTAGGTGAACCATGAGTGAACACGTTTGCTAGGTTAGTGTCTAAGGCGCTACCCTCAAGGTGAAGGGTTCCTCCAATCAGTCGAGAGCCCAGAAAATGCACACAGGCTGCGGCCCAATCGACTAAATCTTCATCCGATATGTCTTCGACATTTGGATTGCCGACGGCGACAGCGTCCGGGGCGCGCTTGAGGATAGCGGATAAGCTGTTCGGCAGGTTGTATATGGAGGCAACAGTTAACAAAAGCAATTTTATTTTGGGCTTAAAGTCCATGGCCCTGATTTTTGCAACGAATCGATTCAATATTGCCAACTTGTATGCGGATTGTCGAATTTCTGCGTTATAAAGAGAAGCTTCGGTCTGGATACAGAAATTAACTTGACTTGAAGCAAGATCAGATAATCGGCGCGTGATATGCTCGAGTGATGTCAATAACCCATCTACTGACGCCGAATCGAGTGTTAATAAAGCCGGGTCGAAATGCGGGCCTAGGTCATTAAATACCTCAAAACCTCCAATGAAAAATTGTTGCTGGTTTCCGTCGGTTATGATATCTGTTAAAGCGACTTGATTCTGGCCATTACTTACTGTATAGAAGTCTTCTAAATTGAACAAGGTTTCTGGTGGCTCCACAAGGAGTTCGGGGTCAGGGTACGATTCTAGCAAAAGCTTCTTTACGGATGTACGGATGAACATAGAAATATCAAGCTGGCTTATTATTCCATCTGAGTGAAATAAGGATTGTCCTGTATTTCTCATTGGAGTGTGTTCGAATCGATTATAATTTACAAGATTGCGGCCGATGCCATCGGACATGAGGCCAGGGTTGTCGTTGCCGAAAAAATTCCAATTAGTATAATCACTTTTATTTATGCGTACTTGACCAGGAGCGCGACGGCCAGAGGCAAAGCCCTCAGTTGAAATGTTGTTGACGTCATCGGCTCCAGGATATAAAGTAAAAAAACCAGGAGTCTCCTGCACACTTGTTTGGTACCGGCCGGTGGGAATATGGATGCGGTCGCTGGCAAAGCCCCACCAACCGGAGGACTCATTATCGCCAGGGTCATGGTTGAGCCAGTGTGACCAGGACTTCCCGGGAAGAATGGCAACGGACCAGTGCGCCCTACCCGTGGCAGCCTGATTATCGTTGAGCGCATTGAGTCCGTCACCAT
>Ga0315322_10003609_pt1 | contig 11920 bp, 7 predicted proteins | sample M110021515metaG_FD_203461 | JGI IMG/M metagenome (GOLD analysis project Ga0315322, IMG submission 203461) | Ammonia-oxidizing marine archaeal communities from Monterey Bay, California, United States - M1 100m 21515 | ecosystem: Environmental > Aquatic > Marine > Intertidal zone | place: USA... | reverse complement strand
ACTCGAACCCGCCACCGTTAAAACGCCACTTGCTCTCGGTATAGCTGAAGTCCACTGCACTGCTATCGTTGAAGTCAACCTCCAGCGGTAAAGCTGCTGCCACCGTGATCGACACGGTACCACGATCGCTACGAGTCGGATTGTCATCGTCAGCAACCGTATAGCTGAACTCCGCTAACCCTCGCCAGCCATCGGCAGGCGTATAGGTCACCGTACCGGCAGAAGCATCGTACGAGACTGTACCATTTTCAGGATCAGTCACACTCACAAGCGAATAAGCCGTACCATCCACATCGTGACTGTCATTGGCCAGCACATCGATCGTCACGGGAGTATTCACGATCGTCTGGCTTACATCATCACCGGCAATCGGAGTCGGAACAATCTCCTTCACGAAGAAGTCATCGAACTGCGTCCGACTACGGTACGTGTACAACCCTACCTGGCCGTCATTGAGCGTACCATCAATCGTCACACTCGCCTTACTCACGTCATTCGAGTAAAACGTCACAAGGTTGTTTTCTACGTGTAGTTCAAGAGCATACGTGTTATTCGTGTTGATCGACTCACGAATGTTCGACAGAACTGTTGTACGACCCGAAGCCACCTGACCTATCTGGTAACCCTGGCTCGTCTGGCGGGCAAACTTGTAATTCGAAGCGTCCGAATAGTCGAATATGAACCCACTAGCAAGGTAACCCTGCGTACTCTGGCTGGCACCCACCTTGTATTTACTGGGAAGTTCCACACCAAGGTTCACCGTCGCAAGATTAATACCACGCGTGTCTGTCGACTCGAACCCGCCACCGTTAAAACGCCACTTGCTCTCGGTATAGCTGAAGTCCACTGCACTGCTATCGTTGAAGTCAACCTCCAGCGGTAAAGCTGCTGCCACCGTGATCGACACGGTACCACGATCCTGTTGACCATTGGCATCACCGACAAGATAAGTGAAGGTTTCAGAGCCGGTGAAGCCACCATCCGGAGTAAATACCAAGACATCAGCCTTGTTATCCTGATTATTGTCAAGCAACTCTACGGCTCCATTATCAACGCCGTCGACCGACAAAATATGCAAAGCCGTGCCATCTTGCTCATGACCATCATTGGCCAGCACATCAATGGTGACTGCCTGCCCGACCAACGTCCTCCCAAAGTCACCTTCGGCAATGGGAGCCGGGAGAATTTCAGAAATATGTACATCATCAAAGCGACTATTTGCCCCGATCGCCAGCAAGCCGAATTGACCTACATTGAGATTACTTCCAAACGCATGACTTAGAACAGCATTGCCGTCCACATTAAGCGTCGCTTGCTGGCCATCAATAGCCAACTCAAGTTGATAATTTTTATTTTGTATCGCATCGACGTTACTACGGCGCAACTCGCGATACTGACCATTGTTAAACTCACCAATCACCCATCGTCGGGCCTCAGCATTGAGTCCTGCTATCTTATAGTTGTTAGTGTCCTGATAGGCAAACACCTGATAAGCATTTCGCTTGCGGCCATTGGCATAATCCAGATTGATGGTGGATTGAAACCGTGTCTTGGAAGGAATATCCACTGTGAGATCGATCACAGCCAACGCTCTTTGATTGGAATCACTGGGCGTCGAATTATATCGATTGTTTTCAATCGCAAAAGAGCCCTGTTTCACAGTCATCGCATCAGCCGAACCGTCGTTGAAATCTTCGCTGTAGGGCAATGCTCCCAAGTCACTCACATCCAACGAATAGTCCACGATCGTAATGAACGGCTCAGGGACTTCATTATTCTCGCCGTAGATTAGTACCTGATGAGCAGGTTTTACGTCAGCATGATTACCGTCAAACACTATCGTGCCAGCCCCAGTTGCTCGCATGGGTACCGTAAAGACTAATCGTTCACCTGACCCCATTTCCGACAAGCCAGCCATCCCACCGACTTCATCAATCAACCCCACACTACCAGAAACATCAATCGTGCCCGATTGGAAGTTCTGATAATCAGCAGCATGAACGATCGAACCTATTGCCTGTGTAAGTGACTTATCGAATTCAACATCCATATAAGAGGTAAAAACCCCTTTGGCATCGGTTCGCAGATCCGTCACATATCCCTGTAAATTGAACGCTTGATTAAGAAAGGCTGCTTCAAGCGGTTGCCCTTGCAAGTCCGTTGCCTGCAATCGCATCTGCACCTTGGGGGCATCCTCCCCCTCAGCAACATCGGCCATCCCGCCGATAAGATCAGCCGCTAGTAGTTCACGACGCTCCAACGTCTCTACAGAAAGCTTAGCCTCAATTTTCTTCTTGATAAATTGACGATCTTTGGTGGATAAACCTGATTTAGACTTCTGACGCAGTTTCATGAGCATTTCTTCTTTGATCGTTTTTCGCAAACAGTCCCCTGAGTTTATTATTCACAGGGAGTCAAACGGGAGGTGGCAATTAAAGTGGTTAAAAAGACCCAAATCGCAATAACAAATTGACCCTAGCATCCCCTTAAAAAAAAATCCACCTTATAGACTGAAAACATCTTTTTAATCTAGCAATGAAGGGTAGTATCAGTCCACAGCAACCGCTAGGTTACTCATTCTCCTAGCCTACCTATTTCCCATAGAACTTGCAAAGGCTGAAGTGGTCGATCGGGCTCTAAAAGCACCGTAAAAAGAGCAAGAGGACACATGGTATATGCCATATGCCCTCTTGCAGAAATGAGAGATCGTCTTCTTGCATTTCAAGCAGCAGTCGCTTCGTCTGTGCGAACTCCCAAACGGACAGTGCCGTTGTCAAAATTTCGCTCCAATGTTGCTAAGCAATCCTCGGCATTGGCCAAAATCTCCGTCCATTTGATCAATTCCTCCTGTAGATCCGAATGCTCACCAATCCCGACTGAATTGTTAAAGTATAATTCCAGATTGGCGAGAGCTTCTGCCTTCTTAGCTCGGTAATTTGCAAGTGTTGCGTTGTACAGTAAGTTCATCGAATGACTCCTTCGTTAGCTTTTCAAATAGGTAAACATCATCAGAATGTTTGAGTAAGTTTTCCTATTATTGAGAAAAGCGGATTCGCTTCAATGGCTGGTTTTCAAGACCAATGACTGTTGAAATCAAGTATCACCGGAAATCGAAAAGGAGACGTCTTAACGGTGAGAACAAGTATCACATTCTCCATTGGCATAAAATCCTAGGCCGGTCTTGAAAGAATTACTCTCAAGTCTCTAATGCAACACAATCTCATCCAATTTGACTAATTCCAGGCATCCATGGCAGAAAATTTGAACGTAAAAAAAGGAGCGGTTTTTATACGAAAATTCGTAGCGTTGATTAGTCCTGCGATCTGATTCTAATCCTTCGATAGGAGGCTTCCTGAGCAGGGCCTCCATGCACTTGCAAGCCAATAATACCGGCTCGTGCAATACCCGCTTCTTTTTCGACATATTCAACGGTCTTGATTCCATTGATTGCTACTTTGATCTTTGATCCCTGACAATGGATTACGACGTCATTCCAATCATCTTTTCTGAAGTGCTCCACCACTGGTTTTTGCGGAGCCTCCACCAAAAATTTATTTCTACGAGATTCATCATAAAGCCAACCCCAAATATTGTTTTCCCTCATGACTCCCATATCGCACTGGTATCCAATCACTTCGTGATGATCCTCAATCCGTTTACTGCGAAATTGAATACCGGCATTTCGATAATCCGTTCCCACCAACCGAGCCTGCAACCGCAGCTCAAAATCACCATATGATTTCGTCGTGCATAGAAATTCGTTGTTGGGCACAGCCTTTTTCAAATCACCCGCAATAATCGCTCCATCTTCAATACGAAACCAATTCAGGTTACCTTCCCAGCCGTGAAAGGTTTTGCCATCGAATATCCATTCAAACCCCTTTTCCAGTTCCACCGTTTCTTCAGCCGCGTTAAGAAACGGACTTAAAGCAAAAAAAAGTAGCAAGACGCGAATCAGTTTATACATCAAACAATTCCTGACAATAAATAAAGGGGAAGAATTAAGAAGCATTACCTTTGGCTGAAGTTGTCTAGCATTCTAGCAAGGTTCATTATTCAATTCTAAAATAAATACTTAAGCTGATGTATTGTGAGATAGCTGAACCTACCCAATGCATCACTCTTCGCTGTATGTACCTCCATTGCCAACAAAGATCAAATCCTATGACTGATTCACTTAATAAATATAGTTCACGTATTACGCAACCTCGTAGTCAGGGTGCTTCTCAGGCAATGCTTTATGCAACGGGCATGTCGGAAGAGGACATGAATAAAGCCCAGGTCGGAATTGCCAGCGTGTGGTATGAAGGCAACCCATGCAATATGCATCTACTTGATCTCTCGGTGGAAGTGAAGCAGGGAGTCACCGATGCCGGACTCTACGGTATGCGTTTCAACACCATTGGCGTATCGGATGGAATCAGTATGGGTACCGATGGCATGAGTTTTTCTTTGCAATCGCGTGACCTGATCGCTGATTCGATCGAAACCATCATGGGAGCTCAGTGGTACGACGCTCTGGTCACAATTCCCGGGTGCGACAAGAACATGCCTGGCTGTATTATGGCAATGGGACGACTGAACCGTCCGGCGTTGATGGTTTACGGTGGAACGATTAAGCCCGGATGTTACAACGACCAGAAACTGGACATCGTTTCCGCTTTCCAAAGCTATGGCGAATACATCACCGACAAAATCGATGATGAGACTCGTCAGGGCATCGTCCGCAACTCATGTCCCGGTGCCGGTGCTTGTGGCGGAATGTACACGGCCAACACCATGGCCACTGCCATCGAAGCCATGGGAATGTCACTCCCCTACTCCGCTTCCATCCCGGCTGTGGATCCTGACAAGGTAAACGAGTGCCACGAAGCAGGTGCCGCTATTCGCAATCTAATGGAGCTAGATCTCAAACCTCGTGATATTATGACCCGAGAGGCATTTGAAAATGCAATGGTCATGATCATGGCATTAGGGGGTTCTACCAATGCTGTGCTACACCTCCTGGCCATCGCCCGCAGCGTTGACATCCAGCTAACGATTGATGACTTTCAGTCTGTCAGTGATCGTGTCCCTTACATTGGTGACTTGAAACCTTCCGGGAAATTCGTTCAGGAAGACCTACACAGTGTGGGCGGTACACCTGGTGTCATGAAGTACATGTTGGAGAAGGGTTATCTAAACGGCGACTGCATGACTGTGACGGGTAAAAGTCTCGGCGACAACCTCGACGCTTTACCAGGACTGGTAGAAGGCCAGACTATTGTACAAACCGTGGAAGAACCAATTAAAGCTTCCGGACACCTTCGGATTCTGCGAGGAAACGTGGCACCGGAGGGAGCCGTCGCGAAAATCACTGGTAAAGAAGGGCTCTGCTTCACGGGGATAGCTAACTGCTTCGATAGCGAAGAAGAAATGCTTAAAGCATTAGAAGAAGGGAAAATCGTCCCCGGCAATGTGGTCATCATTCGTTACGAAGGTCCTCAGGGAGGTCCTGGCATGCCTGAGATGCTAACGCCAACTTCGGCTATCATGGGTGCCGGACTAGGCGATAAAGTTGCCATGATGACCGATGGTCGATTCTCCGGAGGATCCCATGGCTTCATCGTGGGACACGTCACCCCGGAAGCTCAGGTAGGCGGGCCGATTGCATTGATTGAAAATGGCGACACCATCACCATTGACGCGGAAACCAACGTGATCAACGTCGACATCCCGGATGAAGAGCTTGCCGCTCGGGCAGCAAATTGGGAAGCCCCGGCCTATAAGGTCAGCCGCGGCACCCTTTACAAATATATAAAATGTGTAAAGAGCGCTTCCGAAGGATGCGTCACTGATGAATAATCATATCTAGGCAATTTAATGACCCAAAACAGATCTGGCAGCAATTGTCGGATCTGTTTTTTTAGCTACAACACTGTTGTTTAACGAAATGAGCCAAATGTTAGAGACCTTTAAAGAAGCTTTTGCTTTCAATCGTACAAGAACACTTTTAACGCTCGAGCAAATCGCAGCCATGGATAATCCGGCGCAAGTGCTGGGCTGGCGTCCCGGCGAAGGCCGCGCCCACATCGCCTGGCAATTGGTGCATATCGGTATTACGGAAGAATTATTCGGCGTCGATCGTCTCGTCAAGCGACATGAAGATGCAAAGCACAAAGACCTATGGGAACGGTTTCAAGGTGGTTCCACCCCTGACGACGACATTCCTACTGTCGACGAAATCAGCCAAGCCTTAAACAATGGCCGCGCGATCTTACTGGACACACTCAGTCAATTCAATGAGCAGCAGCTAGATTCTTATACCTGGATTCATCCCCGACTGGGTAAAGAGCTCGACCTGCGAACAACGCTAAACATTATTAACTGGCATGAAGGACACCATCAGGGGCAGGCTCATATCACACTCAACCTCTATAACAACCAATAATTTGGAACCTAATCTGCCAATGCATCCTACAAACTTAAAAGAGCTCAAAGAATCTGGGTGGGAAAGCCGTAATATCAAAGAGGAGTTACAGGCTAACTTCACCGCCGTATTAAAATCCGGTGTCCCACTCTTCCCCGGGGTGGTTGGTTATGAAAACACGGTGATCCCTGAAATCTCATTAGCCGTACTGGCGGGCCATGACATGCTGTTTCTGGGCGAAAAAGGTCAGGCCAAAAGTCGACTCATGCGAAGGCTGGCCGATTTCCTGGATGAAGCCATTCCTTACCTCGACCTTCCTGAAATACCGATCCACGAAGATCCCTATCATCCAATTACAAGTCAGGCCAAAAAGTTTCTCGCCGCCCATGACGATTCGGATGTCCCTATCGCGTGGTGGCATCGCGATGATCGTTACACGGAGAGGTTGGCACCCGGAACAAAATTTGCTGATGTAATTGGAGAAATCGACCCTGCAAAACTTCTGGCGGGTACGAGCATGTCCGCCGAAGAGGCTTTGCACTTCGGGCTGATCCCCCGCATGCATCGGGGCATCTTCGCCATGAATGAACTACCTGAACTGGACGAGCTTGTTCAGGTCGGTCTGTTCAACATTCTGGAAGAACGTGATGTCCAGGTTAGAGGGTACCCTATTCGATTCGACCTCGATGTATTGATTTTGTTTTCCGCCAATCCCTCCACGTACAACCGCAGTGGCAAAGTCATTCCCCAATTAAAGGACCGAATCGGTTCCCTTATCCAAACGCATTACCCTGTCGATCGGGAGTTGGGAATCGAAATCACCCAACAGGAATCAAACTTAAACGAACCGAACGATGAATACCCTGTCGTGATTCCGCGATTCATGCTCGAAGTCCTGGAGCAAATCACGATCGAAGCACGTCGCAGCAAGTATGTTGATCAGCAATCCGGTGTTAGCGTACGATTCTCGCTGGCAAATTATAAAACAATGATCTCCAGTGCACGTCGTCGCGCGATCCTTCTTAATGAATCACCCGCGGTCCCTCGCATCAGCGATCTCGCGCATTTAGTGAGTAGTGCATTGGGAAAACTGGAACTTGATCTGATGGGTAGTCACCAAATGACGGAGACTCAGGTTCTGGACCATATCATCATTACCGCAATCAAAACGGTCTTCGAAGAATATGTTGAAGAACACGGACTGGCCGAGATTGCTGAAATCTTTGGAAAAGGCGTGAGGATTGAAGTCGGCGACCTGCTCCCATCAGGTGAGTATGCAAAACGACTCTCGAACGTTCCCGAAGTATGGAACAAAGCGTTCGAAGTCAATGCCGCAGACGACGACGCGGTAAGAGCGTCCTGCGTCGAGTTCATTCTTGCCGGCCTACACGCGATGGACAAAATTTCCAGACATCAGCAATATGGCACTATCGACTACCAAATCCCCGAGTAACTAAACCATGAAACCGGTTAGAAAAAAACAGGTCGGGACACCTGGCGGGGTCATCCATACCTATCAGCGGTATGACCCGGTACGTTTCCCCAGTCCTACCGCCCCACCACCAGACGTGGTTTCTTCCGCATTCGATCATATGCTGCAATGGGGTAATGCACGCAGCCTAACCGCGGAACAACTGGCACGAGCAATCCGTCTGGATCCTGAACAAATCAAAGGCCTCCAGGGGTTTGGTCCCAGTCTGGAATCTTTGATTGCGATGCTCGAAGCTCAGAAACAAAAGATCCTTGAGACCTACGAAGCCGATTCCGTGCTGGAACAGGCCTGGCAACAATACGATTTATTTCTGGAAAACACGAACCCGCCCGATGATTACAAAGAACGGTTTTTCCTCCTCGCACATGGGCGCCAGATTTATGATCTCGAACGACTGTGGTACGATCTTCCCGACGAACGAAGTGAATTTGCCCGAACCCTCGTCCAAATGATGGAAGCCCTGAGCCAGCAATACCAGATAGAAGATATGTACGGGCGATATGATTTCACCGGACGAAAACCGATGTCCATCGAAGAGGCGTTGGAAATCAAGGGGCAGCTTGAAAAGATCGACGAGTTACTTGAGCAACTCAAGCAGGCTCTCGAGAACGCTGAAATCTATCTTATCGATATGGACACACTCGCCGAGTTTGTTGAAGAACCTGATCTGGAGGACCTTTCCAATCTCCAGCAACAAGTCAAAGACTACCTCAGCGAGTTAGCTGAGCAACAGGGGATCACCAGCGATCCGTCGGGCGTCATGCGTTTAAGTCCGCAGGCTTACAAAATCTTCCAGGGGCGGCTGCTGGAAAAAATATTTGAGCATCTGGAGGCTTCGAAAACAGGCCGTCACAATAGCCCTCTTGCCGGTGAGGGAAGTGTAGAATTGCAGGAAGTCAAACAATATGAGTTTGGCGACAGCATGGCGCACATGGATTTCCCTCAATCGCTGATCAATGCCGTCATCCGTCATCACAGTGAACCAGGGAATTCCTCTGCCTTACGGGTCAACGCGGATGATATCGTCGTTCATAAAACAAAGAATTCACCGAAGTGCGCTACCTCCGTCATTATGGATATGAGCGGGAGCATGCGTTATGAAGGTCAGTACATCAATGTGAAGAAGATGGCACTGGCGTTACAGGGGCTTATTACGAGTGAGTTCCCGGGTGACCATTTGAATTTCATCGAGATGTATACGCATGCCAAGCCCTGCCCCCCCAACGAGATTATCAACCTGCTGCCCAAGCCGGTGACAATCAACGACCCGATCGTGCGATACAAAATTGACATGTCGAATACGGAATTAAGTGAATATCAGCTTCCTCCGCATTTCACCAACATTCAACATGCGTTGCAATTGGCCCGACTCAATTTGGCTAACGTGGATACACCTAATCGACAAATCATTCTGATCACGGACGGACTACCCACCGCTCATTATGCCGAAGAGTGGTTATACCTGCTTTATCCACCTGATCCGCTCACCGAGGATGCCACGCTGCGGGAAGCGTTATTGTGCAAACAGGCCGGGATCACGATCAATTTCTTTTTAATCCCTAGTTGGTCCCAAACAGAAGAAGACATTCAGTTTGCCTATCGTGTTGCAGAATCGACCAGCGGGCGGGTTTTCTTTACGGCGGGAAGTGATCTGGATCGTTATGTAGTCTGGGACTATGTTTCTCGTAAGCGTGAGATCATTTAAAAGTTTGCGCCGGTACCCTTAGTAAGTGTCATAAATGCTTTTTCCAGATCGACCGGTTCCTCCTGAAAGAGGGTAAGACCGTAACCGGCTTCGATTAAGACTCCTGGTATATGGCTGTAATCCTCACAACCTTCAACTAACGTCACAATCAACTGCTGATCGACTAATTCAAGACTATCGACGTCATCATGCTGTTCCAGTTCACGTGCTGCTTTAGCCGAGTCACCCGACACCATCACATTTAAGACTACCTGCTTGCGCATCTCACGCATAATATCATTCACGGCCGAGTTCACGGTCATCACGCCACGATCAATAATGCCGATCTTATTACAAACGTCAGCCAACTCCGGCAAAATATGACTCGAAACAATGATCGTCTTGCCAGTCTTTCCTAGTCGACGGAGAAGCTCTCGCATTTCAATCCGGGCACGCGGATCCAGGCCACTCAATGGCTCATCAAGCAAGAGTACCTGAGGGTCATGCAGTAATACGCGGGCAAGCCCCAGCCGTTGTGTTTGTCCTCGTGACAGCGTATTCGCATAGGCATCACGCTTAAAATCCAGATCAACAATTTCCAACATCTCGTTGCAACGCTTGCGACGGGCCTCTCCCTTAATCCGATAGGCAGCCGCAAAGAACTCTAAGTACTCGATCACTTTCATGTCGTCATAAACGCCAAAAAAGTCCGGCATGTATCCGACCAGTCGGCGAATTTCTTTGGGCTTCGTGTAGATGGAATTACCACAAACATAAGCCTCGCCGGAAGTCGGGTTCAGCAACGTGGCAATGATCCGCATTGTCGTTGTCTTACCAGCACCATTGGGTCCTATAAAACCAAACAAATCGCCCTCATCCAGATCTAGATCGATGTCGCGAATGGCGTACATATCACCATACTTTTTCGTTAATCCTCTAGTCTCAATCACGACTTACGGTCCCTTCAGACAAACTACGGAGCGGCGTTCACTTTAAACACAACTCGGTAAAAATTATTTCCGGATTCCAAAACCACCTCACGGTCACCATCGACAACATACTCGCTGTTACCCTGTCTGGTACGCGCGACCAATACTGCCCGGTTATAAGACAGCGTGTGGCTTAGATCGAGGAATTCTTCGTATCGGTTAATCAGACCTGTATATTTGGCTCCGCCAATATCCTGATTGAACATCATTTGTCTCACAATTCGTTGTGTGGATTCCTCCATCACACTCCATCGGCGACGGTTACCCTTACTACTACCGTCCTGATATCGGGAATAGTAGTTATCAATCCCCTGCGATTGGTCACTGATATCAAAGATATCTACTGACTCGCCCACCTTAAATGTTCGACCAATCGGGTAGACCTTCCCGTCAAAAGCAATCTCTACCTCATACAAGTCAAAATCAAATGGATTCGTAAGGGTTCCTCGCAAAGCCCCGCTGATGGGATCTGCGTACAACGTAGGCTGGGTCCCAATCTCCATTTGCCCGGACCACCGCGAACGAATACTCTTCGTTCCGCCGTGCTGTACCGGAATGCTTTGTAATTCAGTGACGACAGTATCTACCTGATATTCATGATTTATATACGTCTGAAAACTGGCCCTTCCTAACGCACCCAGTCCCGTCCCAGGTAATCCGTGCCAACCGGTTGTTATGAACTGTTTCTCAATCTGAGGAATAGAGGTATTTTGCTCCATTGCCTTCGCTTCCAATTTCACATTAAAAGCACCGATCTCGGGACTATAAATTGCCAAGTAATCTGTCCCGCGAACAGTCCCTGTCACAGCATCGATGTCGACAATATGAAGTTGGTTCATCTGCGGTGCTCCGGCCGGAAGCGTATTACTCATGACCACAACGATGATCGCAATAAGGCTCACAGCCGCAGGGAACGTTCCCCATGTCCAATGAAAACGATCAAGTTTGCGTAACAAATAGAAATCGAGTGGGCCAATTACCAAGACGAAGAATGCCAGCAATGCTGCAATCCAAACAAATTGAACCGGAGTGACGCTTTCAAACTTCTCCAACTGAGAACGTAGTTGCCCTGAAAGATCCTGATACCCCGCATGATTGACTCCGCCACCGGCTAACGAATCGTCTTCCTCTCCGGCATTACGCCCAACGGCAATTAGTTTTTCCAGAATCCGGGGTGACGAATCCCAAGCATCCAACGGTGGAGCATCGATGTCAAATGCCACGTAAATCACCATGCCGAAGCCGCGGACACTTCTGACAATCAGAGGGTGTAAAGCCTGAGCGTTTTCCTGATCACGTAGTAGGACTCGGCCATCCGTCACTTCCAATCTACCAAGCGGGTTCTT
>Ga0315322_10003607_pt1 | contig 11921 bp, 7 predicted proteins | sample M110021515metaG_FD_203461 | JGI IMG/M metagenome (GOLD analysis project Ga0315322, IMG submission 203461) | Ammonia-oxidizing marine archaeal communities from Monterey Bay, California, United States - M1 100m 21515 | ecosystem: Environmental > Aquatic > Marine > Intertidal zone | place: USA... | reverse complement strand
CGCTGGGTCGAGAGCCAGAGCCAGTGGTCAGAAGGCCGAAAGACCGGTGTGCTCTGGCTGCTGATGCTTGTGGACTGGCCCATCCTTGCCTTCCTTCTCATCACTCCCAATCTCTGATGCAATTCCTCGTAAAACACACTGCCATCCTTCTCTATGCGGGCTTTTGGATCAGCCTCGCTGGCTATGGCCTCAGCGCGCCGCCTGAGCGCGTGGCCCTGCTGGAGAGCGGAGTCGTGAGCGAGGGCTGGCACCTCACCGTTATGGCGGTGCTGTTTGGAGGCCCGGTCTTGGGCCTGTATGTCTGGCGGATGTGCCGAAGTCCCGACCTACCGACCCCGCCAACCTAACCGGAGGCTTGCGGAGGATTGTAGGGCGTGGGGATGGTGTAGACTTCATTAAGTCACTTTAAAGCTCGGATCGACATGCTGTTTCTCCTCACTCTTTCCTTGGCCTTTGCCGCTGAGCCTCTGTGGCCGGACCTCTCCAGCCCGCCGAGTGTGGGTGGGGGCAGCAGTGATGCTGCGGTGGTGGTCGCGATCGAGGACTACGACTTCGTCAGCGACATTCCGGGTGCCCGACAGAACGGAGAGGACTGGTACCGTTACTTCACCAGCGGTCGGGGAATGTCGGTGGGCAACGTCAAGGTGCTGGTGGATGGTCAGGCAACCAGAGAGGATATTGAAGCGGCATCACAAGAGATGCGCGATGCGGGGATGGGCCGATGCCAACAAAGACCGTCAGGTCACAGCGAGTGAGGCCGTGCAGTACTCTGTGGAGGCGCTGCGGGGGCTGGTGGGCAGCGACGCTCCTGAAGTCAGGAGCGCTTTCGAGGCGTTTGTCACGAAATATAAAGACGCCACCTTTTCGGTGGATGACCACACGGAAGCCGTGAGCGTAGAGCAGGTTTCGCTTGCGCTGGCTGCACTGAAGCGAAGAACATCTGAGGGGCGCTTGGGAGTGCCTGAAGGGCGCTTTGTATCGGTCAGTATGGGGAGCCTTCATGCCTGTGGATTGCGGAGCACAGGGGAGGTGGAGTGCTGGGGGAGGAGTGATAGCCTTGGTGAAAGGTCAGACATCCCGTCCGGAGCCTTCAAGTCGGTCGGTGTTGGCGAGACGCATGCCTGGGGCCATCAATGTCTGTGGATTGCGAGCCACGGGTAAGTTGGACTGCTGGGGGCAATCACCGTAGGTGTATCTCCAGGCATGCTTCTCTGAAGGCCGCGCATGTTCGACGAGCTCAAGGTGGTCCTGCTGGAGAGGGGAGTGCTCAACGAGGGGGGGGGAGTGACCGTCATGACGGTGCTTTCCCGTAGTCATCGCTGCTCCTTTGACGGCAGAATTCGGCGACTCCGCACGCTGTCTGGTGCGAGTGTGGTCGGCAACGGTTCCTCCGAAATCGGCCTGCTGTAGAGCGCCACACGCACCTCACCGACCTCCTTGCTCGTGCATTGCCACTACCCTGTGGCATCATCCATGAGCGCCGACGCTGGTCGACGCCCCTACAGGCTTGGAATCTACGAATGTTGCCCATTCTTCCCCAGCAAGACCCTCGTCCGGGTGCCCGTCGGGCCGCCGTTTCGCGCGCCCGCGCCACCTACAAGATCAGCCACGCCTACAAGGCCGAGGCTCGGCCCGGCGGGATCGCCGTGGCCACAAGGGTTCCTCCGCTCGACGAATATTCGCCGGGCATCATCGCCAAGATCACCGCAGTTGACCTCCGGTTGTTGTCGAATCACTATGCCTTGGGGGCCGTCAAATTCGGGGGATCGCCCTTGTTGCAGATTCAAGGGATCACCACTCCGCGAACCACGCTGGGGGATCTGTTTGGTCTCACGCGTCAGGTGGGCCTCAAGCACACCATGTTCAACACCACATACAAGAGCTCGGGAAGCATCGCGCGCTCCTTTCCGGCTACGATGCAGCAATACAAGGAAGTGTTCGTAACCATACCCAAGCCGCCCACTATCGAAAAGTATGACGACGTCACGCAACGCGACAAGCTCTTCAGCTGGCAACGCATAGCAGGTGCCAATCCAATGGTGTTGCAGGGCATCTTGGTGGTGCCCGACTACTCGAGCAGCCCGACCAACAAGGCTGCTCGTACAAAGGCAGCAGAGGGCATCTGGAGTCAGCTCAAGGAAAACATTGAAGGCGCGGCGGAGAGGATGTTTGAAGACGTCGCGGGCGACGCCATTGAATGGATCGAGAAGTCGATCTTCGGCAAGGAGCTTGGAGAGCTCGCGGAGGGCATCGAAGAGCTTGGCGCGGTGGTCAAGGCACTTACTCCAAAGTCTCCCGTCGATCGGGGCCCTCAGCCACCGGCTGGACTGGCCACCCCCAAGAACGACCCGATTATCCGAGGTGTATTGCCCCCCCGCTTTCCGGTCACCAACGAGCTGTTTCAGCGGGTCATGCGCGACACCTACGGCATCGAAGACGACATCTACCTCGCCGCCCGCGAACGGCGGCTGTATGTCGCCGACTGGCGCCTCCTCGACCGCATCCCCAACGGGCACATCTCCGATGGAGTCCTGAACCAGCAGTGGCCCAAGACCATCACGGCCCCAATGGCGATGTTCGTTTGGAAGAAACAGACCGACGACGAGGAGGGAGAGCTGGTACCGGTGGCCATCCAGTGCTACCAACACCCCCCCAAGAAGTGGAAGCACGACGAGTCGACAGACGAATGGGTTGCCACGGTGGAGCCAAACCCAATCTTCACCCCGGACGCTGGCGTGAAGTGGCAGATGGCGTGCTCTACAGTCAACTGCGCAGACGCCACACACCACGAGATGGTGTGGCACCTCGGTCGGTCGCACATGCTCATGGAAGCCGTCTACTTGTGCGCCCGACGCACTCTGGCGGAGAACCACCCGCTGATGATTCTCATTGCGCAGCACTGCGAATTCACACTGGCCATCAATGACTACGCCACCAAGCACCTCATCGCGCCCGGTGGTCAGGTGGACGAGCTCTTCGGAGCCACACTTGACGGCACGCTCACCGTGATGGCGCGGGCACTCTCCGAGTTTCGACTCGACAGAGCCGACCCCGTCACCAACATCCAGGAACGCCACATAGAGAGCACAGCGGGGCTCCCGGAATTTCCGTGGCGAGACGATGCCCTGCTGCTGTGGCCCATTCTACATCGGTGGGTAGAGCGGTACGTCGAGCTCTACTATGGCGACGATGACGACGTCCGACTCGACCATGAGCTGCAGGACTTTCTCGCGCTGTTGGCCAACCCTAAGGAGGGCGGGGGAATCGGTGGTGTGCCCACCGTTCCAGACGGTCAAGGAGGACAACAGCCCGGCATCGAGAGCCGAGAGATCTTGACGAAGATCGTGGCCACCTTGGTGTGGACTGGGTCTGCCCAGCACTCTTGTCTGAACTACACGCAGTTCCCCTTTTTCGGCTACGTCCCGTCCAGTCCGCTGTCTCTGTTCGCCGAACCTCCCACGCTCTCCACCCCCGAGAATGAGCTGAACTGGGAACAGATGCTCGCCCCGAGCCGCGACGCCGTCATGCAAGCGGACATCGCGTACCAGCTGTCTGGCGTTCGGTGGCGAAAGCTGGGCCACTACAAACCGGACGCCTTCTCCGACCCCCGACTCAAGCCTTATCTAGATCACTTCCTGCTGGAGCTCGACGAGGCAGAAGCGCGCATGAAAGAACGCGACCAGCACAGATTTCTCTCCTATTCGTACCTGTTCCCATCGCAGGTTCAGAACAGCATCTTCATCTGAGGGTCCCCCAATGCTTCCGAGCCTCCCCCAGTACGACCCCGAGCTCGACGAAAGACGAGCCCGCGTAGCTGCCGACCGCGCCCTACACAAGCTCAACCGCGCCTATGGTGGCATTCCGTTTGTCGACTCTGTTCCCGTCAAAGACCAGTTCGGCGCCAAGTACTTTGCAGCCGCGGCCGTGTGGCAGGCCCGGTCCTACACCAACCTCGCCGCCGCCGGTGCAGACGCCCTCCGGGTCGACCCTGCCGGAGGCTTGGAACATGTCGCCAAGGACTTCCGCACGGCCTTGCAGACACGTATCCAGAAGTCCATCTGGGGTCCTGCCCGCGATGTGCGCGTGGCGAACTGGCGCGAGCGCACCCCGCTGTCCGTCGCCGACTACACCCGGATGTATCCCACAGTCGAGCCGCCCGTGTCGATGCACTACTGGAAGCACGACTGGTTCTTCGCCTGGGAGCGCCTCGCCGGAACCAACCCCATCCTCCTTGAGCTCGCGACCCACATTCCAAAGAACGTGCCCTTTTCCGCGGCTGACTACCGGGCGGTCATGCAACACTATGGAATCACTGACTCGCTCGACACCGCTCTGGGTGAGCTTCGAGTCTTCAAGGTCGACCTCGCGGTTTTAGAAGGCATCGACGCCGGAATGTCAGAAGGATGGCGCAAGTGGCTGTACCCGCCCATCGCCCTCTTTGCCTTGAGACCAGACCGAAAGGGCCTGCTTCCCATTGCTATCCAATGTACCCAACGTCCCAGCCCCAATGCACCTGTCTTGATGCCGATGGACGGCTGGGCATGGATGATGGCCCGCACCGTCGTGCAGTCGGCTGACTCCAACCAGCACGGTGTGGTGGAACATGGCACGCTGTGCCACATCCTGATGGCCATTGTGGCCACATGCATGCATCGCACGCTGGCCTCCACCCATCCCCTGCGGGTCTTGCTGTCGCAGAACCTCCGCTACACCCTCCCACTCGATAGTCTCACCAAGGAGCTCTTCGAGCCGGGCGGACGCACCCCAACCATTCAGTCGCCTAGCGTAGATGCCACCCTCCGACTGGCTAAGCGTGGACTCGACGGATTCGACTGGACTCTTCGCTCTCCGCCACACGAGTTTAGTCGACGACAGGTCGACAGTCCTGAGGTTCTACCCGAGTACCCGTACCGCGACGACACACTGTCCCATTGGCAAGCCATTCTACGATTCTGCGAAAAGTACGTTCGGCTGTACTACGCGTCGAGTCGCGACGTGGTCGAAGACGCGGAACTTCAGCAGTTCATCCGCGATCTTTCCAGCAAAGAGGCCGGCAGCCAGAAAGGCATCGGTGGTGTGGGCAAGTCTCCGGGTGAGATCCACAGCATCGAGGCACTCTACACCTTCGTCGCGCAGCTCATCTGGCGCGCCACCTCGTACCATGCAGCCATCAACTACTCCGTGTGGCCCAGTCAGGGCTTCGCCCCCAACTGTCCCATGGCAATCTTTGCCCCGGCTCCGACGGCCCGCACTGGATACCAACAGATGGACTTTGAGTCGATGCTGCCACCTCGAACAACGGCCTTCAAGCAGTTCGATGATGTCTTTGTGGTGGGCCATCTGCGCATCGACAAGATGGGGGACTACCCACTCGAATCGTTCAGTGACCGCCGGGTTCGACCCTTCCTGGTGGAGCTAAAGGCCGCGCTTGAGCAGGCGGAATTCGAGATTCAACAGCGAAACAAGCTTCGACCGGCGCCCTACCGGGTTCTCCTGCCCAGTCGGGTTCCGAACAGTATCTACATCTGATTGCTGCGATGCGGTCGATGTTCTCCGTCGATCCAATCCAGCGCGCGATGGCGAGGAGATGACAGTGCAGGAATTCGAGAGCCTGACCAAGCTGCACCAAGGTCACCATGCCATTCTGTGGCGGGCGCGACGCTCTACCGACGGTGAGCCGGTGGTGCTGAAGGTCCTCAAGGGACCCCGCCCGTCGGGCCGACTCCTCACCCGGTTCCGGCGAGAAGCCGCCATCACCCAACAGCTCCAAGGTGAGGGGGTCGTGCGACTTATCGAGTTCCGAGACTCTGAGTCGGAGCCGGTCATGGTGATGGAGGACCACGGTGCCCGCTCGCTGGCACGCCTTCTCGCCGATGGTGCACTGTCGATCGCGGATGGGTTGCGTATCGCTGAGGACGTGGTTCGGGTGCTGACGCGGATCCATGCCAGCCGAGTGGTTCACCGGGACGTCTCTCCCGGAAACGTGCTCTGGAACACGCAGTCGCTCAAGGCCAGCCTCATCGACTTTGGTATCTCCAGTCGACAAGCTCGGGAGTCCGCGCGGGGGGTCACGACCGAGCGTCGACTCGAAGGCACCTTGGCGTACATTGCGCCCGAACAGACCGGCCGGATGAATCGAAGCATCGACTATCGCGCGGACTACTATGCGCTCGGGGCCACGCTGTACCACCTGCTCACCGGTCGACAGCCCTTTCCGGGCGATGACCCCCTCGAGCTCGTCTACAGCCACATTGCCCGGCCGCCTGCTCCGCTCCGCACGGTCCGCCCCGACATTCCCAAGGGCGTGGAAGCCCTGGTCCTGAAGCTCCTGTCCAAAGACCCGGAGGACCGCTACCAGGGCCCCGCAGCCCTGCTCCGCGACCTCTCTTCGCTTCGCGCCCGCTTGCTCACGAACGACTCGTCGGACTTCGTTCCAGGACTCGGCGACCACCCTCCCGAGCTGGTGCTTCCCGAGCGCTTGTATGGTCGAGAGGAGGAGAAGGCTTTGCTCCTGGGTGCGTGGGAGCGCGCCCGCCGGGGAGGGCGCGAGCTGCTCATGGTGGCCGGCTACTCGGGCATCGGAAAGACCGCCCTCATCGGAGAGGTGCAGCAGCCCATCGCATCGAGCCGGGGACTGTTCGTGCGGGGCAAGTTCGACCAGTTCGCTCGGGGCGTTCCCTACGCCGCCCTCAACTCAGCGCTCCGGCACTTTCTGATGGGGGTCCTCGCCAACGACGATGCCACCGTCTCTACCTGGCGCGACCGACTGTCCGAGGCCATCGGAGACCTTGGCGCGCTGCTGGTCGACTCGATTCCCGAGCTCGGTATGTTGTTGGGTGCCCCGTCGCCGGTACCTGACCTTCCTGCTGCGGAAGCCGAGGCCCGATTCGACGGCCTGATGTTGCGCTTGGTGCACAGCCTTGCCCACCGAGCCCATCCTCTGGTTCTCTTTCTCGACGACCTGCAGTGGGCCGACCTTCCCACCCTGCGCCTGCTCGCCCGACTGACCCGCGACCCTCAGGCTCACCACCTCCTCCTCATCGGCGCGTACCGCGACAACGAGGTCGACGGTGCCCATCCGCTCACACTCACCATGCGGGAGCTCGAACACGCCGGCGCAGCGGTGACGGTCATGGCTCTCGGACCGCTACATAGCGGCCACATCCAGCAGCTCGTGGCCGACACCATCGGTCGAAACGACCCTTCCACTGTGCGGCTCTCCGCGGTTCTCGGCGACCGCACAGGAGGAAACCCCTTCTTCATGGCCCGGATGCTCACAGCATGGTCTGAAGACGGACTCATTGAGCTGGACTCCGCGACCGGCCACTGGACTTGGGACATCGGAGCCGTTGAAGCCGCTTCCATTGCCGAAGATGTCGTGGCCTTTGTGGGACGAAGGCTCGACGAGCTGCCCGAGTCCAGCCGCAAAGCACTCGCGCTGGGCGCGCTGCTGGGCGATACTTTTGGACTGCGGCAGCTGTCCACCTTGATGGACGTTCCCCTCAGCGAGACGGCTCTGTCGCTCGGCTTTGCGCGCCAAAAGGGACTGCTTGTCCGATTAGACCAGTCCCTGATCGACGAGTCCGACATCCCAGACACCCTCGACGAGAGCGTGCACCCCGAGTATCGCTTTCTACACGACCGGGTCCAGCAGGCTGCCAGCGAGAGTCTCGGTGCCCAAGAGAGCCTTGAATGGCGACTGCGCATCGCCCGGCAGCTCGCCGCGCGACCCGTAGAGCAACGGGCTGAGATTCTCTTTGATCTCGTGAACCACTACAACGCAGTGGACGAGCTTCTCACCGACTCAAGTGAGCGGTTCCAGGTGGCTCAGTGGAACGTCGAGGCTGCACGCCGGGCCGTGGCCAGCGCCGCCTTTGAGCCGGCCCACACCTACCTGAGCCACGCCGTCGTGCTGCTGCCCGACAACATCTGGGACATCGACCACACACTGGCGTTGTCGGTCTACCAAGAGGCTGCCAATGCGGCATGGCTGGCCACCGACTTTGGGCGCATGGAAGAGCTCATCGACACGGTCTCCCAGCACGCCCGGTCGCCCATCGAGCGATTCGCGGTCGACGAGGCCTTCATTCAGTCCTTGATGTCTCGAAACCAGGTGCGCGAAGCCGCCGAGCGCGCAGTGGATGTGGCCAACGGCCTGGGTGACACCATCCCAACCGACCCCACACAAGAGGATGTCGGAAGCATCCTCATGGCCACAATCGGAATGGTCCAGTCCGCCGGCGATGGAGCGCTCGTCACCGCTCCCGTCGCCAGCGACCCATCGGTGCTCGCAATGCAACGCATCAAGGCCAACGTCTTCGGTGCGGCGTACTATGGCAAGCCGATGGTCGCTCCGGTTCTCGGTTTCCACATGGTGCAGCGCTCGCTGGAACATGGTGTGAGTCCTGAGACGTCTTTCGGGCTCACCGTGATTGGCCTCGTGCTGTGTTCAGCCGGTGAGTTCGACGGTGGGATTGGCTTCGGTCAGCTCGCCTTGGCCGTCAACGACCGCATGGACGACCGCCGACTCGCCCAGCGAACCCTACACATGTGGAACACCCACTTGCGGTTCTGGCGGGACAGCTGGCGAGACTGTCGCGACGACCTGCGCGAGGTCTACAAGGGGGAGCTGGCCGGCGGTGACGTTGAGTTCGCCGCTTTTTCGGCCTTCATGACCTCCACCATGACCTGGGCGATGGGAGAGCCACTCGCTGCCGTGGACAGCCTCATGTCTGACTTCACGGGGGCCATCACGGCCCTCGGGCAGGAGACTCAGCTGATAGGCATGAACATGCAGCATCAAGCTGTTCAGGCCCTGCGGGGCGAGACTGAGCATCCCCGACTCGTCGCAGGTCCGCTGTACGACGAGCGGGTCATGGTGTCCGAGCACATCGCCGGTCAGGACGCCTCGAACCTGTTCGTCTTCTACACCACCAAGGTCTACCTCCTCACCCTCCAGGGCGCCTTCGACGAAGCGGTGGACACAAGCGAGCACGGACTCGCTTGGCAGGCCGGTGCAGCCTCCAGCATCTTCGTGCCCCAGTTCTGGTTCTACCGAGGCGTGGCTGCTGCGGCCGCCGTTCGACAGCGGCCACAGGACCGCGACACCTTGCTGGAGGTCACCCGAGAGGCCCTCGAAAAACACATTCTATGGGCCGAAAAGGGGCCAGCCAACCAAGCCCACCGAAGGTCGCTCCTGGCCGCAGAGGTGGCTCGAATCGAGGGTGACTTTGCGACAGCCACGCGGAACTACGAGCGCGCCATCCAACAGGCACATGAGCAACGATTCCTCCAAGACGAGGCGCTCGCGCTGGAGCTCGCCGCCCGATACCAGCTCGACCAAGGCAACCGCTACATGGGATGTAGCTACCTGACCGACGCGCGAGCTGCCTACGATGCGTGGGGAGCACGGATTCAGGTGTCCAACCTCGACGACGAGTTCACGACCGAGCTCGCCAAGGTCTCATCCGGCCGTGTAGACAAGCGCAGCCTCTCCACAGTGGTCACCCAAACTGCGGACTGGGGCCGCCAGAATCTCAGCGAGACCTTCGACCAGCGAGCCCTCATAAAGTCAGCCCAGGCCCTCGCATCCGAGCTCTCGCTGGCAGGTCTGATTCCCAAGCTCCTGCGCATCGCGACCGCCGCTGGAGGTGCGACCACCGCCAGCCTCGTCCTGCCCTCGGATGAGGGACTGGTCGTGGAGGCCGAGCTCGATGTCACCGGGCACATCAGCCTGCAGCGCACTCTGCTGTCTGCAACGATGCACCTGCCCGATTCAGTCTTGCGGCTCGCAGCCCGAACCCGCCAGCCGCAAGTCATCGCCAACCTGTCCCAAGACGAACGCTTCACCGACGACCCTGTTCTCCAACATCGCTCACCGCACTCGGTCTTGTGTGTGCCGCTGGTCCAGCAAGGCCAGCTCACCGCCATCTTGCACCTCGAACACGACAAGGCCAGCTACGCCTTCCCCCCCGAGCGCGTGCAGGTGGTGCAGGCACTCGCCGCACAAGCCGCCATATCAATCCAGAACGCTCGACTGTATGAGAGCCTCGAAGAGCGGGTCCGCGAACGCACCACTGAGCTGCTCGAAGCCCGCAAGCTCGCGGAGCAGGAACGGGACCGGGCCGATGACTTGCTCTTGAACATCCTGCCAGCCCGCGTGGCGCACGAGATGAAGGACAGCGGGGCCTACAAGACCCGCAGCATTGGGTCGGCGAGTGTGCTGTTCACCGACTTCAAGGGGTTCACCGCTGCTTCTGCCCGCATGACCCCCGAAGCCCTTATCGCCGAGCTGGAGCGTCTGTTCAGTGACTTCGACGAGGTCATGGACCACTTTGGAATCACCAAGCTAAAGACCATTGGGGATGCCTATATGGCCATCGGAGGCGCACCGGTCCCCACCAACACCCACCCAGTGGACTGCGTTCTCGCTGCATTGGTGCTCCGCGACCTCATGGACCGCCCTCGGCCCGACGGCTCGCCGTCCCTGTTCGGAGTCCGCATTGGCGTTCACACGGGCCCGCTGGTGGCTGGGGTGATTGGCAAGCGTCGCTTCGCCTACGACGTGTGGGGCGACACCGTCAACACCGCTGCCCGCATGGAGTCTGGGGGAGCACCAGGACGGGTCAACGTCTCTCGCGCCACCTTCGATGTCATCGAGCCACTCTTCGACACCGAGGCCCGTGGCTTTCGAGCCGCCAAGGGCAAGGGAGACATCGAGATGTTCTTCGTACACGGGATTCGACCCGAGCTGAGCAAGGGTGGCGACAGGCGCACCCCCAACGAGGCCTTTCATCGGCGGGCCGCAGCGCAGTACGCCTTGGTCCGCGGCTCGATGACCGTGGTGGGGTGACCACACGCCCGTTCCGACACTGCGACGAGCAGGCCGGCTTGAGGGGCCTGTCTGTCTTGCTGACGACCGGCCGCGTTCAGGGAACCGCGATGTCTACGCACGGCACCTCTTCGCGCTCCAAGCAAGTCGGCTCTTCGCACCCTTCCAGCTCCGTGCCATCGGGACACTCCCACCCCACCGTGTCGCCGAGGGGGAAGGCGTTGCCGATTGCATCGCTGGTGGCCCACACGATGTGCCCGGCGTAGTCGGCCGCAATCATGGCGTCGTCGTCGACCAGACTGTCTGCCGCAAATGGACCCGCAAGCTCTGCCCCAAAGGCCGCGATGCTGCCTGCGTTGTAGCCCTCGACGTCGATAATGTGAGTGCCCGCAGTCAGAGACAGGGCATGCATGTGCCAGTAGTTGAAGTTCCGGGTGTGGTCGTCGCTCTGGGCCATCACCAGCGCGCCATCGACCGAAAATCGCACGCGGTTGTCGCCGCCGAGACCCAGCAGGTAGTCGCCATCAGAGACCACGTCGACGCACACGCTGAAGCCCACCCAGCTGCCCACCGGCTGACTGCCCGCGGTGGTGCTGCCGGGCGATGAGCAGCCCCACACGCCGGTGGAGTTGAGCCGGCCGTTGGCGACCCCGTCGTTTTGGCCCCAGTAGGTGTCTTGCTGCACGCCACCGCCCGGGTACTTGGCGCCGTAGTTTCCGTAGGCGAAATAGGGCGAAATGGCGCATACCTCGACCACTTCGCCGGTTGGCGTGGCCGGCGTCTCGGTCTCCCGAAAGCAAGTCTCGTCGTCGCCTTCGATGGGTTCAAAGCCATCGGGGCAGGTGCACTCGGTGCTCTCGTCGGGACCTGGCTCGCCCTCGCCGGTGTCGAGCATCTCCACTGCAGCCTGCAGATCCACCGACGCGGTGGGGCGATTGGACGCATTCGACGACACTTCGAGTCGCCCGGTGTGGTCGGACGTGGAGGAACCGGCCGAAAAGCTCACCGTCAGGGTGGTCTGGCCGCCCGGAGGAACGACTTCGGCCTCTGGTATCGTCACTGTAAACACCGACGGACCGTCGATGCGAAC
>Ga0315322_10003601_pt1 | contig 11934 bp, 8 predicted proteins | sample M110021515metaG_FD_203461 | JGI IMG/M metagenome (GOLD analysis project Ga0315322, IMG submission 203461) | Ammonia-oxidizing marine archaeal communities from Monterey Bay, California, United States - M1 100m 21515 | ecosystem: Environmental > Aquatic > Marine > Intertidal zone | place: USA... | reverse complement strand
CTCGCCATTCACTTGAGCCAGTCGGTTGGGTCCAAAGTCCGTAAAGTAGACGAGCTCACCGCGTCCTTCGACATAGATCACCGCGCTGCCCATCAAGCCACCATGCGCCCGCTCATCTCGCCCGAGTCGAAAAGGTCGGAACTGGCATGCTTGCCTGGGGTCGCAGCGAAAGTAGACCCCGCCGGGGTCCGTCTCGATGTCAGGCGGTCGAGTGTAAAAGTCTTCCGAGACCATCAGGTCGATCAAGCCGTCGTCATTAAGGTCAGTGGCACCCAGGGCGATGGTTGAGTTCTGAGCCTCGAGCAGGAGCGGTTGGTCTTGATTCCAATCGCCTCGGTCAAGCGCGGTGAAGCGACCGTCCTCATCTTGTGCAAACACTAAGTGGAGCACAGATTGTCCGTGCTCATCGATCTTTGTGAAGTGACAGGCGACGACCAGATCGAGTCGACCGTCGTAGTTTAGGTCCAAATTCACTGCGGCGCCTGCGTTGCAATCGCGCCGAGGGTTGTCCTCAGGAATCAGCGCCAAGAGGTCGAGCACTTCGAACTGCGGATGAAAACGTATGAGCTCCACCACTCGATCGCCCGTCACCACAAGTTCGTGGTAGCCGTCACCCTCGACGTCAAAGCCATAACCGCCGCTCCAGTCTCTTTTAGGCTCAGCGCATAGGGGCGTGGCTCGAAACTCGGGTTGCGCGCCGAGCGAGATGTTCTCGTACACACAAGGAGCGCTTCCACCCTCAAGGTGGGCGCTCTGGATACCGACAAATAGATCCAAGTCGTGATCGCCATCCATATCGAAAAGCGCAGCGCCAAAGCCAAAGTCGCCGTAGATGTCTCGCTGACGAGTCTCCTCGAGGCTCGGCATCAAGGAGATATGGTTATGCAGCGCCTCAGGTCGATAACGTTCAAAGACGATACCCTGCTCTGAGGTCACTCGGTTAAGGCATTGGCGATTAACGCAACGTTGCGCCGCGTCGCAGTCGTCGTGCGTCAGGCATTCATGGTCATGGCACCGCCCCAAACTCGAACAGCTCTGGTTGGCGATGCATTGACCGTCATTCTCACAAGAACCATCGGGTCCGACGTCGGTCTGACCTGCGTCCATCACCGAGACGTCCGCTGCTCCCGAGTCGATCATGCCGAGATCGGCCGAGCCTGCATCGAGGACCGGATCGACAGGCGCTGATGGAGCCTCCAACAACGAGCAAGCGCCGCACATGAGCGCGATCAGCGAGAGCGTTGTGATCCTGGCACCGCCCAGCTGACCGCCCGATTCTGCGCTGAGCCTCTCGAGCTTGGGTTTAGTCAAGTTCAAACCAACGAGCGGTCCAGCGTCCGCCAAAGCGCAACATGATACGGCGGCCGTCGCCCGGCCAAGCTGCAGTCCAGGTTCCCGGCGACGCCAAGGTCGCAGCCTGAGTCGACTCGCCTTCGACGAGGACCGAGAGTTCGCCCTCGGGTGCCTCAGGGCTGACATGGATCTCGAGCTGATCAGCGGCGCGCTCAAAACGAATCCAGTCGGGTTCTAAGACCAGCTGAGGTCGCACTGAGTTCGAGCAGTCAAAGGCGACGCGAGCGCCGCTTGGAAAGATCACCGTTCCGGTGGGGAAAGGGCTGAGTAAGAAGGGTGAAGTGCCACTTCGGACTTGTCCTTGGCTGTCCCATAAGCGGGGTCTGGGGTCATCAGGTAGGACGAGCTGATGACCGCTGCCAAACCCAGGCACATAGCGCGGCATGGGGACCAATGTGCAGCGCTTATTCGGGTTGTCGAGTAAGGGTATCTCTCGATGAACCCGAGGCGCACCCTCCATCCCAGCAGTGATGATGTCGATCTGTTGGTCGAGGTCGAGATCGGCTTTGACCGCAGCGCGTGAGGCAAAGGCCCGCTCTTCATGACCGCTGTCTTGAGTGGTAAAGGGGTCGATCCCGACATCTGCGCTGTACCAACCAAAGCGTCCCGGCTCTTTTTGCAGCAGCAAGAGATCCAGGTGCATGGCAAAATCGGCGATGGTGTGTCCTGGAACAGCCCCGTTGGCGACGAACAGATCGTCTTGACCATCGAAATCGAAGTCGTCGACGATCACGCCCCAGCCATAGACGCCTTCACCACCGAGATAGCCGATGGCGGCATTCGCTCGACTCGTGACGTCACGAAAGCCCGAGTCGGTACCACGTAAGAGGCGGTTGTCCGCAATGTCGGTGACGTAGAGATGATGAGCTGGGTGATCGCCGACGCGCAGGACCCCAGAGCCCATATAGGCGCCTTTGGCGCGGTCACCCGATGCAAAGCGTTGCACCGTAAATCGACAGTCTTCGTCGGGAGGACAGGCGAAATAGACCCCTCCAGGATCTGGGTTTTCCATCACCAGGTGCACTAAGATGTCTTCGTTGACGATTAAATCGCCGAGGCCGTCATCGTTGAGGTCGGCTGCTCCGATCGCCAGCGTCGAACTTTCGAGCTCGTGGATCACGGCATCGCCGGTCACCCACTGGTCACGATCGACAAAGCGCAGCTGCGTCTGCTCGTCTTGGAGAAAAAGCAGATTCTTGAACGTCTCTTGGGTGCCGCTCACCATATCGAGGTGACAGCCGACCAAGAGATCGACGCGCCCATCATAGTTAAAGTCCTGGGCGATGGCAGAGCCGGCGTTGCATTGGCGACGAGGATCGTCTGCAGGGAGCTCGGCGATGAGATCCTGGGTCGCAGCGACCGGGGCAAAGCGCTGCACCTCGATGCGCGCTGGTCCGAGCTTGATCAGCTCATGAAGGCCGTCGCCTTCGAGGTCCATAGCCGCTGCGCCCTGCCAGTGACCTGGCACCCCATTGCACGACGCTTCGATGGCTTCGAATCGAGGTTGGGTGGGGCGAGATTCGTTACGGTATAAGCACGCGGGAGTGCCGCCCTCGCTGCCGATGAACAGGTCGAGGTCCAAGTCGCCATCGATGTCGAGCAAGGCTAAGCCAAAGCCGGTACCTCCCGCAAAGAGGCGAGCGTCGGCCTCAAAATCTGGGATCGGTGGCACCGAGCGATGCGCTTGAATCGAAGGCATGTAGAGGCGCTCGAACTGAACCCCGGCGGCGCTTTCGATGCGCGCCAGGCAGCGGCCGGTATGACATCGCTCGGTCGCATCACAGTCCCCGTGGGTTTGACAGGCGCCCTCAAAACACAAGCCGGCAACCGAACAGCGCTGTCCGTCTGAACACTGAGCATCGTTCGTGCACTCGGGGCTTGGGCTGACCACACAGCGCCGACCGAAACATTGGTCTGGCGGACAATCAGCGGGACATTCACGACCCGTATCGCCCTCGGTCGGTCCAGCGTCGGTGACCGGGGCAGGTCCACCTAATCCGGCGTCAAGGGGATCCGAAGGGTCTGAGTTCCCGCCGCAACTCATCGAGCCTGCGATCCATAGGATAACGAAAAGTCTCATGGCGACACCTCTGCTCTGAAAAACCGGCGCGCAAGCCAATGCGCTCCGAATCGGATCATCCATCGATCGCTGCCGTCCGGTAGGGTGATGGTGACGAGGTCACCGTCACCGCCTTGGACCCATTGACCGCTCGGTTCAGCGTAGACGGACACAGCGCCATCGGGGGCGTGTTCCGAGCGTTGAATTTGAAGTTGGTCCCCGCTGAGCGAAAGGCTCAGCCATTCGGGTTCTTTGACCACCCAAGGCCCCGGACTGTTTTGGCAATCAAAGGGGACCTTAGCGCCGCTTGGGAAGCGCAGATGGCCTTGAGTCCAAGGACTCAAAACAAAGGGTGAGGTCCCCGAACGATTTTGACCTTGGCTGTCCCAGCGCCGCTCAGGTCCATCGCCTGGCACTAAGCTGTGTCCTATGCCGAACCCTGGAACATAGCGATCGATGGGCACTAAGGTGCAGCGTGGCGAGTCGGGGCGTTGATTTGGCACCTCTCGATGCAGCCTCGGTCGGCCTTCAAGACCCATACCGATGAGCTCCAAAAATCCGTCGTTATCGAGATCCGCCTTGAACGCTGCTCGACTTGAGTAGGGGCGGGTCTCATTGCGGCTGTCATCATGCGTAAAGGGAGCGATCCCCAAATCCCCGCTGTGCAGCACAAACCCACCATCACGCTGCATGAAGACGGCGTCAAAATGAGCGCCAAAGGCGTCGATGTCTGGATCCATGACGGTGCCGTTGCTAATGAATAGGTCATCAAATCCGTCGCGATCAAAGTCATCGACGACGACACCCCAACTGAAAAATCGATGCCCCCCCATAAAGGCTAAATCGACGCGCAGCGATTCGGCCAGGTCAATGGGTGCCCCATCGGGGTAGTGAACCAAGCGATTGTAGGTCTCGTCGGTGACGTAGATGAACTCTCCTTGATCCCCAAGGTGAACCAAGCCGGACCCCATGTAAGCACCAAACTCTTGCTCTGGGTTGCCATAGCGGAGCGCTTGGTATTGGCAGGATTGATCGGCTCCACAGCGGAGATAGATCCCGCCTGGGTCTAAATAGTCAGCGCCGGGACCCATGATCCGCCGGTCTTCGTTGACCAAGAGATCAAGGAGCCCATCATCATTGAGATCGGCTGCGCCAAGCCCAAGGGTCACGCCTTGCGCTTCGAGTAACAAGGGCTGCTCTTTGTTCCAATCGGAACGCTCCAGCAGCTGTGGCATCCCTTCGCTGTCGATCAAGAAAGCCAAATTGCGGTAGCTGACCTCATCGATCCGGATGTTCTCGTCCATCGGCCCGACTGCGCAGCCTAAAATTAGGTCGAGACGACCATCATAGTTCAAATCTACGCTCAGCGCTGACGAGGCAAAGCAGCGGCGCCTCACATCGTCCTCGGGCAAAAGCGCAAGCAGATCGATGACTCGACGCTCTGGGTGGAAGAAATGCAGCTCTGCCTGAAACAAGCCGGTGATCACCAGCTCATGAAAGCCATCGGCGTTCACGTCGGTGCCAAAGCCCGCAGCCATACTGTTCGTTCGAGCTTGGCAGAACTCTGTATCGGGTCTGAAGCGCAGCTGAGCGGGGGTCGATTCGTTGATGTAGATGCAAGAGGGCGATCCACCGATGGTCTCACCTTGAGAGCCCAGAAATAGGTCGAGGTCTAAGTCGCCGTCGATATCGAACAGGGCTCCACCAAAGCCCATATCAGCCGATGCACCTGCCGACGGCCAGTTGGTCTGAGGGTCGAGGAGGGTGCTGTTGTGATCATGGACGTGAGGGATCTCGACGCGCTCGAACATGACGCCGGTCTCAGGGCTCACCCGGGCGATGCAGCGGTCGCCTGCGCAGCGTTGGTCGGCGCCACAATCTGCATGGCTTGAACAGTCGCCAGCAAAGCAGGCGCCACTTGCCGAGCATCGTTCGCCGGGGGGGCATTGCTCGTCAGTGCTACAGGCTCGCTCAGGCTGTATGCAGCGCTCATAAGCGCATTGACCGGGACAGGCATCGGGGCATGTTCCGTCTGGGGTTCCTGCATCGGGAGCCGCCACGGGCGGACCGGTATCGGCGACCATCAAACCCGCATCAGGTGCTGGCGCGTCGTCGGTGCAGCCTCCGATCCAGAGGGCGCCGAAACACAGTGCTCGCAAGCTCAGCCGCAAAGCGATTCTCCTTCGCTTGTTGAGGCTAGCCCAATTGGAGACGGGTTTCTAGAAACACGCGACCGCTCGCGAGCGCGTTTGCGCGTTCAGCCGGGCGCGTGCAGGCTAGAAACGGAGAGTTCCTCTGTGTTTCGCTTGCATCTCACCTTGGTTTTGGCCTGTGGCTTTGGCTGCTCTGCGCCCCTGCCGAATCTCGATGCGGGTCCGGTCATTCAACCCGCAGATGCTGGCTCTTATGTGGCGCCCGACGGTGGTCGCCCGCTGAGTTGGGATGGGGGCTCGATCGATTGCGTCGAGGCCACAGGCGCTTGCTCGGGAACGGACTGCCTGCGGATCAATGAATCCGTCTCCAACAATGAAGGCGTCTGGCTCGATCAGGCGCTCGAGACCGAGGATTATGTTGAGTTGGTCAATATAGGATCAGAACCTATTGATCTTACAAAGTATTACTTAGGGGATAAGCCCGCCAAACCGATCCGCCTTTCTGGCGTGGTCGCGGCGGGTCAGCGCCGTTTAATTTGGCTTGATGATGAGCTCGAACAAGGTCCCGACCACCTGCCGTTTAAGCTCAGCTCCCGAGGTGAGGAGCTTATCCTTTGGCACCACACGGACGGGGTTCAGGACTGCTCGAGCGTTCCCGGCCTCGCTGCCAACGAGGCCTTCACAAGAATTCCGGACGGTGTGGGTGTCGCTCAGCGATGCGCTTTTGCCAGCCCAGAGCAGCCGAACGCCGACCCCTGTCAGCCGCCGCCGGCCACGCCGGTGGAGCCTGGCTTTGAGTACACGCCTTACACGTGGCCTGAGTCCTGGCCTGCGCAGCCGCAATCGGTCGCCCTGAGCGAGCTGGTCTTGCGTCAAGACGATGCGTTCATTGAGCTCCGATTAAACGAGCCTACTAGTCTAGCGGGCTATCAGTTGATGATCGCGCCGCATCAGCCTGGTGAGCCCTTGCCGAGCCGCGACACAGGCGTCGGCGTGCCCTTGCCTCTAGGCGAGCAGCGCGCACCCTGGCTCGTGGTTCCGGTGTCGGAGGCGGCGCGCGCTGCGCTCGAGGCTGATCCCGAATACGAGGGAGTGGTCACCCTCTTTGACGCGCAAGGCGCAGCGGTCGATCGGGTCGACTTTATGCGCCTACCCTCAGGAGCTTCGCTGGCGCGACGCACCGACGGACCTTGGCAGCTGTGCCAAGCGGCTAGCCCCGGTCGCTCCAACGCCGATTGTCGGGTTTTAGCGGAGCGTGCGATCGGTGATCGGCTGCGGCGCTTGTTGACGCCCGGGGATTTTGGGCGGTTGGCGCAAGGCGGTCGGGCGCTCGGCATGAGCGCTGTTAAAGTGATCGTCGATCGAGAGAATGGTCATGTGGTGCACTTCGCCTCGAGTCAGCGCTTTGATCTGCACTACACCTTCGTCCGAGAGGTCATCGACGGACAGCCGCATTTGGACCGTTGTGATGCCGACGAGCGCCGAGTGTTCCGAGCAGGATGGACCGAGTTTTCGGCGGCGAATTATCAAGAGGTTGAGGGCAGAAGATACTACTCAGCGACGCTCGTTAACTATTCGAGTAACGGCTTAAAGACCTTAGAGTTTGTCACCGGAGACCGTATCTCAGGAGCTCAGATTCTCGAGGTGTTTCAGCGTGTTTCATCGTCAATGCTCGGCCCCCGCTCGTGGTCGGTTCGGCCGCAGAGCCCGGACCAACATGAGAAGGTGGTCCCGATCCAAAGCCAAGTGCCGCTGGTCGCTCAAAACGCGCCCTTTGTCGGCTTAGTGCAGCAGCCGCTGAACGCCGCCATCGGCTATGGAACCATGCGTTATATTGCCTACCAAGACCTACCTAGCGCCAGCCTTGGACATCAGGTGATCGTGGTCACCGATCAGGTCCCCAATGAGCTCGCGCTCGTGGCGGGTTTGATCACCGAGAGCTTCCAGACGCCGCTCGCTCACGTGAACCTTTTGGCGCGCAACCGCGGCACCCCGAATTTGGCGCTTAAAGCGGCGAGACTCGACCCCCGAATCGCACCGTTTCTCGGTGAGTTGGTTCGCTTTGAGGTCCGCAGCGATGGGTTCAGCGTGCGCGCCGCAAGCGCCGAAGAAGCCGAAGCGTTCTGGCAGGCGCAGCGGGCGGAAGCGGGTGCGCTGACTCCTCGACTCGACGAGACGCTGCGCGGCGTCCAGCCGCTTGGCCGATTTGGCATCGATTCGCTGCCGGCTCTGGGCGCTAAAGCGGCGCAACTCGCGCAGCTCTCCCAGCTCAATTTGAGCCGCACGACCTGTCCGGGGCCGGTCACGACGCCGGACCAAGCCTTCGCGGTTCCGGTGGTGCACAGCCGCGAGCATTTGGACGCCAGCGGCGCCACCGCTCGACTCGCTGAGCTCGAGGCCGAGCCGCAGTTTCGAGTCGATCCTGAATACCGCGCTCAGGCGCTTGGCGTCGTGCAGCGATTGATCACCGAGCACCCCGTTGACGCCGCGCTGTTGCAGGAGGTTTCCGGCGCGATTCAGAGCCGCTGGGGCACGCGCCGGGTGCGCCTGCGAAGCAGCTCAAATACAGAGGACTTGCAAGGGTTTGGCGGGGCAGGTCTCTACCGGTCTGTGAGCGTAGAATTTGGCGATGATGAGCGACGAGTTGATGACGGGCTGCGCGCCGTTTGGGCGAGCCTTTGGTCGGCGCGTGCTTATGATGAGCGGGTCTGGTTTGGCGTCGATCAAACGCAGCTTGGGATGGGGGTCTTGGTGCACGCCGCCTTTCGCTCCGAGGAGGCGAACGGGGTCGGTATCTCGCGCAACGTGTTAGACCCCAATCGCGGCGATATTCACTACATGAACGTCCAAGCTGGCGAGGCTTCGGTGACCAATCCAGCCCCTGGCGTAACCTCTGAGAGCTTCTTGTTTCGCTTCGGGCGCTCGCCCGAGGTGGTCTACCAGAGCCGCTCAAGCCTGACGCGCGGCGCGCCGGTCCTGCAAACCGTAGAGATTCGTCAAGCGATCTGTACGCTCGCCGGGATTCACAGCGCCTTTAGACCCTTGCTCGATCCAGACCGAGAGGACCGCTATTTCGCCATGGACATTGAGTTCAAACTCGTGGGTGAGGAGCGAGGGTTGGTGGTCAAGCAAGCCAGGCCCTTTAGCTTTGGCTCGCTTGAGCCCGTCGGTGATTGCCGCGAGTTCTAGCTGAGCAGCTCATCGACCCATGTGGGGATGAGCTCGGTGGCGGGACCTAGGCGTCGCTGCTCAAACAAGCTGCCGCCAGCCGAAGACTCCAGGTTGAGCTCAAGGGTTCGTGCGCCGAGCATGCGAGCTTGCTGAACAAAGCCAGCCGCAGGGTAGACGTTGCCCGAGGTGCCGATGGAGACGAAGAGGCCGCACTGAGCCAGCAAGTGGGCGATGCGGTCCATCTGGTAGGGCATCTCGCCAAACCAGACGATATCGGGGCGGGTACCCGGCTGACCACATTGCGCGCACAGGTCACCCGTGCTCATCACCGCAGGCGCCTTCCAGCGCTTACCGCAGCGCGCACAGAGCGCGCCGGAGAGCTCACCGTGCATGTGCAGCACGGACTTCGAGCCGCCGCGTTCATGCAGGTCGTCAACGTTTTGGGTCACGATGTCGACGTTGTGGCGCCAATCTTTTTCAAGTTTGGCGAGGGCACGATGGGCAGCGTTGGGTTGGGCTTTGGCGGCGTGTGCGCGGCGCGCGTTGTAGAAGCCATGGACCAAATCCGGGTTGCGCTGAAACGCTTCGGGCGTCGCCACGTCTTGAATGTCGTGCTGCGCCCACAGCCCCCCTTCGTCACGAAAGGTTCCTAAGCCGCTCTCGGCTGAGATCCCAGCGCCTGTGAGGATGACGATGTTCATCGACGCCGTCGAGAGCCGATCAAGGCGAGCAGCCAAAGCAGCGAGCTTTGCGCGGTGGCGGCGCACGATAAGGGCGGGGTGGTCAGCTCTGTGGCGCCAAGGGTTGCCCACTGACTGTCGCAATAGTCGTCGTCAAAACCACAGTTTGGCTCAAGACTCATCCATCGCTCAACCACGGCTTCAACCTCGCCGCGGTCACCTCTCGTCCAATAGCTCTTGAGCGCCGTCATCAGCTCGACGCTGGCAGCTTGAGCGGCGTCGGCGAGCGGCGTCACGCGCAGGTCGTTGCATTGGTCGAGGATGTCACTGTGCCTGGGCCCGTCTCGATGCGCTTCATGATCAGCGCTCAAGCCGTCGACAAAGTTTGCCACCGCAAACACTCGGGCGCCGTCGTCGCTGCGGTAGGTGTGCGGGAAGCTGTCTTGGATCGTATGCAGCGCACGACCCATCAAAAACCCGGGCTCCCAGACTTCGACCTGTATCGTGCCATAATGTTCGAGCCAAAACGGCACCTTGGTGAGTCGCTGCTTGCCCGAGCTCGCCGAAAACACCGCTCGAGATTCGTCGGCGAGCTCAAGGATCAGGTTTTGGGCAGCGGTCAGCGCCGCTTGGTTGCCCTCAGGTCCGTCCATATCCACCCCGCGCAGGCAGTGATCCTCTTGACCGATCTCGCTCATGTGCAGCGCACGAAGGGCGGTCAGATCGGACACGGCGAAGCCCTCTTGGTCGGGGTAGCGCACCCCCAAAAAGAGGCTCATCAGCACGAGCCGCTGGGCATCGTTGGTGTAGGTCGCGTTGACTTGCTCGGACAGGTAATCGGCGATCTTGGCAAAGGCTTGCTCACCGGGCAGCTCAAAATCGATGCGTTCCAGATCGCTCAAAAGAGCGTTTTGGTATGCCTGGAGGGTGATGCGTTCGTGGCAAAAGTCAGAGATAGCGCTGCCGATGGAGAACCCAAAGGCGGGGGCTGGAAGCAGCAAAGCGATGACGAGCAGCCACTTTACCATGAGTAGGCGTAACCAATGCCGTGGCGGTATTGCCTATGAATCAGCGGGATCCCACTCAGGACAGGCATGACCAGGTGGATGCTGCCTGGATCGACGGTCAGCGTGCCGCGGCGTAAAGGCCAGCTCAACAAGACCGGCTCAAAGCTCAAGAAGGCGCCAACCGTTCCTTTTGAATCGATGGGTGTATCGAACAAGAGCATCGAGGGCCCCGCGCTGACCGCAAAGCGGGCGCGGTTCATGAAATAGCGGCGGTACCAGCCAGCGCCTAGATTCAGCGCACCCGGCTGAAACGCATCGAACCCGGCGACGCTGATCCAAGGGTTCCACTCAAGCTTCGCCTCAAAGCCCGAGTTGACGCCTCGTCGTATCTTGGCGGTGGTCGCGAGCGAAAGGTTCGAGGCCGAGACAGCGACGCTGACTTCGGCTTCGGTTGGAGCCGCAAGCAAGAGGGCGTAGATTAAGCAATGCATGCCCGCTTTTTGGACTGATTTGCGACGACCGACAAGTCTTGTAGGTTAGGAAACCCGGCGCTGCCTTAGGGTCTCGTACAAAGCGATCGCTGCGCTGTTGGCTAAGTTGAGTGAGCGGATATGCTCACTGTGGATCGTGAGTTTGACTAAACGCTGGGCATGCTCAGCGCGCAGCTGCTCGCCCAAGCCTTTCGTCTCGCGGCCAAAGATCAGCACCGCTGGGTCGGGGATCACGACGTCATGAAAGTCCTGCGTGGCGTGGGTTGAGAACCAGAGCGCTTGATCAAAGCCAGGGATGTTCGTTCGCGCATCCTCTAAGCTCTCGTGAACGGTCAACGAGACATGCTTCCAATAATCAAGGCCAGCGCGTTTGACGCGCGCATCGTCGAGCGAGAACCCAAGGGGTTTGACCAGGTGTAGATGAGCCCCTGTAGCCAGGCAGCTACGCCCGATATTCCCAGTGTTTCCAGGTATTTCAGGCTCGACGAGGACGACGTGGATCATGACAAGATCTCAAGCACGTCCTCGGGCGGCCGGCCAAGGCGAGCGCCCTGGGCGGTGATCACGATGGGGCGCTCAAGCAGCTCTGGCGCGTCGAGCAACGCGTCGATGATTTGGTCGTCAGAAGACTCGCTTGAGAGCTGGTGCTCGGCGTAGGCTTTCTCTTTGGTCCGCAGCAGGTCGTGAAGGCTGCATCCGCGCGCATGAGCGAGATCGCGAATTTCTAGTTCCGCTAAGCCTTGTTTGAGGTATTCGACAACCCGTGGTTCATGACCCGCCTCGTTGAGGAGTTTGAGCGTCTGCCGACTCTTCGAGCAGCGTGGGTTGTGGTAGAGTACAGGTGGTTGGGTCATAATAGGCTCGACTTAAGGAGCTTTGCGGTTGCTTGATAATCGGGTTTGCCGTCAAGATGAGGATGATGAAGTCAGTGGATAACAAGGCAAAGATCATGGGGACTCGATTGGTGGTCCTGTGCTTAGCGCTTGCGCTCGTGATGGATCCTGCTCCGGCGAGCGCGCA
>Ga0315322_10003595_pt1 | contig 11942 bp, 15 predicted proteins | sample M110021515metaG_FD_203461 | JGI IMG/M metagenome (GOLD analysis project Ga0315322, IMG submission 203461) | Ammonia-oxidizing marine archaeal communities from Monterey Bay, California, United States - M1 100m 21515 | ecosystem: Environmental > Aquatic > Marine > Intertidal zone | place: USA... | reverse complement strand
ACCTGAGACTCTTATTCAAGGCGCTACGGCGACATTCTCTGCAAGTAACTCTACAGATATTGATGGCGCAGTAGTCAATGCAATTTGGAGTATTGATGGTGCAGTAGTTCACAACGGGATGACATTGAACACTTTGATGGTTGACGAATTAAATCTCCAAGTGAAAGTAGTTGACGATATGGGCGCAACAGCCACTTCCGCGGTAACATATACTGGAGTTATTCCGCCGTATGCAACCAATACAGAAGCAAAATCTGATGGAAATGAAGTTATTTTGACATGGGAAGGCAATGCCGAGGAATGGGCAATTGTACATAATGGCGAGATCATAGATACTACGAAATCAACAAAATATCGACACGCTCCTACAATGGCAGGTGGACACACCTACAACATATTACCAATTGTTGATGGCCAACAAATCCAATGGAATGGAGTAACTTCTACAGACGACGTCGAATTAAGTTCGACCTCTGCTCCCGAAACTCCTGGGCCGAATGAAACATTTGGAATGATATTCAGCATCGTAATGCTTCTTGCCGGCATTACAGGGGTTACACTTTCATTTATCCCTAGGAGGGATTGAATGCGAGTTAAAGCAGCAACAATTCTTCTATTAATGATACTATCATCAACGATTTCAACAGCAAATCCAGGGGGCGAGGGGGACGCTGTACGCTCTAGAGATTGCGCCGGCTCCTGCCATGCCTCTTCTTCAACAAACGGAGTCTCTTCAGCAACTCTAAGCATTGAATTTCCTGACGAAATCTATGCTGGATTGTTGATGGAGATTCAAACTTCGGTAGAAGGTGTCGATGTAAGTTCAAACAGTATGTCTGGGATGGCTATACTGATTAATTCGGATGGCGCTAAAGATCTACCTGCAAATGATGGATGGGAGGTTATTACCGACCCCAATGGCGGCACCAATAATTATGTCGAAATCACTGACTCTTTCTCATCTCAAAATATAGTCACCAGAAGTTGGACTTTGCGCGCCCCTCCAACCCCTGGAATGTATGATATATTCTTAGCAGTTCAACATGGTTCTCCAAACGGAGGGGTCGCTATGAGTGGAATATCTAATTTAACACAGGTTGAAGTGTCGGCCGTCCCTGAAAATTTACCACAATTAGCACCCGATTGGACGCCAACAAATACACGTAATCTTGGCGAAGTGACGACAATTAAACTTGAAACATTGAATACAGATTCTGCAACTGTAGAGTTGAAGATAGGAGCTGAAATTTCAGAAATCCCTGTTGAAGATGGCGAATTTATTATTCCCGCAGCAGTAAACCCCGGCGTGGTTGAATGGAGGGTAATCCTTACGGGCGAGGGGCCAACTCAAACCTCACCTTGGTTTAGATTGACAGCACAGGAACCCGGATGGGAAATCGATGAAACTGCTCTGTACCTGCAGAGCATCGCCTTGCTATTATTATGTGCAGGATTGGTGATATTGAGAAGGCCGTCGGGAGGAGATTACAATAAGAATTATGATAATACAAATTATATTTCAACCGAATCCGAAGTGGAAGCACCTCAAGAAAGCACTAGTCCTGTAGGGCCACCATTACCGCCGGAAGGATTGCCGATTGGATGGACAATGGAGCAATGGCAACATTATGGCCAAGAACACCTCAACAAATTAGCACGAGGTGAAATTTGATGATATCTGCTGGAACCTTGCACGTTATTGCCACCGAACTAACAATCGGCATGTTTGCCTTATCCGGGGTTGCCTTCCTTCTTTGCCTATTGAAAAAGGGGCCAATATCTCGAGAGGCAGTTGCCCATTGGGCACTCCTAGGCGGGCTATTGGCCACACCATTTGCGATATTTACAGGACTTAATGCAGCACCTGGAGAGGGGATTGAGAGCCCACTTCTTGCAAATAAACTGATACTCTCGACAGTATCTACAGGTCTGGCAATCGGGATTTTGATTAGAAGAAAATGGGGTGGCGATGTAGATTCAAGACATGCTAGCATTGGTATGATTACAGTTGCGTTGATGCTAACTACTGCTGGAATGGGAGGGGAGTATTCGCGCAATGAAACACTCCTATATTTCGTACCAAAAGAAACAGTGTTTCTATTCCCTATTTGGGCTAGTATTCTATTGATCGTTCTAGGCATAGTAATGCTAGGAAAATCAGCCGTAGAGCATAGAAGATGAAGCAGGGATTGTTTCAGAATCAGCACCATCCATCATATCACGGATTTGGTCTTCTAATTTCTTAGCTTCTTCGAGTAGTGGCTCATGGTCTAAATCGGCTACAGGGAGCATTTTATTCAGATGTTCGATTATCACAGCAGCAGCCCTAGCATCTGGGAAACGAGGGTCTGCTTCAACCATGATACTCATGATATTACGCCCCCGGCTCGCACCTTCACTAAGCATGACTCCGGTCATCCCTTTGATTACGCCCTGTTCAAGGAGTGGAATTTCAATTTCTTGCAAAAGTTTAGCCATCTTCGGAGTTGCAGCAACTCCTAGAACGTCAACCTCTTCGGTATCATCCCATTCAACCAGAGGTTCATGCCCATTCAAGCCACCTTTCATGCCTTTACGGGCAAATGCATCAATGAGAACCCCCATTGCAGCTTTCTCCTTTTTAGACCAAGCAAATATTTCACTAACAATTTCATGAACAAGAGGGTCGGGTACAATTAACTCGGTCATCAATAGCAATATTTTGTCACATCCTTCAATTTTGCAGACAGGTTTCCCAGTATATGCCCGGATTGGAGGAAGAGGTACACCATTTTGCACCAAGCAAATCGGAGGTAAATTAGGATGAGCGACACCACCTACGAATTCCAATTCTAAATGTTCAATCAAAAAATGTGCAACGACGCTCGACACCATCCCCACACTTGGGAAACAGCATACGACAAGCGCATCTTCGATATCGGCCTTCTTGTCAAGCCAAACCTTAGCGCCTTCCATGCTCTAAGGACAACACACCTTGCGTATAATCTACCCGCTTCCGAATCCAACCTATAATCCCAAGCGATTTGAAGGTGAAGCATACAAGACAGTACATGGGCGAGGAGAAAAAGCATACACTCTCCCCTTCAGCATGGAATCGATTCGAGACTTGCCCTCGGATGTATTGGCTGAGTAGACAGAAGTTACCTCGCAAGGCAGGAATGGCCGCTAGTGTAGGTACTGCAGTTCACGCTTCGGTTGAGGATTTATTGCAAATAGACCTATCAGCGCGTAAACCGGATGAAACTCATTGGCTACCTGAAGTAGCCGAATCATTTCTCAAAACAAGGTGGGAGGAAGAAAAAGAGGTGTTCTTAGCAACTCCTCGCCGACCGATGTGGAAAGAAAAAGAATGGGATAAGGCAAAGAAAATGCAAAGAGGAGCAATAAAAATGCTCCTGGAATTTATCGGAGCCTCAGGCGTAACTCCATTGAAAACCACGATTGCTCTTTGGAAGAATCTCCTTTCTAGAGTGATTGCAGTCGAAGGAGAATTACGAACGAGCGACGACCGGTTAATGGGGCGTTTAGATATGCTATTTGCTGATGTCGACAATATGGGAAATATGAATGGCTGGATAGTTGCAGATCTGAAAACCGGCAGAGCTCCTGAAACCGAATTAAAGCCCGAGGTTCAAAGACAATTACTACTGTACCGAGACATACTGCTATCAAATAATCCAAACGCACCTCCTGTGAAAACCGAAGGATGGTATACTGTAAACGCGACACGTTATACAGCCACCGGACAATCGGTATTGGATGATGCATTGGCTGCATGGGAGGCCACTAAGCCAAGTGAAACTCCGCTGGAAGCCACACCTGGGCAATCGTCTTGTGGTGGTTTTTGTGATTGGAAAGCATGGTGCCCTCACTGGTGGAATTGGCGGCTTGAGAACGGTACACTTGGCGCTGAAGATTTTTCAGATGCAGTAATTCTCCTCCATCACTACGATGATACAAATGGTACTGGAATTGCCGAAATATGTGAGCCTGCTAATGCCGAGGGTAGGGCACTGCCAACAGGGCTACAAATCCCAATCAGTTTCGACGGTCGTGGTAAAGAGGCTTTACAGGAATTGCTTGCAACCGGGCACCAAGGGCCTATTTTTATCGGAAGCGCAATGACGGTTCGTAATACTTGGAGAGTGGGACATTGGTGCGATGTACTCGCTTGGTCACCAATCCCTGACGCTTGAAATATAATCTCTTAGGGAAGTCCTAGCCTTTTCATCTTCAATCCCATTAGGGGATAATAACCAATCTAAGTAACGAGGGTCCTCTTTGGCAACAGTAACCAAATCTTTGCCCCGGTGTCTACCGAAAGCAACAATGTATACTCCGTCATCGATACGAATTCTACCCTGTTCATCTAAGGCATCCAAATCTCCTAGCGAACGCCCTAATTCACTTTCATCTTTGCGAACTTCTCCATTGATTAACCAATCTTCAATTTCACTTAGTGAACGTCTGAAACTGGACGGATGATCTCGCATTATTTTCCATAATAACAGCAAACTTGCAGCTGCATCCGCCGCCGCATCATGTGCATTTGATAGATCGATTCCATGCCTAGCGCATTGGGCGCCAAGATTGTGAGGTTTAGCGATTTTTAATCTTCTAACCGCCTCTAAGGTATCTAGCACAACAAGAGGCTTTGGTGGAACCATGCCGCATCTGAAGTACTCATTATCGAGTAGGGGCATGTCGAATCTTCTAGCGTTGTGACCAACAATCACAGCACCATCCATCAATTCAAACAACTCAGCAGCGTAGTGCTTGAATATAGGCTCACCCTTAACTTTGGCATCATAAATACCGTGTATCCTTGAAGCACCTCCAGGAATTGGTCTTTGTGGATTTACTAAGACATCATAATGGACAGTGCTTCCATCTGCTTCCGCACCGATAAGTGCAACCTGCACAATCCGGTCATTATTGGTTGAAATACCAGTGGTCTCAAGATCGAATGCTAGAACACGCTGCCCCTCTAGAATGTCGACCATAACACATAGGCCGTAGGTCGACCCAAATGAACATCACTACGCAATGGCTATGCCGATGGTAGTGCGAGGCGAAGGTATGGGCATCAAGGATTGGTTCAAGAAAAAGCCGGAACCGGTTGCAGAAGCAATCGAAAAAGTCGTCGAATTACCAGAATTGGATAGGGACGCCTTGTTCGAAGAAACCCGTTCGATGCTTGAGTCCGAAGAGGTCGAATTGTCCCCCGAGGTCATAGTCGAATCAACACCCGAATACGATTCGGGGGATGTAGATATTAGTGCTCTTTTAGACGATGAAATGGAATCTAATTACGAATTAAATACTGTTGAAAGCACCGAGGTTGAAGATATGTTAGCCGGTGCGAAAATCGTTGGAGATTTGCCTGAAGAAGTTGATTTTGATTCAGATTGAATCAACTCATACGAGGGACATGGTTAGATATGAAATATGCAAGGGAGTATCCATGAACACGAAGCGGGGCTTGCTGGTAGTTGCCTTACTTTTGGTTCAATTGATGGCAGGGTGCACAGGTGTTTTGGACACTACAGTTGACCCCCGTGCAGTCTTAACTGCCACCCCTACTGAGATTCAACAAGGCGAAGAAGTCACTTTTGATGCTCGCGGCTCCGACGCTATCGAAGGCATTATTTCCGAATTTAAGTGGGACTTTGGAGATGGTACAGAATCAACGACAATCGCCGGATTCACATCTCATCAATTCTTGATGGCGGGACAATTCAATGTTCGCCTGACGGTTACAAACGACCAAGGAGGAACGGATTCATCCACAATAATGGTCCGAGTAAACGGCGCACCCATACTCAATTTATCAATTCCAGATGATGTAAGAAGTGGCGACATGGTCTTACTGGATGCTTCAGAAACAATCGACCCCGAAGGCGGACAATTGACTTTCTCATGGGATTTAGATTTCTTGGCAGACAGTGATGGAGATGGCGATGCTCACAATGACGTGGACTCTACCGAAGACCGAGTTTATCTTCAAACAGAATCTAGTGGTACGATACTTGGCTTATTGACGATTGATGATAACGAAGGAGGAATAGTGTCTCAACAATTTACAATTGATGTTCAAACCCGACGTTACAATGTTGCATGGGTCGAGAACACACTTGAATGGAATTATGACGAATATCTCGCCCAAGGTGAAACATGGAGTGATAATATGACTCCGGGAATGGGTGTTCGAATTATGGCATATGAGGCATTACTAGAATTGGACCAAGACCTATTACTTCCTCCTGATAATTTCACATTATCATTGAATATCATCGATGATGGGCACCGCCGAACAGCAGAAACTAGCCCAGGCAATCTCACTCAGAATGAATCCACTATGGCTGAAATAAATGAGAGCGAATTGAATCCAGTGGGCGAAGAGGGATTTTTTGATGCCGATAGTGCGGAGGAATTACTGGCAGGCCTGCTCAATGAACCCGGGGCTCGCTTCGGACAAGGCGAATGGGTTTGGACAATCGTCGCACAAAACGCAGACCCTGATTCGATATTACCTGGCCAACCCGACCCTGATGGTGGAAACGATTGGACCCTAACAATAGTAATTACAGTCCTAACCCCTGTTCTAACCGAAGTGGCTTATGAGTGATTCAGTTAAACTGAATCGGTTGAACCGTTTTCCAATTTGCATTAGCAAGTTTCTTTGCTTTACCGTCAGCAATAATTGGATGAATATGATTTAGGCGCCCGTGCATTCCATGCACACCGAACTTTACTCGCAATTCAACTTGGCGATCACGTTCTGCAGCTTCCATTTGTTCATCATCTAATTCAACGCTAGCCATCTCTTTACCAGTGGCTGCCGAAGAGATGGAGAATGTGTTTCCATTGATATGAGTTCGGGGAACGAAGTCCATATCATCAGGATTATTCATCCATGCCTCGATGTCGATAGAAAGGTAATCGCGTATAGCGACGCGCTTGATTGCGATGGAATCTACCATGTTGACCAAACCCTCCGAGAGGCCGGTGATTCAAAATCTCTCGCATTGTTTTGGGGCATATGGGAGTTCACCCTAGTGTTTGATATGGGTTGATGGCGATGTCAAATTTATGTCACCACCTACAATCGGTCAAGGCACCCAGAAGAAAGCAAGACTGCAACGATTAAAAGACGAGGTTAAGCGTTTTGTTTTTGCAAACCCAGGGTGTAGTGCACAAACAATTGTTGCCCACCTTTCCCACGAAAAGAAACTGCGAAATCATGGATTAACTCCTAGGAAAATTGGCTTTTTCATTCCTCGACATTTGAAGGCACATCTAGTATGGTGGCAAGACCATATCGCTGGACGCCGCGTATACGGTCCTGACGCTGACGATGAATCGACAGCCTGAAGGAGCACCTGCGCTGCCACAACAACATGGGTGAAGTCACAGCATACTTCGATCTTGATGGAACCCTACTCGATGCATCAAGTGAAAAAAGCCTGACTGCACTCCTTTCTCTACGAAGACCTTGGCGTATACCACTTGGGGCAATAATGTGGACATTTGGCTTGGTCGGCAATCTCCTTAGAGCACGTTCTTTCTATGATGCTGCTCGCAATCGTGGACACTTGGCACTATGCAATTGGCAAACGCTTCGTACACTATCTGCAGAATTAGTGGAAAAGAAGTTATCCAAACGGATTAGTCAAGACGCTCGAGACCGTCTCGAATGGCACCGAGAACAGGGACATCGTCTAGTGCTCATTACCGCTACAGTAATGCCAATGGCTCAAGCGATGGCCGACCATCTTGGCATGGATGCAGTTTACGGCTGCGGTCCCGAGGATATGACTGGAATAATGAGCGGTTCAGAAAAGGGATGGAGGGTACCGCGACGTAAAGGAAAGGTGCCAGTGGTTCAGTCCGATGCAGAATCGGTAGGTCATAATCTTGCAGATTGCTGGGGATATGGCAATACTCATGCTGATTCCTTCTTCATGTCCATTACCGGAAATCCAGTCGCAGTCAATGCAGAAGGGGGCCTCAAATCACTTGCAAATGAGAAAGGATGGACCCAATTCGAATGGCGTGTATAATACGCCCGTCGCGCTTAAATGGGGAAGGCAGGTCGCCGAGACTGCACTGGCCCCATAGTGTAGCCTGGATATCACAGTGGCTTGCGGAGCCACGAACCCGTGTTCAAATCGCGGTGGGGCCGCTCAGTTATTGTTCAGGGGTTGTTCATCTCAGACAAACGGATTGCAACACGCCTCTCAACTTCAGCCTCAATACGTGCTTCAGTTGAAGCCTCTTTAGCGGCTAAAACCTTCTTTTTTGCAACAATTGCCCAAATAACGAATACAATGAATAGAATTGTGCAGACTCTAGTAAGGTGTGGCCAAAGCATGTCGAATTCATCTGAATATTTGTCCATTGGTAATAGGTCGATAATCAGCATATGAAAGAAATCTTCCATAGTCATAAACGAAGGCATTCCAACAAACAAGTTAACTGTTGGAAGCATGATATTATCCCATAATATTGGCAATGGGCCTAGAACCAGCGCTGCCCAGCGCATTTTCATAACGATATAATATGCATCTCGATAACCTGAAAAATTCTTAGGTTTCTTATCTAATACATCCCCACTCATTTAATCACCATTTGATATTTATCGAGCTTTCATTTCCCCTACCGTCATGCCACTTTCTCGTGCTTTCAAACGCTCTTCCGACGCTTCCCAAGCAGAAACCATGTATAATTCAGAAAGGTAATCTAAATGCCCAGGGGAAGTAACGACCATTATATCATCTGCAGTGAATTGGTCGGGTGAAGTGTAACCACAAGAGTGACAGAGCATGTAGACTTCTTTTTCTAGTGTTTTTACATAATTAGCAACACGATTAGCAGCCCCTCCAACCTCTAATGCACGTTGTAGCATCTTGTCTTGAGTTGCAATACCGGTTGGGCATCTATTAGAATTACAATCCAATGCTTGAATACATCCTAATGCTAACATGAAACCACGAGCAATATTAACGCCATCAGCCCCCAATGCCATGGCAACAACTACATCGATAGGTGTAGCAATTTGACCGGCGGCAAACAAGTGGATTTCATCGCGTATACCGTGCTTTTTCAACGCCCAATCAACCATTGCAATTCCCTGTTTCATCGGTACACCTGCATGACTAGCAAGAACTAGAGGGGACGCCCCTGTACCTCCTTCCCCTCCATCAACAGAAATGAAATCAGGACCTCTCTTTGGATTTGCAGCAAGGGCTTCCGCAATCGCTTCAATTTCCTCAATATGGCCTGCTACAATTTTTATTCCAACAGGCTTGTCAGCAATTCCTCTAAGACGATCTATGAAATCAAACATCCCTTCCAAATCATCAAATTCGGCATGCCGGGGGGGTGAAAGAATATCTTTACCCATGGGTACTTTGCGAATTGCAGCAATTTCAGATGTTATCTTCTCTTTTGGCAAGATTCCTCCTTTACCAGGTTTTGCTCCTTGCATTAATTTCAATTCAATCATACTGACATTATCATGAGCAACAATCTCTGCAAATTCTTTATCCGAAAAATCACCATTCCCATCACGACATCCAAATTTCCCAGTGCCAAGTTGGAAGATAACATTTCCACCATTTTGGTGATAGGGTGCATATCCGCCTTCTCCGGTATTGTGGAGAATTCCCGCTTTACCAGCCCCCTTATTCAGTGCGGAAACTGCATTAGCAGATAGAGAGCCATATGACATTGCTGAAATATTAACGAAATGTTCCATGGTCACTGGATGTTTTACACCTGTACGTTTGCCAATAACACGATGATATTCCCCGTGCTTGCTCTCTTCGCGCTTGAACATAGCAGGCATGACAGTGTAGGTCCCGACTTCGTCAAAATCAACTTGACTTCCAAAACCAATAGTGTTATTCTTCCCTTTAGATGTAGAATAAACCCAATTCCTTGTTACCCGATTGAAAGGTTTCTCTTCAAGGTCGTTTGCAAACCAATATTGTCTCAAAAGAGGGCCAAGATGTACAGCAATCCATCTGCCCCAATATAGGACCGGGAAGCGACGCTGAATTGGATTTGCAGTTTGTGTACTATCATGTAAAAATAGAGTGAAAACACCAGTGGCAAAGACCCCAATAACAATCAATACAAGATGTAGACCTTTATGCCAAAGCCCGAATTTATCAGTGAGAAAATCATCACTTACCCAAATCAAACCAACAGATGCAAGCAGCCATCCAGCCCACCATAGATACCACTTGCCCATAGTCTGACAGTACTACTTGTGGTTTTAATCAATTGCATTGAATCATTCTTCATGCGCTTATGCGATAATTCCGCTGCCGTAACTGGCTTGCGGAGCACGAACCCGTGTCCAAATCGCGGGGGTCGGTCTTACTCCTCTTCGGTGATGAGTGTCACTTTTTGGTCTAATGCTGCTTTTGCTGATGCATTCATCAATGGCAATACAGCTAGACCGGCACAAATGACCATGCAGAATCCACAAAGGTATCCTAGGATTTTGTTAGCTAGTATGAGGCTTGGCGGCAACATTTCTTGCGAAATTGAATAGACTTCAAGATTGGCATAAACGCCACCAATTGCGGCAAGAGCACTACCTGCAATTGCTAATTTTGCGCCTATAGATTTCAATCGGAATAAAGCAACTCCTCCACTCAGTATCAGTACAGCGCCGAGCATTACTGACCATCCTCGGACAGCATATGCTCCACTATCTCTTACTTCGTCATGGAATGCTTGATAGTCTTCATCTGTAATGTTCTCCCCGTTATTTTCTCGCACATTGGTAAGTAAATCATCTAGGTCTTCATTCGAGAGATCTTCAGCCAGTGATGATTGAATATCGCCCAATCCTACCGCTCCCATCGCCAAAGCGCCTAATATTAGCAACACAGCGATGGTTTTTGGCCCTTTTTTATCAGGCCTAGGGGCGAAAATAGAGGCAGGAGGGGCTAAGCCACCATCATCCTTCATCCGAATTGAAACCTCTTCACTCATCAGTGCACGCCTCCAACCCCTTGCGTAATATTTCAGGAATCGGTTCCGATTCATATCGGGTTAGACTTACACAGACAGTAACCTGTTCACTCGACCAAAGAAGGTCTCCCTTTTGGTTAAGGAACCTGTACTGCCACGTGCATGATTTGTTTCCTACTTTGGAAATCCAAATCTTGGCAGTAACCGTATCGCCGTATCTGAATGGCGCATGAAATTCTGATTTGATGTCAACAACCGGAAATCCAATTTTTAACTCACCGATAATGTATGGATAACCAACACCACACATCTCCTCTAACGCTTCTTCAAAGAAGCGGTGTGCAAGGTCATAGATTCGTGGATAGAATGCAATACCTGCCATGTCTACCATGGGGAAGTCTATTCGGCGACTTAATTGCACAGCCATGGTATTGCGTACAGGTTTTACTTATTCAAGCATCCTCGGGCTTAGGCCACTTTTTTGCTAATACCTTAGCAAGGTCATCATTTATTTTTGCATTCCACCAATCGCTACCCTGCCAAATGGCATATCTGCCTCGAATGCCGCGGAGATCGGCCCCCTCAAATAAGCAGTTTTTGAAATTGGAAAGGTTCAATCTAGCCTTGCGTAAATCGACTCCGCGAAAATCACAGTTATCAAATGACGATTTCATCAAATCAGCTTCAACCATAGAAGCACGCCGGAAATCCGAACCAACAAAATTACCTTCAGTCAAATCGACGTTATCCAAAATAGACCTTCGGAAATTTGATTTTGGGTGATTGCCCCTTCGCAATAATTCCCCAGTATGATTTTGGAAAGACCAATCCAAAGAGACCTCTTCTCCGCCGGTACTACTGCCCGACATTACCATCAGATCACCATTCAGTAACGACTTCGTTTGTCAAGATGCGCTCTGCCTTCAGGTGTTAAAATTGCATATCTATTCTTT
>Ga0315322_10003594_pt1 | contig 11942 bp, 6 predicted proteins | sample M110021515metaG_FD_203461 | JGI IMG/M metagenome (GOLD analysis project Ga0315322, IMG submission 203461) | Ammonia-oxidizing marine archaeal communities from Monterey Bay, California, United States - M1 100m 21515 | ecosystem: Environmental > Aquatic > Marine > Intertidal zone | place: USA... | reverse complement strand
AACTAGCGGAGTAAAAAATGTTGCAGTTGGTACTGGTGCTTTAAGTGCAGATGATGTGGGTAGTCGTTCAACTGCGATTGGAGACTCAGCTTTAGCAGCTCAAAACTTTGCAACAGCCACAGATTCTCATAATACGGCTGTTGGTAATAACGCAGGTCTTACTGTAACCACAGGCATCCAGAATACACTTATTGGTGGTCTTGCAGGTGATGCCCTGACTGATGCTGATAATAATGTAGCTATAGGTCAATTTGCTTTAAGTACAGACACTTTAGGAAGTAGGTCAGTTGCTATTGGTAGAGCAGCCTTAATAACACAAAATTTTACTACAGCTACTGATACATATAACACAGCAGTTGGTTATGGTGCAGGTTATGATGTAACCATAGGCGTTCAAAACACCCTCATCGGCGGTCTAGCAGGTGATGCACTAACAACGGGTTCTTATAACACAGCTCTTGGGTCTTATTGTTTATCAGCAGATGATGTAGGAACTCACACAGTTGCTATTGGTTACGCCGCACTTGCTCAACAAAACACGGCTTCAGCAGCCGCTGTTTATAATGTAGCGGTCGGTGCCAATGCAGGATACGCAGTAACCACAGGCAAATATAATACCTTAATTGGTGGCGGCGCGGGTGATTCAATTAATACAGGTGCAAGGAATACAATAATTGGATTTGAAGCAGGAGAAACGCTAACAACAGGGACGGATTGCGTAATTATTGGTAATGGTTGTGAGCCTTCTGGTGTTGGCGCAGATATTCAAATTGTAATGGGTGCTAGTGCTACAGGCGTAGGTAATGGAAACTTTACTGTTGGTAACGGTTCAGTTGATAGCAATCTTGTTTTAGGCGCAACTACTTGGACTGCTCCATCTGACTCTCGCATGAAAGAAGACGTTGCTACATCAACAGCAGGTCTATCCTTTGTTAATGATTTACGTCCTGTAACTTATAAGTGGAAAAAGGAAAAAGACCTTCCATCTTCAATGGATGCTTACGTTGAAGGATCTGAAAAACGTGTCATAAACGATACAACCAACCACGGCTTTATAGCTCAAGAAGTTAAATCTACGATTGACGCTCATCCAGAAATTAAAGATGGCTTTGATATGTGGATGGAAAAAGACAGCGATGGTCAGCAACGTGTAGCACCGTCTGCGCTTATACCGATTTTAACCAAAGCAATCCAAGAGCAGCAAGCCTTGATTGAATCATTAACCGCAAGAATTGAAACCTTAGAAGGATAAATAACTATGAGCGAAGATAGAACAGCAGAAGAATGTGCAGCAGACTTCACCGCAATGGGTCACAGCATTAGTCTAATTACAGACGTAATCGCGGGTGACGCTATGGCAGATGAAGAAGCCGCAGACAGGCAGGATTGTGTTGACAGAAATGTAGCGCACCTTGAAATTATGAAAGCTAAAGAAGATTGGGGTAGCGAAAGTTTTACAGCTACTGACTCAGCTATTAGCGCCGGAAAAGGATACACAGCATCATGAGCGAAATAGAACGAACAGCAGAAGAAAAGGCACAAATGTACAGCGCAATGCTAGGCAGCGTTAGCGTTATCACCAATGCTCTTAGCGCAGCCAATGAGTTTTGCAAAGACATGACAGACGAAGAACTTAAAGAGCGCGTCATGCGTAGCTCTGGTTATCTGTCAGCAGGTGTAGCTCTTGACGATTGGGGCGATGAAGATATGTCCACAATTAATGCTGCTATTACAGCCGCAGAAGCTGCTTAACTATGGAAGAACAAGCTAAAGTAGCAATAGACGCGGCAGCAGTTACTACGACAGTATCCACTCTTATGGGGTGGTTGCCTGCTGTGGCTGCTATTTTAAGCATTGTATGGACTGTTATAAGAATAGCTGAAACAGATACCGTTAAAAACCTTTTCCCTAAAAAAGATGAAGAAGAGTAACTATTATGAGTAAAAAGACTTCTAAAAATAGAAACACTAATAAAGCTCTTAAAGCTTTAAAAAGGAAAAGAGCTAAAGTTTTTGTAGGTGGTGGAGGCTTTGCTAATATTGATCAAGGTTCTTGGTATAAGGAGTATCAAAAAAAACAGAAAGCTGAAGCTAAAAAAGCAAAGCCTTATTCGCAAGATCTTTCGCCAGATGAAATAGGAGTAATTGGCCCTAAAAATAATAGGCTTAAGCGTGAGAACGTTCACGACACTGGTAATTATCAACACATGGGGCCTAACCTTAACGAGCGAGAAACAACTGGCTCATTGCTTGGCAGCTATAAGGGTTTAGATGGTAAGGAATATTCTACTTCTGAAGAAGTAATATCGGCAAATGCAAAGTGGCGAGCGGATCAAGTAACTAGCGGAAGTCAGGAAGATTTAAATAGTGATGGAGTTCCTGACAGTGTAGAAGTTGTTGCAGAGCCTGTTCAGGGAGAAGATCCTGTCGTAGCCCCTACTACTACTCCTGTTGAAGATGCTATTAAAAATCAGGATGATATAGCTGCGTCTTTGAATACTAATACATATGAAGCACCTAAAGCTCCTATAATGGGGCCGCCTGACGATATAACACCCTTCCAAACTCAGGATAGCTTACTAAAAAAAATATTTAAAGAGGAAGATAGCCTACCTAAAGCTGAAGCAGGCGAGGCTACAGTTGGTATAAGTCCACCAGCTTCAACAGGAACTGTTACAGAAGGCGATGATGCTGCACCTCTTGTAGGGCAGACTTATACTTCTAAAGATGCAAAAGCTACAGATCCTACAGAAGCTGCTCAAGGTGAAGTAAGTAAAGAACCGACAGCTACAGATGCAGCACTTTCAGAAAGAGTTAAAACGCCTTTGCGTGATACTACTGAAGAAAAAGCAGCAATGGCTGTTAAAGCTGCTGAAAGACCTGATCAAAAAGATTATGCTGAAGGTGTAACAAGCCCAGAAGAGTATATTGTAAAGAATCCTGATGATCCTCAAGTAAGAGAAAGAGTATTAGAAGTAATTACAGATAAAGAAATAGCAGAGCTTAGAAAGATTTCACAAGGTAGAGAAATACCTGTAGATGAAATTATGAAAAGGTTTCCTGATATTAAGAAACGTGTTGTTCAAAAAGGTGAATTTGCCTCTAGAGACGCTCAAGAATTAGGAAAAGCGCCTACAGAAAAAGCAGCAGCGGCTAAGTACCAAGAAATGCAAGATGTTATTTCTGGTAGAAAAGAAAATATAGGCCGTATAGGAGAGGCAGAAGCAGCAGCTAGAAAAGGTGTTACATCTGAAGGTGTTGGTACTATGACCTCTGCTGACGTAGCTGCACAGTCTGCTGGCGTTAAAGAAAGAAAAGCTGTAACAGAAGATTTACAGACTAAAGCACAGGCAGAGCAAACAGGTGTATTAGATAAGTTTACTCTTGATAGAGAAAGAGAAGCACAAGTAGGAACAGCAGCCCAAAGACAAGCAAGTCAAGTTACAGGTGCACCTACAGATAGAGCAGCAGAAGCTGATTATAAAGAAGTTGGTTCTGTTGAAGATGCTTCTAAAGAAAGAATACAGGACGTAGGTCAAGCACAGTTTGCTACTAGAGAAGCAGAACAAGCAAAACAGGTTTTATCTCAATCTGCGGCACAGCAAAAGCAGGAAACAGCAGATAGAATAGGTAGAGATGTTTTTACTGCTGAAACTATTTCTTCTGCTGAAGCTGAGACTACAAACTTAGAAGACTTACCCAGTTTTCAAAAGGTAGGACAGCGTACAGCGGCTACAGGTGAAGCAGCTCAAAGGATTGCTACTGAATTAGGTGATTCACCTGCTACTGACTTAGAAGGTCGTGAAGCTATTTTAGGTGAGAAAGCTAAAGGAAACGCTGCAAGTATTGATGGCGTACCTACACTAGCAGCTTCTAAGATGCAAGCTATAACAGGAGAAGAGAGGAAGATGGCTGCTGCTGATATGGCAGAAGTTGTTGCAGAACTTCCTCCTGAGATCACTGCTGCAGTTTCAGAAGATCCTGCAACTGTAGAAGCTCAAATAGATAGTGGAGCAGAGCCAAAGGTTAATGCTGCTGTTGCTGCTATGCCTCAAGAAGCTCTTGTATCTGTTCAAATGGAAAACCTTTTGTCAGGTATGGAAGAGGGTAAGACTCCTACATGGGCTAGACCTGCTGTAGCAGCTATAGAGCAGATGATGGCTCAGAGAGGCTTGTCAGCGTCTACTGTAGGACGTGATGCTTTGTTTAATGCTATTATACAGAGTGCTTTACCTATGGCTCAGAGCAACGCACAGGCTCTGCAGCAACGTGCACAGCAAAACCTTAGCAATGAACAGCAAGCTGGTCTAGCACAGTCTCAGCAGGTTATGCAGATTCGTATGCAGAATCTTGCTAATACGCAGACAGCAGCTTCTCAGACTGCTCAAATGGCTCAAGATATGGCCGTTCAGCAAGGTACTTTCCGTCAACAGGCGGTAATGACTGAGGCTCAACAAGGTCAAGAAGCTAGAATGATGACTGCTCAGATGGGTCAGCAAAGGGCGCAGCAAGAGTCTTCACAGCGTCAGCAAGCAGCAGTACAGAATCTAAACGCCTCACAGCAGATAGAGTTAGCTAATCTTCAAGCTTTAAATCAAGCAGAAGGTCAGAACCTTAGTGCAGAGCAACAGTCTAAATTAACAGAATATCAGGCTATAATAAATCGTAATACACGACAAGCTGAATTCCAACAAGAGATGGAAAAGGTAAATCTTAGTTCCGATATTCAAATAGAGCTTTCTAATCTACGAGAAAAGAATTTAGCAGCCAGTGAATCAATGACTGCAAAAAACCAAGAAAGACTTACAAATCTTAATACTCTTGTAGACTTTAAAAAGACTAATGCTGGAATGGCGCAGCAGATGGACTTAGCAAATCTTTCTAATGATCAGCAAATGCGTATGGCTGAGTTAGCTGATAGATCAGCAGCAGACTCAATTAACTTTAGTACAGATAATCAAATGGAGCTATCAAGGCTTCAGACTTATACTAAGTTTATGTCTGAAAACACTCAGCTATTACAACAGACTGAGCTTGCTAACTTTACTAATGAAGAGAAGTTTGCGTTAGCTAATCTATCTTCTAAAAATCAAGCATCATCTGAAAACTTAAATGTTTCTCAGCAGACACAGCTTGCTAATCTTGAGGCTAAGTTAAAGGTAGGCGCTTTAAACGCTCAACAGCGTCAGCAGGTTATTACTCAGACATTCTCAATGACCCAACAAACAGAGCTGGCTAATTTAGAAGCGCGTAACAGGGCTAACGCAGAAAGTTTAAGCGGTGAGCAGCAAGCTAAACTAGCTACCTACAACGCAAAAGTTCAGACTACTATAAGGCAGACTGAGCTTAATAATCGTATGGAAGAAGTTAACTTAGACTCTAGGCTCAAGATTGAGTTATCTGAGTTAACAGAAAAGAATGCTACTTCTCGCGCTAATATGTCTTCTGAACAGCAAATGCGTCTAAAGAGAATAGATACTCTTGTAGATTTCAAGAAGACTAATGCTCAGTTAAGTCAGCAGATGGATATGGCTAACATGTCTAATGAACAGCAGATGGAAATAGCTATGCTGTCCGATAAAGCTGCTACAGACAGTGCAAACTTTACCGAAGCAAACAGGTTCAAGCTTACGCAGCTTCAGACAGCAGCACAGCACATGGCTCAGAACACTGAGTTTAGACAGCAAACAGAGTTAGCTAATTTTAGTGGTGCTGAACGTTTACAGCTTGCTAACTTGCAGGCAATGAACCAAGCGTCCTCTGAGAACTTAAGTGCAGAGCAGCAGACAGAGTTAGCTAATTTAAATAGTAAGCTTACTACAGGTGTTAAGAATGCTGAGTTAAAGCAACAAGCAATATCTCAAACTTTTAGTGCTGATCAACAGATAGAGCTTGCAAACCTTGAAGCTCTTAATAGAGCTGACGCAGATAGTATGTCTGCAGAACAACAGTCAAAGCTTGCAACATACACTGCTAAAGTACAACGTACAATAAGACAAACAGAACTAAATCAAGATATGGAAAAAGCTAATCTTGATGTTAGATTAAAAAGTGAGTTGACAGAACTATCTGAAAAGAATGCTACTGAAAGAGCTAATATGTCTACAGAGCAACAGATGCGTCTAGCTAATTTAAACGTCTTAGTAGACTTTAAAAAGACTGATGCTGGTATGGCTCAACAGATGGACATGGCTAACATGGGCAACGAGCAACAGATGGAGTTGGCTAACTTAGCGGAAAAATCTGCTACAGACTCTGCAAACATGACCGCTGAAAACAGCAGAAGACTTGCAGACCTCCAAACTTTTGCCTCTGTAATGTCTCAGAACGAGCAGCTTGCACAGCAGTCAGATCTTGCAAATCTTTCAATGGAAGAGAAGATAAGATTAGTTAATCTAACTGAAGCTAATAGAGCTGATTCTCAATCTATGTCTGCTGAGAATGTTGCAGAGCTTCAAAAGTTTGAGAAGAAGATGGGAGCTGCTACAGTTAATGCTAACTTAGCGCAGCAAATGGGTTTGACTAATCTATCTAATCAGCAGCAAGCATCTATGTTTAATGCTCAGATAGACGCTAACATGGACATGAAACAGTTTGATGCTAATCAGCAAATGCAACTAGCTAACAGTCAGTTTATGAAGTCAATGACCATGAAGAACCTTGATAACAAACAGCAAGGAGCTATGCAGAATGCTACAGCTTTAGCCGCTATGGATATTGCTAATGCTGATGCAAGAACTAAAGTGTCTGTTGAAAATGCTAAAAACTTTTTATCTATGGATATGTCTAACTTAAGTAACAGGCAGCAGACCGCTGTGCTAGATCAGCAGATGATACAGCAAAGGTATTTATCAGATGCTGCAGCTACTAATGCTTCTAAACAGTTTAATGCTACATCTCAGCAGCAGACAGATCAGTTTATGACAGGATTAGGACAGCAAATGCAACAGTTTAATGCTACTCAATCTAATGCTATGGAGCAGTTTAATTCTACTGAAAAGAATAGACTGACCGCAATACGTGAAAATAATCAGATGGAAGTATCTAGACTAAACGCACAGCTTGCGACTCAAGCAAGCCAGTTTAACGCTCAGATGGAATATAATGCGGAACAGTGGAACGCATCTAATGCTCAAGCAGTAGAGCAGTCTAACATTACATGGAGAAGAAATGCTAATACTTCTGCAACAGCGGCACAGAATGCAGCTAATCAGCAGACAGCAGGTTTTGAGTTTAACATGGATGCAGCGGCGCAGGCTAGTATGTGGCAGCAATTAAGAGAAGAGGCAGGAAGAACTTTTGGAAAAGAGATGGCAAACGATGACAGAATTATAACTGTTGTTCAGTCTGCATTATCTAATGAAGCTTTTATGACCAGCGATAATGGTACGATAAGAGGACAAAGACAAGAGCTTTTTCAGCTTCTAAGAAAAGTAACTAGCGGTGTTGATAGTGTTCTAGCAACTCTTCCCGGAGGAGTAGATAACAACGGTGATGGAGTTCCTGATGATATAGCTAACAGAGACGGTGTGCCGAATTAAAGGAGAATTAAAGCATGGGAATTTTTAGCAAATTATGGAAAGGGGTTAAGAAAACTTTTAAAAAGATTTTTAAACCTATTAAAAAAGTATTCAAAGGCTTTGGAAAGTTTATGAATAAAATCGGCATTATAGGTCAGCTTGCAATGTCTTTTATTCTTCCGGGGATAGGTACAGCCTTGTCAGGTATGTTTAGTGGTATGGTTAGTTCTCTTGCTGCAGGATCTTTAGGCACGATAGGTAAAGCTGCCGGATGGGTACTAGGTAAAGCAGGACAATTTGCTAAAACTATTTCAACTGGTTTTAAAACTGTAACAAGTGCAGTTACTGATTTTATAGGTGCTACTGGTAAATATGTAGGCGGTAAGCTAGGTAAGATGGGCATAGGGACAATGAAGGATATAACCTTAAAGCAAGCTTTTGGGGCTGAAGGGTGGGCAGGAAAACTTGTTAAAAATTTTACTAAGTTTACGGACTCAGCAACAGGATTGTTTACTGATGGTCTTTCTGACTTTGCTAGTAAAGGTATTATGACTCCTGCTGAATTTGCTGCAAAACAAGCAGCGATACCTGTAAAAGATTTAAGTATTGATACTGCGGATATAGGAGATCCTAGTCTTGATCCATTAGATCCTAATTCAAAGTTTCAGAAAGATTTTCAGCGTCAGTTTGAGATAAATCCAGAGATTGACGGTAAGTCTCTTCTAGGGCCACAACAGCAGTTACCTCTTGAAGTTGTTCCTGCTGCTTTTGAAACGGGTTATCAGGTTGATCCTACTACGGGTCAAAGCGTTCCGGGCTCTACTAGGTATGCTATTGATGCTCCCCCTTCTGCTTCTTCTACTACTCCTCCTCCCATTAAAATTCCTGATGCTGCTTCTTCTACTAAGAAAAGTTTATTTGAGCGATTCACAGGCGAGAAAACCATGGAAGATTTTACGACGAAGCTTCCCGGTAAAACTCTTCAGTACGGAATAGATACCGTTAAGGGAATACCGGGACAAATGGCGCAAGGCCAGTTGATGTCACTTATACAAGGGGAACCAGATCCTTACGAGCAAGGCCCTTTGTGGGGCGGCAGTACTTATGCTTATCAGTCTCTGGACTATAGCCAACTTGCTGGGGGAAATTCACCGCTTAACAACTTTGAAAATTATACAGCTTTTAACGATTACAACAACATGTACAATAACGAACCACGAGGACAATATGGCGGTATTGACGCTTTTAATGCCTTCTCTCAGCGGGGAACTGCATAATGCCTAACCAACAGATAGACGATGCTTTTTTTAGAATAGGCACATCTTTTGATAGACCTATTCCGGGACAGTCTTTGACAAATGATCCTGAATCTCCTGCTCCTTATGAAAGAGCGCCTAAGTATACTGATCGTACTGAGATACTAGAGTACTACTTTGAAGAGTTTACTGAAGAAGGTATGTACGGTTCTATATTAGATACTCTGGAATCCGGTGTTTCTATTATGGAGATAGTACAGGTTTTAGTATTTCAAGGTTTTCAAGAAGGACTTTATAATCCTGATATGATGCTGATGATTGCAGAACCTCTTGCTTATATGATCGCTGCCTTGGCTGAAAGAGCAGACGTAGACTTTATTGTTATGAAAGATGAAGAAGATGACGATAATGAAGGTGAAGTAACAGGGGAACAGAAAGAACTTCCTATAATGAATCAGGCTTTGCAGACTATTGAAAAGCCTCAGATGGACGAAGACTTTCCTTCAAGTGTTTCAACTAAATTAGATAAAGTAGAACCACCTCAGAACCGTTCTTTGTTAGGAGAAAGATAAATGGCAGGTAACAATGATTTATATAAAGCTTATTCTATATTAGGTTCTGCTAATACTGCTGAATATAACCGCAGGCGAAAAGAAGAAGAAGACTATCGTAGGACTCTAAGAAGGGAAGCTAGGCAGGATAGGCTTGCAGGTTATTTTCTAGCCCCTATAGGGCAGCAACTTGCACAAGGAGTATCTGATGTTATTTCAGCTCCCTTCAGAAAGCCTGTTGAAAAGCTTTTACAGACTGAGCAAGGAAGACCACTAAGAAAGCAGATGAGAGATATGTCTAATGCAAAAGTAGCTTACGGTGCTTTAGGTAACAAAATAACTACAGACTATGCTGGTGATTCTCTTTCCTATCACAGAGAAAAAGTTGATGCAGCTATGCGTACTCAAGCACGTAATGCATGGGAAGCTCAAGGTTATTCTTTATCTAAAGACGATTCTGAATCAACAATTCAATTTAATAGATTTTTACAAGATAAACTTAAAGGTGTTGAAGATTTAGCCATAGAAGAAAACAATCAGTACCTTGCAGGCAAGGCTGCTCTTTCTCAATATAAAACAGGTCAAGATGCAACAGATGTTTTATCTAAAACAACTCCTTATTCTAAGGGGCCTATTGATTACCTTGTCAAAGGAGCTAAAAGATTGTTTAAAGGTGACTCTCCTTTTGGGGGGCCTTCTACCAAAGAAAAAGAAAGAGCTGTTTTACAAGCTAAAGAAGGTTTAAATCTAAGTGACAGAGAAACCTCAGAGCTTTTAACTATTGTTGCAGAAGGCGGTACTATAAAAAGACTTGAAACTGAGTTAGATTATATGTCTTCTTATAAAGATCCAGAATTTAAGGATTGGTGGGAGAGATCTAAAGATCAGAAAAACTTTATACAGGAATATAATAAGGGTGAGCTTTCTAAGTCTATGCGAGATGCTTATACTCAATTTGTAACTGATAAAAATAGACCCCCTACTCGTCAACAAGTTCTTGCGATGGCAGCGGAAAAACAAGATATTTCTATTACTGCTTCTAAGAAAACCGATTTAGTTGATCAGCTATTAGTCAGACCTAAAATTAACGAAATAGGTAAGACTTTTAAAAACGATTGGGTGGATCAAAACTTCCCTGATAAGGGTACTTATGCAGAAGCTACGACAGCTATTAAAAATAAAGCTGATGCAGAGTGGACTAAGATAGTAGGTGTTTCTTTTACAAGATCACAACAAGATTTTATAAAGTATAAAGATAGTATGTCTGCAGAACAAGCCGATGAGTATGTTAAAAATTTACAAACGCCGCAGGATCAGATAAGCATTATTTTAAACAACGCTGAAAAGAGTCTAGATTTTTTAGAAAAGAAAACAATGAAAGGCAAAGGTTTGTTTGGTTTAGGGTCATATGAAGTTTTTACTGGTGCTTTAGGACAAGAGTATGAAAGGACTTTTGATACAGCAGAACTTACTACAAAAACAAGAGCAGTAGATACTATAAGTGGTTCTTCTGATGGCCCTGTAGATATTACCGCTACAACAGAGCAGCTTGTAAAGCTTAGAGAAATTGATAACCTACAAGATTTTAATGATTCTGTAGCCGATCTTACTAATGCTGGTATTGGTGTTTCAAAAACCTTTGTTAGAACGGAAGTAGCACGTATTAATGCTCTTGGAGAGGGAGAAGCTAGTGCTGAGGTTGTTCCTCCTCCTCCTGTTGTAGGTGAGCGTGAGTTAAGTCCATATCTTAAAGGAACAATGCTCGCCTCTTATAAGCCTGCCTTTGGTGCGCCTGATGTTTCAAATATAGATAGCCCATTAGAAAAAATCAGCATGTACAAAGAAGAAGGACTACCTGTGCCTAAAAAGCTTTATGACTCTCTGGAAGACAGAAGAGATTATCTTCTGGCCGCAGACAAAGAAGCTAAAAAAATTATAAATACTCAGATAGCTTTACTTGAGTATAAAATTGATCGTGGTGATCTTGAGGTTGGAGATACAGATGAATTAAGAAACCTTAAGTCACGTTTAGATTTAAAACCTGTAGGAAGCGCAGAAATTGAAAGACTTACCGAAATATTAGGCACACCTACAGGGAAACCGAAGGATTTGAAAACAATAGATTTTGCTGAAAAAGCTGAAAAAGTTTCTCTTTGGTACGAATCTTTTTTTAGTGATCAAGGACGTATTCTTGCAGAGTCTATGGCGAATGTAGACTCAAAACTTAGAGATGTTGTGCAAAACACAGACGGGGCTGAAACAGCAAAAGGTTCTACTGTAACTACAGAAGATAAGCAACAAGCATTACTTGATAATATAACAAGAGGTAGAAACTTTGAAGAAGCAGAATCTACAGAGTCTTCTACTGTAAGCAATAAAAGTTCTTTACTTGTAAAAGATCCAGAAGTTTCTAACTCTTTTAAAGATCCTAGTGTAGCTGTTAAAAAGAATAGAGGTCAGAAAAGCAAAGATAGAAACGAAACTAGGTTGTCTAAAAAGATGTTAAGAAAAATAGATAAAATAGTAGAGCCTATACAAAAAGAAGAAGATATTTCTGAAGAAGAAAAAGTAGATAAAATAGTTGAAGGTATTAGAAGCACACGAAACATAGATGCT
>Ga0315322_10003593_pt1 | contig 11943 bp, 2 predicted proteins | sample M110021515metaG_FD_203461 | JGI IMG/M metagenome (GOLD analysis project Ga0315322, IMG submission 203461) | Ammonia-oxidizing marine archaeal communities from Monterey Bay, California, United States - M1 100m 21515 | ecosystem: Environmental > Aquatic > Marine > Intertidal zone | place: USA... | reverse complement strand
AATTTCTCTGCGCACAAATCTGTTCTCAAAAAAGCCGGTGCCGGCTTCTTCCTTGCTTGCTCCATTCTCACCGGGCTTTATCGACTCTCCACCAACTGTTACCTCAACGAATGAAGAATCACCAAGAAGATCGTCCCCTCGACCAAGGAGCACACCGACAGCATTTGCAGTTGCTGGACTTCCTGGCCAACGGCTCGTTCTCTTCTGCTGAACAAGCCATGCTTTCATTGCTTCAACTGATTCAGTATCACCAACGATTTCATCAAATGCCTCAATCATGAGCGACTGTGTTTCGATCGGTGCCTGAGCCCAACTCCACCACACCGGATGTCGGCTGCGCCACCACATACCTTGCCAATTGTTTTCTTGACGATCAGCGGCCTGCTCACCGCGCGGACCGCCAACCGCTCGTTGCTTGAGGCTTTCAATAATCGACTCCGCTGTTGTGCGATCTCCACCGCGAAAAAGTGCAATCGCCAACTGCCCCTGACTACGATTATGTGAGAGTTCCATCCAACTCTTTTGTCCTACCCGCATGCACCATGCGTGGGCTTCAGCCGCCTCGCCGGCAGGCGGAGCATCTGCCAGGAAAAAGCTTCTTGCATAGAGAGCGAATACACCCAGCTGAGTGAGCACTGGCTCCGATGCTAATGCAAGATTGCCGGCTTTACGAGCACGCTCCTGACGTTGCTCAGCTAAACGCTTCTCTTCAATGAGACGAGCATCAATCCACGGCAAAGTAGATTGAGCCGTCGCCATATCAATCGTGACACCATTGGCGCGAAGTCGACCAAAGCCCGAAACAATAGATAGCGTAATCGTGTCGCTGGAACGCCCCCCTGGAAACCACGGCCACCCTCCATCAGGATTCCGCAGGCTATTGAGGCGTTCAATTGCTAAAGAAAGCTCAGACCGGACACGGTTGGTATTAAAAAGATTTGCAACACGAGCCCTCGCCTCAGTTTCACTCGTGGCATCACGGACCCACGGTGTCTCTGCAAGAAGAGTCTTCACAAGAACTTCATTTTTTTCAAGCGGACTTTTCAGTGTGTTTGTACCGCGCCATTGCTCAAAGATCTTTTCAATTCGCGGATCACTTGTAACAAGATGCTTTGCATACGCATTTGCATACAGTCGATAGAAGAGTGCATCAACACTTTCATCATTTCGTTCCATCAGGCAGGGAAGAGCCATCACGGCATACCATGCTGGGTTTGATACAGCCTGAATAGCCAGTGACTCATTCTGAATCGCAGACGAACCCTTTCGCTTACTCTCTAACAGTTTTCCTAAAACAACTGTACGTTGCTCACCACCACGCACCGTAACCGGAATCGTCTCCGTAACGAGCACTTTTCGAGGGAGCACGGGTAGTATCGCTTCCTCTCCATCGGAAAGACGACGAGCTGATCCAACCGTTGTTCCTGTCGCACGATACCGAAGTACATCTGTTCCGTCCGTGATAGACACCGTAAAAAAGACTGCCTCGGATGCCCCAGCTGGCAAATCAAAAGACTGTTCCTTCGTATCTTGTATCAATGCATCGCGGTTGTCATTTGTGCGTGCATCAAACAGAGCGAACCGCACTGTTCCCGACAGTCGTCCGCTCGATGTATTGCTCACTTTGACTGGAATCTGAACGGTATCGCCTTCGCGTAAAAACCGAGGAGGCATTGGCTCGACCATCAAGTCTTTGGATGTCACACATGTATCGAACAGTGTTCCGCTTCGAATCTGTTTGTCATGCGCAAAGGCTTTGAATTGCCAGGTTGTCAGAGTGTCGGGCAAAACAAACTCAAGCGTGACACTTCCGGCCTCATTCGAAGTAAGTGTCGGCATGAAAAAGGCAGTTTCTGCCATATTACTACGCGGTGGGGGTGACGCTGCACCCCTCCCTCCCTGAGAATTTACATCTTTGCTTTCTTTCTCTCCCTGGCTAACAGAATTGAGCTCTACGGCGTCTGCGCTGGCATCTTCCATCATCATTTCATCAGAGGCAGCAAAAGCCACCGCCCCTTTGGCCATAGCTCCTTCAGGTACCGCCATTGTTGCCGTTGGCATCCTTTGCATTCTCGCCATGCCCCCACCACGAAGCATACCTCCGAAGCCACCGTTGACTGGTGACCCAAAGGGACGACGAAATCGATGATACGAGATACGAACACTTTGATGGTCTCGTGCCCATGATCCATGAATCTGCCGCATTGACCTCGCAGCGTTTGTGAACTTCAGCTGCCAACGACTCGAATCGCGCGCGAAGAGAGCAAGGGTTGGCCATTGGTGTGATGCGAGTGCATCAAGTGATTGGTCGTAAAGCGTTGCGGTCATCTCTGCAAGGGCTGCTCGTGCTGGACCAGCAAGTGGATCAGCCTCTGTTCGAATGGTCGCCTGCCAGACTTGCTCAGTTGCAGGTTCCAATCGTCTCGTGAACTGTTCCCATTGGACAGATAACTTTTTATCCGTCCATGGCACATCAATCCTCTGCGATTCTTGATAAAGGCGACCCTCACGAACCATCCATGCACGAAGCGTGACACCACCTCGATGAGAATCTTCTATCTTGAATGAAACTGGTACCTGTGTCCGTTCATTATTTGTCCAACCACGCTTCAGCACGCGACCGGATTGAACAATCTCAACTAAAAAACTGCCTTGGCCATATCCTGTTCCCACAATCGCGTGCAACTCATCTGCAACGTCAACTGTCGACTTTTCAACTCGTAATACAAATGGCTTCTTAATTTCATACTTTTTTGCCTTGGGGTTTATCACCTCGACAACTCGTGTTGCAATAACTTCCGGACGATCTGCAGCAGCCGGGATCGTAAATGTCGCTCGGTAGATACCGGGCTGAAGCAGCACTGTAGCTTTGCCTTTACCACTGGAGACATCCGTCACAATTTCACTGGTTGTCACCTGTTTCCCTTCCGCCCATGTATTTGGATCATCATCCTTTGGCTCTGGAAGAAGGGACGACCCTCTGTTTTTTTGTCTTCGCAACACGTCATATGGAACCGTACGAGCTGTGAGATCAGTCCGGGCAACTCGCTTCGGCTGAATCAACTGATTGAGTCGGAGTGTTCCAGCTATCCCTCGAGGCGCGGCGTCAAGCGAGAGGGTGGAGACATGAATTGTGACTGAAGCAACATTCTCATCATTCGTGACCTGCCAATCATCAACATCCAACGTTGCTTCCACATCGACATATCCAGCAGAAACTCGCGTATCGGCAGACCGTGTTTCGCCACCTGTATCAGTCACATCTGCAGTAATGTGATACGTGAATGTTGGAAGCGACTCTGGTGGTGACACTCGATCAGGTACAGCTGGAAATGCAATGCTGAACGTTCCATCAGCATCTGTCATTGAATGCCCACGGGCTATGCGTCGTGTTCCGCTATCGAAGGGTAGCCAGGGGAAACACCACCGACACCATATCGGAAACCGAACTTCTCGCTTCACATTCCAGACGACCTTTGCACCCCCGACTGCTAAGCCGGTATAGGTCGAAGCGGTTCCCGAAAGCGTTACAATTTTTTCAAGTTGAACAGACTCTGTTGGCGAGGCCATCTCAACCTGAAATTTGGGTCGCTTATATTCTTCAACTCGAACACCCGTCACACCTGTTGCGCCACTTCCTTGAGCACGCACAGACCATCTACCAGGAAGTGATCCTGTCGGAATTGGAAAGGTACCCTGAAAAGATCCGAAGCCATTTGTTTTCAAGGAGACTTTTGAAACTTGCCTTCCATTCGCATCCTGAAGTGTCGCCTCAACCGCGGCTTTTGAAACAGCAGTTGCACTACGACGATCAGCTGCTTGTTCAATCAGAACACCTTTGAAATGGAGCTGTTGGCTTGGTCGATAGATTCCTCGATCTGTCATCAGCACGATCGACCGTTTTGAACGTGGTGTATTTTCGCGGTGCCACAATCGTTCTGGCTCAGTCAATACGTGGTGAATCTGCCCATCGATTGTAGAAGACACAACAAAGACAGTTTCCTGTTCTGAATCTGCCTTCAATGTGTATTGGCCATCCTGATTCGTCTCTGTTGTTTCTTGCTTGACCATCTTGCGTGGGCGTGATCTCTGATCACGTTGCCATGCTGTCACTTCGGCTCCGTGAATCGGCTTCCCACTTTCCACATCAACAACATATCCGGTGTGTTGTGGAAGTTGTGCCTGATAGTCCGTTGTATTCACAGCAGATATTCGACTGACCCAGACAAGTGTTGTCGAAACAATATTATCACGATCACTAAAATCCCCACGATGACTACATACGACCCAGTACGCACCAGGACTAATCGTTTCTGTTCCAAATACTGACTCAACAGGAACTTCTTTCACGGCAGACCGATAATCATCGGTTGGTGGCAGAACAACAGTACCCTTTTGAATGCTTGGAAGCGAAAGGATTTGCTCACGATCTTTCTGATCAATCCCGTAACCATATGGCTTTCCTTCAAGCAGTCGCTCTTCCCAATCTGCCTTCACAAGTCGCAGATGGAAGCGATCGATATTGCGATAGGTGACGTGGATCGCCGGCCAGGGCTTGGCCCAGTTACTTTCTGTCGCAACAGCCAGTTCCTTGGCTTCAATCTGGGCAATCAGGTTGTGGCATTGTTTTCCACCAATGGTTGTCGGGTAGCGATCAACTGCTTTGAGTGCAATCATTCGAGCTTCGGCTGGGCTTTCAGAACGAATGATCTCTGCGAGCTGGAATCGCGCCATCGCACTGATCTCATGATCCCCACACTGCTCAATAAAAGTTCGTAATGCCTTACAAAACTCCTCGTCTGGTTCAGCCTCTGCGTCAGCAACTGCCACACCACGCGCCCAGATAAGACGGTCAAGGTCTGCCGAGAGAAAGGCCGTCTGGTCGTTATCATCTGCATGGAAGTCCAAGATCTGCTGATAAAGACTGATGACCCGCAGTACCGGTGAATTTTTATCTGTTACCGAGTCATCGTTTGCCTCAGCTTGGGCTGGCTTCCATGCCCGGAAGGCATTGACGTTCTGAAGAGCCGGGCTCGATGCCTCAAGCTCAAAGGCATCTTCGGGAGCAACCAGACCCCGTTCTCCTGTCTGATGAAATGCGATTGCATCGCGTACCACAACATCCCAGAGAGTCGGCCGGTAGGCATCGCCCATTGAACCCGCCTCGATCAGCATGGCCCAGTCTTCAACAGGCAAACCTTTCAGCCCTCCATCATCAGAAAGTGCCTTCTCGAATTGATTGTGAATCTCAAGAACAATCTGACGAAGATCCCATGAGTTGATTTCGGACAGATTTCGATCTGCGTCAGTCTTGATTTGAGTTGTTCGCTGAGCAAATCGCCAACGATTCATCTGGAAAAACGTCCATGTCCAGTTGGCCTGAATAGCTTGGAGGGCACCACGAGTGTGTATGGGTGCACCTTGTATTGCAGCATCCAAATCAATCAATCGCTGTGGATCATCACCAGGGCGATCTGAATTCTCAAGTAAGACGCGCGTCGCAATCGCACGAGCAACCTCATCCCACTGTTTGCTTTGGATAGCATCTTGTTCAATGCCTACGAGCAAATCTCTACCAGTCTTTGGCTTTCCTTCACGCATCGCTTTCGTAATCAATTGCCAATTATCTTGATGGGATTCCAGCGGCTCAGCTGCGACGAGCATAGGCACCCAACAAACTACAAAGCAGAGTACGGGAAGAATGTATCGATTCATTTTTTAGACATCCTGCAGACGAAAAAGAAAAATCATGTTTGAATATGCGTGTATGCCAAACCCAGAAGACATGATGGCATCTTACGTGCTTTTTTCTCCACCAAGAAAACCATCACTGCCTCCCGTCATTCATCACCCACAAATGCCAATCCTGAATGCTTAAGGAAAGCTCCAGATGCCCCAGAAATGACAGCATTCCGTTTTAGTATGAAAAGTCCTTTTTTTGGTACTTTCACACTTCATAGACGCTGAGACTTTCTTGCCGTTACGGAAAAAACGTGCTAATAATAGAGAGTACGAAGTGGACATATATTCTTGCCCCGCTGATCGATCCCTCTCGGGATCCGCGTTTGAAGGCTTTCCCGCCCTCAAACGGCGATGTGGGTGTTCCCAACGGACTCTCTGGAGTTACATCGATGGAACCCTCAGTGATGCGGTTTCTCATACAAAGAATTCGAGTACCTTTGTCTCTATCTGGCTTGGTGCTTGTTCTGTGTGCCATTGGCCTAACGGCGAGGAGCATCAAAGCTGAAGAGCCACTTTCGTATAACGAACATATTCGACCGATTTTGGTTGAAAACTGTTTCTCCTGTCACGGAGCAGACTCGGCGAGCCGAAAGGCTGACCTTCGCCTTGATCGTCGAGATGATGCCATTGAGTATGGGGCAATCGTTGCTGGTGACCCTGACTCAACAGTTCTGCTCGACCGGATTTATTCTGAAGATCCCGAAGAGGTCATGCCTCCACCGGAGATCAAGAAAACACTTTCAGCGGAACAAAAAGCTCTTCTCACACAGTGGATAAAAGAAGGTGCCGAATACGAGCCGCACTGGTCATTCATTCCACCAACACGGGTACCAGTTCCAAAAGTGAAAAAACAGGACTGGGTTCGCAACCCTATTGATTCTTTTATTCTTGCGCGACTTGAGTCCGAGGGTCTCACGCCCGCTGCAGAAACTGACCGTCGAACACTGGCTCGACGTCTGTCATATGACCTAACTGGCCTTCCACCAGAACCATCAGTTGTTGAGGCGTTTGTTCTCGATCCGCATGCCGATGCATATGAACGCCTCGTCGATACATTCCTCTCAAAACTCGAGTGGGGTGAACATCGTGGCAGACACTGGCTTGATTATGCTCGATACGCTGACACCCATGGCATTCACTTTGACAACTTCCGTGAAATCTGGACATACCGCCAGTGGGTTATTAATGCGTTCAACCGCAATATGCCATTTGATCAATTTACGATTCTGCAACTTGCAGGAGACCTGGTCACTGATCATGGGCCAGGTGCAACGCCTGATCAGATTCTTGATAACAAGATTGCCACTGGCTTCAATCGCTGCAATATGACGACCAATGAGGGTGGCATCATTGATGAGGAATACATCGTCCTCTACGCGAGGGATCGCACTGAAACCACAGCACAGGTTTTCATGGGACTCACTGCTGGTTGTGCCGTCTGCCATGACCATAAGTTTGATCCACTGTCACAAAAAGAGTTTTACGAACTCTCTGCATTCTTTAATAACACAACGCAGCGTGCAAAAGACGGTAACGTCTATAACACCCCACCTGTCCTCGCAGTTCCCCTTGCTCAGGACCGAACTCGATTTCGTGCAATTGAGAAAGAGCTACCTGGTGCTCGAGCAGCCTTAGCCGCTCGCAAGAAGAATGCAAAAGGCGAATTCCACACATGGGTTCAATCACTCACGGAGGATCAGGTTCTTGCAATAGGTCCTCAAGAGACCCCGCTCCTCGATGTTGCATTTTCTGAGGGTGAGGGCAATGCAACAAAAGCATCTTTCTTAGGCAAGCAAACAACCATACCGCTTTCAGACTCTACGTCATGGTTGCCAGGTCCCAGTGGCATGTCTGCTGCGTTACTCAACGGAAAAGCCGTTGAACTCTCATCAGTTGGTGACTTCGAACATGATCAGCCATTTACTATTTCCTGCTGGGTCAAGCTTCCCAAAGAAGATGGGAATAAAAATTTTGCCATTGCCTCTCGGATGGATGAGTCAAATGCACACCGTGGATGGGACCTATGGGTGGAAGACCGCCGTGTCGGCATGCACCTGATCCATAAATGGCCTGAAGACGCATTGAAAGTTGTCGCAAAACAACAACTCAAGCCAGATGTCTGGACACTCGTCACACTGTCATATAACGGCAGTGGGAATCCCAGCGGCATCAAAATCTATTACGACGGTGTTGTGCAGCAAAAGCCAAAGGTCGCAGCCAACAAATTCAAGAGAAACACAACGCGTACTGATACGGCGCCATTTGTTATTGGTAGTCGATCAAAGGGGTCGCCTGCTAAAAACCTTGGTCTTACCAGTGTTTCCATTTGGGGTCGATCTCTATCTCAAAACGAAGTCGAAAGCATTGCAAAAGCAGATCTTCTGACTGACATTGTCAAACTTCCAAAAGACGAACGGCTCCAGGCTGCGAATCGTCTGTATGATTGGTGGCTCATGGCTTTCGATAAACCGTTTCAGGCAGCCAAGGCTCGAGAGAACGCATTAGTCGCCGAAGAAGCAGCCATCAAAAAACGTGGCACCATTGCTCACGTCATGCAAGAAAAGCCTGACATGGCCAAAGCTTTTGTCCTTGATCGAGGAGAGTATGACAAACGGCTTGATGAGGTTTCTCCGGGAACTCCAGCCGCTCTTTCAGCCTATCCGGATACGCTTCCAAAAAATCGACTCGGGTTAGCGCAGTGGCTTCTCCTGCAAGATCACCCACTTACAAGTCGTGTGACCGTCAATCGATTCTGGCAAGAAGTCTTTGGAACTGGCCTTGTTCGCACAAGTGGTGACTTTGGAATTACGGGAGAACTCCCAAGCAATCAGGATCTCCTCGATTGGCTCGCTGTGGAATTCCGAGAAAGCGGATGGGATGTCAAACATCTCTTCCGACTTTTTGTAACGAGTGCAGCCTATCGACAGGCAGCGACAGCGACGCCTGAAAAATTAGTCAAGGATCGCGACAATCGTTTGCTGTCACGAGGTCCTCGCTTCCGAATGGATGCTGAAATGATTCGTGACACGGCCTTGGCTGCCAGTGGTCTACTCGTCCAGAAAATAGGTGGCCCAAGTGTCAAGCCATACCAACCCGATGGGGTCTGGAAGGCGGTTGCCATGCCACAGAGTGACACAAAAAAATATGAGGCAAGTACAGGTGCTGATCTGTATCGCAGAAGCATGTATTGGTTCTGGAAACGATCGGCACCGCCGACCTCGATGGATATTCTTGACGCACCGTCACGTGAAGTCTGTACAGTGAGACGAGACAGAACAAATACGCCGCTACAGGCACTCGTCGTATTGAATGACCCACAATTTATTGAAGCATCAAGGGCATTAGCAGACGACGCGCTATTTTTGGGTGGGAGCAATGACGACCAACGCATTGATTACATCGCAAACAGACTCTTGTCACGGCCACTGGCTGAAGCCGAAAAGCCTGTTGTGAAAAAATCACTGGCTGATCTGACGACTTGGTACAAGGAACATCTTGAAGATGCACAAGCTGTTATCACAGTCGGCCAGTCACAGCCTCGTCATGAAGATGCTGTGACGCTAGCAAGCTGGACCATGCTGACGAATCAACTCATGAATCTGGACGAAGTACTTTCCAAATAAGTCATCTAGAAGGGGTGAATCCATGAACCCACCAATTCGATCACCTCTGGATGAGCTGGGGCTCAACCTCACACGACGACGTTTCTTTGAGCAAGGGAGCCATCTCCTTGGTGGTGCGGCGCTTGCATCACTTCTGCCAGGTGGGCTCGCGCAGAGTGCGCCGAATACCCAAAACAATTCAAACATTGAGATACCACGTGTACCGGGCGCCATTGGACCTCACTTTGCCCCGAAAGCAAAACATGTCATCTATCTTCATATGGTTGGCGGACCGCCGCAGCAAGATATGTATGACTACAAGCCAGTAATGAATGACTGGTATGACAAGGACTTGCCGGAAAGCATTCGGAACGGCCAACGGCTGACAACCATGACATCTGGTCAAAAGCGATTTCCGATTGCACCATCAAAATTCAAATTCAAACAGCATGGTGAAAGTGGCATGTGGGTGACTGAACTCTTGCCATGGACTGCAAAAATGGTTGATGAAATGTGCTTTGTACGGAGCATGCATACAGAAGCGATCAATCATGAGCCTGCTATTACCTATATGCAGACGGGGAATCAGATTACGGGGCGTCCGTGTCTCGGTTCATGGACAAGTTATGGCCTTGGAAGCCTCAATGAAGATTTACCAGCGTTTGTAGTTCTCGTTGCCCAATCGACAAAGCCGGCGCAGGCACAGGCAATCGGTGCCCGACTTTGGTCGAGTGGCTATCTTCCGGGTGAATATGCCGGTGTGAGTTTTCGCTCGAGTGGCGACCCTATCCTCTACCTCAACAATCCACCTGGTGTTCCTGACGCCGTTCGCAGGAAAACACTTGATGGACTACAGGCTTTAAACCAGCAGACATTTGAGAAGATTGGTGACCCTGAAATACGAACACGTATTGCACAGTACGAGATGGCCTACCGGATGCAGACCAGTGTGCCTGACCTTACTGATATTTCTCAGGAATCTGAAAGCACGCTTGCGCTATATGGTGATCAGGTAAAAAACGCCGGATCGTTCGCCAACTCAGTCCTCATGGCACGACGCATGGTGGAGCGTGGTGTCCGGTTTGTCCAGCTCTACCTCAATCATTGGGATACACACAGTGACGTTGCGAATCGACTTCCGAATGGCTGTCGAGATATAGATCAGGCCTGTTACGGATTGATTAATGACTTGAAGTCTCGCGGGCTTCTTGACGACACGCTCATCGTCTGGGGTGGTGAATTCGGCCGTACGGTCTATTCACAGGGTGGTCTGTCGAAAGAAAACTATGGTCGTGATCATCATCCACGTTGCTTCACGATGTGGATGTGTGGTGGTGGAGCCAAGCCTGGACAAATCTATGGTGAAACCGATGACTTCTCATACAACATCGTGAAAGATCCTGTGCATATACGAGATTTTCATGCCACAGTGCTTCATCTGCTTGGATTTGACCATGAGCGATTTACATATCGGCATCTTGGTCTTGATCAGAAACTGACAGGTGTTGAGCACGCCAAGATTATTCAGGATCTTCTTGCCTGACGCTGCTGCGGTCTCACAGTAGACTGCACCATCTGTTTTCAGATTCACTCAGCAACAACCGGATAATTAGCTGTTTTTTCCGATGTGTTTTTGTAACGCTTGGCAGAACAGGAACATCTGCTCATCATGCAGTCTGCAAAGTGTGGTGTTCTTTTCAAAGAGGGGTCTATCTGATGATCAAGTATTTTTTAGCAGTTGTACTCAGTCTGCACTGTGCATGTGCCTATGCTGAGAGCCGCCCGAATGTTCTTTGGATTTACCTCGAGGATATCAGTGGCTGGCTCAGTTGTTATGACGAAACACTCATAGAAACACCAAACTTCGACCGACTTGCTGCACGTGGTATTCGCTTTGATCGATTCTACACGCCAGCTGGTGTGTGCTCAGCAACTCGTTCCGCCACGATTGTCGGTGCAATGCAGACAAGCTTTGGTATTCACAACCACCGCAGTGGTCGACCAAATTTTCGTGGTCAGACGATGGGCGCAGCTTTTGATGACATTCGATTACCGGCAGGCGTCGAGCCTCTTCCAGTTTTGATGAAGAAAGCCGGGTACTTTACGTTTAATCAATCTGGCAAAGATGATTACAACTTCAAATGGAGTCCAGACGATTTCTATAGCCCGAACAGCAAAACAAATCTTTGGAGGAACCGCAAAGATGGCCAGCCATTTTTTGGTCAGGTTCAACTTCGTGGCGGCAAGCTTGGCAACCGGGCAAAGCCAGTGATTGATCCTGCAACCGTACCTGTTCCGCCGTACTACCCAGACATTCCTGAAGTCCGTGAAGAAATTGCACATCACTACGACTGCCTTCTCAAGACTGATCAAGAAATTGGCGAGTTGCTTGACCAGCTTGAAAAAGATGGCCTGACTGATTCAACGTACATCTTCTGCTTCAGTGACCATGGCTACAAACTTCATCGTCACAAACAATTTTTATATGAGGGTGGTATTCACATGCCGCTACTTGTGGCAGGCCCAGGTATTAAACCGGGGCAAGTCCGTGATGATCTTGTCAGTGGCATTGATATTGCGCCGGCAAGCCTTGCAGCTG
>Ga0315322_10003591_pt1 | contig 11947 bp, 8 predicted proteins | sample M110021515metaG_FD_203461 | JGI IMG/M metagenome (GOLD analysis project Ga0315322, IMG submission 203461) | Ammonia-oxidizing marine archaeal communities from Monterey Bay, California, United States - M1 100m 21515 | ecosystem: Environmental > Aquatic > Marine > Intertidal zone | place: USA... | reverse complement strand
ACTTCAAGGCCGACGTGATGACCAAACCGGGCTCAAACGGAGGAATCTTTTTCCATACCAAATACCAGGACAAGGGATGGCCAGTCGGACATGAGGCTCAGATCAATCAGACCCAAAAAGATCCTGTGAAGACGGGGAGCGTGTACATCGTAAAGAAGAATTTAAAGGCTCCGGCCAAGGACAACGAATGGTTTCATTATGAAATCATCGTGAAGGGCAACCGAGTCGAAACCAAAGTGGGCGGCAAGACCGTAGTGGTTTACGAGGAGGGCAAGGACGTCAAAGGAAAGAGGAAGCTTTCAACCGGAACCATCGGACTTCAAGCCCATGACCCCGGAAGCATTGTTCTGGTAAAAAACATCAAGGTCAAGTCTCTCTAGGAAGACTTCCTTCCCTTGGATCTCAAGGAGAGTCAGGCAAGAGTGCGAATGTCACCCCGCCCTGGTGCCGTCGACCTTCCATGATTCCGCATGTGAGGTTGATCGCCTGATCTTGGTGTCGAACCACTTTCAGTTCTTCGACCGTTCCTTCTCCCAAAGTCGTGGCGAGCTCTAGGGAAAGCTTGTCCAGGACAAGAGGGATTTTGTGGATTACGCGAACTTCTTGTCCTTCTCGGATTTGATCGAGCAAGACTTCCGCATCCTTCAAGGCCACCCCGTCGTGGAGCAGATTCAGTGAAAGCGAACCCGGATTTTGCCTTTTTCCTATTCGAAAGGTCGTTTCCAAAACCGCTCCTTGGCGCAAGTCTTGAGCCATCGCCAATTGTACGGGTTTGGGGCCAATCGCCAAGGAGGGTTTTGAACTCAAGGTTTCGATTGCGACATGGGCGTGAAAGGGAACCACGTAGACGGAACCTTCGAAGGATCCGTCCTTGCGTAGGCTTTTGAGCAACCCAGTGTGTTCGGGACCGGTTCCGAGGCTTGCGATTTCGAAAGGTTCTTTTCCTCCCCGCCAAGCCCTGACTTGAGAGATACCTCCTGCGAGTCCCGGTTTTGGTTCGTCATGCTCGGTGATCATTCGACGCAAAGCAGCCGCTTGGGCGGCGTTGAAGCCTTTGTCCAGATCCTCGGGCCACCACATGACGTGAAGGGCCGAAATGCCTCGGTCTCGAAGATAGAGCAACTGATCAAGAGCTTTTTCCTCGCTGGGGTTGAGCGAGGCATACTCGCCGACCAACATTCCGTCATACCCCGAGCTGTGCGCTCCCTGACCTATGTTGTGCTTGCGGTCGTAGTAGGTTCCGTAGCGGGAGAACCCAAAGCCCGCCCCTGTGGTTAGAAGCCAGTCGATGGGGGAGATTCGAACGTCGCGTTCGGATATACCCACGATCGAGCCAAAGACGTATGAGTCGGGAATCTGATGACTCTTGATTAGTTCGGGCGGAAACCCTGCGAGGAGTGCTTCCCGATAACTGGAACCCACTCGCCGGTAAATTTGGATCCGGTTGTATTCGACCCACTCTCGGAAATAGCGGTTGTCCATATCGTAGCGATCCCAATCGCCTCGCAACAATCCGCGGGGAGCATCGAAGAAATTTTTGTCAAAACTTGTTCCCATTTTCTCGTTGATCGTGTCGAGATCCTCGTAAAGCGTGAGGAGATATTTGTAGAAACCCTCCAAGCTCTTCGGGTTGTAATCGCCAACTGAATTGCGTCCGGAAACGATCTCGTTTTCGTGGTTCGGTTCCACAGCAACCGTCATTTCCGGATTTGACCGGTAATGAGGAGCAAGTTTCCTATACAAGGCACGTTGAGCATAGGTGTAATATCGATCGATTGATTCCTGTTCGAAGTTCTGCGTGCCGTAGTCGAAGAGTCGCTTTTTGAAATAACCGCCGCCGGTGGGTTCGTTCTTGCGGTCCAAAAGTAGATAGAGGGGGAGGGAGGTCGCTGGATCAAGTTGTTTGGTCAGGGCTTTGGAAGCCCCAATGCTCCAACGATGAGTGAAGCAGGCATTCCAAACGGTTGGACTTCCTTTTGCATAGTCCTCAGTCGACTTGCGGTGTTTACCTCCGAACGCCCTACGGTTCCAGTCGATTCCCTCAATCCATTCCTCGTAACTTCGGTCTTCTATCTTTCCTGCCTGAACGAGTGGAGACCAGTACTGAGCGGCACCGAGAAAGTTGTAGAGGCTGTTTTTTACGTAACGACCGTCTTTGAATTCACCCCAAGTGGCCCAGCTGTCATTGTGGACTTCCTGAGGATCGAACCAGAAAACGTTTTCCATCCGTCCGGCATCGAGAGGCTGTTGCAACAAGCTTTCGTTCTTCCAAGGATACAAGGTGGAGACCAACCGTTGCGGTCCTCCGAGGTTGAAGTCGCGGTCGGAATAGGCGGTGTCGAAGAGGCGTGACCCGATAGCTGAGGCATGAAAGTCTACCGGAGTTGTCTCTTCTTGGGGCAGGAGTCTGAAAGCCCGCTTGGCCGTGAGGTTTTGTACGAAAAGCTGATCCACTTTCCCCCCTGTCTTGGTGAAAAGCTTGAATTCGCGTTGGTAATTTTCCTTGTTTTTGCCTGGAACCTGAAAGACTTTCAACACTTTGCCGGTAAGCGATAAAAGGTAGACCGAAGGCTGGGAGGTCGATGCATACCGTGAGGTGATGGTAATCTCTTCTCCTTTCAGTTCGGGGCTATAGTCGCCCACGGAGACAACGTAGGGCGGCACTAATTCCTTCGGTCCCTCGATGGTCCCTTTGGATCCACCACTTGGAGTAAATAGGCGTATTTCGCGAGCCCGTGCGGAAAGAAGAGGGTAGGAGAGGATGAAAGTCTCTCCTTTTCCGTCGACTCCCGTCTCTACGCCGACGCCTCCTCGAATTTCGGGAGGGTACGCGAGAAATTGAGTCTCGCAAACCTGATAGGGCGAAAGAATTCGAACTATGGTATGGTTGTCCGTGTGTTCGCCTTCCCCGGCTACGATCCGGGGACCCAAGGGAACGGGAGGACTGGCGGAAGGCTCGTTGGCCAGCCGTTTGGTTTCGGCATCGAGATCCAAATGGCGGTAAGCGCTGAGCGTTACCGCGACCCCGTGATTGTCCAGGTTTCTTACCGTCTCAATTGCTGCCTGCTGCGGTTTGACCTTTTCCAAACTAATGCCGAAGCGGGAAAGTTGATCGAAGTTTTGGCCTAGCTTGACCCGCTGGCGTAATTCACGGGTTGCCGGGATCAGCCGACAATTTCGAATGCGATAGGTCAGATCGGGGTCGGTTCCAAAGTCGATCCGCACCCACTTCAATCGCTCTTCCAATCCTTGCCCATCGACTGTGAAATCGTGCAGGTGCCATTTCCATTGAGCCGAAGGAGAAGTGTCCAGGGTTTGATTCCGAACGCCTGATTCGGTGAGGAAGTATACAACGAGCGGATTCGATTTGGGGGGAGCCTGATATTCGAAGGCCAGAACGTATGGTGTGTCCGGTTGATGGGCCTCCGCAAACCCCGTGGTCATGACGAACGGATCGTCGCCTAGGGTCGAGATCGACCATCCGCCCTTGGCAAGAGCTTTCACGGTTGCCTGGTGCCCTTTTTCCTTGAGTGAAAAAGGAAGGTGGTCAAGCGAATCGAGGTCGAATTCGGGCATCGCCTTAATCAAGCGCATATCCCTGAGAAGATACTTCCGCCCGGCTTCTTCGCCGAAGTCAAAACGCAGCCATTCAACCCGCTCCCTCAGTCCACCTTCGCCTTTTGCGAGCTCGAAGGAGTGCCAACGCCAGTCCGCCGAGGAGGGCATCTCTTGATTGAAGTGCCTCAACCCCTTGGGGGTCTGGTAGAGTACCTGGAAATTCTTGAGATCGATCGAGCTGCGGTACTGGAACATGACCCGATAGGCGGTAAAGGGATCGATCTTTTCCGCTAGGCCCACCGTGCCGAGGTAAGGGTCGGAACCCGTCGTGCGAATGATCCGGGTTCCATCAACCTTGCTCTCCGTCGTAAGATCATGGCCTTTGTCGGCCAGCCCAAAGGCTTGATGTGAGCGCTCCGTCCAATCGTTTAAATCAGCGAAGGCCGGAGCAACTAGGCACAATGCGAGAAAGCCGCCTAGCTGCAGTACACTTGAAAGTTTCGTCATGGTTTGGAGTTATTAGAAGGAGTCATTCACTCATTTTGTCCAAAGAGACGAACCGAGAAAATCGAAATCGATCAACCTAAAGAAAAGAGCCCGGCTTTGGCTGCCGGGCCATCTTTCGATCAGCGGATTTGTCTTCAGTTCAGGGGTTTGATGTCCTTGACGTCACGATAAGCCGCACGATCCACAGGTAATACTTTTGCCGTCACGGGAGGAAACGTAACTTTTCCGGTAGCGGCCCATTCCGTTCCGCGGATAAGCGTTTCCTGAAAGGCCACGCCTCCCATTGAAGTGTGGCTGTGTCCCATGACTGTGTGAAAGATTCGACCCTTGCCATAAGTGATGGTCATCAAAACGGGTTCGTGCCTCTCGGATCCCCCTTTGGCGAATGCGGTGGCGAGGACTTCCATGTTTTTGGCCGGACCACGCATGCGGTCGTAGAGTTCTTCCTTTACCTGCAGAAACTCCGTCGGCAAGCCTTTGGTTATAGGGTGCTCCTTTTTGCGGACGACCACCTTGTATTCCCATGGTCTGCCGTGGGAACCACCTCGGCCCTTGGAATCATCCCGTACGATCTTCCCGTCTTTCCAGTAGACGTAGGGTCCATCCTTCTCGTTGCGTCCTCCCCAACCTCCGAGACCGATCATTTCATTGAACTCTTTCCATTTGGGGAAGGAATTGTCGGCGGCATGAACCACCACGAGGTTTCCTCCGGCCCTTATGTACTGGACAAAGGATTTCTCGGTTTCCTTCGTCCAGGAGGCTCCGTTGTAATTGGAAAGAATCACGTCGTACTTCTTGAAGTTCGGATTGAAACCGGCTACTTCGCCTTTGGACACCGTGGCCACCTCGATGGTGAAACGACCGGTTGCCTTGAGGGTTTCCATCATGACCGGTGAGCACCTTTTCCAATCGTGGTTGTTCTGTCCGTCCACTAGTAGAACCTTGATCTTGCCTGAACCCTTGTGGTCGTCGGCGAATGATAGGGAAGGAGCAAAGGACAGTTGGAGCAGGAATGCGCCAAGGATAGCAAGTAAGGGTTTGATCATGATCTTCTTTGGTTGGATGGATTTCAAGAACTCAAAAACAAGCCCTCGAAAAATTGATTGGTCAATGAGGGGTGAACCTACTTGATCGCTACCGCTTTCGATGGAACGCCCTTCTTGGGAACTTCGACTCCGGAAGTCCATGCGATTGCATTGAGGATCAAGGTGCGCCAATCGTGGCTTCCCCAAGTTTCATGGTAGTGCCCGCCGGTGGTTCCGAACCCGCGGCTCTTTCCGTCGGGACGCTCATAGGCCCAGCCAATGTGCTGAATTTCTCCGGCTGCCATGGACTTTCGGACATGGGGATTGTTGGAGTGAGGACCGTCTTTGCGATCCATGGTGCTTTTCGGAGGATGAGCCGAGATAATAGGAGTAACTCCCTTCATGTCAGGTTGAAAGCGCATGTGGTAGTACCACTCGTCTTTTTGGGTGAATGGCTTGACTCCGCGTGTAATGGGGTGCTTGGGGAGCGATTTGACCTCGGCAGTCCAGTGGGGGTTGACCGACCAATGAGTCTCAAAGTAACCACCCATGGCTTCGAGCATGAGGTCACCGGAGCGTCCAATGGGCACCTCTACACCGTAGTGCATAAAAACGAATCCGACACCGGCATCGATGAGCTTTTCGAACTGGTCAAGGTGCTTCATGACCAAGTGTCCTTTTCCGCCATTGCAGAAAATGACCACGCAGTCGGCTCCGTCGAAGGCTTTGGGGTCGGAAGGCCAGCCTTTGTGGAGGGAGGTTTCGAAACCGAGTTTGCTCTTTTCGAGAGCGTTGGCGAGAAGCTCGTTGCCGCTTTCATGGGCATGGGTCTTGGAGTTTTTTCCCTTGTCGGCAAGGAAGACGACTTTCTTGTTCGCGGCAAAGGCCAGAGACGAAAAGGCAAAGGCAGTAAGTACGGTGAAGAGAAGAGTGCGTGATAGTTGTTTCATATGTTTGGATTTTGGAAGAAGTGACGGATATCTCATTAAGAAAAACGACGTCGATTGTGAAGTGTTAATTGTGGAATGAGTTGAGAAAATTTTGGATATATGAAGTTTTCAATCGATTCGATTATGTGGCATTTCCTTTATTTATATTCTCGGAAATGAGTTCGTAATTCCTCACTTCCGTTAATTTTTTGGTTTGCTTGGAAATACAAAATTGACTCGGGCTAATATATTTGACGCTTAGCTGCATAAGCGCAAATTCAATTGCAAATGATTTGCAACAAGTCTGCTTTTACCAGTCCCAATAAATTATTCTTTGTCTTGCTTGCCTTCGCGTCGATCGTCGTTTCTTGCGAACGAGCTGAATTAGAAACTGTTCAGGAACAGGTTTCTTGGCCTGAGATCACTCGTTTTGACGACATTGCCTTCCGAGCCGATGGCTACGTCCGAGTAGAGGATATTTCTGGCGTCCGAGAAGTACTCGCTGATCTCCTTTTGGCGGGCAAAGCCTTGACGAAAGAATCGATTCCAACCAACGTCGCCGATCCTCAACAGGTCGAACTGATCTTGGGTGATCTATCCAATTTGGTCAGCGGTCTTGCGGCTGAGGAATTGGACGATGCAACCTTGGCTGATCTGGTGCTCGGATTACATCCCGTGATAGCCAAATTGATCGATTCCGCCGGAATGCCTCATATTCATGCCAACGAAGGCCCCAACAGCGGCTTTCTTTTTCCAGCCTTCGATGGAGAGGGTAAACAGACCGGCACCATCGAGATTAAGCTTCACGACGATGCCGGTGATCTCGAAGTTTGGCTCAAAAAAGGTGGGTACGAGGGGGAGCCTTGGCGACTTCCGTTGGATACCACGCTTACTCTTGATTTTCCCGCTGAGAGCAAAACGGTGACTCTAGTCGTGCGTGACACGGAGCGCAACGAGGACGAGTCCGGGGAATCTACTATTTTTGAGGGGGCGACTAATTATTTCATTTTTCCAGGCGAAACCGGTACTGATGCATCTTGGCTAATGGGAGCGGACTTTGCGGCCAAAGTGGAACTAAGCTTTGCAGGAGCAACCACGGGTTCCTTCGTTCTTCGTCCTCACGTTCATCGCAAACACGGCGAATAGCTTAAAAAATGATTCGGCTAAAGGATGTATCCCTGCGTCTTGGGAGCGCAGATCATACTTCCTCCGTCCAATTTCATCTTCCTTCCTTCGAGGTAGCGGTCGGAGAAGCGGTCGCCCTCACAGGCCCAAGTGGTTGCGGGAAGAGCACCTTGCTTAACCTCGTTGCGGGCTTGCGCCGGGCCGACGAGGGGGAGGTCCGGGTGGCTGGAGTCAACCTAAGCAGCCTCAGTGCCGCCAAGCTCGATCGACATCGCGGTACTCACTGCGGGATGGTCTTTCAGAGTTTTCACCTCCTCGCTCCTTTCACCGCGTTGGAGAACGTCGCCATCGGATTGCGCTTTGGAGCCCGCAAGCGGTCCAACGCCTTGGAGCGATCCACCGAAGTCCTTGTGCGAGTTGGTTTGGGCAAGCGTCTCCATGCTCGACCGGATGAGCTTTCCGTCGGTGAGCGACAACGAGTGGCAATTGCCCGAGCAATAGTCGGAGGGGCGTCGATTCTTCTCGCCGACGAACCGACCGGTTCTTTGGATCCCGACACTGGGCGTGATATCTTCACTTTACTAAGCAAGGTCGCTGCCGAAGATGAACGCACTTTTCTTATGGTCACGCACGACCCCGCTCTCGCCGCCGAATTGCCAAGTAAGTTCGACTGCTCCGGGCTTATTCACTCAGCCCGGATTCCTTCCGGAAAGGAAGGTGGTTCGCAATGAGCTTTCTGTCCATGGCCTGGCGATACCTCAAGTTTCGCTGGCTCGTCTCTGTTCTGACTATAACCGGCATCGCTCTTGGCGTCGCCCTTGTTTGTGCCGTACTGGCTCTGCGGTCCGAGTCCGAGCGCGCTCTTTCCAAAGATGCCGGGCTTTACGATTTGGTGGCAGGAGGAAAAGGCAGTCCTCTCCAACTTGTTCTCGCCAGCGTCTATCATCTTGATTCTCCGCCAGGCAATTTGCCCTACGCCGAGTACGGAAAGTTGCAACGTGATTCCCGCGTGCTTTGGGTGGCCCCCGTCGGGTTGGGAGACAACTACTCCGGGTATCGCATTGTTGGTACGGAAGCTCAATTCTTCGACCTACCGGACCGCAATGGGGAACGCTTCTTCCAGTTCGCGCAAGGCAAAGTATTCGAAGGTCGCTTCGACGTGGTCCTTGGCAGTCAAGTTGCAGCTTCAACCGACCTTGAGTTGGGAAGCACTTTCTTCGGAACCCATGGACTCGTAGAGGTGCCTGGAGCCGAAGTTCATCGCGACTTTCCTTATCGGGTCAGCGGTATTCTCGCTCCCACCGGAACGGCTCAGGATCGGGCCATCTTCGGTACCCTTGCCTCGGTTTGGGAGATTCACGAAACCGAGGACCGGCTACACTCCGCAATCCAAGGGTCAGCTCTGCTTGAAGGTCCTCAGGAACGGGAGGCCACCGCGATTCTAATTCGCCTCAAGACGCCAGGTCTGCGTCTATGGATGGCAGACGAAATCCGCAAAGAGACTGATGGCATTGCCGCAGTACCCATCAATGAGATTCTGCGCTTTCAGCGCAGCATTATCGGTCCCGTCCAGCGGGCTCTTCTTATCGTGGCAGGTGCCGTTGTCGGGGTTTCTTGTCTTACCGTGCTTGTCACCCTCCATCAAGCCGCGGAACGCAGGCGTCGGGATATTGCCATTCTCCGGAGCCTTGGGGCTATTCGCTCCGAAGTCGCATCCCTTGTCTTTGCCGAGGGATTGCTCCTGACCGGGGCCGGAATCGCACTCGGTCTCCTCCTCGGTCATGGAGGGCTTGCTCTTTCGGTCGGCCCGTTTAGGGATTCGACCGGGTTGGTCCTGAATCCTTGGCAGATTCCCGTGGCGGAGCTGATTGCTCTTGGTGCAATGGCCTTTTGCGGTGCGGTTGCTTCCCTTTTTCCGGCAATCTCCTGCTATCGACGCACGCCAATCGACGACCTTCATCTGACCGAGTGAAGGTCCCAACCAATCCTAATTTATGAAAGCCAAAGCATTCTTAGTTTCCCTTCTACTACTCGTTGGTTGTGGTAGGGAAACCGATTCGAGAACAGAAGATATGGAAAACCCTTTGGATAGCAAGGAGTCCGCCGAATCTCTTCCTTCGATCGATTTTCAACTCCTCGGAGAAGCCCGCCCCGTCGATCTTATCGAAATGAAGCTCGAATTCCCCGAGTCTCTCAAGAAGCTCGATGGTCGCAGAGTCAGGATGGTTGGATTCATGGCGCCCTTTGACAGCTTGGAAGACATGAGTCGCTGCCAGATGGTGCCTAGTTACGTAGGCTGTAATTTCTGCAGTCCTCCCAACCTCAGGCAGGTTGTTTACGTTACTCAAGGCAAGGAGGATGAACCTGACGAGACTTATTCCTTCATTGAGGAACCATCCCACGTTACCGGCACCTTTCGAATTTCGTTACCCGGTAGCAATCATGAAGGAAAGGATTTGGGGTTCGTTTACTCAATCGAAGAGGCCACAGTGACCGTTCACACTGGCGAGGCACCCAAGCGGGCTAAGGGACATGGTACTCCGCAAGGGCATAAGGCGGGGCAGGGAGTCGACTCCCTGCCGCCGATAGAGTTTGGTGATTTGATTCGGGAAGTAGCCGAAATCATGGGGCGGGATTCGCCTCCTGAGATATCCATTGATCGTGTATCAGCCAAGGTTTTGGGCGACTTCGTTGTGAAAGAACTGGAGTTTAACTATCCAAAAGAAACTCGGACACCTCGAGCGAAAGCTTTTTCGCTGCTTGGCCTGCTTCCGGAAAACGTCGATTGGCTTGATGCCTTGGAAGGGTTTGAACTTGCTCAACGTGTAAGCGTATCCGACGCGTCGGGATTACGGGTCCTTTTGCTTGATTCCATTCCCGTTGATCACCCGTACGTTCGACTTGAATTGGTCAGTGCAATCGCCGAGATTCTTATTCGAAACGGCAATTCGAGTGCCCCTGTCGAAAAGTCAGACGCCTTCGAACCAAACGACGACTCACGTCGGGCCAAGGAGGCGCTTTTTTTGGGGACTCGGAACGTCGTCGCCCGCCGTTATGCCCGAACACTTGGCATTTCCACATCGGTCCCGCCTCCCGAAGGATTCGTACCATTAGGGCTATGGATGCAAGGAACTTCTTTACTTAACCGTTGGTATACTTTGCCCGATCAGGTCGGACCATACTTTGTCAATTTCCACATCGGTCCTACCGGTTCACTCTCTGGTTTCGAGTCCGCTTTGGTTCATCGTCCGAGCACGACCATTGAATTCTTTCGTCCCCTTTGGCACCAGGATTCCAATCTTTGGAAACGCGATCCGGTTCCAAAAGGTTTTACCGATGATCTATTTGGAACTCCTCCTGATCATTCCGATGTTCTTGGTGCCGGAGGTCTGATGCCTTTTCTTGCCGGTGAGAATTCAGGTCACATCGTGATGACCGTTTCCGGTCAATGGGCCGGAGACCGCTGGGCACTCTGGCAATTTCAAGACGGCTCGTGCGGCCTCTTTCTGGAGACTCGTTGGCAGGATGAAAAATCGGCACTCGAGTTCTCCAACGCAATTCCTTCTCATCCCTTTCAATGGTTTTTTCCTCATGAGGATGGAGCATCTAGGGTGCGGCTACTTCGGGCAAGTTCCTCTGCCTCACTCAATCGGTTGGTACCCTCGAGTCAGTGATTTTTTTGAGTCTTGGTCAGATACTCAATGTAGCAGAAATTCAGGGGAAATTCGGCATCATGGCAAAGTTTGAAATCGTGCTGCAGAAGGAATTAAAATCGATTGGGCTAAATAAAAGAAACATTGCCAAAGGTCCCAAGAACCAAAAAGAAGTAATGATTGATTTAATGAAACCCCTACTTGCGGCACTTGCTTTGATTTTATCTGCTGAGGCATCAGCTCTTTAACAAGCCTAAGTCTGCTACGCTGTTTCCGAATGCACCCGCATCAATGTTGTGCTTGTGAAGCAATTCCAGGTAAAGATTGCAGAGGTGCGTCGGTTTCTCGAGAACGGTATGGGCTTGGTGGCGATAGCCACCCCCGGCCACGATCATGGGAAGGTTGTTGCAGGTATGATTGGAAGCGTTTCCGAAATTACTGCCCATCACTACGGTGGTGTGGTCGAGCAAGGTACCGTCACCTTCCTTGATTTGGTCCATCTCGAAAAGAAAGCGGTTAAAGTGTTTGAGGGTATCGATCTCGATCTTGCTCAAGCTTTCGATTTTTTCGGCTTTGCCGCCGTGGTGTGAGAGCGTATGCCAGCCTCCGGTGGCCCCGGGTACCGTTATGGCTCCGTCGATCCAGTCCATAGAGAGGGTGATGACCCGAGTGGAGTCGGTCCGGAAAGCGAGTTTGGCGAGCTCGAAGAGATTGCGGATCTTGGTCGAGAAAGCGAACTCCGGGTCTTCGCTGATGGATTTCTCCACTTTGGGCTTCTCGGTGTTCAGCCAGAACTTCTCGTGGGCAAGTTGGGCTTCCAGTTCTTGGATGGCCGCCTTGTAGCTGTCGAGCTTGTCTGGCTGAGAACCCTTTTTGCGCAGTCGAGCGATGTCCCTCTGCAGGCAATCGAGGATGTTCTGGTCGTTGTTGAGTTGGTGCTTTTTGGCCTGAAGGTCCTCTTTCTCGAAGAGCTTTTCGAAAATCTTCGACTCGTCATTCATAGGAGGGATGGGGGAGCCACGGTCGTTCCAGGAGATTCCCCAACCACGGTCGTATATGCTGAAGTTGAGAAAGGGGAAGCGGGTATTTCCACCCATTTCGCGGGCCATAACCTGATCGAGTGAAATGCCGTTAACGAAAGTGGGGGATT
>Ga0315322_10003587_pt1 | contig 11965 bp, 7 predicted proteins | sample M110021515metaG_FD_203461 | JGI IMG/M metagenome (GOLD analysis project Ga0315322, IMG submission 203461) | Ammonia-oxidizing marine archaeal communities from Monterey Bay, California, United States - M1 100m 21515 | ecosystem: Environmental > Aquatic > Marine > Intertidal zone | place: USA... | reverse complement strand
ATTTCTCGTCCGCTTGCCGTTAAACGAGGGCCTTTGACCACGTCTTCGGAGATTGCCTTTTTAAGCCAGACATCAATATTAAATAGTGAACCGCCACTTCGAGCAGAGGTGTATCCCTGCTCTAAAGCACAGGCAGCGTTTTGGGATGCCAGTAAGGTAACATATTCCACAGGATATTTAATGTCCAAATCTTCCAGAGTTTCAACATTGAAATAGGTGGCGTGAAAGTGCGACTCAATTAGTCCCGGTAGAATTGTTCCACCTTTAGCATCAATAACTAGGGTATTGACTGTGGGTATCGGTGGTGCGGTATTACTGGGTCCAACATAGCTAATAATTCCCTCAACGATGTGCAATTCACCGTCTAGTTGCGGCTCATCACCGGTGCTCGAAAAAATCGTTCCGTTCCGAATCACGGTAGGTATGGAATTAGTACGCATGAGGAGTATGTAGACATTTCTATGAAAAAGTTAATTGTCGACCCTTGGTAGGTAGTAACCTAACCATACACGTAAATCGCGGATAAGAAATATTATAGACGACGACACGGTTAATGGTATACAAGTGGAAAAACAATACCTCTGGCTTCCGTATTATTGAATTATGATGTGATCGTTGTGGCGCCTAAGCGGTCGAGTCGACACTGAGAGACCAAGTCAACGTCAGAATAAATCAGCAAGACTCGTGTCGAAAGTCAAAATACCCTTGTTTTGGCTCATCATATTATATCGCTAACTAACCATTAGATTGCCTCGTGTACCCCCGCATGAGTGAAAATAAGGCGAGCTCCTATTTGAGATAGTTGGAGGTCAAACATTTGGGCGATTGCTTTTTTATATGCATTGATCTGCGGACGATAGTGAGATACGCGCTCCTTTAGTTCTTGGGAATCCCCGCTTACACGGTCCGTTTTAAAATCGCAAATATCAACTGCGATAATAGTGTCGTTCAGTCGCACGATAACTAATCGGTCAACAAAACCTCGTAATAGGGTGCCATCAACCGTGGCACAGATCGGGTATTCATTGTGTACCGTAAAATCCGCGCTTTCTACTGTGATATTCTCTAGACCATGTAAGGGGCTTGTGGGTTCTTTAAAATAAAAATCAGTTGTCAGAATTTGGGACAGGGGACCATTTTCGACAAACATTAGGAGATGTGATTGTAGTTCGGTAGAAATGTCACCGTATTTCGAGGAAAAGGCACGTCTAGCTTCTTGATAGTAGGCACCCTGCGCCCAGTGAATTTGTTCCATGAAAAAATGTAGTTGGCTTCCGAATTGAAGAGCCGACGACGATGACAATTTTAAAACACCGGACAATAAAAAACGCTCACCTCCCTCAAGGGAGGATGGCGAGGCACTTATCAGGGGAGTGGCCTCCGTTGCCGGATCATTCGCTAACGGAACGGGTAGTGGTTCAGCGGTAGCCGAGGGTTTCGGACTATAAGGTGGCATTGTTTTAAACCAGTTAGAATCCCCCTTGTTAAAAATGATGCTATTAGGAGTTTGGAAATATTCTTCAAGAATCGCCATCTGAATAATACCGGCGCTGTTTAGAGGTGGCGATTTAGGAGGCTTCGCCTTGCAAGGCCCAATAAGATAAAGCGCCCGTGCCGCTCGTGTTAATGCAACGTAGAGTACGCAAAGACTTTCATTGACGTGCTCCGCGATTGTGTGTTGGCAGGCGTTTCTATAGTGACTCGGAAGTAATTCCTGAAGTTGAACATTACGGTACATAAAAACATCCGTGATCTCTTGTGTCTGAGCATCCCTAGTTACGGCGTAGGCGGGTGTTTGTGGTGCTAAAGATGACTCAAGTGTTGGCAAAATAACAGCATCGAATTCGAGCCCTTTTGCCTGATGAATTGTCATTACTCGAATACGAGAGGCTTCCGGATCACCAAATTTTTCATTTTCTACCGCGTTTATGAATTCGTCTAAACGGAACCCTAGCGAAAATGTAAATTCATCTGCAAACGCCAGCAGATGTTCTAGTCTGGCAAACTGAACAGCGCTAACATGGGGTTCTAGAGCATGTACCAGCTCTGCTAAAACAGCCTGAAAACCGATTTCAGCGATACGCTGTCGGAAACGTAACGTTGCGGCATAGGTGTGCAGGTTTGTAGAACGCTCCTGAGCAGTACCAAATAACTCCGCCAACGGCGAGTGATATACGTGATATTGAGCGGCACTGTTTTCGGGATGCTCGATTAACGACAAAGTGGAGAGAATGAGTTGAACGGCGCTATAATTGCTGAGCGGATTACCGCCGTCTTCGCTACAAGCAATTCCGCGACCAGCTAGTAAATGTATAAGGATAGCGATCGAAGTGTTGGTCCGCACCAAAATTCCAATTTGCAATTCGCGGTTCGTATTTATTAGCATTTCTGCCTTGTCAACGGCAGCTGTCAGGCAGCAATGCAAGCGATCGTTTTTGTCTTTCCCAATCTCGGCATTAATGTATTCGACATAGCCATCGTGTTCTAAAACCGGTGTCAAGGGAGTAAATTCCTTCTGCCAGCGTGCTAAGGTTTCCGCATGAACACTTGCATTGGGGTGTGAATCAAGATTGTAAAATATCTCGTTAATAAATTCGACAATAACTTTGGAGGAGCGATAACTTTCCCTGAGCGTATCCTTAGATAGTTCGTGGAGACAAGATTCCAATCGATCGAAGATCTCACGTCGGCCGCCTCGCCATCCATAGATTGCCTGTTTTACGTCACCGACGCAAAAAAATGAGCTATTAATCTGACTAGTAATTGAAAGGGCTAGGGGTTCAATAATATTCCATTGCGGGAGAGAGGTATCCTGAAACTCATCTAATAGCAGGTGTTCAATGGCGCCATCCATTCGAAAGGCTGATTCAAAGTTTGGACCACCGCGTTGCAGCAGTCTCGGTACGTCGCCAAATGCGAGCCGATTTGTCTCTGATTTAATGCCGTGTAATATAGTTGCATACTGAGAGAGTACAGAATATGTTGCCCGCGTTTGGTTCCGGAGCTCGCGAATTTTCAGGGCCACGACATGTCTGGTTAACGGCAGATACGCACTGACAAGGGCATCAGGCAATGGTTTGCGCGCGAACATGCGTTCTCCAGATAAAATCTTTTTAAAAAGACCACCTTTAATAGCGGTATCCCAGTCGTTAGCGCGAAGGGTGCTAAGGTCGCTATTGATTGTCTTGACAAATGGCGCGCATTGTTCGGATTCCAGCAGGTTTGATATATCTAATATAGCGGTTAATGTCTGCTGCTCCGTTAGCAGTCCGGCAGAAGATTCTGCACCGAGGTCGCTGATCCAGGCGTTTGGTTCGGACTGGTAAAATGGTGAGATTAAGTCGTTGATTGTCTGGTCAAGTGAACGCAAAATACTGCGAGTGTATTTGTCTTTATTGATGAATCGCATAAGTCTCGCGGATTCAGTGTCATTTAGTCGCTCGAGTAGCTCAACAATCGCGCGGCGTTTTTGCTCGGCCTGTTCTCCAGCGGTTTCGATGCTCCAGGATGCACCAACGCCTAATTCATACGCATGATTCGTAAGAAGCTTGGCGAAATAGGCATCGAGTGTGCTAACGTTAATTCGATGTAGGTTACTGACTAAAAACTTCAAGGCCTCCCCAAACTTAGAGTAACTGGTGACATCAATTTTAAGTTCGGCACTGAGCTTTGTGGCCTGTTGATCGGAGATAGTAGCTGCAGCGAGACGCTGTAATATCCGTTCCAATATCTCTCCAGCCGCTTTGCGTGTGAAAGTAGTGGCTAAAATGTTTTCGGGTGACGTACCTTCTAAAATTAATGCGATATAGCGGTTGGACAATTGAAAGGTTTTACCTGTACCGGCAGAGGCACGCAGCAATATATTATTGATTGTCATGATTGCGGACCGCTTTCAATGCCTCGGTTCGCGCTATCCAACGCCGTGTCGCCAAGCAGATAGGAGTACTCGCTATAAAATGATGGTTGGGCATTTGTCTTTGCGTCGAATTTATTAGCGTTAATGGACTCCATCACATTTAAGGCAACAAGATCAGCTGCTGTTAATTGTTCCAGGCTCCATTCCGCGAAATATTCCCCAATACTCGTCAAGTCGTTACAAATATTGATGTATCCCAAAGCAACGTCAGTTGAATTAGTAACAGATTTAGCAAGGTGACGGTACAGTGGAAGCTGCAGGTCTGACCAGAACGGAGGGTCGGTGCAGTTGTGTATTTTCTCGGGACGATGACAGGACTCCGATGACTTGTAGTCGAAAATTGACCATCGAGAGCTAGCGGCATGATAGTCGATTCGGTCGATACGCCCAAGAACAAGCAAGTTAGAGTGTTCAGGAGAGATTGGCACACCATCGTTGCAGTTAAATTCAGTTTCGACAATCTCCCATCCTTGATCTTTCCACGCGGCCTGCCATTCGGCGAAAGCCTGTAGTCGATTACATAGTTGAGAGATCTGAATCGAAATAACACCATAAGAATACTTGCCATAGAGTTGGTCAGCACGTGATAGAACCTGCGATTCTAAAAAATGATAGATCGTATCTGCGTTGTTGCTATCTTTAAATTTCGACTTTCCAAACTCGTTTAAACTATCATGCAGCAAATTTCCAAATGCCAATGCGGTCATCTCTCGCGCATCATCCGCTATAGCATTAAGTTTCAAGATATGTTTTAAGTAATAACGAGTTGGGCAACTTAGGTAATCTCTAAATTCGGTAACCGTAAATTCTGTTTTTTGAACCTTATCAAATCGTAGGGTGGTGATATCCGAGGGCGTTGATGTTAAATGGTATAGTGGTGGCCGACTCGAGGTGTCTGTATCCACCGCGGTAAACAGGTTTAGTCGCTGGGCGACCTCACGGGCATCGCCCGTGAGCGCGATCCTACTCGGCCACAACGGCATACCCGCCGCATCTGTTCGCTTACAAAAAAAGGTTGTCATTTCTCGGCTTTTCACCAGTAAGGTGGTGGTATATGCGTCACGCGCAAATCGCCGCGCATTATCCATAAGGCCGAGGGCGGTGCGCAATGAATTTGGAAGAAAAATATCTGATGTAATTGAGGACGGTATGGTTCCCTCATTGAAGCTGGTAACCAAGACATTGGACTGTTCGCCCCACACTACGTCTAACCAACCCGTAAGCGCTACGCCAGCGGATAACTCACTAGTTTCGTATTGCGTGATTACCGACTCAAGCGTTAAGTGAATAAACTCGCTCACGGTACATTGTATTGGAGAAGAGTTATCCGCGTCTGCTAGTCGCGCAATAGATTGCGAAATTGCGCGCGTACCGCAAAGCACGGATCGATCTTGAATGTTGTTTAGTTCGACCAGTCGCTGTCCATAGATACTATTAAGTACCTCCAGAATAGCACTGGACCACTTTGATAGTTGAGAGGTCTCGGATGTGAGTGGCGTAACTAAAAAATCCAAATGCTGCAGTGCAGCGGCGAGCTGGATATATTTACCCGTTTGACCACGGAGTTTACCTGTCAGCATGGGTAGGTGTTTTTCATGAAATTCGTCGCTTAAGGAAACTAAGTCATCTGTGATGCCGGAATTGGCTAGGTAGTGTTGAATGTCAGGCAAACGAAGTAAAGCAGCGAATGCTGAATAGCTATTTGTCACCACAAAATTGCCAAGCAAGCGTAAGGTGTTAACGACGATGTTGTCATGTAGCGATCTCCCTCTGGGGGTACTCAGAACAGTCTCTTGCCTATTGAATATGCGGAAAAGATATGGCTCGTCCGCGGCATCGGGACAGGCTATTACGAAGTCCTGTTGGCTGTTGTCGGGGGTAGATTGCTTAGCAATCAAATTGGCACAGGCCAAGGCTTGCGCGTTTGGTGATTCAACCATAATCAGTTGGCTGTCGCTGATTTCAATAGGTTGTTGTTTCCATGCAGCAGTATTTAGCGCTCCGTTATCCTTAAACCGTGCACCCAGGCTTTTCGGTGCAAATGTTACCACGGTTAAATGTTCTGAGACGTCGTTCAGCATACCTCGGATTGTTTGATTAACGTCGACACAGCCTGCGATGATGATATTCTTAGTTGTTGTGCATTCCGAATTTTTCACGGCGATCATACGTGCTGTCTGAATATCCCAAAATCCCAACCGGTCAACCTCATCGAGGTAAGCCCGCTGTAGATCAGCGAGTTGCGTCCAACGTTTTACCTCTGTTGGATGCCCCGACTGTTCACAGTAATTGATAACCGATTTGAAATCTTGTAGATCCCCGGCTAGTTCAGTATGTAGGTTGGCCAATGTTTCACCAATTCCGAACCAAGAGGTAAAATTCGTCAATTCTGGAGGTGATGGGAACACGTGGTCAAGCGAATTGCGTTCGGTAGCCTTGCGAGCAACGTCTGCCCAGAGCAACGCCTGTAACGACGCAGAAGCGGTTGGGCGGGCGGAATATAAATACTCCGGTAGATGCCCTAGCGTCACAGCGGTCGGTGGGAAAAAAATTAAGCTGTTTGCTTGGCAGTGGTTAACCAGTTGCGTTAAAAGGGATTTAACTGCAGATGCCGCTGGTAACGCGATAATCGTGGAACCCAAGTCAAGTTTGCCGTCATGGGAATATTGTGCCGTGAGCCAAGCCGTAAGAGACTCGATGGGTGGAATATCCCACCCCAAAAAAAGATGTCTTGGACTATTTAGGTCAGGTTGTGTCATTGGTTAATATGTGATTCATTAGTGATTGCGTTCATCCATCGATTGACTTCAGACTCCAACTTGACCGTGGAGGTAACTTCAAACAATCGTGATTCCTGCGAATTAATATGGATCTGTATTGTAATGTATTCGCGTGGTAAACAGCGAACCACGCGATCGGCCCACTCAATAAATACGAAGTGCCGAGATTGATACATTTCTTCTGGGCCTAAATTCGAGAAGTCATCGCTATCTGCAAGGCGATAAGCGTCTAGATGAAAAATAGAGTGGGCACCAACATATTCGTTGCATAATACGAATGTTGGGCTCGTGATCGAGTTAAGCGGAATCCCGCTAGCGCGCCCTACGCCCTGAACGAACGCGGTCTTGCCGGCGCCAAGAGTGCCTAACAACGCAACGGTTGTTCCGGGCGATATATGTTTTGCAAAAGCTGCACCGAGCTTATGAGTTTCGGATACGTTATGACTTAAATAGGTGTATTCCAAGGTTTTATCTTCTAACTTGTTTAGTGGGAGTAACCATAAATATCTAACTGAGTTATTTCTCCAGTTTCTTGCGCCAACAAAAACTCCCCGTTTTGTGTAACATAACCAATTTGGGTGATGGGAACGGGACTTGCTTGCGTTTGCAAGTGTCCTGCGTAGTCTGATGACGCGGTAAAGAGTAGTTCAAAATCTTCGCCGTCATAAAGTGCGGCCTGGATAGCAGCATTGTTGTGTGGGAGATGTTTGGAAAGGGGAATGTCAGCTTTAATAAGTGTGGCGCCGAAACCGTCGCTAGATAGCAGGCTAAACAAATCGATCACTAGTCCATCAGTTATGTCTGTTACGGCATGAACCTGTGGATCACTCCCAAGAATAAGGCCCAGTTCGATGCGAGGTTCGAACGTTAAGTGGTGCCCACTACTACTTCCACCGAGTGCGCCGGACACAAAAATACGATCGCCAAGGCGGCTACCAAACCGAAATCGTATATTATTATGCTTCGCATGGCCTAGCAGTGTTATGTTAATAGTGAGCGGTCCGTCGTGGGTGACGAAATCGCCTCCGACAATTGCGCAGTCATAGGCGTCAGAGATAAAAGCCATTCCTTGGTACAATTGTTTTAAGTCATCGAGGCAGAAGGTTTTCGGGGCGACAATTGAAACGATGACGTAGGCTGGTGATCCACACATCGCTGCGATATCGCTAATGCTGGACGCGACGCACTTGCGACCAACTAGATCAAGTGAGGTAGAGGCTAGCTGGAAATGGACCCCTTCGACGAGGCAGTCGCTGGTGGCTAACTGCTGCATTTCATCGATCGTTGAAAAAACTGCCGCGTCGTCGCCGATGCCAGGGCTCGTGCGTGTTTGCTCAGCGAATGTCATCTTCAGCCAGTCTATAAATTCATTTTCCATGAGGCCATTTAACACTCTTGAAGCTTCGGTGAAAAGGCCTTGAGGGCCGTCGGTAGCACGCCCGCCTTGACTCCGTCAATCGAGCAAGTCTTATTTTTGGAAAAGTTCGCCGAATAGAAAATCGTCATTTCGAAAAATATAAAATGACAGAGGCGCGCGCGTTTGAAAAAGTTCCGTGTTAAGTACGTAGTTTAGATTTTCAAAGGTCACGGTTTCCCATTTATGGAGCCCTAAAAGCACGTCGCCGGTTTTTAACCCCTCTTTGGTGGCCGGACTAGAGGCTTTGACTTCAATGATTTTAAGACCGCCACGATAATTGTTTTGCTGCGTCGCCATTTTAAATTTAATTGGAACAACACGGATCCCAATTTCGCTCCACGCACGAGCGGCGAGTAAATCGTCCTTCGGCAACATATCCTTCATGGAAAGATAAATGAGCCGCGATGCGCCCGCTCTATTAACAGTTACTGATATTTTATCACCCTGCTGTGATTCCAATAATTGCTGATATACGAATGCCGGCCATTGAATCTCAAGTCCATTGAGATGCGTGATGATGTCATCTTTTTTCAAGCCGGCACTACTGGCAAGGCTGCTTCGATCGATATCTGCGACGTTAGCACGCGGGGATCGTCGATCAAACGATACAGCTAAATTTAGACCTAGATTCAGTCTTTGTCGGCTACGATCTCGGAGAATGCTCTGCGCAACGGACATCGCGCGATCCATAGGGATCGCAAATCCTATAGATTGTGCGCCCACCCTGACGGCCACGTTTACGCCTATCGCATCACCCTGAATATTGATTAGCGGACCACCGGAGTTGCCAGGGTTAATACTCGCGTCTGTTTGGATCAAGTCGTCATAAAATTGATCGGTATTAATTTCTACCCGTCTGTGAAGCGCACTAACAATACCTTTGGTAATTGAATCTTCATAACCGTAAGCATTTCCAATCGCGATCACAGTTTCCCCAAGCATTAAATCAGAGGAGGTTGCCAAAGTCATGACTTGAAAATCTTCGTCCGATGCAATCTTAATAATTGCTAAGTCTACTTTTTCGTCAAAACCGACTAACTTTGCCGCGTGAGTTCGATCCGGATGGTTGGACAGCGGGTTTAACTTAACCTGAATGTTGTTAATGCCGGCAATCACATGATAATTTGTCAAAATATATCCGCTAGAGTCCAGGATCAATCCAGTACCCATGCCGTTTACCTGCGAGGTTTCGCGTTGCCCGGAAAATGATCTGGTTGATGTAGTCTTTTTTCCGCTAATGTTTACGACAGACGGCGCGGCCTTTTGCACGGCTAGGACAACCGGTGAATATCTACTTGGACGCTCTTGAGCAATCGTTGCGGCAACAAATAGGAGCGCTGGTAATACAGCAGCAAATCTGACAAATTGTTTCAATTGAAAAAACAAAGAATTACCGATCTAAACACATAAAGAATTATATATGTCACTCTATTCACCAATAGTTGTAATATCGGTTGTCGGGATTCTAAGTGTTGACTTAGGGTGTTCGACGCAGGAGCATCGGTAGAATCGGACTAAATTAACAACGGATTTAAGCCTGTTTAGTCCGTTTTGATTTCTTAATTACACTGCGCATAAATTGAAATCCGAGGAACAACAGGAATGGATATACGGGCCAAAGCCTGAAAAGAAGGGAGGATTGTCGTGCGTGTACAGTTGTTGACGTGGATAGCGCGGTTTGATGAAGATCACGCAAGTCAGAAAGTCGCATTGTGTCGTAACCCGCGAAGAGTCCAATTACAGCGAGTGTAAATAATAGCAGAAAACAACCTGCACCAGACATTACTCCTTTGAAAGCGTCAGTTTCAGTTGGATGGGTATCAAAGAGTTCGATCTGCCGCCCCTTTTTTAACGACAGCGGGATCATTTCGGCTGTTTCGCGAGCTTTCGCGTATTCTAGCCATGTAGGTGAAGCCCCGCTGTTGTTTTTACTGAAAATCGCGAGGAGTTGAGTTTCGAGTGAGTCGCCGTTAAACGAACGAGGTGGCAAAATTCGTTGGTCGTTGGATAATACATATTCAGTGGTTGCCTGGGTGGTATCGTTATTCGACCATTGGACGATAAGTCCATTCCGCATTTCCAACGTTAGTGATATATCCAGGTCTGCCGTGGACACGATTGGGACTAACGTTCCCGGGGCAAGTGCATATAAATATTTAGCTTCTCCGGCAAGTGTACTAAGTTGTAATAAGTCACGTGTCAATTCTTCTGTGACCTGTTTAATTTTACGAACTTTAGCAGCACCGAGTATAGTAATTTGCTGGACGGATGTACCAGCGACATTATGTGGTAAGTCTGTGTAACAAAGAGCCATCAACGTTGCGTCTGTCTCTGTCCGGATCATCTCTAGTTCATAGGCGAAGAGTGAATTTGCATTAGGATCCACAATGACAATTGATAGTCCTTGTGACACAAGGCTGCGGACAATATCCTCACGTGTATCGTCATCCAGATCTAGGGCGATAAAGATAATAGTAGATGCATCAGCGGCTAATAATTCAGGCCATTGAGTAATCTGACAGATAGCGGAGCGATAAGTTGTCGGGACGACTTCGTCGGCGTCAGTATAAATTGAAGTGCAGCAAAATCCGAGCGAAACCGCTCTATTCAGTATCCCGACGCAATCAGCGGTAAATCCTAGGAATGAAAACTCGAATTGAGGGTGATCCATTGGAACGGCGCATAAAAGACACAGGTAGTGATCTGAGACGGGACTAGAGACGCTTGCTCTAATGGTTAAAACTTAAATTCGCAAGTGGCAACTGTCAACGGACGGATGTCACATTTTGAACGCGCGGCGATTGTTCATTAAGCAACTCGGGATGATCGTAGCAAAAGGGTGGGCGATTCGACTCGGCCAGTAAGTAAGCAGCGTTGAAGATAGGGATACAGTAAGTTGATCATAGATTCCACAGAGGTAACCTGTATCATGAAGGATCCAGCTAACGGAGGAATGTTACTCGCACAGACGATGCCATTTGCCCCGTTCTCATAAGCCTGCATTCCATCTTTTAACAAAGAATAGCTTTCGCCGCAGTGAATATATGTATCACCCAGTTGTAAAGTATTTGGGTTTAGTGCGAATCGCGTAATTTCCGTTTGTATCCCAAAAATTGGTTCTATTTCCGCGAGGATGAGATTTCCACGAAGAAATCGTGCTAATATTGTCGCAGTGAGTTTAGTTCCAGCGGGCGGCATTATCGGCGTCCTCTCGACGTAGAATCGTCGACATTGTTAAAAGGGAGTATATCGACGCCATACACGGGTTCAGGGTACAGTAGTTGATCAAGGCATATATCGGTAATTTGACGATCGTCAAAATAGAGGGTTTGACTGCCTAGTAGATGTTGGGTGCGAAATCCTTTTCCAGCGATTAGCACGGCATCATCCGTATCAGCATGAGCTAACGCCCAAACGATGGCGCGTTCTCGGCTCACAATAATCTCCGCATTGGTGGGGCAGCGGTATCCATCCAAAATGTCGTGCGCAATAGCCAACGTCTGTTCGTCAGCTGGATCGTTTTCAGTGATGATGGTGATGTCTGCCGCCTTTTCGGCAATGCTACCCATCTGCGCTCGCAGTGTGGGGGTTGTGTTAGCACCAGGGCCGTAAACCACAATTAGACGCCCCGGGGTTATTTGACGAACGCTGTGTAGGGCATTCCGCAATGCGAGCGGAGAATTGGCCGAATCAATATAGACATCGAAATCTTGACCTCGGCAAACAGGTTCAAGGGTCCCCGCAATGGAATCAACTATTGAAATGGCTTTGGCAACTTCAGAGAGTGCGTAACCCTCTAAGAGCGCGATGGCTGTAACTTGTAGGCAATGATATACGTGGTGATGACCGATA
>Ga0315322_10003585_pt1 | contig 11967 bp, 10 predicted proteins | sample M110021515metaG_FD_203461 | JGI IMG/M metagenome (GOLD analysis project Ga0315322, IMG submission 203461) | Ammonia-oxidizing marine archaeal communities from Monterey Bay, California, United States - M1 100m 21515 | ecosystem: Environmental > Aquatic > Marine > Intertidal zone | place: USA... | reverse complement strand
TTATTATATGGATACTGAGCAAGTATACCTTAGATTTGAAGGTGCTGAAGAGTTTCTTTCTATAATGAACGAACAGTTAGAAGACTATGAACTTAGTAGTTACTCAAACGCTATTGAACTACCTTACGGTATGGATAATTATTATTATGACCGTTATAATTTTGAAGAAGACATCAAAGAAGGGTACCCTTTGTACTCACTTAATTCATCACACCTAAAAACATTAAAAAAAATACTTGAATTACTTGGTGATAAATTTAAAGGTTCATTCAAAACTTCTCCAAACGTATCAAGAGAAAAGTTAAAAAAATTCAAAGAGTTAGGTAAAGATTTAAAGGATTATTATGAGTTATACGATTTATCATTAGTTGATAATGATAATTTCCCTTTATCCAAAATGGGTGATTTTTTAATGAATTTTGATAACGATTTCTACGAAAGTTTTGATGATGCGTATGGTAACGCTCAAGACGAATCTATGAAAATAGGTGTCCAAAAGGCACTTACAGATGAGTTGTGTAACTTATATGAACCTGAAGGGTTTAAACTAGAAGATACATGTTTCTATAAATACTCAGTATCAATCGATGATTTAATAAAAATGTATGACAGTAATATCGAGTACAGTAAATCTTTGAGTTTAAAAGAAATGTTAGAGTGGTATATGGATGAAAATATCAGTATGAATGTTGAAGAACCTCACAATATGGCGTATGAACACGTAGATGACGAAACCTTTAAGTATTATTTTGATAGCCCTATGGACTCTGCTTTAGATAAGTTACTTGAAAAAATTGAGGAGTCTGATGACTATGTAGATATTGAGGAATATAAAAGAATTTTTAATGTGGTAGAAAAAAAGTTTGGTTTTAACGAAAAAATAGAAGTTGAAACTTTAAATGGTCCTAATGGTGATGTTACGATAGAAATAAAAGGGATAAAACCTGAAGATAATAAAATAGATTTTGAACTACGTAGAAATAACCCACAATGGAAAATTAAAAAAGGAAGGGCCAAATTATCGACAATAGAGAAGTTAATTTCTAATTATCAATTATTTGACCCATTTGAGGATTAATTAAAAAATCTTGTAGAACCTTCTGCCGAAGCCTCATCAAGTTCGTCTTGATAATTCATTGACAGTAATTTTTCTCTTAAAATTTCATAGAGTTCCCCCACTTCACTTTCATCCATATAGATAACGTCACCAGTAAACTTAGATTCAATTGATAACCCTTCTTTGTAATCGGTTACTGTGATATTTTCTAATTCATAGGTCTCTTCTTCATAGTCGTCCCACTCACCTAAAACGTCATCATTAACATCAAATAGAGTCCCGTAGTCGTTATAATTAGGTTTTTCGTACTCATAGATATATTTCTTATTTTCAAGTCTATTAACTAATTTAATAGAAAATTCTACCGCTCTGTTAACATCATCTACAACTACAAATTCATTCTCTGTGTGCATATTGTAATAACCACATGAGAAATTAATACAACTAAAATCCCCTTTACGTTTAATCTGAGAGACATCAGTATATGGGTGAGATTGTGGGTCGGCATTAACCCCCATAATTTCATTAAAAAGTGGTAAAGCTTTATTAATAAAATCCCCATCCTTTTCGTACAATCTTGTTCCTGAACATACCTCAGTAATTAAGTTATTTCCAGGTGCATCAAATTGAACCGCATAACCCACATCGTTCAAGAAGTTAATATCACATTTACTCGAACCGTGACACCCCGTTTCTTCGGACACAAATAGTCCAACTTTAACTTTGGGTAGGGCTCTTAAAAGCTCTAATGCGATAAAAACACCACACTTATCATCTCCACCAATACCTGTTGGACTACCGTTTGGTGTATAACCCTTTAGGGATAGAAATTCTTCATCACCGTAAGTATGTCCAAAGGTGTTGGGTTTGATAAGTGATTCTTCTTGAACAACTATTTCATCGACCAAACTATGTACTGTGTCTGTGTGGGCAATAAACATTGGATAATACTCACCCTCATTTAAAGTACCTTTAGTGGCGTAGACATTATTCATGTCGTCAGTATAATACTCAACATCGGGCATTGCATCCAATACGTCGCGTAGGTATTGTACCATATTTTCTTCCTGATACGTTTTTGTTGGTACTGATAGTACGTCTTTTAGTCTATTGAGTCGTGTATTATCCATTTGTTTATTATTTAGAGTACAAATATACAATTTATTCTTCAAATAAAAAAGAAAAGGGAAAATTAATTCCCTTTCTTTACAATAAGTTCTTCTTCATCTTTCATATCAAGAACAAATGGTTTGTCTTCAGTGATTGTACCACGTAAAACTTCTTCAGATATTAAGTCTTCAATCTTTTCTTGAATTGCTCTTTTAATCGGACGTGCCCCATATTTTTCATCAAATCCAACATTTGAAATAAATTCTTTAACCGTATCACTAATAGTGATATTGTAGTTCATATCTTCTAAACGTGTTGTTAATTTTAGTAATTCAATCTCAACTATTTGTGAAACTTCTTTTTCTTTTAGTGGGTTAAATACCACCACTTCGTCAACACGATTTAAAAATTCAGGAGTAAAATGATTTTTTAACTCTTTTTGAAGGAGAGCTTTTTTCATTTCTTCATTATTCGACATTCTGTTTGTTGTTTCAAAACCAACACCTGTACCGAAATCTTGAAGTTTTTTAACTCCTAAGTTAGAAGTCATAATTATCAAACAATTTTTGAAATTTATTTTACGACCGAAACTATCTGTAAGGTGACCATCATCCATCATTTGTAAGAGTAGTGAGAATATATCTTTATTAGCCTTTTCAATTTCATCAAACAAAACTACGGAATATGGTTTATTCTTAACTGCTTCAGTTAATTGTCCTCCTTGGTCATGACCGACATATCCGGGAGGTGAACCAATAAGTCTAGACATCGTATATTTTTCTTGATATTCAGACATATCCATTCTTATTAACGCATCCTCATCTCCAAAAATTTCTTTAGCTAATTGTTTAGCTAAATGAGTTTTACCTATACCGGTAGAACCTAAGAAGATAAAAGAACCTATTGGTCTATTTGGGTCTTTAATTCCTACACGATTTCTACGTATCGCCTTTGAAATCTTTTGAACCGCCAATTCTTGACCAATTACTGTGGTATTGAGATTATCTTCAAGATTTAGTAAAGATTCTTTTTCATCATTGTTTAAACGACTAACTGGAATTTTAGTCATAGTTGCAACTACATTATAAACCATATCTTCAGTTATTGGTTTACGTGTAACATCCTTTTGTTTTTCAAACTTAACCTTTTCCGAATCTAATTTCTTTAGAATCTTTTTCTCCTTATCCCTAAGTTCTGCTGCTTTCTCATATTGTTGAGATTTCACGACTTGTATTTTCTCATCTTTTATAGATGATGCTTGTTCCTTCAACTTTTCAATAACTTCAGGTAATTTAACATTGATTTGCGCACTGGCACCTACCTCATCCATAATATCAATTGCCTTATCAGGAAATTCTCTATCAGTAATATATCTATCTGCTAAGGTCACACAAGCCTCTAATGATTCATCACTATAACTTACTTTATGATGAAATTCATACCTTGATTTTAAATTCTGTAAAATTATTAATGTCTCTTTAGGTGTTGCACCGTCAACTACTACTTTCTGAAAACGACGCTCAAGTGCACCATCCTTTTCAATATTCTCTCGATACTCATCAAGAGTTGTTGCCCCAATACATTGGAGTTCACCCCTTGCTAATGCCGGTTTAAATATATTAGACGCATCTAACGAACCTGAAGAGTTACCTGCACCAATAATAGTGTGTATCTCATCAATGAAGACAATTATTTCAGGGTTTTCATATAACTCATCTAAGATAACTTTTAATCTTTCTTCAAATTGTCCACGATATTTAGTTCCAGCGACAATAGATGTCATATCTAATGATACTATTCTTTTATCACATAAGTTTTGAGGACAATCACCTTCAAAAATTTTCATAGCTAAACCTTCTACTATGGCAGTTTTACCCGCTCCTGGTTCACCAATGATAATTGGGTTGTTTTTCTTTCTACGGGAAAGGATTTGTGCGATACGATTAATTTCTCTCTCACGACCAACAACAGGGTCAAGTTTACCTTGTTCAGCATGTTTAATTAGGTCACGAGAAAAATTATCTAACACAGGTGTTTTAGAGTTACTCACTTCTTTAGGGTTACGACCACCCTTTTCGTTTGGGTCTACTTCTTCTATCATATTATATTAATTAATTTATCATTACTAATATAACAAAAATTGTTCGTTTATCAACTACTTGACATTTTGTCATATTAAATTTAGGTTAACTGTCATTATGTCACTATTCCTCTATAATGATGAGTCATATGGACATTATATAACTTATGGTACGTTTTTTGCCATTTGTTAAGTACAAAGATAAACAATAAAATAAAAAAAACTAATAATATGTTTGGAAAAAGAAAATTTAATGAACTATTCGATGAGTTTGACTCATTCTTTAATGAAATAAAACCAACTTACTATAAAGTAGGACCTAATGGATACATTTTTTATTACGATAGTAAATCGACTACGAGTACTACCGATAATAATACGAATCAATTAAAAAAAGAATTAGATAATGCTATATCAGAAGAAAATTTTGAATTAGCGGTTGAACTTAGAGACAAAATTAAAAACTTGGAAAAAAATGGAAAAGAAATAAAAGACTTAAAAGAAAAATTAGGTATTTCTATTACTGAAGAGAATTTTGAAGAATCGATTAAACTTAGGGATAAAATTAAAAACTTAAGAAAGTAATAAAGAACCCTCCATACGGAGGGTTTTTTATTTATATATTATTCCTATACTTATTAAAAAAATATATTATGGCAATTAAAAATGAAAAAATAGAAGGGAAATTAATCATAAATGAAATTGACTCATCTAACTTAAAAAAGACAGTTTATAATACCTCTAATGAGAAGTTAGTGGTAACATTTAAAAATGGTATGGAGTACGAATACGAAAAAGTACCACACTCAATGTATACTAAATTTAGAATGGCAGAATCTCAAGGAGGATTCTTTAATAAAGAGATAGGAAGGAAATACAAATATAAAAAATTAACAAAGTAATAAAACTCACTATTTATAAACATGGATAATATAATTTCTAGTTTTGATGTAAAAGATGAGTTAAATCCCACTATTTGGGATAATCCTGATGACCCTACAAATGCCGTGATGAAAGAAGAAATTCGTTTACAGTTAATCGAAATCGCTAATAAATTCATTGAGTTTTTAGATTACGACATTTTTATACAAGATATAACAATGACCGGGTCACTATCTAATTACAATTGGTCCGAATTTTCAGATATAGATTTACACATTATGTATGACTTTAATGAGTCAGGAAATGAAAAGGAACTTTATAAGGACTTATTTAAACTAAAAAAAACATTATTTAACTCCACACACGATATAACCGTTAAAGGTTATGAAGTTGAACTATATGTTCAAGATATAAATGAACCACACATATCAACAGGGGTGTATTCAGTATTATTTAATGAATGGTTAGTTGAACCTACTAAAGAGGAGGTTAATATCAATAAAAAAATTATTACTGATAAGGTTGAGCAGTGGGAAGACATAATAGATTTAGTGATTGATGATGTTGAAGAATCGGATGATGATTTAGAGACTTCTTTAGAGAAAATACAAAAAGTAAAAGATAAGTTAAAAAAATATAGAGGTTGTGGTTTAGAAAAAGAGGGTGAATACTCTTATGAGAATTTAGTTTTTAAATATCTAAGAAGGAATGGATATATACAGAAACTATTCGATTTTCAGAATGATGTTATTGATAATCGTCTTTCTTTATCTGAGCAAAAATAAACTATAATTATAACGTAGGCTAAGAAAAAATGGAAATTCTTAACTTACGGTATATTTATTATAAAAAACTATTATGGCACAAACTGGATGTACATCGACAGAATACACAATACCTGTGAGTGGGACAACCTCATTTACACCAATGCATGCTACATATGTGAACGATAAAAATCAATCAATTACTCAGTGCGACACTGTTAGATTGGGTGGAGTTAATGGTTTATATAATTAAAAATTAAAAAATATTAAAAATATAGAGATATGGCAGATTTAAAACCTCTAGGTAGTGAGAAATTAGAAGGTCAAGAACAAATTAGTAGAATTCTTGAGATTTCTAATTATGGTTCAAAACCCACTACTTTAAGTGAAAACAAAAACTCCAAAGCCGACTATTCAATTCAGATGGCCGATGGAAAGTACTACGGAATTGTAAAAGAAAAAACAGGATACGTAGTAAAAGTTGGTATAAGTGAATCAGAACTTGATTATAACGAACCAATGCAGAACCGTAAACATTACAAATCATTTTCTCAAGCAATGAAAAAAGTGAATCTTATTGCTGGTGAACTTAATAGAATACATGAAAATACTGAAGGAGTTAACATTATAGGTGAACAAAAGAAATTTGTTTTAAAAACACCAGAACCTAAAGTTGACGTTGATATCGATGTTGATGAACCATCAATGGAACCTGAAGCGGATTTAGATATGGATGTTGATATGGATGTTGATATGGATATGGATTCTGAAGAAAGTGTTGATGATTTAGATATGGATTTAGATTTAGATGATACTGAAGAAGAAGAAGTTGAGGTTGAGGTTGAAGATGAAGAGAGCTCATTCAAGGTAATTCAAAAATTAACAGGTAAAATAGGACAGAAACTAAGAACTTACGATAAAAATCAAGGATTATCCTCTGAAGACATTAAGTACGTTTTAAATTCAATTATATCTGCAGTTGAATTAGACAAACTTTCTGAAGAAGATAAAGAAGATATTTTAGCTAATTTTGAAGAAGATGAAACTGATTATGATATGGAAGGTGAAGTTGATATTGATGTTGAATCTGGTGATGATGAATTAGATTTAGATTTAGACTTAGATATGGATATGGATATGGAAGAACCTGAAGGTGAAATGGCTGAAGGTGATTCTATGAAATCTATGGTTGATGAAATATTTGGTGAGTCAAAAGTTGATAAGGTATTAGAAAAGTACTTTGTAGTTACCGATGGTGAAAAAAAGATTACAGAATCTAAAAAAATTAAGAAATTCTTAGCTGAGAAAGTTAACAATATATCAGTTAAAAAAGAAATAAAAAGATTATCAGAGAGTATTGAACAGGAATTAACTTCAGAGTTTATACTTAAAGAAAATACTAATATTAAATTTTTAGGTAAAACTAATAAAGGAAATTTAATTTTTGAATCTGGTAAAAAACAATTTAAAGTAACTTCTAAAGGTGAGTTACTATGAAATTAGTTTATATAAATGAATTAGGCCCCAATTATAAAGGGGATAATATATACGAATTCATCTTTTCAGATGTAGACGATGTATGGGGTGATGAATGGGACGCACAACCAGCTAATGGTAACCCTTCACCACCCCATATTCAATATATAAAGAAAGTTGGTGTTTTAAGAAACGTAAACATTGATTTACATTTAATACAAGATTCTGACTTTTTTGGTGTATATGATTCGATTGATGGAGTTATATCTTTAGCGTGGGAAAATGAAGATAGTGACTCGATTATAAATGATAAATTTAAAAGATTAGTTTTCGGTTACGGAGATAGTGTTAAATCTGTAGAAGATAAACTATATGAAAGAGATATCGTATTAAGTTACGAAAAAAGTTTTATTGAAGATGAAAAGTAAATTTAAAATAATGGACTTATTAAGGGAGGGATTTAAATTAAATACCCTTAAGAAATTAGACGGTAAACAAATCAGTGTTTTACATAAGAAACTAGTTAACGAACAAGACACGACTAGCGATAAGACAGAAAAAATAAAAAATGACCTTGCAATGGCCAACCAGTCGGCACAACAACTATCCAATGAATTAGGTGAAGAAGAATTAAATGAGTGGGGTAGTTCTGACCAACATTTCTTCAATCAATCAATTCACAAACAATTAGGTGAACCCGAAAAAATGCCAAGTCCTTTTAGTCGTGAATTAGAAGACGCTGTCGAAGACGCAGTTGATTTCTATTGGGACGATTGGGAAGAGTATGAAACAGATAGAGACGGATTAATAGTACATGGTAAAAGAGCTTATTTAAGAAGTTACTTTACTGATAACTTTAACATGTTAGTTAAAATGTTTGAACCTGCCGATGAGTTACATGATGATGATAATGAACTATTAGAAGATAAAGATGCTGATAATTCATTAGAAAAAGAATCAGGTTATAACCCTTATGATGGTAATAGTGTTGGTAATGATGACGGACCCGCTAATTATGGAGTTAATCCTAAAGCTGGTGGTGACGGTATGGGTATTGCGGAAGAGAAGGGTAAAAAGAAAAAGAAGAAGAGCAAAAAGGTAGATGATACTATTATACGCCCTGTTATGACTACTTTAGGTATGTTTGAAGAGGATAGTGAGTATGCCATTTGTATGGATAGTATACAAGGTAAGTATGGACCTAAAAAAACTTGGAAGAAAAACGCTGAGAAGAAATTTGATGCATGTGTTAGTTCTGTTGGTAAACAAATTAAGGAACGTAAAGAAAATATTAGAAAAATTGAAGAAAGTATTGTATCTTTGATAAAAGATGTAAATAAACCTTCTATGACTAAAAAAGATTTAATGGATATTATTGAACAAGGACCTGGGACTAAAGAAGCTCCTGTGAAGACACCTACTCGTACAAAACCAAAGAGAAAAAATCCTTACCAACCGAAACACAAACCAGCACCTAAAGCTAAGGTGGAGGATAAAGACTTACCAAATTTTCTTAAATTTGACAATCTAAATATATCATTTAAAGATGAAGAAAAAAATTAAAGAACAAATCGAATATGATGGTCCTGAAAGAATGGACCAAGGAATTCAATCAAAATTAGAAAAAGGTGAGACACCTATGTCTGATAATCCGGGGTTACCGAGGAAAGACAATGATGAATTAGATAATTCATTTGAACAGTTAGTCGCATCAAAAAGATTTCGTGATGTAGTTGAAAAAGTTAAGAGATATACAGGTGTAAATGAAGTAACTCAGAATCAGTTAATGAATTTACAGGGTATGTTGATGCAAGCCGTTAAACAAGTAAAACAGATTGAGTCAAATAATGAAGGTTATTTGGAGCAATTGGCTGTTGATGTCGTTAAAAAAGAATTATCATTACCTGATGATGCATTTCAATATGATGTTGAATTAACGTCTATGCCAGGTCAGATTGATATGTCAAAAATGAGAAAGGATTCTGAAGAACCTGAAGACGAAGATGTTTTAGACCAGTTTGGTGTTGAAGAAAATGAAGCGGAAGATGATTTAGAGAATTTTATGGCCGCTTTTGAAAAGTTTGACTTAGAAAAGGCTAAAAGACGTTTTATTAACACTTTAATTCAAGGAGCATCTAAAAAAGGTCATTACATGTATCATTTAGTTAAAGATGAGTTAGAAAAACTTGACCCAAAACTATTAAATTTATATGGTGTATTAATGTCCGTTAATGATTTATTATACTGGATTATGCCAGATGAAATGGTTATGAAAGCTGCTGAAAGTGGTCAAGGAATGGAAGGTAAGGAAGAAGTTGATGATACTACTGACCCACCAACTATAAAGGCTAAAGGATTGTTTTTTCCTATATTGATACATGAACTTCTAAAAGGTGTTTACGAAGTCTTAGGTACCCAAGGATTACCTGACGACCCTAAAGCTGCGGATATGGTTATGGCATCTCAAGATACATTACCTTACGAAATATGGGATTTACGATTAGGACCAGTAATTTGGGAAAAATTTATGGCTTCGTATCCTGAAAAATTATACGATGACGATTTAAGAGAAATACAAAATTATTTATTTTCACGATTTTCTTCATTAACTACTGATGAATTTTTCGATGTTGCTAAAATGATTATGTCTGGTTCTGATGATGGTAAAAAAATTGTAGCTAAAATGGTGGATGAGATTATAGAAGAATTAAAGTCTCAAGATTATGAAGATGCAATATCACAGTATGACGATGACGATGATGACGATGATGATGACCTTTCAGGTCTTTTAGACGGGTTGGGTATTTCTTTATCATAAAAAAAACTTATTATGTATAGATGGGACTATCAAGAGAGCAAGTTTTATTGGAATATGCTAGGTGTGTAAAAGATACCCCTTACGCGTTAAAAACTTATCTACAAACCTACGATAATACACAATCACAGTACGTACCTTTAGAATTATTTTCAGACCAAAAAACATTAATTAATGATTATGATACTTATGAGGAAAATATTGCCTTAAAGTATAGACAGGCCGGTGTATCTACAGTTACCGCAGCTTGGGCATCAAAAAAAGTGGTTACTGCGTCTAAGAAAAAACCTGAAAAGGTACTAATAATTGCAAACAAATTAGATACATCACAAGAATTCGCTAATAAGGTTAGAAGTTTTATTGACCAATGGCCTACATGGTTTGGGATATCTTATTCTAACGAAAAAAATTCTCAAAGACATTTTAAATTATCAAATGGTTGTGAAGTTAAAGCAGTTGCAACCTCAAAAGATGCACTTCGTGGGTATACACCAACAATACTTATTTTTGACGAGGCTGCGTTTATTGATGCTGATGATGACTTTTGGTCTGCATGTATGGCGTCACTTTCTACAGGTGGTAAAGTTATCGTAATTTCTACGCCTAACGGGTTTGACCCGATATATTATACCATTTATGACCAAGCACTAAGGGGTATGAATGATTTTAAAATAACTGAGATGTATTGGTATCGTGACCCTCGTTACGCTAGAGACCTACAACTTATAAAATGTAATGATATTATCCATTACATGTTAAATAGAGAAGATTATGATGATAGTAAAATTATAATAAACTATACCGACATAAAACCTCGTGAAAGGGATTATGTAGAAATTAAAGAAAAATTAGCAAATGGATACAAAGTTTATTCTTCATGGTTCGAAGGTATGGCTAAAAAACTTAAATTCGATAGAAGAAAAATCTCACAGGAATTGGAGTGTAACTTCTTGGGTTCAGGGGATAACGTCATCCCAAATAGTACGATTGAAATTATTAAACAAAACTATATACAAGAACCAATAAATAAGTTTATAGGTGGTTCTTTATGGCAATGGAAAGAGCCAATACAAGGACATAAATATATTATGGGTATTGATGTTTCTCGTGGTGATAGTGAGGATTATACAACATTTACTATAATAGATTTTGAAACAAGAGAACAAGTTCTTGAGTATTTAGGTAAGGTACCACCAGATGTCGTCGCAGAAATAGCATTTAAATGGGCGACAATGTATTCAGCATTTATTGTAATTGATATTACGGGTGGTATGGGTGTATCTACATCAAGAAAGTTACAAGAATTAGGATATAAAAACTTATATGTTGAAGGTGTTAATGCCGCTGATAAATGGAAATATAACCCTAAAACTTTAGATAAGATTCCTGGATTAAATTTCAATAATAAAAGAGTACAGATTGTGGCATCATTTGAAGAGGCCTTAAGACATAATTTTGAAATAAGGTCAACAAGGTTATTAAATGAATTAAACACTTTTGTTTACATTAACGGTAGACCCGACCACCAAAAAGGACAACATGATGATTTAATTATGGCTATAGCTATGGCGATTTATGTTGGGGAAAATTCATTTACTCAATTAGAAAAGGTGACAGAACAAACTAAAGCCATGATGGAAAGTTGGTTAGTTAATGAAACTCCCGTCAAAAATACCTCTAACGATTTTCATCCAAGTTTATCTGCATTACCAGGGGGAATAAACCACAATAGACACAGAGGACAAGCGACTAGGCAAGACTATCAAGATAATTCTTGGTTATT
>Ga0315322_10003583_pt1 | contig 11970 bp, 9 predicted proteins | sample M110021515metaG_FD_203461 | JGI IMG/M metagenome (GOLD analysis project Ga0315322, IMG submission 203461) | Ammonia-oxidizing marine archaeal communities from Monterey Bay, California, United States - M1 100m 21515 | ecosystem: Environmental > Aquatic > Marine > Intertidal zone | place: USA... | reverse complement strand
TAAAGTATTCAAAAAGAAATTTAATTGAATCCACATTAACACACTTTTCAATTAGAATCCTTGATTTTGCTATTCAATTACGCCTGTTAAGATAAAGTCTAACACATAGATTTAACTTCCTGAAAAGAGTAGCATACTAACGATTAACCAACTCTTTTCTGGATTCCTATTTTATAGGTTTCAATTGCTCTTTTTCGTGCCATGACATGATTAACTATCGGTGCAGCATAAGTGTCGGTTCCGAATTCTGGCACCCATTTCTTGATATAGTTGAAATCTTTGTCGAATTTTTCTTGTTGTGTTGTTGGATTAAAAACTCTAAAATAGGGAGCTGCATCGCATCCTGTACCGGCTGCCCATTGCCAATTCCCGTTATTAGAAGATAGTTCGAAGTCGAGCAGTTTCGATGCGAAATAGGCTTCGCCCCACCTCCAATCGATCAATAAGTGCTTACATAAAAAGCTAGCAGCTACCATGCGAACTCGATTGTGCATAAATCCAGTCGCATTCAACTCGCGCATACCCGCATCGACCAGAGGATAACCGGTTTGACCTTCACACCAATCCTTAAACTCTTTTTCTTCATTTCGCCATTCAATTAAATCGTATTTCGGACGAAAATTATTGTCAACTACTCGTGGAAAATGAAATAATATCTGCATGAAAAACTCTCGCCAAATCAGCTCACTCAAAAAGATATCCGTGTTTGATTCCAGGTTCGCAATTAATTGCCGAATACTTACTGCGCCAAACCTTAAATGTGGCCCCAATAAAGATGTGGATTTCGTTGGGTAGTCTCGAAACCTTCCGTAATCCTTTAGGTGAGCAGTGATATAGGTCGGAACTTTGATTTTGGATTCTTCTAATCCCAGTGTTTGTCTAGTAGGGAACTTTTCTTCAACTTCAGCTAATGCTTGTAAATCTGGTTTTTTAAAATGAAAAGGTATTAACGACTCAAAATGAGCTATCCACCTCTTTTTAAATGGAGTGAAAACCGTGTAGGGACTCCCGTCTGCTTTAACGATATCGTGTTCTTCAAATATAACTTGATCCTTAAAACCATGAAATGGTATGTCTTGAGTCTCTAAGAGGTTTTTCACCTGCTGGTCACGTTGCAAGGCATAAGGCTCGTAATCTTTGTTGTAATAGATTGCTTTTATTGTGTACTCATTCAGGAGTGAGGCTATAACCTTTGAAGGTTCACCCCTTTTGCACAAAATAGAACGATTGAATTTTGCTAATGTAACGTGCATCTTTTGCAACAAATCAAAAATGAAATTAAGTCTGGAATCACTAGGACTTAGCTCGTTGATAATATTGTTGTCGAATATGAACAAGGGCAAAACACTTGTGCCAGAAGCAATAGCGGCTTGCAGCGCTGTATTATCCTCTAATCTCAGGTCTCTTCTAAACCAAACTATGACACATTCTAATTTGCAAATCTTTTCATCCATACCATTTTCAACAAAGATTGCCCCGACTTTGTTTGATCTTTGTGAATTGAATTTCAGATTTTAGGTCATAAAAAAAGCCTAACACATTGTGCTAGGCTTTTTAGAAAAATTATTATGATGAACTTAAACTACTTTTACGTTCACCGCATTTAATCCTTTTTTTCCTTCGGTTAATTCGAATTCAACTTCGTCACCTTCACGGATTTCATCTATCAATCCTGAAACGTGAACAAAATGTTCTTTATTTGATTCTTCCTCGCTAATGAAACCAAATCCTTTGGTTTCATTAAAAAATTTCACTGTACCTTTATTCATGTTGTTTTATTAAAATAGAGCGCAAAGGTAGCAATCTTTTTTTAATAATGAATATTAAAACATTGAGAACAAATCCTGAAGTAATAATTACAGATGATTTTGCATAAAAAAATCGCACAGTACCAACCTGTGCGATTTAAAAATCTATACTAACTACTAACTACTAACTACTAACTACTAACTACTAACTACTAACTATTTCGATTCTGGCACTTCCTGAGAAGGCTGTGTTTCTATATTGGTAATCTTATCATCTTGCCAATTTCCTTCTAACGTGGCACTTTCCTTACTCCAATAGTATTCGCCTCTGCCTGTCATCTTGCCATCTTTCCATTCACCTTTATACCAATCTCCATTTTTCCAACGATATCTACCATAACCAGACATTTTACCGTCCTTAAAAGTTCCTTTATAATCATCTCCGTTATCCCAATAAAATTCTCCGTGTCCGTTTGGGTTACCACCCTTCCATTGACCTTCGTAAGAATCTCCGTTCTCCCAATTGTTAGTTCCAAATCCGTCATGACAATTTCCTTTAATACACTGACCATAATAGCTAGTAATTGAAAGTAAGCCTGACATTAATAACACTGAAAACTTCATAGATATTTTATTTATTGAATGGTTTTGCCTTCTTATACAAGAAATTTTACAAATGGTTACAATGCAAAATCAATATTTTTTGAGATTGTTTTCTGGAATACTGGATTAACTCAATACTTGAGAACTTTCACAACAGAGGTTTTCGACTCTGTGACCAATCGCAGCCAATATGTACCACGATTATATTCGGATACGTTTATCTGGCTCTCTTGATCTCCCTTGCAATACTGAGTAAACAAATGTTTTCCTTGTGTGGAATAGACTTCTATTTGCAGTAGTTTTTGAGATGAGCTCTTGATGTGAATGTCTTGAGTACAAGGGTTGGGATAAACCGTGTAGTGGCTACTGCTTGATTCATCTAATTCAGCACAGTTGTCTTTTACAGCGGTAATGGAATCTATAAAAACAGTTCCATATCCATTGTCAGCACTAAATAAAATGGATTGAGTCGAGGAAGCTAAGAATGAAACACTATCACTTGTTGAAATAACACCCAAGATACTCGAGGACCAAGACAAGGAAAAATCTGTCGAATTAAATGAAGGTATAACTTCATATGCATGCAAAATAGAATTGCATGATGTTCCATGATTTTCAAATGAGCTACAATCTTTTAATTCACTGGCACAAGAAGAAGCAACATGATAATCTGCAACTAGGTTTGAATAATTAGGATGTAACGAGGAAACTGGATTATGCATAAGTTGAGAGATTTGCGGTCCAGTTAAGACCGTATTCCAAATAGTAATCTCAGCCATATCTCCTTGGTACTGGTTAGAAACAGTTAACCCATCAAACTCCTGACCTAATGAACCTAAATCGGTAGAACTCACCAAAAGATTCGTATTGTAATTGCCATCCAATACACCATCAACCCATAATTGCAATTGCTGCGTAGCTATGTCCCATGTATATCCTAAAAAATGCCAATTTCCGTCGTTAATTAATGTGCTTCCGGAATAATAGGCGCCATTATACACGTCAATTAACCCATTATACATTCCGAATAAACAAACATTGTCGTTGCTGGATGGATTTCCATTAATTGAGAAAATACGCTCGTCAGATGTAGCATTGGTACTTCTAAACCATCCAAAAAATGCATGGGACATTCCAGAGATATCAGGGATTACACGATTGACGTTTACATAATCAACTATTCCGTCAAACTCAAAGCTGATTCGCGGTAATTCTGATACAGAATAAGACAGGTATGCACTATCGCAGAATAACGTGTCTTGCATGTCTGTAAAATCAATGGAAGCCATGGATAATGTATCATTTAAAGTGGTGTTACACACGATAGACTGCCCTTGATACAAAAGCTCTACTTCATCACGAGATAACGCACGATCATAGATTTTAAACTCATCTATTGCGCCATCAAAAAAGAAACCACCATTCTCTCCTAGACTTGGTATTTGTCCCGGTTCCAAATTATCTAATGATGTGTTTACATGATAGTCTACTAATTCTCCATTTAAATAAATCATGGCTTCATCACCATTATACACACCTGCCACATGAAACCAGCTTGTTGTATTCAATAAAGTTTCCGGAATGCCAGGACGTTCAGCATCTCCATCGTTATCCGTTACTTTAAATCTCAATTCAGCATTTGCCTGATCTAAAAATAGAATATAGGAATCCTGGTCCGAATCAAATATTGGCCCAAAAGTGCCTCCGATACTGCTTGGAAGTTGAGCTAGCTTTAACCAAACGGATAAACTCACGGCATCTCCAACGAGGTCTAATGAAGCTGAAATGGGGATTGAAGCAAAGCTGGAAACTCCGTTAAAGCCCAATCCTTCACCGGTGTAACCTGCGGTCCAAGTAGTGTTTGATAAGCTTACTGTATTTGAATTTCCCGAAGAATCATTCAACACCATTCCTGAGCCTTCATCCATATCCCAATACGCAACAAGCCCTCCATTACCTATTCCCATGAATGTTTTTAAGCCAACGCATTCCTGCGGATCATCTGTAATTATACCGTCAAATCCTTTGGACATTAATTTTTGCATATCGACTGGGTCGTTCACAGTCCATGCGAAATAACCAACATTTAAATTCCGAGCAAATTCAACATCGTCTAATGTGGGGATATTTCCACAACCAACGTATTCACCTCCAATAGCGACTAAATCAGTAATCTCTGTTTGAGAGATACTCGCGTCTAAAAAACAAATCTTAATTGAAGGCTCTAGTACTTTGATAGTTTGCAGCTCACTCAAAACAAATGAGAAAACAATGATTTCATTGACCATATTAAGAGATTGAATCATCGATATAACTTCCGATTCTATACCCGAATCTTTCATTTCAACACATACCTTTGAACCATTATTTTTAGCCAATAAAAGTACTTCAAACAAGGTCGGGATTTGCTCTCCTATATACGCCGAGCTAAACCAAGAACCCGCATCCAATGCACGCAGTTCTGTGTAAGTTTTAGAGTTGACAAAACCCGATCCGTTAGTAGTTGCATTCACAGTTGCATCATGGATAACCATTAAAGAATCGTCAGAAGACTTTCTCACGTCTAATTCCAAATAATCGGCACCAATATCTATCGCTAACTGAAATGCAGCTAATGTATTTTGAGGTGCAATTCCAGATGCCCCTCTATGCGCGATAATTAGTGTCGAATCACAAGCTGAAACAGGTTGACAAACTAAACATGCTATCAAAATGAATAAACTCGAAAATATTTTATTTCTTTCTAAAAATAACATTGCGTAAACCTTTCAAAAACAGTTTCTTAAACTAAATTGAATACTAAATTTATGGCAAAACGAATAATAAAGACAGGGTTGAATAAACGGTCGTTTCAATGCCGTTTATTTTTTGTTAGGTACTTTTTCTAAATATTCTTCTTCGTCTATTTCATCAAGCACTTCTGTAATTTTCACCTGTTTATTACCTTCTAGATCTGTAAAATATTTTTCTGTTTTTATTCCTTGATCGTCTATGCTACCAACTCCGATTATTTTACCACTACTATCAGCCATTACAATATCATACTCCCAACTAATCCATGTCCAATCGCCCTTACCAATGAATGTAAAAGTTCCTTGGAATGATTTTTTGGAATCAGTGGCGATAAAGATATTACTATTGTCTTTTCTTTTCAGCTGAGTATCAAAATATTCATCTCCCTGTTGGACATACTCATTTATTGTATTTTTTGATTTATCGACAACTCTTTTAACTAAGGAATATTTGGATGGTCCATAGGGTATACTGCCATCAGGCGAAGTAGTTTTAACTTCTCCGTAGTAGTATTTTGTCTCAGGTTCAGATTCCTTATCTAAATCTTTATTTATACTACTACAAGCACAGATAAGTAAGGAAGTAAAAATGGTTAAAGTTAATTTCATTTAGTATTAATTGTACCTAACTATTTCTTTAATAATTTACACACAATCGGTTTTTTATCACAAATAAAATGGAAAAAATAAATGCCTGAATCAAAATGAGAAACATCGATTTCCTCATGGCTAAATAATACTTCACGATTCAGCACTAATTTCCCATCGCTATGGTATACCTTTAAATCATTAATGTGTATTTCTTTTTCGTTTTTTTGCGATAATCTCACCTTAGAAGATGCCGGATTAGGATAAATAATTAATCTCTCGGAATTGTTTATGGTTTCTATATTTAGCACACATGATGGAATCAAGCTGACCCCATCAAATGACCAGGAAGGATCAATAGGAATGCACATGTGCGTTACAGCAGTTACAGCTACATCAGTAATTTTAGGTGTTCCACTGTAATCATAAACCACGACAGAATCGTTCGATTCCCAAGTAGCGCCAGAAATTACGCCATCATTTGTTCCGGTGGAATAATCCGTTGCAACTGTAGTGGCTCCCCCTTCATTGAGTTTCCAGAAACCAATCAGGTTCGCATAATTTAAGTGGGTGCTATCTACACTTGAACAATGCCATGCCTGAATGGTAGACTCGTCAAGGACCGTATTCCAACAACGCACTTCTGAAATTGACCCTGAAAAATGGTAGGCATTGTTCGCGTCAGCACCAAAAAACAAACCTGTACTTGATGTAATATTGCCAATGCCAGAGATGTCTGCAGAGTCAATTAATACTCCATCTTCATACATTTTTAAATACCCAGACCTGTCGAATGTCGCACAAAGAGAGTGCCATTGATTGTCTGCAATGAGTCCTCCGGTATTAATGTCTACTCTATTCGTTCCATCTCCAATATTAATTTTCCACTCTGGTCCAGCTGGATACTTAAACGATAAAATGAACCCTGTATTAACCCCTGAGTTCCAATCTTTATTTCCTATAATCGCTACGTCTCCTGCAGCACTTGTTCTGACTCGACACTCAACAGAAAAATCCTGGCTCGTTCCGAAGTCAAAATTACTATTTGCGGGAGTCTGTATAAAGTCGTCTGTTCCATCAAAATTTAATTCAACGGTATCGGCCAAACAATTGTATACACTGTCATAGGATACGGTGCTGTCTTTCTCAATTAGAGATGTAGGAACATTATTTCCACTAGCAATTACAAAGACATTCTGATGTTCTATGGTTGTGCCTCCATGTGAATACCCCACTCCTCCATGGTCTGTAGTAACCAAAACCAACCAATCTTCGCTGGAATAATTGGGACGTTGTCTGATCGCTTGCAAAACAGGTGTAATGTAGCTGTCTACTCCTTCAATCGCTGCTACATATTGTGGTACAGCGGGGGAAAAGCCATACGAATGTCCTGCATGGTCTACGTCGTCAAAATGTAGAAACATAAAATCCGGATCATTTGAATTCAAAAAACTAATCGCCTGATTACTTACATTAAGGTCGGAGCTTTCGTTGATTTTTATGTCTGCATAACTTTGTACAATTTCGTCATTGATAGGAGCCCAATGACAAATTGAGACGGTGTTTAATGCGGAATTAAAATCCTCTACTCGTTTAAAAACAGGTGGGTAGTTCGCATAATCGTTGCCTGAAAAATTGTTGCTGGTAACCAAATGTTTAGGGGACCATACTCCACATAATATAGCTGACCAGCCTGGGCCACTTACTGTAATGTCGTCATTTAGTGCATCTGGGCTAAATAACCCTGTTGAAATTAAAGAATCCAATGTCGGAGTATTGGCTTCAAATAATGCATCCGGTCTACAACCATCTATGCCAATAATCAACACCTTTTGTGTTTGGCTAAATGCAGAGATGACCAACAAAACAGTCATGATAGAAAAGAAGTGTTTCATAGAACAAAGAATTAAGAGTGCGAATTAAAATGGACTTTAATTTACAAATTAATGTGGATATTAGGACCTAGGGTATTTCTAGCACTATTCTACAATCAATTTTTTTACTACCCTTCCTTGGTCGTTTTCAATCAGCAAGCTGTATATGCCAGAGTTGATATCTTCGAAGTTAAGCTGTATTGAATTCGATTGGAATCTATATTTAAAAATGTTTTGCCCTTGCATATTGTAAAGGGAAACCACATTAATAGTATGTTTGCTTGATAGCCGAACGTAATTAATCGCCGGGTTTGGAGATACCTTAATGGCTTGGTTTAGTTGGTTGCTGGTAATACCATTCGATTCGCACCTTACTTCATCCCCAATTTCTTCTTGAAATACACCATTATTAACCGACCAGTTATTCCATGAACCAAAAGCACTTGTCCAAGAAGTAAGATTAAATGTATTTGATCCTGAACTGGTTCCTTTAATCTGGCAAGCTTTAATGGCTTCACCACTTAAATTCCAATTTAACGAATACCCCGGTGTGCAATTTTCTGGCGATAAGTCCATCAACTCACAATTCAGTTGTACAAAATAAGCATTGTCATCGTAAGTTGGATAGCCACCAAAAACCTGAGCTAATCCATTCGTGTCAATACAAACCGCTGTGTACTCGTCACAAGCAATCCCTTTGCCTTCGACACCGTAGTCCGTGTACATCCTGGCAAGAAACGCTACATGTCTGCCTCTTCGATCCGGGTCATCATAGTGCGTATCTGTAATTACATTTTGCATAAATTCATTTTCAAAAAATGCATTTGAATCTACGCGCACACGAATATCATAGGGGTTATTCAATGCACTAGATGAAGTTACTGTGCCGTATTCTGCCGAGAAGTAATAATCGCCTAAAACTGCCATTCCAGCACTGGTGCCGCCAATTACTATATTTCTATCTGCTACCGCAGAATTAATCAAATCCGCTATTGGCGTATCGCGCCAGAGCGTAACGTAATCCCATTGGTCACCACCAGCAAGCCAGATTGCTTCCGCGTCATTGATCTTTTGATGCACATAACTGTCGTAAGATGCTGTAATAGTATTAAATACGATAGTCTCAACTGAATTCACCGGAACACCTAAAGAAGAATACAGATAAGAATTATATCCATCAGATCCACTTGCCCTAAGAACAAGTATATCGCCTACATCTGACTGTTCCAAAAACCACTTCATGGCATTGTCATCTTCGGTAGCACCACCCATTAGGCACATGCCACCCTTAGGACTTGTAGGGAGATTAACAGAATTACCGGTAAAGTAAGAAGTATATGCTTGTGCCATAATAATGGGAGCATGAATTATAAATACGACAAACCAAAGGACTTTTTTCATGTTGCTTGCATCAAAGCGAAAATTCGAAACTAAGATAGGAAACGAATACATAGGATTTTTATGGATTCCCCGTATTGGAGATCATGTCTTGCAAACAAGCGATTTTATGTTTGACTACGTCGTCCCAAACAAAATGTTTTTTCACTTTAGATAGAGATGCTGACTTCATTAGTTTCAGTTCAGCAGAAGGGAGTGTAATGGCTTCTATCATTGCATCTTGAATAGTTGTTGTGCTAGAATTTTTCAGCAACCAGCCATTATTAGAAACTTGTTCATTAACGGCGCCAACATCTGTGGCTATCAATGCCAATCCAGATGCCATTGCTTCCATAATTACTGTGGGCATTCCCTCTGAATAGCTTGGACAAACCATAACATCGCAGATCTTCAATATTTCTTTTATTCTATTTTCGTCTCGAATCAATCCATAATAAGTAATGGACGGGTCACTGATTTTTTCTTCTTCAGGAACTGGGCCTACAAAATGAAAATGAAACGGATGCCTACCATTGTCTAGTAGATTTAAAAGAGCTGATCTCAATTCTATGGTGCCTTTTCTTCTTTCCGCTCTACCGACAAACACAAAATTACGCACTGAACTGTTTTGGTCAGTTATGCCATCTGTCAACCAGTCTTCTTCAATTCCGATCGGACTTTCAAATATTTTTTCAGCTGAAATACCTAGCTCAGAGTTAATTCTTTTGATTTCACCTCCAAATGAAAATACATAATCTGATTGCGTACTGACAAACTTGGTTATTCTACGTAGTAAAAGATGTGTCAATTTCACCTTTGGGGATGGCGCTCTTTGAAACATCTCCAAACCATGCAAATTGGATACAATCGGAACCTTTAATTTACCTTTTTTTGATTGTCGAATGAACTCGTATGCAGTAAACCCCTGAGCATAAATAATATCGTAATTATCAATTTCTTTCTTAAGCCCTTCAAAAATTGCTTTTGAATAAAGCTTGTTCTCTTTGATATAATGTCCTGGTAAATTTCCACAAGACGGAAAAACAAAACTTCTAAAATCAATGAAGTCTAAATTAAAATTTTCAAACGCGGGATGTTCTTCTTCTCGTGATTGATCTTTTGCATCTCTACAATGTGCGACGCAAACATCCATTTTATTTTTCGCCAGATATTTCGCCAAGTAATAGGAATGCTTTTGCATTCCACCCATTTGATATGGGTAAATACCATCTGTTATCAATAAAATGCGCATTTCGTTAATAAAGGTAATTACTTTTAGAAATCAACTTTGAGAATGGGCTGCCAATGTCTGCTTTGAAAATTCCATTAACTATCTGTAGGGATATCTTTCAAAACATCTTTTAGGAACGACCAAAACTTTTGTACAGACTTGATATTTACTTTTTCATCTGGAGAATGTGGATTTTTAATGGTTGGCCCAAAAGAAATCATGTCCCAAGATGGGTATTTTTCACCAAGAATTCCGCATTCCAAACCAGCATGGCAGGCCTGGACCTTTGGTGCTTCATTAAATAATGTCCCATACTTGTCAATCATCAGCTTGAGAATTTCACTATTGGGGTTAGGCTCCCAGCCGGGATAAGAACCTGTATGCTCTACCATACATCCCATCAGATTAAAAACAGAGCCTACGGCATTAGCTACATCGATTTTTGCTGACTCTACAGAACTCCTTTGCAAACTCTGTGTTCTGAATTCGCCCTCCTTTACTATGACTCTTGCTAATGAAGTAGATGTCTCTACTAAATTTGGAATGGTCGCACTCATACAATAAACGCCATTTTGAACTGCATTGATCGCATGCGTTAATTTGGTTTGATCATTAATGGACATAACATGAGTTGGGTTCTCGCACGGTTGAATTGTAATGTCTAAATCGGATTCAATAAATTTATATTCCGACTTTAGTATGGATGCACGAGTTTCAAACTCTTTTAAATAAGTCTCATCTAAAATTGAAATTATCGAGAAAGATTCTCTAGGTATTGCATTTCTTAGGCTACCTCCATCAATCTCAGCAAGCCGCAATCCGAATTGATCCGTATCGAACAATAACCGATTCATCAATTTGTTTGCATTTCCTCTTCCTAAATGGATGTCCATCCCAGAATGCCCGCCTTTTAAACCGGTAATTGAAATTCTATACCCTTTAGAACCCACTATCGCAGGAACTTGATTGTATTCGTAAAATGTATTTGTATCGATTCCTCCTGCACAACCAATAGAAAATTCATCATCATCTTCTGTGTCCAAATTGAGTAGTATTTTGCCATCAAGAATGCCTTGTTCTAATTCAAAAGCGCCGGTCATGCCCGTCTCTTCGTCGATGGTAAACAAAGCTTCAATAGCTGGATGCGGTATTTCTTTTGAAGCCAATACAGCCATAATACTCGCGACGCCCATACCATTATCAGCACCCAATGTTGTTCCTTTTGCTTTCACCCAATCGTTATCGATATAGGATATAATTCCTTCTGAATTAAAATCAAATTCGGTGTCTGAATTTTTTTGATGTACCATGTCAAGATGCGCTTGCATAACCACGGTTTTACGCCCTTCCATACCAGTAGTTGCCTTTTTCTTGATGATGACATTCCCCACGGGATCGGTATATGTTTTTAAACCTAAACGATCACCAAAATCCTCCATAAATTTAATAACGCGTTCTTCCTTCTTAGATGGTCTGGGTGTGGCGTTTAAATCCTCAAAATGATTCCAAACCGATTTGGGTTCTAAATTTCTTACTTCGCTCATTTTAAATTGTATATAAAGAAGTTTCTAAATAAAAAAATGAATTATGCTGTTACTCCAACTAGTTCGGCCATTTTAATTCCGATATCAGCCGGTGAATCTACTACATGCACACCACAATCCCTTAAGATTCGTTTTTTGGCCTGAGCAGTATCTTCTTCACCTCCTACTATTGCCCCTGCATGACCCATTGTACGGCCTTTTGGAGCTGTTTCT
>Ga0315322_10003581_pt1 | contig 11973 bp, 11 predicted proteins | sample M110021515metaG_FD_203461 | JGI IMG/M metagenome (GOLD analysis project Ga0315322, IMG submission 203461) | Ammonia-oxidizing marine archaeal communities from Monterey Bay, California, United States - M1 100m 21515 | ecosystem: Environmental > Aquatic > Marine > Intertidal zone | place: USA... | reverse complement strand
GGCGCCACGCGAGTTTCGTTACTAAATGACTGAGCCAGTCACCCAGTCTACGTCGCACCACGCATTTTCGTCAGATCGAAGATCCAACAGATCTCGAACCTCAGTTCCCTCAAGTTCAGAACGCAGGATACTTAACAAGGGATCGGGGGCAACAATTGCGATCGTGTCGCTTTTGTGCTTGCGGCGAACCTTCTTTAAAACCATTCGAACTCGGTCCCGAGCTGCCTCCACTGGCTCGCCATTCGGCGGGCAGATCGAATCAGGATTTTCCTGCCATTGGCGATAGAGCCTTGGTTGATTCTCTTTTAACTCACTGCGGCTTTTCCCATGCCACAATCCATAGTTCAAATTAACAAAGTTCTCTTCAACCCGAACTCGTATTTCGCCTGAACGCGACAATTGTCGAGCCGTCTGTTGAGAGGCGAGGCCTGCTGCAGAAAAGATCGCAACGATTCCGGCATCTTCCAATTCTTGAGCGATTACTTTCGCCTCACGCTCGCCTTCCGAGCTCAACGGCATATCAAGCGCACCGACGATTCTATCTTGATCATCAAGATCGGTCGATCCTGCGCGAACCAACAGAATCCTCGGTTTCTCGTTGAATACGATTTCACTCATTGATTGTATTTAACCTGTGCCATCATCGATTCCATCGCCACCGAATAATCGTCTTGCTTGAAGATCGCACTCCCTGCAACCAGAAGCTGTGCCCCTCGCTCGGTTGCCAACCCGATTGTCGAGCCGTTTATCCCGCCGTCAATCTCAAGGATTAACTCTTCACCGCCTGGCATTCCTCGAATTTCATCAAACTTATCCAAAACTGGTTCAATAAAAGATTGACCGCCAAAGCCAGCGTGAACGCTCATCACCAACGCCATATCTGCATGCGGAACCGCGTCTTCGATTTTTTTTGTAGGCGTATCAGGATTAACCGCAATCCCGGCTCCAACACCCAACTCTTTTATTTGATTAATTAAGCCACATGCATCCTCAGTCGCCTCGGCGTGAACAGTAATCATGTCAGCACCAGCGTCTCGGAAAGCCTCGATATATTTCTCTGGCTGAACCATCATCAAATGAACATCTAACGGCAAATCGGTGAGCTTACGCAAGGCAGAAACAATCGTCATGCCATACGTAAAATTGGGAACAAAAACACCATCCATTACATCGAGGTGCAATCCAGCCACTCCGGCTTCTTCAAGCAACTCAATTTCACGTTCAAGATTTCCGAAGTCGCAAAGCAACAACGAAGGTAGGACAGCAGGAACTGCCTCTTTGAAAGCAGGTATACATTCACGACCTAGTGACATAGTCATCGACGCTTATTGTTGATCAGGAATTCGCAAACCAAAGTGAAACCCTTCCGGCCTCAAAGAGCGCCTCCAGGAACGACTCGAAATTCTATCCGGACCGGTTAGCTTCGCTAGAGCCAAACACCAAATCTGCTCTAAACAGGGCAATACTTGGTGCCTACAATCGGAAAAACACGTAAAAAAACCAAATAAAAACCCGTTTTTCGAGTATTCCCTCAACCTGCCTTTCGTTTGTTTTTTTTCGAAAAACAGCAGATTATTTGTCCTTATTGTAGAATTGGGTCAAATCAATCCCGCGTTCCCGTTGCTCATCCTCCATGAGCTTCATCCGGGTTTCCAATCGTTCGATCTGTTTGACCATTTTTGGAATTAAATCATCGACTGGATCTTTTTTGACCGGTCGCGGAACGGCAGGATAATTTAATTGCCTTTGCAACGCGGAGAACAAATACATCGGCTCTTTGCCACGATTTGCCAGTGCAATCCGCCCTTCTTTTTCTCCAAATAAAACAATCTCCGGAACTTCATCATCGCCGTCGGAGTCCTCTATCTGCCCAAGTTTATTTCGCCGTGATAGATAATGTTCGCTATGAACGTAAACCAAGTCCGCGAGATCGACCAAACCAACGCGATGACGGATCGACAAAATCCACTGACGCCAAACTTCATCGTAAACTCCGTCCTCAGCCATTGCTCGCAAACCAAAATCATAATCCAGATGATTTTGGCAAATGGTCTCGAACTGAAAGAAAAACATTGATATCGGATCAGTACTCTCCGCGCGAAACTTGGCCTCGTACTCGAGGATCAAAAGAGCACGTCGCATATCAAAACGGCCCGATTCATCTTCTGCAGCTTCCACTAGGAAAGTTTGAAACGGCGCAAAGTAATGCCCAATTTTTTTCATGGCAGTCGCCATTGTGCCAACGTGGGTCAACTCAGCCAACAAAAAATCGATCGCGATTGGTAATTTAGTCGTACTAAGAATCTCATCCCTCAAGTGACGCATCACCACCTGGACTGGATCAGATTTGTCGGTTCGATTATTGAGCCCACGAAATAAGTAGGATTGCTCTATGTACTCTTCTCTGGCAAGTGTTGGCATGGAACTTAACTCAATTAAATGGAGCAACGATTTGGCAAAGCCGTAGGAAATTTACTTATCAATAAACTGAAAATCATTTTTTCAGATCGTCGTGAACTGGAGCGCGTCCCTCTTTGAGTTGCGCATCGAAAAAAACGATAGCTTGTCGCACCCAAGTCATATCAGAGAAAGTACCCAGATGACCATTCCCTTTGGCAATCTCATGCCGGCTTTCTAAATTGGCATCCAGTAATTTCTGATGTAGCTTTAAAGAAGACTCCAACGGAACTACCCAGTCGAAATTCCCATGAAACAAAAAGAATGGTGGATCGTCGGTAGTAATATAACTCGTGGGTGACGCGAGTTCATAAACTTCCGGAGCAGCCGCTCGAGAGTCGCCCAGCCAGTAGGCCAACACATTCGAAGAGGGTGAGACCCAACTAAACTCGCAAGGTGCTCCCCCTGCCGCGACACATTGAACTCGCGAGGAGAATCCGGCGAGAGACGGTTCAACCTCTCCTTCTAAACCATCTTGCGGATGCGTCGTCCCCAGCAAGGCAACCAAATGTCCCCCCGCAGAATACCCAAAAGCACCCAACCGTTTGGCGTCAATTTTATAAATATCGGCGTTTGCCCTCATCCACCGAACCGCATGTTTGCAGTCGTGTATTTGTGCAGGGAATTTGTGCTTCGGAGCATGGCGATAGTCAATTGCGACAACTACATAACCAGCGCTCACCATCCGCCACGCATGTCGGAGCATCGTGAACTTCGTCCCGCTGCGCCAAGCGCCACCGTGAACGGCCACAATCGCCGGGAAAGGACCAGCACCGGAAGGAATGAAGATGTCGCACTTTAACTCCCCGTCATCCGTTTGTTTGTAGACCACATTACGCTTCGTTTCATAGGAAGGACGCTTTCGCTTTGAACTAATCACCACTCGGGGCCGAGGTGGTAGGTCGTCTTCATTTAATTCCCCCTCTTGTGCGCTGACAACTGCAGATATACCAATCGAGATAAGTTCCTCGTTCCCTGTAAACTGCCAAATGTTGTTCTCAGCCAAAGCAGAAAATCGGGCTATCTCGACTTCGAGCGAGCTTTCCTCTCGAGCCAGACCACTCCAATCGCAGCAGAGCACAGGGTAGAGCATCAGCAAAAAGAACATGAAAAACCTTCCAGTAAGTGGACATTTCTGACTAACTAATCAAACCAAAAATAAATGATCATGGGGAAATAAAGGGCAATCGTCACCGATGCTTTTGGTTCAACAGTAACCAGTGTCTCGATTGTAACGGATTTTGCCGAGTCAATAATATCCGTAGAACGTGAACCGCCCTGACGACACCACCCCGCACTGGTTAACCTGACTGGATTTTGACGGTTCGCCACTTCATCAAATGCGCAGGGACCGTAGAATAAGAGCTTCTGCCGCCCCCAGAGCGACCGTCCTGTGAACGTCGTCAATAGCTCACTCAATCGAAGAATTAAAATGCACAAGTCGTTCTCCTCCATCCCTGACGCCGTCGAAGCAATCAAAATGGGGAAAGTTGTTATCGTTCTCGATGACGAAGCACGCGAAAACGAAGGGGATTTCATCTGTGCGGCCGAGAAGGCAACCGCCGAAAACATCAATCTCGTGATGAGTGGCCGCGGTGATTTTTGTATGCCGATTCTGCCAGAAACGGTCGCCCGATTGAAGATTTCACCGTTGGTCGATAACCAAAATAATAACTCCACAAATCAAACTGCTTTTCACACGCCTCTCGATCATATTTCTGCGAAAACTGGCATCACCGCAGAAGAGCGGGCCACTTGTGTCCGCGCGATCGCTGATCCGAATTCGTCTGCAGACGACTTTCAAAGACCTGGGCACGTACACATGCTACTTGCCAAACGCGGCGGAGTTCTACGTCGCGCCGGACATACCGAAGCCGCCGTCGATCTAGCAAGGATGGCTGGCCTCGCCCCGGCAGGAGTGCTTTGCGAAATCCTAGATGACGACGGCAATCGCGCGACCCGTGATCGGTTGATGGAAATTGCTGAAGCGAATGAACTTTGCATTATTACCATCGAAGACCTAATCGCATACCGTCGCGTCAGCGAAAAATTGGTCTCGCAACAAGCAACAGCTAAACTGCCAACTCGTTTTGGCGACTTCAATATTATCGCCTATCGTGTTCAACATGAATCGCAAGAGCCTATCGCTATCGTAATGGGCGAACCGGACAAACAAGAACTCGCTCCGTTGGTGCGCATGCACAGCAGTTGCTTTACTGGCGACCTCATTCATTCGCTCCGCTGCGATTGCGGTGACCAACTGGAACTCGCTTTAAAAATGATTGCCAGAGAAGGTCATGGAGTCTTGGTCTACCTTCCACAGGAAGGACGTGGGATTGGTCTCACCGAAAAAATCAAAGCCTACGCTTTGCAAGATGGAGGACTCGATACCGTCGAGGCCAACAACGCACTTGGGCACAAGGCAGATGTTCGTGATTACGGTGTTGGCATCCAAATCTTAAAAGACCTGGGACTGCAAAATGTCCGCCTGCTTACCAACAATCCAAAGAAAACAGAAGCGTTTAATCTCCGCGGGTTCGATCTCAAAGTAGTTGATCAAGTGCCAATTTTACCGCCGGTAAACGAACACAATGAGAAGTACTTGGCAACCAAGCGGGATAAAATGGGACACGAACTTCCGTTCGACTAACAGTCGCCACTCGGCCCGTCCGAAACGACGGGCGGCCTGCGTCTTATCATTAAAGCCGGGCAGTCCTTGCAACGCATCCGCTCTTAAAATTCCTCAGACGCAAAAGCGACTCTGAAGTCCAAGAGTTTGCACCCCGCAAACATTCCAACGGCACTGCAATTTTTTTGCTTCGCGATCGTTGGTTTACTTTTCGCCGGCGTTCATCAATGGCACCAATTTGATAACGTCTTTAAATGGCAATTGTCGTAAGTAGCTAAACGTTGGTTTTTTGAGATAGAACTTGGTCGAAGTACTGGTGAGGTCTGTGACTTCAAAGCACTCCCATCCCTGTTCCCCTAGCTCGTTTAATTTCTTGGCAACGTCAGCGGGTTCGCCATCTAGAATCACAATCTGGTACTGCCAGGACTCCATGTTTTTCCAGTCCTGTCCAAGCCACTGAGAAGTGCTTTGAGCGGATGTTAGCCCCTGTGCCTTTAGCGACTCAAAAGTCTCATTAGCCCATTCCCAAGTATCCGCCGCCGACTTAGTCCCCGTCTTGGTCGCATCGCCGAGCGTCTCCTGAACCCACTGACCAGCATCGGAAGCTGACTTGACACTTTTTGACGCAGCATCACCGACCATTTTCCCAGCTTTTGACAATACGGAATCATCTTCTCCGTTGTCGGTTACCGGTTTTTCAGTCAACTGCTTTGGCGAAACATCCGACTTACCTTCCTCTTGATCCGGGAAACTCGAATCGCCATTTGATAAGGCAGCGGCAGGGTTGTCCTTTACAGGCAATAACGGTGTTTGCTGTTTCAACTCTGAAGGAGCGACCACGACCTCCGTAACAGTTGCGTCCAGGTTCGCAGACCGTTCAACTGAGACATTTCCGGAATTATCACAGCCTTGCAAACCCACAGTGACGAGAACCGACAACCAAATAGCCGAAAACTCTAATTTAGAAATAAACGCTCGCTCGCCACCCGTTCTTATTTTGCTCTGATTCATCGAGTCATCTCCTCGTTTCATTGACACTCAAGTTTGGCCAAGTTACCCCTCGCTTTGTATCCCACTGACAGCGTGGCAGACGCAGGGAATCTGTATCAATTCGCTTCGATTTTCGGTCGCCGAAACTTATAATAAAGATAGACAACTTCACCAAACACCACCAATAAATAACCTGCCATGACATAATTAAATTCAGGCGTAATCGTGGTTTTATTTTTCACCGCAACCATGCAGGTCAGGTGAAACAATAAGATCAGCAACCAGCTTGTTTGCCACCCAATTGCAACTAAAAAGGTTGAATTAAATAGCAGAGTCGAATCACGCCGTTCTGGTGCTAACCAATAGTCCCTATTCGGCACATTAATCATACTATTGGGAATTACTTTTAAAAACGCACCTAAAACCGGAAACAATACAAGCATCACTACGTGAAGCGAAATCATTAGGGCATAAAACCCAAACAGGCTCATCTCGCCATTCACCTGTCCTGCTGCGTCAAAATGGGATGGAACGGGATCCGGCAATTTGGAATACCAGTACCATAATTGCATCGCGCAGATCATTGCCGTTGCACTGCTGAACATCCGATTCACAATAGCCCAAAACATCAGCAAGCCTCCTTAAGAGTCGATGTTCCAATCAAAACATTGCACCCAACGATTAAAAATCAGCCTGGCATCTCGGCTAATTCCCATTAACCACTTCTCAATATCGCGATCCAGTCATCAGCCAACTTCCGCCACGCGTTAACCCTGCAACACCTCCGAATGACTTGCCAACCTACCGCCGTAACGCCTGCAAAATATCGTCCGAACTTTTCTTGGCGTCACCAAACAGCATGTCGGTATTCTCGTTATAGAAAAGAGGGTTGTCGACGCCAGAGTATCCAGATCCCATTGACCGTTTAAAGACAACAACCTCTTTAGCCTTCCAAGCCTCCAAAACGGGCATTCCATAAATCGGACTCGATGGATCATCCAGTGCACCTGGATTCACAATATCATTTGCTCCCACCACGAGGACAACGTCCGTATTAGGAAAATCCTCGTTGATTTCGTCCATTTCTAAAACAAGATCGTAGGGCAATCTTGCCTCCGCAAGGAGCACATTCATATGCCCGGGCAGCCGACCTGCGACAGGGTGAATCGCGAACCTGGTACGTGTGCCATTGGCCTGCAGCAATTCCGTAATTTCTCTAATTGGATGTTGTGCCTGTGCCACCGCCATGCCGTAGCCCGGGACCACAATCACTTCTTTCGCGTTTTTCAATGCCTCCGCTACTTCATCCGCAGTCGTTGCGGTGTGTACTAGCTCGCCGCGGTCTACACTCGTTGCTGCGACGGCCGTGCCGGTGCCAAAGCCGCCAAGAATAACACTAAAAAATGAACGATTCATAGCGTGGCACATGATGTAACTTAAAATCGCGCCACTGCTTCCAACGAGTGCTCCAGTAATAATCAACAAATCATTGGACAGCATAAATCCCGTCGCCGCTGCCGCCCAACCGCTGTAGCTGTTGAGCATTGAAACGACTACGGGCATATCCGCTCCACCAATCGCCATCACGAGATGAGCGCCAAACACAAATGAAATCAATAACATTATTAGTAATGCCGTGAGTTCACTGGCAAAGCCTGCTGGTTGAATAAACCAGCCCCCCAAGAGAACGCACACCAACAACATCACCACGTTAATGGCGTGCCGACCGGGAATTAACAAAGGTCGACTATTGATCTTGCCATCCAGTTTCCCCCAGGCAACCACACTACCGGTAAACGTGAGCCCGCCAATAAAGACTCCGAGAAAAATCTCGATATCATGGATAAGCTGAACTCCGTGCGCTGCTTCCGAACTACCATGCCCATGAAGAAAAACACTAAAGCCAACCAAGACTGCCGCTAAGCCAACAAAACTGTGAAGGATCGCAACCAATTGAGGCATACCGGTCATTGCAACCCTAACCGCCAACAGCCCCCCAACAATTCCTCCAGCAACCAGGGCAAACGCCAGAACTGATAATCCGCTTTGAGACAAACCACCAAGCAATTCACTCTCAATGGCCTGCCAAAACGCAGCCCCGATGGCTAACATCATCCCGACAATTCCGAGAAAATTTCCACGCCTTGCCGACTCATGCCGACTCAAGCCACCGAGACTTAAAATAAAGCAAACCGCAGCAATCAGCCACGCAACTTGCGGAACAGTACCCATTCTCAGTCCTGCTTTCTAAACATGGCAAGCATACGATGCGTTACCCAAAATCCGCCGACAACATTTACCGTTGCAATCAGAACGGCAGCGGCCGCCAACAATGAACTCGGACTTTGCCAGTCACTTCCCATCTGCAAAAGTCCGCCGATCACAATAATTCCACTGATCGCATTAGTGACACTCATCAACGGTGTGTGCAGTGCCGGTGTGACATTCCAAACCAACTGCCAGCCAACAAAGCAGGCCAACATGAACACTGTCAAATGTGAAACAAATTCGGCAGGAGCGTAGCTGCCAAGCAACCACAAAAATCCAGCTCCCAGCACGACGGCAACAAGAGTTAGAATCCAATGATTCGTAGATTTGCCAGGCAATTCCTCGACTGGCTCAGCAATCTCAACTGCCGCGACTTTGGGCGGTGGACTCGGAGCGGCGACTTTTGGTGGAGGCCACATCAACTCACCTTGATGGGTCACCAAGGCTCCACGCACGACTTGATCTTCTAAATTTACCTTTAATTGACCATCCTTTTCAGGAGTCATATCAGTCAACAAGTTTACAATGTTATTGGCGTACAAGTTCGACGACTGGGTGGGCAATCGACTTGGGAGATCGGTATAGCCAATGATGGTAACACCGTCGACAACAATTTTTTCATCAGTCTGGGTTAACTTGCAGTTGCCACCATTCTGGGCCGCCAGATCAACAATCACACTTCCAGGCTTCATACTCGCCACCATTTCGGGAGTAATCAATTCAGGCGCAGGACGCCCTGGAATCAATGCGGTTGTGACAATAATGTCTACTTCTCGAGCTTGTTCAGCGAACAGCGCCATTTCAGCCGCAATGAACTCTTCGCTCATCGTTTTGGCGTAGCCGCCCTCCCCTTCGCCAGATTCTTCAAATTCCAATTCGAGGAAATCAGCTCCCATACTTTTAACTTGGTCTTTAACTGCCAAACGCGTATCAAAAGCACGGACAATTGCACCAAGGCTCTTCGCAGTTCCGATTGCCGCCAACCCGGCAACTCCCGCCCCGATCACCAATACTTTTGCGGGTGGAACCTTACCTGCAGCCGTGATCTGGCCAGTAAAGAAACTGCCGAATTCGTTTGCGGCTTCAACGACAGCGCGATAGCCCGCAATATTCGCCATGGAACTGAGAGCATCTAACTTTTGAGCACGCGAAATCCGCGGTACGCAATCCATCGCCAATGTCGTGATGTTACGTTGCGTAAGAAGCTCGACCTGACTTTCATTTTTCGCCGGCCAAACGAAACTAACTAAACTACTGCCCTCTTTGCACAGCGAAATTTCATCACCTTGCGGAACGTTGACCTTAACCAACAAATCTGCCTGTGCTAACACAGCGTCTCGATTAGACAGCACCTCTGCACCGGAAGTTACATAAAACGAATCCGGAAAATTTGCCTCCGCTCCACACCCTGATTCGATCAAGACTTGATAACCGAGCTTGACCAGTTTTTTGACGGAATCAGGCGTTACGGCAACTCGGCGTTCACCCGTCGCAGATTCCTTGATAGCACCGATGATCATATTTCAGCTTCGTTTTGAAAAAAGTGGCAGACCCGGCAATCCGAATCCTAATTTGGATAACAATTCGTAACAAGTAAGTTCCATCGATTATCCCATTCGCAATTATTTAACTCGTTCCTTTTCCATTCCTAATGGTATTGCCGTGTTTTAACCATATCCCACAAAACGGATGGCAACGAAAGAATTGGTGCAAATCCAACTCAGTTTTAACCAAAGACCGAACTTTGGTTTCTATTCAGTAAACCGTCGCGATGTGAATCGAGTAATGGAAAGTGTTTATGTCCAGATGTTGACGCGGAAACCGACTCGGGATTGCTTAACGATTTTCCAAAATTCGTGGACAACAACGAAATCCGAATCAATTCGCCAAACGCTTTTCGATCAATTGGCTTTCTTAAGTGAAACGCGGAACCGCGTCCGTTAACGCGGCGTATGACGTCCACATGCTGATTTCGATTGAGCACGATGGCAGGTAACTGAAAACAACCCGTCAGCGATCTGACCGAATCAATCAGGTCCTCCCCTTGCATGTCCAGCAATTGAATATCAGAGATCACTAAATCAATCGTTACATGATTGGCGAGGTTCAGCGCCCGATGTGCGCTAACGGCCGTCAGCAATTGAAAATTAGAGTTCCCAATCTTCAGTGAGTTAACCGTCTGCGCTAACTCGAACAATGATTCTGTATCTGAATCAACGATTAAAACAGACGGTCGACGAAAGCTACCCATGGGAATGTCCCAATTAAGTTCGTTACTGGCTCCGGTGCGAACCGAAAAATAATTCACGCTAGATTGACTATCGAACCAGTTTCGCTGAAAAGTTTGCCATATCGGTACACTGCCCTTTAAGCCATGCAATCAGCACGACAAAGAATTACAGGGCATTCCGACAAAACACTTTAACAAGTTACCAGCAGTCGCCACTGACACGCCCTGCTCATTCGTAGTTTACCTGACCGACATAAAAGTACCCAACACGCACGCTGATTGCCCATCGCCAACCCGCCCCCCGTTACAATCCGCTCCTCTAAGATTACCGCCAAACCAAGAACAATGCATGGGATTGGTTTGATGAAATTTAGCCATACGAATGTTGAGAGCGGCGCTTCCCCTAATACTCCAGCATCCAAGCATAAACTTTTCCAAAACTCCAACCTTTCAGTTTCGCTCCTGAGTTGAATCGACGATTTACAAAAGGACGCGACGAAGACGAGTCACACGGTGATTCATTCAAGTGGGTCTGAATGAATTCACCGCGCAAGTTTGCTCTGTAATCGCAACGACGCCGTGCCCGAGGCGACAAAACAACAGGGTGAAAAATTGACCAGCCGTTGTGCCAAAATGCTCATCAGGAGTTTGCCAAAGATGTTTCGATCAGCCTTTAAAATTGTTGTTCTCTCCGTTGCCCTCGCCCTACCAAGCTTGTTGTCAGCTCAAGACTGTGCTTGTAACAGCAGTGTCCCCGCGATCAATCACGGCAGCCAATCCCGAACATGGGGTTTGAGAAATTGCGGCAGAGGCGTGAGCCAACAAAAGGCAGCCGGACTGTGGGCCGGCTACTGCAACGCTGATTGCAGTATCACTGTAGGCGGATGCGATTCCTGTGGGGCACAGGATTGCTCTGGTGGGTGCCGCCTGGGTTCGAAACTGCATGGCCGGTTCCATAAGAACTCTGGTTGCAACCAAGGATGCGAAAGCAGTTGCGGTCATACCTGCAAGTTGAAACAACGCTTCGCTGGACTCGGAGACAAATGCAATAACCAAGCGGGGCACTGCTTCGGTTGGCCGCAGCAAAGCAACGCTTGCCAAAACACCGGATGCGGTGAAGACGCTGACTGCGGTTGCAAATCAGGTTGCAAACTCCGCCATTTATTCAAGAGTTGCAAGTTTAGCCGACAGGGAATGTTTGACTGTAGCAAAGAACATTGCGGATGCTCGGGAGCCTACTTCGACGAATGCATCGGCTTTGAGTACGGAACTGCTGCAATACAAAGCTGCGTTAGCAATATTTTGAATGACACAAATTCAAGCGATGAAGCTCCCGGGAAACCCGGCGTGTAGTGAAAAACAACCTAATTCCAAACCACTTTGAAATTGGCCAAAGCTC
>Ga0315322_10003576_pt1 | contig 11988 bp, 10 predicted proteins | sample M110021515metaG_FD_203461 | JGI IMG/M metagenome (GOLD analysis project Ga0315322, IMG submission 203461) | Ammonia-oxidizing marine archaeal communities from Monterey Bay, California, United States - M1 100m 21515 | ecosystem: Environmental > Aquatic > Marine > Intertidal zone | place: USA... | reverse complement strand
GAGGGGCTTTCTCAACTACGGTGATGTGTAGCGATATGCCCCCAGTCTTGTGGACTAGGGGTTAGGCGGTCCATTCCATGTTGGCATAGGATTGAGAGGCCGTCTTCTGGCGGAAGGTCGGATGGTACAAGCATACTTTCCACTCTTAGGACTAGAAGTCTAGCGACTGCACCTTCGGGTAGTGGATTATCTTCCACTAGTCTACAACGCATTACTACAACGGCCAATGGGTGTATTGGCCCCTCACTTTCGAGCAGAATCCATTCACTTCCTTCAATCGGTGTTCCTGCAAGGTCTGCATCTTTTGCTGCATCCATAGTTGCAGCTAGAAATTGTAATTCACATTCTCCGTTGGCTTTGAGGTTGAGGTATGTGTCACGGACCTTTCCATCTCTGTTTTGAGAAAGTGACATCACCACTAGAGGGGGTGTATTGGATACAACCGATAGACTGGTGATCGGTGCAAGGTTCTCCTGTTCTCCATCCCTAGTAGATACCAGTGCTAATGGGCGAGGCGATAGTGCTGCTGAAAGCCATTTGCTACGGCTCTCATGGTCTAAACCATCCATGTTAATTTCCATATCTGCTTTGCTGGCCTTTCTATCAATCCAATGATTTAGTACCCCTCTATCAATTTCCATTAGAGCATGTTTGGTGTAATCTCGGTATACAACCCATTCAGCAATAACTGACGCATCATCACCTCGCTCTTGCTTTCGAGATATTGATGAGTCTGCATATTCAATACATCTTTGAAGAAAATCTTTGATTACAATTTTACTCATTTCTATTTCTCCTTGATTCATATTCATCTCGCATCATCATTTGTTTGGCAGGGTTGCCTCCCCAAACTTGTTGCGATGGAATATCTGTGTTGACTACTGCACCAGCAGCGATAACACAACCGGCATGGAGTCTTACTCCAGCGACAATTGTAGCATTCGCTCCAATCACTACCTTATCTTCAACAATTACCGGTGACCAAATTCCACGTGATGGAGGGTGGCGGTCATTGGTAAGTACAGCACCTGGTCCAATGAATACTTCATCCCCAATCGAGGAACCATCCGCAATGTAAACCGAGCCTTGTATTCTACAATCAATTCCAATCTTGACATCTTGGCCAATATGTGAGAGGGCTCCAATGTTGGTGCCCTTGCCGATAGAATCGCTTCCGATTAGACAAGGCCACCATGCTGTGGCACCACTAGGGAGTTCGATTCTACGACCGGATAAATCATTCATCGATTCCCAACTCTCGCATCAACATTGTAACATGACCCTTTGCCTTGACATTGTATCGGGCGAATATCAATTTCCCATCCTCTCCAATTACAAATGTAGAACGTGCACAACCCATGTATGTTTTACCATAGTTCATCTTAGATCTCCAAGTGCCAAATGCTTCGTGAATCGCTCCGTCTTCATCCATCAATAATGGAAAATTTATCTCTTGCTTATCGATAAAGTTTTCATGGCTTTTTACTGAATCTTTAGAGACTCCAAACACTTGGAATCCATGTGAAGTTAGGCGAGCCATATCGTCTCTAAAATCACATGCTTGGACTGTGCACCCTGGGGTCGAATCTCGTGGATAGAAATACAAAATAGTCTTTTGTCCTGCGGCCATGATATCACTTAAATTATGGTTAATTCCCTTGGAATCAAGGGCATTAAATGTCGGTGATAAGTCTCCGGATTCAAGGGTAGTTGGTTCTGCCATGGCTATCGCACGCCGATATAGCAAATCAAGCCTTTCATTAATGATATTGCGACGATAAACACTTGCAGTGCCTCATTTATACATTTTGCATTAAATCAGATGTATGTTGCATGATTAGCACACTCCCCATCGATTATCTTATAATCTGCCTGTACCAACCAAAACTATGGCGGCTGCGCGTATGTCTAGGAGATGCCGTAAGTTCATGCGGCAAATCCACAAGGCCGCAACCAAATACGCTTTGCAAGAAATCGCTTCGAACCTGCAAGGCGAATTAGACCGCCGCAGTATTTCTTATGATGAGGCTTTGAACCTCGGAAACATCTTGCAAAACAGAGCAGATATTCTACCTGGTGATGAGATAGTTTACGCTGTTTCAGACAGGGATTCTTACCGTAGAACTCTTGAGTTATATCTCCGTGATGGAGTACTAACTCAAGCCGAACAATTACTGCTCTGGGAGGAGCGACGCAGACTAGGACTTGCTGATGAGATTCACAATCATTTGATGGAGCAATTACTTGCCTCTTGGACTAGACAAGGTAAGTCTGTGCATATACACGCTTTCAAAGGAGGAATGGCAGATGTCTAACCGAAAGATGGCATTCACAATACTGTTGGTCCTGCTGGTTCAAGCCAGCGCACCAATAATTCCAGTTGATGCGGCCAGCGGCAGAGCAGTCCCCGATTTCACAGTAGACCTTACTCTTACAGTGGGCGGCTCAATTGAATCCGGTGGCTTAACGACGGCAGCACCCGGTGATCATACCGCTAAAGTCGTGGTTTCAAATATCGGTTCAACCGACGCTGAAGTAACTGTGATACTTGCGCACAAAGCATCTATTGCATCTACCGAAACACAGGTAATTTCAATCGATGCAGGTACGATTCTAGCAGGGGCCTCCGACACCATTTTGATTGATTGGTTTGCCCTTGAAGGCGCAGGTCAAACATTGTTTGCACGTATAGTTGCAACCGATGTAACCGTTCCTTCAGATATTACAAATGAAGAATCGCAATTAGACTTCGATGTTTCAAAGTATCACGAAGGCGTCGTTTCGGATTACAATATACCGGACCCTCTCACTGGTTTTACCGATGTCAGGCTAAATCATGATGAGCACACATTCTCATCCACCATTCGCAACGATGGGGTAATGGCGATTAACGCAGATATGGATTTCGTGTTAACGCATTTGCCAGGAGGCGGTGAACCCACCGACCCTTCCTCTCCAATATCTTATTCGTCAGGCACTAAAATATTACAACCTGGAAGTTTGGCAACTTCTGCAGTAGATGATTCGTTATCAATTACTTTTGACGCCACATCATTGTTGGGTACTTGGGAATTATCTTCTACAGTTACATTCACTGGTGCAGGATATACCTATGAGTCAACACCTGTTCTTACGACCATAGTATTCTCCGATTATATTATTTCAATTTCCGCACCTGTTGACCGTTCTACAGAACCAGGTGCCACAACTTCCCTTTCTTGGTATATCACGAATTTAGGAAGTGATGACGATTTAACAATCAGTCTTAGTTCCGATGAAGGGTGGCATGATGATACCCAGGAAGGCGATATTTTCACCCTCTTAGCTGGCCAATCAACTACAATAGTAGTGCCGGTAACAGTACCGCCAACTGCCGCTAACCCTGCACTTGAAAATGTACATCTCGATCTAACAAGCTCTTCAACCGACCCCTACACTGTAAGAAGCACTGGCCATGTTATGGTTGGCGATACATACGAAGCATCGGTTACCGCACAGAACGCTGGTCCAGTTACGGTTACTCCAGGAAGTACGAAATCGATATTATTCACAATCACTAATTCAGGTACTGGGACCTCAGCATTCAGTCTTGAAGCAGGACTGACCGCACCGGCAGAGGGATGGGTCGTATCCCCATCGGCTCATGAAACTCCAGTACTTACTTTTGGTTCAGATTTCACTATATCTGTCCAAGTGACACCCCCTCCAATATCCTATCCATTGAAGTTGAACGAAAGAAATGGCGCAGGTGATACAATATCGACTTGGCTATCAGCGACTCCAATATCAGGAGGGTTACCAGCGCACGATACTACATCGTTGATAGTTGAAACAATCATCACGGTTGAACCAGGTCTTGAAACCGATCAAATCATTCTCGATGCTCAAGAAATAATAGATGCAAAAGGTGCAGGTGGAATTGACAAAGTTCTATCACTCGAAGTAGAGGTTCGCCACAACCTAGGAAATTCAATCATCGAGGATGTAGGTGCAGAGATTACATTCTCTACTCCAATCTTTAACGGTACAAATATTCTAGGTGTCGACGAAGCAGAAAGGTGGGGGGTAGCAGTAACACCTTCTTCAGTTGCCAATCTACAAATCGATGAAATTTTCCAATCATGGTTGCTTATCGATGGGCCAAGCGGTGAATTACCATTGGCAGGAGAGTTACTAATCACAGTAACGGCAGCCCCCATCTTAACTCCGGCCCAGATAGCTGGGGGATGGAATGCTAGTAGCGGTACGAACAGTATTACTGTGGTTATTCCAAGTATAACCGATGGTGTTCTCAATTCCGAAGATGAGCCGAGATGTGTCGCACAAATATGTGATGCAGACGTTGGGAACCTCACCAATTTCACAATAGGTTTGAAAAATACTGGAAATGATTTAACATCATATCGTTTGGTGATAGAGGATGGCCTACCAGATCTTTGGTCGGCAACCTTAGTTACCTCTGATTCATCGAATCCATCCTCAATAATTGCCGACCTGAACCCGGCAATAGTTCAACCCGGCCAACCATTAGGTACTGACCATATTTCTGATTTTACTTTGAAAGTAACTACAGACCCTCAAGCAGATGCAGAAACTCTTCAGGAACTGACAATTAGGGTTGAAAATAGGGACACGGGGGAGGCATTGAGTAGCCTCACCTTGCAAATCAGGGTCGAAGAATCAGTAGATTACGAATTACATCCTACAAATCATACTATCGATTTATCTCCCTATGAAACTCCATTAACTCGAGTATTCATTAACAATACAGGAAATGTTCCGACCACCTATACAGTGTGGCTTGACAATAGTTTGCAAAACGATGTTAATTTTGCTGTAGAATCTCCAACAGAGGTAATTGTTGGGGCAGGATATAATGAATCAATCAAAATACGCCTAACTCCTGATTTGGAAGCGAGTGCTGATGAATTGCATCTAGCCACTCTTTGGGTCGCTACTGCGAATGGAATGAACCTCTCTGCAGTAATTGTGGCTAATATCACAGCAGATCATCATCTTACAATTAGCGCTCAAGATTCAATTTCCGTCACCCCTGGAGTCAATGAGACAATTGAAGTAACATTCGGGAATAATGGAAATCTAGAAGAAACGCTAGATGTCGTCGCAGTAATCGAAGGTAACTGGAGTGCAAGTTGGGAACAAGACCAGATTGTGCTACCGATTGACAGCACATTGGAGATTGACTTAACAATCGTCGTTCCCGCTCTTGGAGGGGACCATACTCTTTCAAATGGCGATACTCATGAGGTTATAATTACTCTTTACCATGCAGGAAATGGCAATTTCCTCTCAAACAGATCTATCACATTAGTCGTTGCACCTATATTCTTAGTTGAAGTAGACAATTGGCCAGAAGAAAAATTGTTTCATAAGTGGTATGAGGCCACCTGGAACATCACAATTACTAATGTTGGTAACAAAGATGTAACAGTCGACTTAGATTTCAACGTCTTCAAACCAGGTCTTGTCGATGAAGGAACTATTTCCTTGGCTTGGGAAGTTGATACTTCAACACCTGAAACCCTTGTCCTGCCGATGGGGCAGTCTGTTGCATTGACTTTCCAAGTGCTAGGAAAGGAATCTCAGCCAGATATCTATCTCGAAGGTGTATTACAGCTGAAAATGACTCCAAATGACCCAGATGTCACCGGTTCAACAATTCAGCAAACCGAACTAAAAATGTCTAGATTATTCCCATACCAAGATTACCCGTTACAGCCTTCAGATACTGAGGGAGACCTAACTCAAAACATGTATGTATGGTCGCATATCCCTGAAGGCCTCGATACAGGTGAAGGCGTCATTTATCTAATCGAACTCTGTGATGCTCAACGTCGATTAAATTTAACTCAATTGGGGCTTAGTGAAGTCGACTTCGCATGGGGTTTCGGACTTGAGGGGGAAGAAGAATTCGACCTCAATAATGATTGCACGGATGGCACACATTCGCCGGTAACTCTTCCATCGCGGACTTCATCTGAATTATACTCATCGAATCCGCTTGAAATGGTAATCGATACTCCAAACCGACCAAACATCCTCACAAATGATGGCTATGACCTGACATTTAGGTTGTATCATCCAGATGAACACAATGATTTTACAGAATACACTGAAGCTACCTTCTCATTCTTTTTCTCTGCCAAAGCATTACCTGGTATTGCTGACCTAAAATTCCCAGATGGAATTCTACAAGAAGGCCAAACTTCTACAATAACTGCAATCCTAAACAATGGTGGAACTTCAATTGCTATAGCAGTCTCTGCAGAACTAATTTGTGACGGTGTTTCCGTTTCCGATCCAGTTAAGGAACAAAACTTCTTACAAGCGGGCGATAAAATTCCACTAACTTGGGAGATAGAATCCGACCATTTAGACTGGTGGATGCAAGCAAGTGATGTTGACTGTAATGTTGTATTGAACTCCAAATCCTGGAATGGTAATGCATTAGATGCTAAATCATACAAACTGTCAGGTCAAGTTGAATCATGGTCTCCAAATGTAGGAGTATCTTTCATTGCAACTCTTGTATTGATTGGAGCATCGATTGGTTTGTTACGATTGGTTGGACAGAACGATAAGTTCAGACTCGCTGCAATATACTCGGGTGTACTTGCGCTTGGATTCGCTTTCCACTTGCAGGATATGGTTTGGTGGGGACCAGGAATACTGGTAATTGCTGCACTATGGGTGTGGACTATGACTTGGAAGTCATCAGTTGAATTCCAATTGATACATGAAGACTATCAACGCGCTCGTAAGGGAATTAGTACCCTTTACAGCGATCATTCCATCGCCTTGTCTGATGCTAAGAGACAATTATCTATCATCTTAGCAATGCCAGTTTTGGGTATGATTGCTGTAATACTTGGTGTGCCGCCTCAGATAAACCCAAATTCTAGTAACATGTTATCCTTAGTCGGATATCTTGTATTGGTAGTAGGTGGTGTAATCTTCATCATTTGGAATAGCAATCGAATGTATGGTTCTCTATATGGTAGGTTGACCGAAGTTGAAATTCAAGCAAATCGCATCGAGAGAGATTTGGGTGACCCTGCACGTTTGCTAACCGAATTAGCTAGTGATGGTCTAGATCTCTCAGCAATTATCTCTCAACCGAGACCTAACGTTGCTGCTGCAGGCGATGCATCTTCCTCAGATGTAAGAGACTGGGACCAAGAAATGGATATCTTGACTGATGATAATGACTCGGAAGATGAATTAGAAGCAGAAGCCGATGCCGATGCCGATGCCGAAGTTGAAGTTGAAGCCGAAGCCGAAGGTGAAGGTGAAGGTGAAGGTGAAGCAGAAGCCGGATCACAAGATAATATTACGGGAATCAACATTGATGAACTATTTGAAGATGATTTACCAGATGCGGATGAAACGGAGGTGAAAACCGATGACTGAATCAGAATATGAAGTCGAAGGAACAGACCTAGAAGATGCTCGAAGAGTCATCCGCGACTCGCAAACCAGTGCTGACCGTTTAATTCGTGCAAGTCGTGAATTGGAACATATTGTACAGGGCGTATCCAGTGATGATTCATCACTTTCAGCAACTGAATTCGATATTGATGATGCCAGAAAAAGTCTTGAGCAACACAAACTGTTCCGTGCTCTAAAGTCAGTCAGACGTGCTGAGAAAGCACTATCAGTTGTAGAATCAGATGTTGTTGAATTGCGCAGAAATATTGCAATGCTAAACCGCCTACTAAAGGAGAAAACCCTGAATGAAGCGGAAATAGAAGTCATTCTTCGCCGCTTACGAAATGCTACTGGTGCTGCAGAACTTGGTGATGTAGGATATGCTGCTGATGAAGTTGAGCAATTAATTGGTGATTTAGTAGTAGATTCTGCTGTTGCTTTGAATCCATTCTTATTCCGTAAATTTTGGATGGGGGTTGACACCCGTTGGCCTGCTGGTGGAGAAATCGGTGTTATGATTGTACGAATCTGTAACGATGGAAGCCGACCTATTCCTGAGATGCGCCTTGCGCCTCCAATTCCAAGCGGGTGGCAATGTGTTCCATCATCTATCGATATTCCAATTCTGCGACCTGGTGATGTAGTTCTAATCAGATTCGATGTTAAGCCGGGATTACGCTTTGCATTGGATGAAATACCACTTTCCAGAAAGATTTCAATCCAGACCGCATATGATGTGAATGCTGGGAAAATTAATGTGACAATGCGTGTTCAAAACCGCAGCATGGAATCTATCCGTGACATTCTCCTTCAACCTTGGATGCCTCCAGGGTACAAAGCAGAGACCCTCCCCTTAGTGGAGAGGCTCTCTCCAGACGAAATCGGAGTGGTAAATATGCCACTCATGATTGACATGGGCGTCGGGGGTGAAACCGCCGCCTGATCATATTCCCCCCATCTATGGTGGTTTCCACCGTGAAGGGAGGTTCTAGAGATACGAAAAAAAATGAGAAGTGAAACCAATGAAGATAGAAAATAGAAAAACGGAAAACAACGATTGGGGTTCAATCGGTATAGGTGCGATGATAGTATTCATTGCTCTTATTCTGGTAGCCGCAGTCGCGAGCGCAGTTATCATCCAAACAGGTGAGAAACTGCAACAGAACGCACAGCAGACTGGGTCTGACACCCAAGAAGAAATCGGTGGTAAAATTAGTATTATCACCGCTTGGGTCGGCGACCAAACCGATTGCGATGGCGATGAAGATATTGGAGGAGGTACTCTTGTAACTACAGACAGCCAAGACGCTTGTATCACACTGGTATACGAGTTGGCAGCAGGTAGTGAACCAGTAACGGAAGATCAAGTACATTGGTCTATCACCTGCACTGACGCAACGACCCAGCGAATTTGGGGAACCTTTGATGGCATCAATACAGTAGGTAATACCTACACTGCTCTCGCAGGTGGATTAGGTCATACATCTGACCTGAGTTCAATGAATCTTGATACCGTAAACGTAGATGGGTCACAGAAATATGTTGACGCTGATGGTAACGGAGCAGTAACTTTGGCTGAAGTGGATGACGATAATTTATTCCCTGCCCAAGTTTACATGATTTCGTTGAAGACAACTCCAGATATTGCTGAAGCTCCTGCTCAACAAGTGGCCTCAGTTGATGATGTACCACAACTGATGCAAGGTTCCTGCAACCCAGTTCTAAACGCACAACACACACTGACAATCTCCCTCGAAGGTGGGGGAACAACTACTGAAATACTATCCTACAGCAGCGTCACCGAGGGCGCTCAAATCGTTTGAGGTGATTGACATGCGTAGAAATAATTTCAAAAATAACGAAATGGGCTCTATCGGAATTGGCGCAATGATTGTATTTATTGCTCTAATTTTAGTTGCAGCTGTTGCTTCAGCTGTAATTATCTCAACAGGTGAGAAGTTGCAACAAAATGCTCAACAAACAGGTTCAGATACCCAAAACGAAATCGCTGGGAAAATTACTGTTAAGAGTGTATTAATTCAAGATGGAACTCAAGCCTTCATGTACTTCGAGTCAAGTCCAGGAAGCGAAGTTCTTGCCGTAGGGGATATCACATGGCAAATCGCATGTTCAAACCCAGACCCGGGTGCTGATGGCGTAGCTGTTACTACCGACAATCCAGGATACCAATTTACTGCTGGAGTATTTGGCGATGGAATTGGTGGAGATGCAGGTACAGGAGAACTTGCTAATGACGCCCCTGCTGCAAACAACGATGATAATCCAAATTTTGCATACTCTGAAGATGTCATGGGTCCAACCGATGATGATGGAGATGGTGACTTTGGAGATACCAACAATGATGGAGTTGGCAATGTAGGCTTTACTGGTAGCACTCCATCCGCTACCACCGAAACCGATACAAATAATGAAGCATTCTTAATTCTTCCAGGTGAAAACTACGTCATCTTGATGAATTTCGATGGCGGGGGTAACACCGGCAACGATTGCGGATTCCAAGACCTAGCCATCAACGATCAACTCACACTGTGGATTCACGTTGAAGGCGGCGGTTCTACATATGAGCAGTTGTCAATTACCGACCTAACATTCGGATCCGAGTTAGTCTGATTTCCTTCGGAGCCACTACTTGGCTCTGAAGATATCAGTTAGGAGGTACATGCATGGCATGGCCATTCGGTAGTAACGATAAGTCGGTTGATAGTTCAACGGACGTCTCAGAGGAGCGCTTGCGCGTTATGTCAAATATTGCCATAGAGCAAGTGCCAATGCCCGATGAGGGCGCCCTCACAGAGGATGAGGCTTGGACTATTTCACCCGGACCTACTCGGGCTAGACCCAACAGTACAGGATCTTTGCCAATTGCTGCACCAGCTGCAGGACAGGCGGCACAGGTACAGGCGAATATTGACACATCAAGTCTTGAACGGCTGATTTCCAGCCGTTTAGACATGGTTGAAGATGTTCTTAGAAAGGTGGAGACTCGTTTTGATGATGGAGAACAATTGAGTGTTTCTGAATCAGATGAAAGTAGTGAAACTGAACTTAGCGATGGTGAATCTATCATCACCGCTTCGGGAGAGGTCATTACAGGTTCTGCATCACAACGTCTGATGGCGGATGATGCCGCCCCTCTACTAGAGTTGTACGAAGCCCAAGCATTGGCATCTAATCCATTCCTAATCGCTCCGGCGAATTTAGGAGATGGTGCAGATGGAACGGTCGGTGCGCCGACCGTAGCAGCACTTTTGCTTGACAATCTGTCTGGCATGGCAGCAGTCTCCTTCACTCAGAAGGCGATGAGTTCTGGTATGCTTACAGCAGATGAAGGAAAGCAAGTATTGGCAATTGTTCAAATGGCCGCTCCAGGTGATACTGAGAGCGCTTTAGAAGATCATTTGCCACACAGAGAACTGCTAACATTCTCGGCTCTAATCTCCAATTGGAGAAGAGTACGAGCACTCAGAGGAGAGGAATGAAATGGGCAGCATAGCAGTCGGAGCGATGGTGGTAGGAACCTCCATGCTTGTGGTTTTCGCATTAGCGATAGCTACACTCGAAGCGGAAGTGGATAATTCCATTGCGCAAATCGAAGCGACTGCTGAGCCCATCCCTCTCTTCACAATTGAAGACGCGACCAACGTTGAAGGAGCGGTACTGTCAGTTAACATTGCTAACCAAGGAACTGGATATACTCCAGGGCAGGTTCAGGTTGTTGGCGGTTCAGGTTCTTTCCTCGCAGACATGGTGATCTCCAGTGGTTCAGTAATAGGATTAAACATCCTAGACCACGGTTCATCGTATCTCTACGCCTCCACGTACTATTTGGAGGTCACCAGTCTGAACGCCGGCATTGACCTGAATATTTCAGTCAACCTTGGTAATCTAGTATACCTAAATTTAACCAATGATGGTAGTACTGATGCTAAGACCGATTTTATTTGGCTATTTACTGACGGCGGTCCACCAATTAATTTCTCGGACGGGCATGAAGGTTATCTTTCAGATACTATCTTTCCCGGCGAGACTTTTGAATTCTACTATGACAGCGGCGCACAGGCTACAGCAAGTCGAGTCGCAGTCACAATCGATGGTGTGACAAAAGCGTCAGCCATTGCATGAGGGTGATTCTATGGCCGAGGGTGCAAGTTCAATGATTCTACTTGTAACATCACTATTGCTTAGTGGTGCTGCATCAGTAGTATTGCTAGAATCATGGGGTGAAGTTGCTAAAGTAAGCGCAATTAACGCTTCTGGCCAAGTAGCAAATGCTGAAACAGATGTTTCGTTCAGCGGCGACCGAAGCGATGTCCTCCTAGATATATCTGGCGCTAGCCAAGAAATCACCTTATATTTCCAAAATACTGGAACCCGTTCTCTTGAAAAATCATCATTTACTATTTTCATAGATGGGCAAGTATCTCAAACAGTAGGGTCTGCTACTTTGTATCCTGCTAATGGTGTCTGGGCTTCAGACTATATCCTTGAAGTAACAGTTTCAAATGCCAGTTTTAATTA
>Ga0315322_10003568_pt1 | contig 12005 bp, 5 predicted proteins | sample M110021515metaG_FD_203461 | JGI IMG/M metagenome (GOLD analysis project Ga0315322, IMG submission 203461) | Ammonia-oxidizing marine archaeal communities from Monterey Bay, California, United States - M1 100m 21515 | ecosystem: Environmental > Aquatic > Marine > Intertidal zone | place: USA... | reverse complement strand
TTTGTTACTCGTGCTCACGATGTCCGGGGCAATCCACGTTGCTAGCTACTGGCGTTTTGCGGCCAGGTCGGATGTCGCATCAGCACCTGTAACGGCCGCGAAACTCGCTGCTCGACCGTGCACTCTCGCCAGTCTGACAACCGCTTTTGGGCTGCTGTCTCTGACGACCAGTCCGTTGGCGCCGGTTTCTCACTTCGGCCTTTATTCGGCGCTGGGATGCTTGATCGGCCTGGGGGCAATTCTGTTTGGCCTGCCTGCTCTGTTGCAGTTTGTCCCCGAAAAAGCAGCTCGTCCTGAACGCACGCTGCCGGACGTCTGGCAACCGATCGGCAGGTTTATTGTCGGCCATGCACGGCAGGTAGGTATCGCGTGTCTACTGCTGTTTGCCGTTTGTTCCGCAGGACTGACGCAGTTCGGTACCGAAACGAAGGTCATCCGATTCTTTCCTGAGACAGCCCAGGTCGTCAAAGATTATCGATTCATCGAAGAAAATACCGGCGGCGTTATTCCCGTTGATGTTGTGATTCGTTTTGCCGAAACACATCGCGCTCCGGCCGAAGACGGACTGCTTTTTGGGCAGCGGCAGGAAATCGTGCGACGAATTCAGCAGAAGCTGGTCGAACGCCACAATGACATTACGGGATCGATCTCTCTGGCAACATTCAGAGAAACTGAATCCGAAGAAGTACTGCAACGAACGTCGAGCAATCCGTTTTTGCGAAAGATCGACAAGCAGACCGAGTTGAAGATCATGGAAAGTTCGGTAGCAGAAAGCTTCATCGCTCTCGCTGATGAGGATCGTGAATGTGGCAACGGTACGTTGTGCGAAACCGGCGACGAACTTTGGCGGATCACGGCTCAAGTCAACATCATGACGGATGTGGACTACGCGGTATTGCTCGATCAAATTTCTGAGATCGTGCAGGAAGAAACATTGAACCATACCGGTGCCAACTATGTAGTTACAGGGATGGTGCCGCTGTTCCTTGAGACGCAACGTGCCGTGCTGACCAGCTTAATTCAGAGTTTCATTCTGGCGTTTGTCGTCATCGGGATCGTAATCTCACGAGTTCTTAAAAGTGCAAAAGCCGGTCTGGCAACAATGCTTCCAAACGTCTTGCCGATCAGTACGGTTTTTGGAGCAATTTCCTGGTTCAATATCAAAGTTGACATCGGAACGATGATTACTGCGTCGGTCGCTCTGGGGATCGCCGTTGATGGAACGCTGCATCTTTTGACGTGGTTTCGGGAAGGGTTGCGTCGCGGCATGCGTCAAGACGACGCAGTGACGTCCGCTCTCAGTCACTGCGGACCTGCATTGTTCCAGACAAGCGTGGCCGTCGGCATTGGGCTCGCCGTCCTGATGCCGGCAGAGTTGACCCTGATCAGTCGCTTTGGCTGGTTGATGGCAGCGATGATTGTCACGGCTCTGTTTGCTGACCTCGTGCTGCTACCCGCGATGCTGGCTGGCTGGCTGGGGAAGGTCATTGCGGAAGCCGACAGTAAATTCGTTGAAGCATCGAAAGCCACAGCAGATTCTCGAGAAACAGGCAAGAGTCAATTGGGCGAGGCTGACGAGGCTGTGCCGAAGTCTGCTCCACCAACGCCACATGTGCTCAATCCAGAAGCCAGGCGAGAATCCAGTTCGGGTGAAGCGGCAATTGAATAAAGTGCCGTTGCTGGATGCCAGTGGCCATGAGTGTTGTCGAAGGATCAAACTCTTCTGACGGGCAGGGGTTCTCGGGCATACTTCCGCGGTTATCACAGGCTTAGCCAACTTAATTCCTTGCCCCATCTGGAATTTTTCCCGATATCACGAGTTGCGGTTGATCCAGTTCGCTGGTTGTTACGTCTTGCCGCTGTCCGTGCTTGAGCTATCCTTCCTGTGCATGCTGCAATCCGCGTTTCGGTACCAATTCTGCAAGCGTTAATTCACACCATATGCCAATTACTTTTGTCCAATGTGCTCAGACAGTGCAGGAACTGCATGGGCTGCTCAGCGATCTGGAGCAGCAGGCGTCGGCTTTGCACATTGATCGGCTCGACAGTTTCGAGTGGCATCAACTACTTGAGCAGAAGCTGTTGCCACAGTTGGGTGAGGATGCGTTTCTAGTCGCAGCAGTAGTCGGCGGCACGAATATCGGCAAGAGTGTTCTGTTTAACCATCTTGCTGGTTTTCGCGCGAGTGCTACCAGTCCGCTGGCATCAGGGACTAAACATGTGACCTGCCTGGCACCAGACGGTTTTGATCAATCACAGAATCTTGCCGCGATATTTCCGGATTTTGAGTTGAAACAGTGGTCGGATTCCGAACAGGCTCTGGATGAATCCGAAACGGACTGGATGTTCTGGCGTGAAAATGATTCGCTGCTGCCGAACCTGCTGGTGCTCGACACGCCGGATATCGACAGTGATGCGAGGGTCAACTGGAAACGCGCAGACAAGATTCGCCGAACCGCCGACGTTCTAATTGCCGTACTGACTCAGCAGAAGTACAACGACGCGGCAGTCAAAGAATTCTTCCGCCGAGCCGCTGCCGAGGAAAAATTTGTCCTTGTTGTTTTCAACCAGGTTCATCTGCCGGACGACGAGTCGTACTGGCCGCTCTGGATGAACACGTTTTGCGATGAAACAGGTATTAAGCCGCAGTTTCTTTACCTGGCTCCGCATGATCGCCAGGCGGCCGAGTCTAACGAACTCGAGTTCTTCGAAAGGTGCTGGCCTGCGAATCAATCAAACACCAATGCCGGAGAAGTGGTTAGCCAGAAGGCTGGACGTCAATTACGCGAGGACCTTTCGGCACTCAAGTTCGGCGAGATTAAACTGCAGACTTTGCACAGCGCTTTGGATCTGATCGCGGCTCCGGATGGGATCCCTGGTTATCTGCGTCGCGTGAAAGAGCGGTCCGACGAATTTCGATCGGCTTCGGAATTACTTTCCACGCACAAGCTGGCTGAGATTGATAACTGGCCGATGGTTCGTAACGGACTGATCGTTCAGAAAATCCGGAACTGGTGGCAGGGTCAGCGAGAAGGTTGGGCCGCGAAGGTTCACAACTTCTATAACTCAATCGGAAGCGGCATCACCAGAGGTTGGAAGCTGGTAGATGAGCAATTGCGTGGCCCGCAGACGCCGCCTCTGGAAGCCTACCGTGCTCGTGAATGGGAAGCAGTTCTTGATACCGTCGACGAGGTCTATAGTCGGCTCAACTGGTTCAAGGAGCTTGGCAATCCGTTACTGCAACCGCGGCTCGAAGCACTGCTTGGAGCAACAACCAGACAGGAGTTGCTTGAGCACATTCGTCGGAAGCACGAATCGGCGGACCTGGACAGGCAGTTGGAAGAACTCGTCAGGGCCGAGTTGAGTACATTTAGAAGCGAGAGTCCCGAGTGGTACCGTTCGTTGCGGCAGCTTGACGCTGTTGCGGCGGCGGCACGGCCGGCAGTCTCGATTGCTCTGTTTGTGACAGGGTTTGGTCCCGTCGGAAATGCCGTTGGACACATTGCTACCGAAACTGCGGTCACGTCGGCTGTCTCTGTCGCTGGCGATGTTGCCGCCGGAGGCGTGACGGCTGCCGTGGGTGAAACATGGATCAGCAGTACGGCGTCGTCTGGAGCGGCGTGGATGGAAGCAAGGTTCCGTAGAATTCACGAACAGTTCATTGCTCAACGAGCTTCCTGGCTGGCCGAATTGCTGCAGACACATTTGCTCGGATCATTGCCTGAAGAGCTTGCAGAAGCGGCGATGATTCCCGAGTCGCCAACGTTTCAAGAGATCCAGCGACTGGTGGCGACGCTTACGGTGGACATGACACTCGCCGATAAAGCGAATCCAGAACCGTCCGTCGGAGCGATTGATAATTTGAACGAAACACCCGGCAGCGAGACCGCTTCGCAACCTACCTGAGAACACAATCGCGGCAGTCCAATCAGGATTCAACGAATCAATGCCTGACGCAGAACTCGCACAACTCGAATTGTTTGCTCAGGTCGATGAGCTCGCGCGGCGACTCCAGCAGTGGTCTGAGGGCGAGTCACCCTGGCAGCCTCTGAATCAATCGCGTGCTCTTGTTCGTCGATTACTGACGCGTCTCGAGACAATGCGTGTACGACTCGAAGCGCCGCTGGTGATTGCAACGTTCGGCGGCACAGGAACAGGCAAGAGTTCTCTGGTCAATGCCATCGTTGGCGTTGAGTGTACAAAGTCGGGTCGAGAGCGACCGACGACGACGTGTCCGGTTCTGATCGCACACTCAGAGACTGTGTTACAGCAGCTCAACCTGCCATTGGAGCAGTTTGAAGTCGTTCGTGTTGACTCGTCCGTTCTGCGAGACATCGTGATCCTCGACTGCCCGGATCCAGATACCAGCGAAACGGAAACTTCCGGCAGCAATCTGGAAATTCTGCGACGTGTCCTGCCGCATTGTGACGTGTTACTTTATGCGTCGACGCAGCAGAAGTATCGCTCCGCAAGAGTTCTTGACGAGCTGGATGTCGCGTCAGCAGGCTGTCGGCTGATCTTCGTTCAGACGCATGCGGATACTGATGAAGATATTCGTGACGACTGGCGAAAGGTACTGGGCGAAAGATACAAGATACCGGACGTTTTCTTCGTCGATTCGGTCACGGCTTTGGCTGAGCAACAATCAGGACAACGCCCCAGAGGAGACTTTGCAAAACTTCAGGATCTGCTGACAACGCGACTGGCCGCCGTACAACGAATTCAGATTCGGCGAGCCAACCTGCTGGATCTGACTTCGGCAACTCTCACTAAGTGTCGCAAACAGCTCGGTGAGTTTGATCCGGCAATCACTTCCCTCGAAGAGACACTGTCCGAACATCGTCAAAAACTCACTCGAGAGATGAGCCGCGAGCTTAAGTCGCAGCTTAGTGCGTGCAGCCATCTCTGGGAGCAACGGATTCTCACTCAGGTAACAACGCTTTGGGGATCGAGTCCGTTTTCGGCATTACTGAGACTTCACAGCGGCCTCGGAGCGTTGCTCACTTCCGCGAGCCTTTATCGAGCACGAAGCGGGGCGCAGCTGGCGCTGATCGGAGCAATGCAGGGAACTCGCTGGCTGACGGCCCGACAGAAAGAAAAATCAGCGGAAGGACGCTTCGAAGAACTGGCCACGCTCGGCATTAACGATAGCCTGGTGCGTGAAGCTCGTCTGCTGATCGGCGGACATTTGATTGATTCCGGTATGGATCCAGCATTGGCTGCTCCACAGCCAGGGGAAGACGCTCGACTTGAAACAGCAAGGTTTGAATCGGAATTTCTGTCGAACGCAAAGCAACGAATCGACGACGCAATCGAACGTCTGGCGAAGCGAAATTCAGGAATCATCGCGAGATTGTGGTACGAATTTCTGCTGCTGTTGTTTATTGGGTTTGTGTTGTTTCGAGCTGGTCGCAATTTCTTTTGGGATACGGTCGTGGATCCGCTCGTCAAGGTCCTGCCGATGGATTTCTACGTTTCGGCCGGATTGTTCTTCGGTCTGTGGTCCGTGATTCTTGTGATGAGTTTTTGTAGACGCCTCAAGCGTGGACTGAACAGCGAAATCTCGACGATGGCCGATGATGTGGCTCAGCAGAAGTTGACGGGTGGCCTGTTCCCTGATCTTGAATCAGCCATTGAAAACGTGCACCGCGATCGTCATCGGTTGGAAGAAATGAGTTCAACGTGTCATAGGTTGCAGGGTAACGTAGCAACATCGTCCGAACTTGGGTCACCTTGCCAACTGAACGCTGAAACCGTGGTATCGGCTTCGTCGTCGGACTGAGTCATGGCGACGTCAATCGTCAAAATCCGGTAATGGCTGCGTGGTGGCAGGTTTTGTTGGTTTCCCGTTACGCTTTACGGCTCATCGTTATGTTCAACGAAGGAGCCTTGCATGACCTTGGCTGACTCATCCAGTGGCCTTACATCGAACGCTTCGGGTGGCCTGACCACGCTTGACGCGGTGGTCCTCGCGGCCTACCTCGCGGCGATGCTGGCAATGGGCTTTCGTATTGCCCGCAAGAATTCGTCGACCGAAGATTTCTTTGTTGGCGGTCGAGATCTACCGGCGTGGGCAGTCGGGATCAGTCTGATCGCCAGTTTACTTTCGACGATTACGTACCTGGGCATGCCCAGCGAGATGTTTCGCACGGGCATCGGGTTTCTGACCAGGCAGCTTGGAATTCCGATCGTACTGCTGATTACATGGTTCCTGTGGATCCCGTTTTTCATGCGACTGCGTCTGACCAGCGCGTACGAGTACCTGGAACGCCGCTTCGACTACTCGACACGAGTCATCGCGGCATCATTCTGTATCTGCCTGCTCCTGGGATGGATGGCCGTTGTCGTGCTGACGGCCAGTGGGGCAATGGTCGAGATTGCGAATCTACAACTCGACTGGTTCTTCAGCACCGACTCCAGTGACGCGGATATGCACGCCGTAATTCTCGGCATTGGTCTGTTCTCTGTGCTGTACACAACACTGGGTGGTTTGCGTGCGGTTGTCTGGACGGATGTTGTGCAGTTCTTTGTTCTACTGTTCGGCGCATTTTTTACGATGGGCGTGATTGCCTGGAAGACGGAGTCAGGCCTCGGCGACTGGCTGACATTCTCCAAAGGTTACACCTTCGAAAAGGTTGAATGGTTCAGTTGGGATGTCACGAATCGTTCGACAGTGTTTTCCATATCGATCGGCATGTTGTTCTGGCATGCCTGCACGCATGGCTCGAATCAGGTCGCCCTTCAGCGCTATTTCTCCGTCAAAGATGTCAGTGCAGCGCGGCGGAGTTTTCTTGTCAATGCCCTGTCGAGTATCGGACTCGGAATTTTGCTGGCAGGTGTCGGTCTGGCTCTGATGTATTTTGTTTTGAACGATGGCTTTGTTTCAGGCGACATGCTGGAAACTCAGGAAGAGTTACAGTCGACGAACATCGACGTCAGGACGATGGCTCAAAAACGAATCTTTCCTCAATTCATTCGGCTCTATCTGCCGTCCGGGATGCGAGGGCTGGTCATCGCTGCTCTGTTTGCCGCTGCGATGTCAACGATCGACTCTGGAGCCAACTCGATTTCCACCATTGTTACTGTCGATTTTCTTCGACCCAATCGGAAGGAAAAATTGACGCCGCAAGGGGAATTGCGATTGGCACGGGTTCTGACCGCGTCGATGGGCCTGGTAATCGTTGCGGTCACGATCTGGCTGCATCACCTTTCAAAAGAAACAAATATCATTGATCTTTGTCAGCGAGGATTTAACTGTTTCCTGGGGCCACTTGGCGGCCTCTTTGTGCTGGGAATGTTTTCTCGCCGAGCGACGGCCGGCACGGTGATTCCCGCAGTTCTGTTAGGGGAAGCGGTTGGAATCGGTGGTAGCTACAGCGTCGATCTATTCGATGTTAAGTTCTCGACTCATCTGGTGGTGCCAGCTTCATGGCTCGCCACCGTGCTGGTGTCACTGATTCTGTCTTCTGTCTTCCGAACGAGCGCAACGCTCGATTCACAACGATGGATGTGGAAGCCCGTTGTGAGTGGCGAAACAACGCCGCCAGAGAAATAACGTAATAAGAGAGCCCGCGATGAATCTGTCACTATCCGTTCGAATTGCTGAGGCACCGTGCAAAACCAAGCTCCATTTGCCGTTCGATGATCTTGTCGCTTTAGCCGCTGACTGCGGCTACGCGGCGATTTGCATGCGGGCCAGCGCGGGTGGAGTACAGACTCCGGCGGACGAGCTACGACATATGAAGAGTGTCGTCAATCAGCATGGACTTCGAGTCTCGATGGTCACGCCTGATTCCAAGGTGCCCTTGAACAATAAGCACGGTCCGGACAGCCTTCGCGATATCGGGCCGAGCCTGGACGTTACGGAAACGTTGGGGTGTGATCTAATTCGAGTTTGCATCAAGAAGCCTGAAGACATCCCCTTCGCGAGGGATGCGGCGGATCGGGCTGCCGAGCGGGGAATTCGGTTGGCTCATCAGTGCCATACTTCGTCACTGTTTGAGCAGGTGGAGCAAATCCTCTCCACTTTGGCTGAGATAGATCGACCGAACTTCGGCATTATTTACGAACCAGCCAATCTCATGCTTTGTGGACAGGATTACGGACCGGCGACACTTGAGCGGCTGCAGCCTCACATCATGAATGCCTACATCCAGAATCATCGTTTGAATCCTGACGGGACAGACTGCCTCCCGACGTACTGCCTGGGAGACGTGCGGTACGACCACGTTCCAGTTTGGGAAGATAGCGGTCTTGATACCTCAAGTGTTTTTTCTGGGCTGAAGCAGATCAGCTACGACGGATATTTCACGATTCATCAGGCTGAGGGGATTGAAACGCTCGACGACGCCAGAGCCTTCGCGAAGCGTTGCTCGGACTTCGTTCGCAGATCAGCCGAAATGTGACGAACCATCGACGTTCACCGATTGAAATGAATTTGATGAAACAGTCCGTTCTTCATGCTGATATTTTCGCCACACTCGTCAGTCCATCACTTGCGAATACCGAAACGTCGATGAAGGCGGATGCCACTGCTATGAAACAGGCTGGCTGGTACTGTTACCACGAAGTGGCCTCGTCTGCTGGCTATGTTTACTTCTGCGGTAGCCGATCTGGAACGGACGTCTGAAATGAGGGTTTAGACGGCAAATTTTGTTTGATATTGTTATTCGAATTCGTCGGGTGTTCGGTCTCCGAGTGTCTGTTGAATTCTATTTGATTTGAAACATGTTTGATGTACTGGAAGACACTGAATCTTGCCTGAGTGATGTCGTCGAAGGATTCGAACTTCGTCCACCCGCCTTGAACCAGTAGCTCCTGCTTGACGACAACATGAACGGCGTCCTGCTTGAATTCAGCACTGAAAGAACGATGTGATCGCTTTGATTTATCCGACATGAAGGTCTCCGGATAGAATTCCTGGGGCTCCTTCAGGTGTCCACCAGTCATGGGCTACCGCATTTCGCCGTTGCCGCCAATGAGTTGTGGGCTCTAGTATCTCGATTCGTCCCGTGTCGGACCGGGTTTTCGTGTCTTGTGGGCCGAATAGGATTTGACGGCCAGCATTCTCAGGGCTTCATTGGATGAACTTAGAACTACCAACGGTGCGTGACTCGCCGGGAAGTACGGCCGCAGGAATGCTGCTGGGAAAATGGTGGCACAAGGATGGCGAAATGGATCGGGTAATCTGCGATCTCTGTCCTCGCGAATGCGCGATGAAAGAAGGTGATCGCGGGTTCTGCTTTGTTCGTCAGAACGTCGGCGGCGAGATGATGCTGACGACGTACGGCCGCAGCACCGGGTTCTGCATTGACCCGATCGAGAAGAAGCCGCTCAACCATTTTTATCCGGGGACGAGCGTTCTTTCGTTTGGAACGGCCGGATGCAATCTGGGCTGTAAGTTCTGCCAGAACTGGGACATCTCGAAGGCTCGCGAAGTTGAACGTCTGAGTCATCGTGCGTTTCCAGAAGAGATAGCCCTGGCGGCGAAATCGCTCGACTGCCACAGCGTTGCCTATACCTACAACGATCCAATCGTCTGGGCCGAATACGCCATTGAGACAGCAAAGGCCTGTCGACAACACGGCGTGAAGTCGGTGGCAGTCACGGCGGGGTACATCACTGAGGAAGCTCGCGGGCCGTTCTTCGAATACATGGACGCGGCGAATGTCGATCTGAAGGCGTTTACGGAAGAGTTCTACTACAAGATCACGTACGCGCACCTGGCACCAATCCTCGACACGCTCAAATGGTTGCGTCACGAGACGGACGTCTGGTTCGAAATCACAAACTTGATCATCCCGGACGCCAATGACAAGCCGGACGAAATCCAGAAGATGGCCGACTGGGTACTCGATGCCGTTGGCGACGATGTTCCCGTTCATTTCTCGGCGTTTCATCCAGACTTCAGGATGACCGATCGACCGAACACTCCGCATGAAACGTTGATTCTCGCTCGCGATCTGGCGATGCAGACGGGGCTCAAGCATGTCTATGTCGGAAACGTCAACGACGCTGATCGGCAAAGTACGTACTGCCCAAATTGTCACAAGCTGGTGATTGAGCGAAACTGGTACGCACTGGGTGTCTATGCTTTGGAAGGCAACCACTGTCGGCATTGCGGAGCATCGATTTCAGGAAAGTTTGAGGAACGGCCGGGAAACTGGGGACGAAAACGCCAGCCGGTAGATATGAGACAATTTCACATTGATGGACTCAGTGCGGCTTCAAAGAATGAATCCGCTTCGAATGGAGACACGATGAGCGCTGGAAAGAACGAGCAATCAGGCGGCGACGCAGGCAACGGTGTGACGATCAACGATTCGGCTTTGGAATGGCTGGCAGGGCAGGGCAGGGCTCAAGCCGCGGTTCCCACTCAGCCGCAGACGCCGGCTCCCGCCACGCAGCCGATTCCGACCCGCATGCCGCTGACTAATGAGCAGCGAGAAGCGATCCGGGTCGCCGCGGCAGAAGTCGTCAAAGCATGCGTTGACGACCGTGACGCTCGTATTCCGGATCTCAACGCGATTGGCGTTGGTAATGCGGTCGTCTCGGGTATTTTTGTCAGTCTGAAACGACAGGGGCGACTGCGTTCGTGCATGGGGTCGTTTGGCTCGACGATGCAATTATTGAAAACGCTCGTTGATTCATCTCGTCGCACTGCAACGGCTGATCCACGGTTCCCACGGATCTCCGCCGTTGAAGTGCCGCACCTCGATCTTGAGGTCTGGCTGCTGTTCGCCCCCGAACCGGTCAACGTGCAGGGGGAAGCTCGCATCGGCGAAATCGAAATCGGAACTCACGGGTTGCAGATTGTGCGAGGCAATCAACGAGGGCTGTTGCTGCCTGGCGTTGCGACTGACAACGGCTGGGATTCCGAGACGTTCCTTGACAACGTCTGCATTAAGGCTGGCTTGCCACCTACGGCCTGGAAAGAACCGGACACGATTCTGTTCCGCTTCGAAGGCAACTGCATCAAAGGTGGCCTGCTGAATGGTGATGCGGAAAATTACTCGGCTCCGCGACTGAATTATCAGCCTGATCAGATCAAGGAAATCCGACGAATCTGTAAAAGCAACATCGAAGCTATCGTCCGAGGTGCCACGCCGATGTATTACTGCGGGACGGTTCCGGATTCGTCAGTGAACGGCGTTTCGATGACAATCACTTTGCCAGGTGGCGGCAACGAGCTGACTGTTGCGCGCATGTCACTGAAGGAACTGATGCCACTTCAGTCAACGGCCTTCATACTGTGCGAAGAACTGGCAGCCACACTGCGGCGGCGAGGTTTCCTGAACGGCAATTTCGAACTGGACGTTGCTGTCGTAAGTGACGCGGCGATGCACGGAACGGTCGACCAGCCACTGATTGAAGGTGTTGATACAGCTCACCGCGGGTTCCTGATCAACGATCGACAGAAGAATGCCTGGGTCTACGATCGTAAGAAGTCGCCGACGGAAGTGCTGACGGATTCTGCAGCAGCCTGCCAGGTTCGCGAGCCAGTTTACGGGATGATCTACAGCCTGACTTTTCAGACGACAGCCACTCGGGTGACATATTCGGCCGTTCCCAAACCGTCTCGAGGGCCATCCGATCGTCCAGCAGCAGTCGCAGGAAAGTTCTATCCGGGAAACCCGGCTGAGATGAACGCGATGCTCGACGACATGCTGGCGGGCGACGCCACAGCGGAACCGTGCAAGGCGGTGATGGTTCCTCACGCGGGCTGGCAGTTTTCAGGCAAGCTCGCAGCCGACGTTTTGAAACGTGTTCGAATCCCGGAACGAATCATCGCAATTGGCCCCAAACACACGCCGCACGGAACCGACTGGGCCGTTGCTCCTCATCACAACTGGGTGCTTCCAGAAAAGAACGTCGCATCTGATTACGCCCTGGCCATGAAGCTGGTCGAGAGCATCGATGGACTGGAAGCCGACTTCAATGCACACCAAGCAGAACACGGGATCGAGGTCGAACTGCCAATCATCGCGCGGCTGGCTCCGGAGACT
>Ga0315322_10003565_pt1 | contig 12012 bp, 9 predicted proteins | sample M110021515metaG_FD_203461 | JGI IMG/M metagenome (GOLD analysis project Ga0315322, IMG submission 203461) | Ammonia-oxidizing marine archaeal communities from Monterey Bay, California, United States - M1 100m 21515 | ecosystem: Environmental > Aquatic > Marine > Intertidal zone | place: USA... | reverse complement strand
AGAAAGTCGAGTCAAGCCATCGCGAGCCTGCTCGAGCGCGGCGAAAGCGACGTCAACCGCGGCGCCCGCAGTAACCTCGGTAGCGACACTTCTGCGCTGTGCTGCAACAGCTTGCTCCAGCGCTTGCGAGGCGGCAATCTCGGCCCCATGGGCTTGGTCGATGAGCTGCTCAGACGCGACGCCCTTCTCGAACAAATCTTGAACCCGGTTCAGCTCGCGGTGGGCCACCACTCGGGCCTCACGGGCGAGATCTTCGATAGCTGCCGCCCCTTGTAACTCGACCTTTGCGGCAGCCGCGGCAGCTTGGGACTGGGCCAGCTGTGCCACTGCCATTTGCACTGCCAGTTCGATTCTCGTCGCATCCAAGCTGATCAGCAGCTCGCCAGCTGGGACATTTGCACCCATCTTCCAGTTGGGCGAGACGTGGTCGATGCGACCAGCCCCCTCGACCGAGATCGCAAGGCGCCGCAGCGGAGCCAAGGTCCCGTAGGCGTCCACGGTAAGATCGTACGCAGTCGCTTCTAGGTCGAGAACGGTCACCCCGACAGGGCCCAAATCCATGGGCGGGGCGGACGAAATCTCAGGCTTGACGCTGATGACCTCCTTCCAGATGAAGCCAAAGAGCACGGCGATGACGCCAAGGGCGACAATAGTTTCAAAGCTCCGTTTGATCTGCATTTCAGCGCTATCTAGGGCCTGCAAAATATTGACTGCGGCCGTTTGTGTACGAGTCGTTCGTGGGAGCCGGGAGCATACGCCCGCCTTGCCCGACACGCACAGAGAACCTTCGAAAATAGAGCCTGCAAACAAGTCGCTAGGCACTTGCGGCGGGCTGGACCCAGAATCCACTCATATAGACTGAAGTCGAGTGCGGAATCTGAGCCAAGATCGGGTAAAGTTCGTGGTCCTGCATGCCCACTTATGTGCTATTTAGCTGCCCAGTCAGCGAACTGCCATGGGAATCCTGCATCCTTCAACGCTCGGTATCGTCGAGCGGTCCCGTTTCAACACTAAACTCACTTAGTCCAAGCCGTGGAATCCACACTCGAAACCATCGATCCCTGCGAAGTCGTCGTCACTGTCTCCGTCCCCGGAGCTGAGTACAAGACGGAGCTGGACAGCAACTTCAAGCGCCTCTCTCAAACCGTCAAGATGAAAGGCTTCCGGCCCGGCAAAGTACCGAAGTCGGTCCTTGAGAAACATCACGGCGATGAGCTTCGCCGCGACACGCAGCAGCAGTTCGTCCAACAGGGCCTGCAGAAACTCGTCGCTGACGAAGAGTTGCGCCCCGTGGGCCAGCCGCGCATGACCGAGGAGTCACTCACAGACTTGGACGACGGCGGCTTTGTCTGCAAAGTCGAGCTAAGCCTGCGCCCCGGCTACGAGTTGGGTGAGTACAAGGGCCTGACGGCTGAATCCGAAAAAGTCGAAGTCACGGACGACGAGGTCGCCGATGCAATCGAAAACGTCCGCAACCAACAGGGCCGCCCCGAGCCCGTTGGCGACGGAGGGCTGAAAGAGGACGGCATGGCTATGGCCCGCCTCGAACTCCTCAACGGCGAGGACAGCATTATGGCGCGCGACGGCATGCGCCTGTCTCCCCAGACAACGCCCCCCGGTGTGGACGAAGAGGCCTACAAGGCAGCCATGATCGGTGCTAAGGAAGGCGCCGAGCTCGAGATCCCCGTCGTATTCCCCGAGGACTTCCACGTCGAAGACCTGCGCGGCCAGGCCGGCTCCTGCAAGATCACGATCGCCCAGGCGTTCGACATGGTCCGCCCCACCGACGAAGAGATGATGAAGATGATCGGCGTCGACAGCACGGAAGCGATGAACACGCGCGTGCGCGACGATATCGAGAAGGGCAAGCAGCACCAGGTCAACATGAAGGTCGAGCTCGCTTTGCTCGAAACCCTCATCGGAAACCACGACATGCAGCTTCCTGCGCGCCTCCTCGAGGACCAGGTCGGCAACCGTAAGAACGCTGCTGCCCAGCAGATGATGCAAGAGGGCGTGCCGGAAGGCGAGATCAAGGGCCGTGTGGAAGAGCAGGATGACGCAATGCGCACCGAGGCTGCCCACAACACCAAGGCGCTATTCCTGCTTGAGGACATTGCTCAAGCAGAGAACTTGCAGGTCCAAAACGAAGACGTTGATCAGAAATTCCAGGAGATTGCGCAGCGTAACCAGACTTCGGTCGAAGAAGTGAAGAAGTACTATCAGGAGCAGAACTTGATTCAGCAGCTCGCGATGGAGATCCTAGAGATCAAGGTGCGAACTTTCCTTCGGGAGAACGCAACTATCACCGTGGCCTAAACGTCTTCATTTCTCTTCTATACTCATACCCCAACTGACGAGACAAACCCGCCTTGAATTTCAATAGCTCCAATGACCTTGTAAAGTCGATGGTCGACGCGCAATCCGCAGTCATCCCCTACGTGATCGAGAAGACCGGTCGTGGCGAACGCAGCTACGACATCTACTCAAGGCTTCTCGAAGACCGAATCATCTTCATCGGCACCGAGGTCAATGACCAGGTCGCCAATGCAGTGATGGCCCAGCTCTTGTTCCTCGACAAGGTGAATAAGGCTCAGGACATCAGCATCTACATCAACAGTCCCGGTGGCTCTGTCACAGCTGGCCTAGCGATGTACGACACGATGCAGTTCGTTAGCCCCGACATCTCGACCTACTGCCTTGGCCAAGCGGCATCCATGGGTGCTGTCTTGCTCTGCGGTGGAACTAAGGGCAAGCGCTTTGCCCTTCCGAACTCACGCGTGATGATTCACCAGCCCTGGGGCGGTGCGCAAGGCACAGCTACGGACATGAACATCCAAGTGGCTGAGATTCTCAAGATGAAGAAGAATCTCGAGGCGATCATGGCCGGCCACGCCGGTCGCACCCCGGAAGAGCTTGCAGAAGCATGCGATCGGGACAACTTCATGAGCCCCCAGGAGGCCATGGACTTCGGCCTGATCGACCACGTGCTAACCGCAGAAGAGAAAGAAGAGCTGAAGTAAGTCACCTATGGTGAGCCCTAGTAAGTCACCTATGGTGAACCAACCGGTGAGCCCAGGTAACTTCTGAAGCTCACCTCGCTCTTCTTACTACAGATAGCAGACTCAAAAACAGGAACGACAGAATATGACGCCACAAGGTGGAACAGGTAAGGGCAAGCACGTCGAGCGCTGCACCTTTTGCGAGAAGCGCAGGGACCATGTGGTCTCCCTGATCGCAGGTCCTCCCGGAATCTATATCTGCAACGAGTGCATTGAGATTTGCAACTCGATCCTGCAAGAGGAACACCGCCGCGCCACGGGGCAACCCGATGGCGCGGCCGGTACTGCTGAGGCCAAAGTTGGCGCTGAGGCGAAAACTGGTGGTCCTGGTGCGCTTGACGACAGCGCGCTGCCCACCCCTATCGAGATTGCCCGTCGTTTGGACGAGTACGTGATTGGTCAAGCACGCGCGAAAAAGACACTGTCCGTGGCTGTCTACAACCACTACAAGCGCTTGCGTCACTTGACCCAAACCGGCCACGATCTCGCGGGCGATGGCCACGTTGAAATCGAAAAATCCAACGTCCTGCTCGTCGGCCCCACCGGTTCGGGCAAGACGCTCCTCGCGCGCACCCTCGCGCGCATGCTCGACGTTCCGTTCGCTATGGCAGACGCAACGACGTTGACAGAGGCCGGCTACGTCGGCGAAGACGTCGAGAACATCTTGCTCAAGCTCTTGCAGTCAGCCGACTTCGATCGCGAGCGCGCCGAGCACGGCATCATCTACATCGACGAGATCGACAAGATCGGTCGCACGACCTCGAACGTCTCGATCACGCGCGACGTTTCGGGTGAAGGTGTGCAGCAGGCCCTGCTCAAAATCCTTGAAGGATCTGTCGCAAACGTTCCGCCCCAAGGCGGTCGCAAGCACCCCGAGCAGGCCTACATCCAGCTCGACACAGCCAATATTCTCTTCATATGCGGCGGGACCTTCTCCGGCATCGAAGAGGCAATCTCCAAGCGAATCGGCCGCGAGGTGATCGGCTTCTCCAGCCATGGCAATGTCAAAACCGAGGACGAAGACAGGGTCGTGAACACCCAGGACATGTCGAAAGACGACCTGCTTCGCTTGATCTCACCTAAGGACCTGGTCGACTTCGGGCTAATCCCCGAATTCACCGGCCGCCTGCCTGTGATTACGACGCTCGAAGGCCTCGAAGCCGAGGATCTCGTCCGCATCCTTACCGAGCCCAAGAACGCGCTGGTGCGTCAATACCAGAGCTTGTTCACCATGGAAGACAAGGAGCTCTCCTTCACGAAGGACGCGCTACTCGCCATCGCCGAGGAAGCCATCGATCGCGAGACAGGCGTTCGCGCCCTGCGCTCGATCCTCGAGAGCACCCTGCTCGATCTTCTGTATGAGCTCCCGAACCGCACCGATACGACCAAATTCGAAATCACGGCTGCGCATGTAGCCGGCGAAGAATCACTAGCGAGGGGCCTGATTTCGGACGGTCCAGCAGAAGAGCGCGAGAGTGCCTAGAGCGTAGTCTTCACTACAGCAAGCACCCAGCTAACACATTAGCGACACAAGGGACGCCTCTTCGAGGCGTCCCTTGTGTCGCTAATGTGGGGAATGTGCGCAGGGCAAAGTAACGCCACTTCTCTACCCGCGCTATAGTTCGTTAGAATCCCCGCACTATGGCTGGCCCAATCACGATTCACTACCACCGCGATTTCGATGGCATGGTCTCCGCTGGAGTCCTTGCAAACATCTTGCGCGAGGTTCACGGCGAGCGCGTCCAATGGCGCAGCGTCAACTACGATCAGCGCCGAGACTGGGCCAACTTCCAGAAGGGGCACCGCTTCGCGATTGTGGACTTCCACTTTCATCCGAAGGCCGCGTACTGGTTTGATCACCACCCCACGACGTTTTTGTCCCCCGAGGACGAGGCGAAATATGTGCCATCAGAGAAGTGGGCCTTTGATCCCAAATCTCCTTCTTGTCCCCCCATCATTCTCGCCCACGCCGAGAAATACTGGGACTACAAGACGCCCGAACGGTTCAAGGACATGGCGCACTGGTCGAACATTATCGACGCTGCTCAGTTCGAGAGTGTCGACGAAGCGCTTTTCGGCGACGATCCTGCGCTGCGAATATCGCGCTGTATGAACGTTGCCCCGACCGTGGATTGGCCGGATCGCATTGTTGGCGATATGGTCGATTTGCGCTTGGAGGATATCGCCATGCGTCCCGACGTCGAGAAGGCGTGGCAGCGCGCCGTTCGCAACCGCGACAAGGCGCTCGAGCACTTCCCTGGTACGGTGCAGTGGGTTGAAGATCGAGTCATGCTGTACGACGCTTCGAGCAACAAGATTCGCCGCGAGCGCTTCGCGCCATTCTTCCACAACCCGGGAATCCACTATGCCGTTGGCGTGATTCCGACGCGCAGTGGCTTCCATGTCACTGCCGGCGTGAACCCCTGGAATCCTCCGTCCGAGACTGTACACATCGGCGAGATCATGAAGACCTGGGGCGGCGGTGGACACCGCGCCGTGGGTGGCGTCAACCCCGGCGGACACGACAAGGCCATCGAGGTCTCTAAGCTCGTGGCCGAAATCGTCCGCGAGAAAATGGCGACCCTCTAGCGAACCCGATCCCTCCATTGAAGCCCTCCCTACTGGAGCTCAGTCCCGACGAGACCCTTGCCCGGGTGCTCGAACTCGGCGGCAAAGCATTCCATGCCAAGGTCATTCGTACCGCCGTTTTCAGCCAGGGCATTCTGGATTACGATGGCATAACATCCCTCTCCAAGAGCGTGCGCGACATGCTGACCGAAGAGATGCCAATCCTACGCGGCCGCGAGGTGGATCGCACCTATGCCAAGGACGGCACAACGAAGCTCCTAATCGAGCTCCCGGTCGAACATGGTCCCAAGGCACTCATCGAGACCGTTCACATCCCCAGCCATGACGACTCGAAAGGCGCCACGCTCTGCGTCTCGACCCAAGTTGGCTGCCCCGTGGCATGCCCCTTTTGCGCCTCGGGCCGCCTGGGACTGGAACGCAACCTGTCCAAGGCGGAAATCATTGAACAATACCTGCGCGGCCGGTCCATCGGCCCCCTCTCGCGCTCGGTGGTCATGGGCATCGGCGAGCCCCTGCTCAATTTAGAGGCCCTCACCACCGCTCTGCAGGTCGTGCGGGATGAGATCGGCATCGGTGCCCGAAAAATCACCGTCTCCACCGTGGGCTTCCCAGATCGCCTGGACAAGCTCGGCAAGACGAACCCCGGCTTCCAACTTGCTATCAGCCTGCACACTCCATTCGACGAGCAGCGCGCACAGTTGGTGCCCGCCATGGCCAAGGTGCCCGTAGGTGATGTGCTGCGCGCCGGGGACCAGTGGTTTCGGGACACCGGCCGCCAGATCACCTATGAATACGTGGTGCTTGGCGGGGTCAACGACTCCCGGGAGCATAGCGATCGCTTAGCCGCGCGACTGCGCGGCCGCCGGTGTACGGTCAACCTGATCCCGTACAACCCAATCGAAGGCGACCGCTATAAGCGCCCGTCCCGAGCCGACGTCGAGGACTTCGCGGACGAGCTGCGCGAGGCCAACGTCGTTACCACGATCCGCTGGTCGCGAGGCCTGGATAGTGACGCGGCGTGCGGGCAGCTGCGATTGCGCTCGACGCTGTAATCGTAGCCATACGGTGCCAGGAACGTGACATCGATTACCGCTCGCCCGAGCTAACGCCCGTCTGGCCCGTCGCCATCTCCAAGTCCAAGCGCCCGTCGCCGCGGTAGATGACGATCTTCGCAACGGCCGCCCCGGCCGTACAGCCCGTAAGTGAGATCAGAACATTGAGTAGGGAAAGCATGTGGCCAACCTAAGCGAAGGGAGATTCCGAGTACATCCGAGCCCCTGAAAGCTGATGCGCCTAACGACTTGCTGACGTTCACCCATACGACACCGTATACTCATCGGTATGAAGAAAAAGACCCTCACCCGTCGTAAATTCATGCGTCACAGCGCGACCGGCGCTGCTGCCGCAGGCCTAACTGCAGTCCCAATGGCTTGCTCTGATGATGGAGATAATGGCGAGGAGATTCGCATGGCCATGATCGGAACGGGTCGCCGCGGCCAGGACCACCTCTTTGCGCTCGGATATCTCGACCCTGAATCCGAGCTTGCCAAGCGTAAAAAGGAGCCCTTTGAACCGCTGCCCGGTTCTCGCATGGTTGCAGTCGCCGACCCCTTCAAAGCCAACCTTGAAGAGGGGGCGCGCCAAGTCTCCGCAGTCCAAGGCGAGGTCGCGAAGTACGAAGACTACCGCGAAATGCTGGAGAAAGAAGACCTAGACGCAGTCGTGATCTCCACACCGGATCACTTGCACACGCCGGCGGCGATTGCCGCGATCGAGGCGGGCTGCGATGTGTACGTCGAAAAGAGTATCTCCAACAATGTCGAGGAGACTTTTCAGCTCGAGGACGCTCTTAAAAAGCACGATAGAATTTTGCAAGCCGGGTTTCAAACGCGGCAGGATCACATCCACAAGCAAGCGGGCAAGATCATCAAGAACGGGCACATTGGCAAAGTACACACGGTCGAGACATTCTTTCATCGCGGCGGTGAAGCCGGCGCGTGGGTCTTCCCCAACGAGAAAAACGGCGGTCCGCCCCGCGACCAAATCAACTGGGATTTATTCTTGGGCGATGCCCCGAAAGTCGATTACACGCCGAAGCGCTACTTCGGATGGCGCTGCTACTGGGACTACTCCACGGGTATCGCGGGTGACATCTTGACGCACGTGATGAATGACATGAAGACACTCATCGGCGTCGGCATTCCGAAGTCCGTAAGTGCCTCAGGGGGGATCTATCACTGGAAAGACGGCCGTGAGACACCGGATCAATTCAATGTGCTGTACGAGTTCCCCGACGAAGAGGTTTCGATCACTTTCACGTCGACGCTGTCGAACTCGTTCCACAAGACGGCCACTCGCTTTTTGGGTACCGATGGAACCATCGAGCTCGATTGGCGCATCTTCGCGTTCCCCGAGCGCTGGTCGGAGACGTATCAGAAGCAGTTCAAGGCCGGCAGCATGGATCCGCAAAGAGCCTTTATTCGCCTAGAGGACAACGCCGCCGGCGAAATCACCGGCGCCGCACCCTCCCAGCTGTGGCTGGGTGGCCGAGGCGCAACGCTAACGACCCGCGAAGACGGTGTCGTCCTCGACACGACGCGCCTGCACCACCAGAACTTCCACCGCTGCATCCGCACCCGCGAAGAGCCGGACGCGAGCTTCAAAGAGGTTTTACCGACGACGATTGCCGCGCACATGGCAACGGTCTCCTATCGCGAAGGACGCACGGTGAAATGGGACGCGGAGAATCGAAAGATCATATAAACGTTGGGACCTTGGCCAACAGCCAGCCGCACTAGCGTCGGTCCAGCGTCACGATCTCGGCGGATTCCCCCACCAGCGGCGCTGAGTACAGCATCGCCACGCCGCTCACTTCGGCCTGGGTAAACCACACGCTTCCCGCGTCAACCCCCATCACCAACAGCGCTGTTGACAACATGTCGCAATGCACTGCAGAAGCACCGCGCACGACGACCATCTCAGTACGGTGGCTAACGGGCTCGAGTGTTCGCGGATCCAAGATGTGGCTCTTACCCTTGTGGATACCCTGCAATGTGATCGAGGATTGCCCCGACGTGGAAAGTGCCTCGTCTAACAACCACCAAGTTACAGGACCATCGGGATGCGGCAGCTCTACGGCCCAGCCCGGCTCGCTCCCCGCGCCACCAGGGCCCGGACCAAACGCCAACACGCTGCTAGAGCCGGCCGAGATCTTGGCATTTGTGACCCCTCCATCGCGCAACACAACAGCCATACGCTCGGCTGCATAGCCCTTCGCCATGGACGACAGGTCGAGTTGGATTCCCTTGGCCTGACGCTCGACTTTAGTCTTGCCCATTTTTCTCAGCGCAGCGGCCGCGCCGAGCTGGCGGACCGTATCGAATAGCACTCCATCAAAAAGAGGCCGCACCGCGACTTTTTGATAGCCGACCTTCGCTCTCCAGCTGGCAAGCAGTGCGTCATCGACCACTAGCGCCTCGCCTCCGTAGAAACCAAGATCTCGCAGCACGGGCGCGATCGTAGGATCGAAAGCACCATTGGACTCCCCGGCGAACTGAAGCGCGATACTCGCAAGCACAGCGAGCTCGAAGTCCAGCTCCACCGCACGCGAATCCATCGTTGCGCTCCAGAGATTCCAGTTGGAGAGCGTGCTTGAAGCCCACATGTTCAGCAGCTCTTCGATGCGCTGGGCTTCGGCAAATGCATCCTCTGCAAGGGCCTTGGCGTCGACTTGGCTGCGCGTCTTTAGGACAAGCTCAATGTGAAAAAGCCCACCCATAACCTCGCAGGTGAAGCCTTGGGCAGGCACCTCCAAAATGGGACTGGGGCTGTTCAACGAGAAACCGCCACCGCTAGTAGAAGAAGGGGTTTGTCCCTCGCCTGCTAGCCGTGGCGGCTCTGTACCAATCTCGGCCTCACCACAGCTCAACACAGCTGCAAACAGCGCGGTTGAGAGGATGTAGCGCAATGGTTCTCTTAGGCGCTTGTCGTCGAGACAGCAGCCTCTACGCGCTGCAAGACCTGCTGTACTTCATCGGCAGAGATCGATAGCGGCATGCGGAAGCGGATCGAGTCCGAGCCGCACGGCAGGGCCAACAACATCTGTTCACCCATGCGACCGACTAGCGCGTCGCGCTCTTGCGGGCTTGCGCAGGTGCTTGCGACCAATGTGCCTTGGCCGCGGACGTTGGTGAAGCCTCCTTTGGACTTGGCGATGCTGCGAAGACCGGCAATCAGCTCATCACCGCGATCGGCCGCGTTTTGACACAGGCCCTCTTCCTCGATGATCTCAATAAATCGGCGCGAGCGGACCATGTCCACCAAGTTACCACCCCAGGTCGAGTTGATGCGGCTCGACTGCGCGAACACATTGTTCTCAACCGTGTCGATGCGCGGGCCGGCGTAGATGCCGCAAACCTGTGACTTCTTGCCAAAGCTCACGACGTCCGGCTTCACACCGTGGTGCTGCCACATCCAGTTCTTGCCCGAGCCGTAGAAGCCCGTTTGCACTTCGTCATAGATAAGGAGCGCATCCATCTCGTCCGCGTACTGACGCAGGCGCTGGAAGAACTCGGCGCGGAAGTGGCTGTCGCCTCCCTCGCCCTGCATCGGCTCGATGATGATGCCCGCGATTTTCTTACCGTGCTTCGCGATCGCCGCTTCAATCTCTGCATAGGCCTTGGCCTCAGACGCTTCGATGTCGCCGATGACGTTACCGTCAAGATCAAACGTGCACTTGGGATTGTGGATGCGCGGCCAATCGAACTTCGGGAACAGGCCGACTTTAATCGGCTCGGTGTTCGTAAGGCTCATGGTGTAGCCCGTGCGACCGTGGAACGCTTCCTTGAAGTGAAGCATGACCAGGTCGTTGGTGTTCGCCGTCATCTCCGTGATGCCAAGCTTGCGCGCCTTCCAGTCGAACGCCGTCTTGAGCGCGTTCTCGACAGCCAACCCACCTCCGGCAACCCAGAAGTGATGATGGAAACCCTCAGGAGAGACTTTCGTTGCGAAGGCTTCGACAAACCTCGCCATCTCAACGGTGTAGAGATCCGAGTTCGCCGGGTTTACTGTGGCAACCGCCGCGATCTCCGAAGCGAACGGCTCGGCCGCCATCTTCGGGTGATTCCAGCCGATCGGCCAGGAAGCAAAACACGTGAAGCAATCCAGGAAATCCTTGCCACTTACTGCGTCCCGCAGAAAAGTACCGTGAGAATTTTGAAGGTCCAAAACATACGGATAGCCATCGACCAACTGGTGGCGAGAGAGGCTTCCGTGAACTCCTTGAGCGTCGAGCATATCGGCGTCGTCCTATTACATATTTCAGATGGGCTTTTGCGGCCCATCTAGGTCCAAAATCGATTTGGACCCCCTGTGTTCCATTGTCTCCGGGGCGGCCTCCTACTGCGGAGCGCCCAACCGGTAGAACCAAGTCTACCGGGACAGGTGAGCGGGCAGTTTATCCCAGCCGCTTGCCGATTCCAAGCCCCGAGCCATTCAAAAACGGTCCTAAAGGGCCCTTAGAGCCTGTTTCTGAGCCTCGGAAAGAGTGAAGATCGATGTTTAGGCTCGCTGAAGGCGTAAAACGCCAAGCGGTTCGCCAAGGTTGGAAAGTGTCGAATCGGAGCTGAGATTCACAAGTACGGCCGGAATAAGCCGGACCCCACCACCTGGAGTTGCGCGCGGATCGCCCCCCGTCGCCAAAGTGGCACCTTCGTCCAGGCCGGCCCTCCACAGCACTTGGTGGCGTCCAGCCAGAGTGGCGCCCGTACTAGATTCGAAGCCGCTAACGGCCTGCATTGCATCCGCACCGTAGGCCGACTCGAGCTCGGCGATCAGCGCCTCTGTAAACACCGAGAAATACAGCCGCGGTATCGCCGCAACAAGAGGTGCCCCGTGCCGCAATCCTCCGAAGCCACCGGTGCCCGAAAATGCCTCGCGAGCAAGCCGTGCCGCTGCGTCCTGAATCGCGCTCCCAAGCCGGTTGAGATCAGAAGCCTGAGTCGGGCCAGAAAGTTCAAGAGGCAGATTCCATCTCGTCTCTTCGGGGGAGCGCAGTATAAGTAGAAGTTGGGCGAGCTCCCTCGAGGTCGCAGCAAAGCCGTGCAGAGCCTTGCGCCCTTTTGCGCCAAGGCGACCCGTGCAGGAGATCGTCTTCTCGGCACAACCTTCCGCGATGCGCGTCCAACCGCCCGGTTCTAATCCATGCAGTAGTTGAACGCTGCCTGCGGGCAGCCGCAAAACAAGAAGCGCTTCGACGACAAGTGCCGCAATCATCGGCAAATCGCGATCGGCCAATAGCACTACAGAACGTCCCGCAAACAGGCTATCGGACACCATCGCAAAAATCTCGGCAGCCGAGTAACTC
>Ga0315322_10003558_pt1 | contig 12028 bp, 9 predicted proteins | sample M110021515metaG_FD_203461 | JGI IMG/M metagenome (GOLD analysis project Ga0315322, IMG submission 203461) | Ammonia-oxidizing marine archaeal communities from Monterey Bay, California, United States - M1 100m 21515 | ecosystem: Environmental > Aquatic > Marine > Intertidal zone | place: USA... | reverse complement strand
TGGCCGACACTCTGCGCGGGGCCACGGGTCCCCGTCGACCCGTCCGCTTCCTCGACGAGCTCGACCAGCTCAACGACAACCACCTGCAGCTCACCCGTAGCCTTGTCGCCCGGCTCCGCTTTGAGCGGGTCGTCGCAGCGTCCACAACGGCGGGTGCCGCCTTCGCCCGAGCCCCCGCCCGCTTCGCCGCAGACTTCCGCAGATGGCATGTCGCCACCCCGATGACGCTCCCCTCCCCCCACCTCGAAGCCGCCCACTTCGCCAGGTTCCGTCGGTTGCAGCCGAGTGGCTAAGGTCGCGCCCGGCCCGCCAAGCCCTCCGCGACAGCCTGCACGGGCTCCTCTGCGATGTGACACCATCCGACCATGTCGCGCTGGTCCACCATCCCCCTGCTCCTTCTGGCGGGTGCCTGCACGTCCGACCCGCGCGCCTTCCACGGCAAGCGTCTGTTCGAGCCCGACCCCCGCGACACGCTGTGGGAGGACTTCCACGTAGGTGTGAATGTGCCCTGGCGGTCCTACGGCAATGACTTTGGCGACAATGCCTGGGCGGTCGGCGGCATCGAAGACCATGCCGAGGCCATCGATCGGGTGTTCGCCCGCCTGGACGACGCCGATGTGCGGGTGGCGCGATGGTTTGTGCTCACAGATGGTCGAGCGGGCATCGACTTCGACGCGGCAGGAATGCCCATCGAGGTGCAGGAAGACGCGCTCGCTGATCTAGTGCTGATGCTCGATCTTGCCTATGACCACGGAATCTTCGTGGTGCCGGTGCTCCTGGACTTTCCGTGGTGTGCACCCGCTCTGGAGGACGGGGGCGTGCAGATGGGCGGCCACTGCGGGCTGCTCGCCGATGAGATGGGCCGGGATGCGCTGGTGGAACAGGTGGTGAGGCCCGTAGTGGCGGAGGTTGGCGACCATCCGGCAGTGCTGGCCTGGGACCTCATCAACGAGCCTGAGTGGGCCACAGTGGAGCTCGGAGGCGGCTGGCTGGGGGATGGCGTACCGGCGGCGGACCTGCTCGAGTTCACCCGAGCCGCGACCGTGGTGGTACGCGAGGAGACCGAACAACGAGTGACGGTCGGAAGCGCAAGCACAGCGATGGGCAGCGCACTGTGGGCGGGCGAGGACCTCGACTTTGTGCAGGTACACTCCTACGATGGGGCGGCGCAGACGACGGAGGCTGACCACGTGGCCGCGGGGGCTCCAGTGGTGGTGGGAGAGGTGGGCACATCGGTGGAGTATGGCCTGCTCACCGACAATCTCGATGCCCTACATGCGCGCGGATACCACGGCGTGTGGCCCTGGAGCCTACAAGCCGACGACGACGCCAGTGCGCTGGATCTGGACACACTGGCGGGATGGTCCTCGCCAGAGGTGTCGGAGCGCCGCAGCCGTCCAATCAGCGAGGTCCGCCCAGCGAGGTAGCGCGGTGGGATCAGGCGCCGGCGGGCTTCTTGCGGCTGCGGAAGCGCCCAGACTGGTTGGCCCGAACAAACTGTTCGACCGCCTCGGCGGTGCCCACGATGTCGACGTGAGTGGCGTAGTCGTGGCGACCGTAGCCCGAGCCTCCCTGGGTACCGATGACCTCGCCGCCATCGAGCGAGCCACCGCGCGCAACGTCAGCCACAGTGTCGAGGTGATGGACCTCGAAGCGCAGCCCCGTCTCCACGTCTTCGAGGGCGATGAACTTGCCGTAGCCACCGCTCTGCTCGAAGCTCGCGTTGACGTCGTGGACCCGTGCGTCCCAAGGACTGATGAGCTCAAGGCCCTGCGCGGAGCCTGCGATGCCGTCGCCCCGGTCGCTCTGCCGCTCGAAGGTGAAGTCGTAGGCTTGGAGGTCCCGGTTTTTGTCGTTGCGAATGTTGCCTGCGGCCCATGAGTTGGACCGGTCGCTGTGGTGCTGGAGGAACTCCTGGTCGGTCCAGCCACCGTCGCGGTTGAGCTCACGACTGGTGACACCACCGCCCGCCGATGTCCGGCCGGTGGACCACACTGCGCGGCCATCGTGGGCCTGACCCGTGGTCTGCTGGGCGGACTGCTCCTGCTGGTCGGCCTGTCCCCACACCGAGCCGGCGCGGGCGATGCCGTTTTCCACCGACTCCGCGGGAATGAGGTCGACGTCGCGGAGTGCGCGGAGTGTCTCGGCGCAGCTGTGGGCGGCGTCCTTCGCGGCGGAGCGGTCGCCCCCTTCGAGGGACTTCACCGCCTTGATCATCAGGTCTGCAGCGGTCCACACCTTGCCGGCTGCACGGGTGAGTGCGTCGTTGGCCACACCGAGGCTGGCCCGGCGCTCGGCGGCAAAGCGAGCGGCGGCCTGACGAGCGCCGGTCGCATCTAGATCGCCGATGCGGGCGCAGATCTCAGCGAGCTGGGTGGTTCCGTTGTCTTGGGTATCTCCGGCGTCTGTGTTGGCGGCAGGGCTGTCCACCTGAGGAGTCGGCCCTTCGTGGAGCTCGGCAGACGTGTCGACCTTTGGCAGGCCAGCCGACTGGGCGAGCACATCCTGGGCCTGTCCAAGGCGACGTCGGCGGTCGTGGGCGCCATTCTGACCGCCGTTGATGCGTTGGGTAATGGTGTCGAAGCGGCCCTCGTCGGCCAGCTCATTGAGCCCCTGGTCTGCCCAATACTGGCCCGCGATCTGGAAGCCGAGCTCAGGAGTGGCAGCCAGCTCGGGGTTGTCGATGAGGTCGACACCGAGCTTGTCGCTGTACTGGCCGTAGTTGTAGCGACCGGTGATCTGGATGGGACCGCGGCCCTTGAAGCGCTCTCCGTCGCCGGGGAAGATGTTGCCGAGGTCGGTGCGTCCTTCGTAGTCTGAACCCGACGCATACTCTTCGAGAGTGTTGAAGCCGTCGGACTCGTGACCGAGCTGGGCGAGGAATGCAGCCTTGCGGGTGTCGCTGGTGATGTTGTGCTGGAGCATCGCGGCGTTGAGGTGAGGCAGGTACTCCTCAAGGGTAGACCGGTCGACGCCGGGCGCGAGCTGTTGCAGCTCATCGAGGGACACACTGGCAGCCACGGCAGCCCGAAGGCGCGCGAGCGTAGTGGGTCCGACCTCTCCCGTGGCTGCCACTTGGTTGGCGGTCTGGAACTGCCGGAGCAGGTCGGCGGTCATGGGCCCGAAGGTGCCGGTCTGAGCGACGGGGAAGCCGAGGCGGGTGAGCGCGCCCTGCACCCACTCGACGGCGGGCCCGGACTGCATGGCCACAACCACCTCGCCAGAGTCAATCTCGGCGAGTGAGGGCGCCGCGTTCTCCGGTCCATCCTCGGACTGCGGCCCGTCGCCGGACTGACTGACGCTGGCGGCACCCCACAGGCTGAGCTCGCCACTGTCTTGGGAGGACTGCTGGGATCTGTCTCGACGACGCGATCCCATCGCCTCAACTGCCGATACGCGACCACCCGACTGTCGCGAGGGACGCTCCTGCGACCCAGATTCCTGAGCGAAGTCGGCGGAGTGGGATCGCTGGTAGCCAAGCATCGCCGCTCCAAAGGGACAGGACGAGATCGGGGGCTTCTTCGAGACTCCCAGTGTCTATCGGTGGGCCAAATCGACGAAATGTCACTGTGATATCTCCATCGCCAAAGCAAGGTTGCCGTCGCTGACCTTCATCAGGCTGACATCGGGTCCCACTGTCGGCACCCCTACTGTGGGGAGGCCTCGACGCACGGAGCCGCTGATGTCACGCATGTTGGACCCCGCCGGTCGCCCACTCGGCAGCCAGATGCCGGGCCTGGTGGAGGCCATCGTGGTCGACAACGTGGACCCCGAACGCATGGGACGAGTGAAGGTGCGCTTTCCCACCCTTCCGGGGCTGCCGTCCAGCGCCTGGGCGCGTCGGTCCACACCGATGGCGGGCAAGGACCGAGGGTGGGTCAGCCTTCCGGAGCTTGGAGACGAGGTGCTGGTGTCGTTTGGACATGGCTCTGTGCACCATGCAGTGGTCGTGGGCGCGCTGTTCAATGGCGTGGACCGGCCCCCCTACGCAAACGAAGACGCGGACAACAACCTGCGACTGTTCCGGTCGCGGGCAGGCCACACCGCCACCTTCGACGACACCAAAGGCGCCGAGAAGATCGAGCTGGTGACCCACGACGCGTCGATCAAGGTGACCTGGGACCCCGTCGCTCGGCGTCTCCATGTGGACAGCCGCGGGGACATCGAGGTGGAGGCCACCGGCGACGTGACCCTCACCACCACCGAGCTGAGCCTGTGCGCGCTGTCGACCTTCAGCATGCAAGCCGGCGGCACAGTGAGCGTGACAGCTGGCCAGATGGTCGCCGTGACCTCCGGCGGACAGGCCCACGCACAAGCCCCCGACGTCGCCATCACGCCCTGAGACCACCGGAGTCCGCCATGTCCCGCATCACCGATCGCAGTGGCCGCCCAGTGCTTGGCCAGCAGCCCGCCTTCGTAGAGGCACTGGTCGTGGACAACCGCGACCCCGACAAGCTCGGCCGCGTGAAGCTGAAGTTTCCGATGCAGCCGAGCATGCCGGAGTCCACCTGGGCCCGGGTGGCCTCCCCGATGGCCGGGCGACACCGCGGCTGGGCCACGATTCCCGAGGTGGGCGACGAAGTGTTGGTGTCGTTCATGCACGGCGACATCCAACATGGGGTGGTCATCGGCGGGCTTCACAATGGAGTGGACACCACGCCCTATGCAAACGAAGACGGTCGCAACGACCTCCGGGTGTTCCAGTCACGGGCTGGACATCGGCTCACATTCGACGACAAGGCCGGCGCCGAGCGCATCGAGTTGGTGAGCCACAACGAGGGCATCCACGTCATCTTGGACACCGCGACCCAGCGTCTCACGGTGTTCGTAGATGGCGACATCGAGATCTCGGCCCAGGACCACTACGACATCCGCGCCGAGGACATCCACATCTCCGCCTCGGGCAACATCGACATCGAGGCGGGTGAGGCGATGGTACTCGACGGGGGCAGCGCCTCGGCCATCGTGGCGGGAGGCGGCATCACGCTCCAAGCCCCAGACGTCCTCATCAACTAGCCCAAGAGCATCTGGAGCACGCCATGATCAACGGCACAGTCGTCGGAATCGTGATCGACAATGCAGACCCCGCTGGCTGGCATCGGGTGAAGGTACGATTTCCGGTAGACGGAGGGGTGGACAGCTCATGGTGTCGCATCGCGAGCCCGATGGCCGGCGCCGACCGCGGGCTCGTGATGCTGCCGGACCTCGGCACCGAAGTGTTGCTGGCCTATGCGACGCGCTCGCTGAGTCCCTACGTGATTGGCGCTGTCTACAATGGCACCGACGACACGCCCGAGCCCTACCGAAACGACGATGGCAACGACGACCGCCGGGTGTTCTGGTCCCGCAATGACCACATGGTGGTGTTCGACGACAGTCCGGGTGCTGAACAAGTGGGCATCGGAGCCGCCGCCGGCGAGCGTCTGACCGTCGATAGTGCCCCGGTGCACCACATCTTCGATGCTGCCAACAAGAAGGTCACCGAGCGCAGTGACGGCACCACCTTCTACACGGCCGACAGACGGGTCTCCTTCAAGTGCAGCAACCTCAAGGTGAAGGCCAGCCGGGTGCTGGCTCAAGGGGGCGCCAACGCGGTCATCCAGTCGGGCGGCGGGATGACCGTGAAGGCGGGGTCCATCGTGCGGGTCACGAGTCCAGACACCCAGGTCAAGACGAGTGCCGCACCGCCCTGTGCCATCACCGCCAGTGCCGCCTCCCCTGCCCTGCATCCCCCCCGTCGCTCCTGACCCCTGGAGGCCCTCATGCCTGGTATCCCCGGAATTCTCAGCGGTCTCGGACGCCACGTCCCCATGACACTGCCACGCATCCCCGGGATGCCCGGCCCCACGTCAGCGCCGCCCCCCGACCCCCTGGCCCAACGCAGCAGCGAAGTGAAGAAGATGATGGACAGCATCATCAAGAAGGCCGCCAACAAGGGCGGCATGCTGCGGCTGGTGGTCCATCAGGCCAAGATCGTATGCAACCAGACCATTCCCGGGATGACCATCAACCAGCTGCTGGTGCCCGAGCCCCGTCCCTTGGCCGAAGGCAAGCCCATCGCCATCATCCAGGATGTAGTCCGCAACAAGAACATCAAGCCATGGCAGTGCAAGTGCAAGCTACTGCCCAGCGGCAGTGACTATCTGCCGTGCAACTACCAACCCGCCGGTATGTGGAAGCCGGGCATCCTCACCGAGACCTGCGACGCCAACACAAGCGCACCCGCGGCCCCCAAGACGATGCCCGAGCAGATGGGCTACAACGACGGCTTGGCCCAAGCCAAGGGCGGCCTGCAGAATCTCAACAACCCAGCCACCCAGCAGGCGCTCCAAGCCGCCAGCAAGGCGCAGAACATCCCGCTGGACAACCTCAAGGCGATGTCCATCATCGAGTCCACGGGCAACGGCGCTGTGGGCACCAACGTGTTCGGCTACACGGGCCTCATGCAGATGGGCAAGGCGGCCGCGCAAGACGTGGGGATGTCCTACGCATCGCTGGTGGGCACCCACAATGTGGGCAACAACGCGATGGCGGGCGCCAAGTACTGGAACATCAACGCCAGCCGCATGAGCGCAGGGATTCCGCACGACCCTCTCCACATGTACCTGGCCCACCAGCAGGGTGCGGGCGGACTCAACTCTCTGATGCGCACCATCGGCTCCAACCCCGCCGCCGCGATGTCCCGCAACCAGCTCAACAACATCCCAGGCAAGCTGCGTCAGGCGCTCCGAAACCCAACTCAACAAGACTTCTACGACTATTGGAAGGGCAAGATGAAGGGCATCCAAGACAAGATGTCCCAGGCCGGAGGCGGCGGGCCCAAGCAGCTGTCTGTGCCAGAGATTGCCACCCACAAGTGCAGCATCGGGGGCACCATTCGGATTGTGGACCCCGGACAGAGCACCAAGAAGGGCAAGCTGGGCGGGTGTCTGGGGCTGAAGTAGCGGACCTGAAGCTGCCCGACCGACCTCAGCGAGCCTCGTCCCCCACCCCCTCCCGTCGATGCGCCTTCGTACGCGACACGGCCAGCCCGGCCTGCACATACACCCGGCGCACACTCGGCAGCGTGAGTCCCCCCGCCACTCGCTGGGCCATCCGAGCAGTACGAAGCGACTGAGTCGCCTGCAACGGCTCGCGCTGCAGCATCGCCAGTCGGGCGCTCCAGGAGTGCACCAGCACAGACAGCTCGGGGGGCAAGCCGTCGGTCTCGGGGTCGAGGCGCCGCAGACACGTCCGCGCCTTGTCGAGCATCCCGTTGCGCAACCAGGCGCCGCCGAGCCAAGCGCGCACCCAGGTCTGGAGTCCTGTGTCGCCGTCTACTAGATGCTCCGACGCCTCTTCGAGGTCGGAGATGGCCCCGCTCATATCGCCTTGCAACAGCGCACCAATTGCCCGGTTGGCCAGGGCGACGGACACCATCCGCGGGCAGCCCAGCCCATCTGCGAGCAGCACCGCCCGCCCAGCCATCACTACAGCGGCGTCGAGCTTGCCATCGCTGCGCAGCACCTCGGAGTCGAGGCACAGCGCCTGCACCGCCACCCGGTCGAGGAAGCCATACTCGGCAATCGACAGGGCAGACGCACATGCCGCACGTGCCACCGAGACCTTTCCGCGGCGCACCGCAAGCTCGGCCTGTTCAAGCGCGCGCAGCGCGGCGACCGATGAGTTGGGCGTCGGCTCATGGGCTTCGAGTGACTCACTCACGAGGTCTGCATCGCCACCGAGCCGAGCGGACTTTGCGAGCAGCACGCCGAGCAGCAGCCCGTCAGCGGGGTCCTCCCGCACCAATGCCCGCAGTCGTCCAATGCGATTGCCGACCGGCACCCAGGGATCGGCGTGGTCCACAAGCTCACCCCAGACTGCCAGCGAGCGATGCTCGGCCGCCGTCAGAGAGCGGTTCTCTTCGAGCCCCGACAGCAGGTCCCGCGCCGCGGTTCGATCCCCACCCGCCCGCACCCGAAGGACCGCCGCCACCCACGACTGTCGCGGGCGAGGAGCACCACCGATGTGCATCAGCAGGGTGTCCGCGATGTCTCTCGCCAGCTCGGCGCCGGGTCCTGCACCACACGCCACATCGAGCAGAGTGTTCGGGGCAGCATAGGGCGACAGAAGTGCTGCTGTGGACGTGCGAATGAGCTGACGGTGCGTGTTCTTGTCGAGTCGCATCCAGGCCAGCTCGGCGGTCTCCTGCTGCTCCACCACCACCCGAAGCGCCGCCACAACGCCGTCTCGCCGGGCCTCAAGCCAGCCGACGTCGAGCATCCGCCCCAGCACCTCGACCGGTCCCCCCGGCATCATCGAGATGGCGGGATCCGAGCGCAGCACCTCAAGCGCCGAGTCGAGCGGGAACCATCCCCGAAAGACCGCGAGCGCTGCGAGATACCGCGCAGGCGGCACGATGCGGGTCTCTTCCACCAGTGACACCACCCGGCGCTGCGAGGAGCCCGTGAACCAGGCAGCGACGAGATCCGCCAGCCGATCGTCTTCGTCTTCGCCGGACTTGAGTGGGGTCGACTCCAGCAGGAGGATGGAGGTCTCATCGAGCCCATTGCCGATGTGCCGAAGCGCCGGCTGCCCCATCCGAACCTCCAGGGCCGCCAGTCCCTCGGGCAGCAGCACCTCCCCGGTGAGCGCAGGACGACCGGTGTCATCGGGCGCCGGCACCGCGATGGACTCCATCATGGTCTCACTAAGGGTGATGTCGGCTGTGGTGGGCACCTTCTTCGGGCGCGCCATCCGGACTTCGGAGCCGGTGTCCTCAAGGGTCAGGCCACCGGAACATTGCGGCGCCAGGCTGAGCAAGTCCTCGCTCACATCGGAAGGCGGTCGCTTGGCGTACCTGCGCACCAATGCAAACAGCCGTTCTCGAACCTCACTGTGAGACGGGCGGTCTTCGGGCTCTAGGGCGGTGAGGTCTCGCAGCAAGGGGGCCATCGGCACGAAGTCGGGCCGCAGTCCGTCGATCGTCTCCTTGATCCACTCCGCCGATGCTTCGGGTGCGATGGGACGACCGCCCATTGGGCGTCCTCGTGCGACCGCGAGCAGCGACAGCCCAAGCGAAAAGAGGTCACCTTCGGGCAGCGACGCCCCACCAAAGAGACGCTCTGGCGCCGCATAGGCCACGGTGCCCATCAGGGGTCCGGTCGCAGTGGTGTCGATGGTGCTCGTGGACACACCGAAGTCAAGCAGCTTGACCGACCCGTCGGGTGTGAGGCGCACATTGCTCGGCTTCAGGTCACAGTGCAGCACCCGCAGTGGTGCGCCCGTAAGCGGACTGGGCCACGACCAAGCCGCCTTGAGTGCGGAGGCGACCTCCAGCCCCACATGCGCCAGCCAGCCCAGCGGCACCGAGCCCGGCCGGCGTCGCTGCAGGAGCGCGACCTCGCTGAGGTCATGGCCGGGCACAAACTCCATCACGATGGCGGTGCCCACCGGGAGCTCAACCACGTTGTCCGCTGCGATAATGGCTCGATGACGAAGCATCCCGAGCAGTCGGGCTTCGTGGAGGAACCGGTCGCCCACGATGGACGGCAAGTTGGAGTCGCGCCGAATGACCTTGACGGCCACCAGCCGCTGAAAGCCATGACTGCCATGCCGGCGCGCGAGGAAGACCACGCTGTGCCCGCCTTCTCCAATCTGCCGAATCAACTCCAGTGAACCTTCCATCCGTACACCGGCCTCCGCGATGCCACAGTGTTTACCATCTTCGTCGCCGAAGCTGCCGACGGGCTCCCGCCCCGAAGTGTCTATAAAGGAGAACCCAATGCCCGACCGCCGCTGGTCAGCCTGGCTGCATCGTGCCGGAGAAGAGTCCATCGCGATACCCAGCCGTGGGCTGGTGCTCGGACGCCGTCCCGACTGCGACATTGTGTTGGCCAGTGGTCGAGCCAGTCAGGTGCAAGCCATGCTGACCCCTACCTTGGAGGGTCTGGAGCTGCTGTCGCTGGGGCGCAACCCAACCCGAGTGGACGGCGAGGAAGTCAAGGTCCGCACCCTGCTCGAAGACAACGCCACTGTGCAGGTTCCCGGCACATCCTTTACCGTAGAGCTGGCGCCGCGGTCCGCCTGGAGTCGTGCCGTGTGGAGCGTGGTGCCCCCCTCAGGCCACGCCTACTCCCTGCGCCGTCTCCCCTTTCGCATCGGAGGCAGCGCCACCGACCACCTCCGCCTACTCGGCTGGCCGGACGGTGCCGTGGAGCTCCTGGCCGCAGATGGAGGTGTGGCCATCGAGTTCCATGCCGACGGACGGCTCAACGACTCGCAGATGGCCCAAGGCGCGGTCGAGATGATGCGAGACGACGACCACATTGAATTTGCGGGTACTGCGGTCCAGGCCCGGTCCACAGCGGGCAAGCCCCGGGCGACCACGGTGCTCCTGGGCCAAGATGGCGTGCGCGAGCTCACGTTCACCTTCCTCCCGACCGGCGCCCGACTCGACATCCAGTTCGCAGGCGAAGATCAGGTGCGGCAGGTGGTGCTGTCCGAGCTGAGAGCACGCTTTGTGGGCGCGCTTCTCCAGCCCCCACGCGGCTACACGGCCGGCGACCTAATCCCCGATGATGTATTGATTCCGGCCATCTGGTCGGCCAACTCGCAGCGCACCCGGGTCGACGTCAATGTACTCATCTACCGCACCCGGCGCTTTCTTCTCAAGAACGGCATCAACCCCGACCGCCTGTTCGCGCGCGCCCGCCTCGGAGGCTCTACCCGAGTGCTGCTCCTGCCAGGGTCCAAGGCGACTGTCGTGTAGACGTCAGCGCACCAGATACCGAAAGCACACGCCCCCCGCCGCGATGCGGTCGCCATGCCGAAGACGGCGCTTCCAGGCGTCTGCACCGTTGACCTGCACCGACGCAAGCCAAGCGGTCGTCCGCACCCGATGAGCCCCGCCCATCCACTCGATGACCGCGCCGTGTCCGCGCCCCGTCCAGCCTCCGAACGCCCAGCCTCCCACCGAAATCTCCGTGCGCCAGCCCAGGCGGTGGATGCGGGTGCCCAGGCGCCACCGCTGTCCCGAGCCTTCGGCGATGAGCGTACCCGCTTGCCAGGTCGCGTCGCGCTTCATCAGCCGGGCAAGCGCCTCGCGTCCCATCGTGGTGGTGCCGGGGGAAAACATGGTGGTGGCGTCGTCGTGGCCCACGATCTGGTGTTGGGGCGACAGTTTTTGGACGTCGAGGTAGGCCACCCGGCGCCCATCTGGCAGCACCGCGCGCAGGGGGTCGCGGGTGTAGAAGAACAAGACCGAGCCGAGGCGGAAGGCATCGCCCTCTCGCAGCCGGAATGTGCGCAGCCTCTGCCCGTGGTGGAAGCTGCCATTGCGGCTGAGGAGGTCCTCCAGCTCAGGCTCTCCGTCGGACCAACCGATCCGGGCGTGGAAGCGGCTCAGCGAAGGGGCGTCCACAAGGATGTCGGACTCAGGGTCACGACCGATGACCACATCGTCCCGGTCCACACGCACCGCATTCCAGCGCCTGAGGTCGGTGGTGTAGCAGAGCACCCGCACAGGAGCGGAGGAGACATCGACACGGGGGGACCAAAGAGAGGAAGGCGCGACCATCTTGGGCTCCGGTGCCACGCCTGCAACGCAGCGGCTTGAGACCCTTCCAAGCTATGTGCCGCTGACCGGTCGAGTAATGGCCGACCGATGTCTCTCCGCCCCGAGACGAGTGGACGCCCACGGGGGGCCTCTGAAGCCGCCCGCTCCGCGTCAGTAGCAGCTGGAAGAGCCGCAGGTGAACGAGGTGCCGAGCGCGTAGCTGTTTACGCCGTACAGCGAGAGCGGCTGGGACGTGTGCCCCGACTCGGTGAGCGAGCTGCCGCTGACGGTGTGAGAGCCAGAGTAGATCTCGGTGCCGATGGCCTCCCCCCAGTAGCCCGCTGTATTGCTTGAAAGAGTCGAGCTGCTGATGGTTGCGGAGACATCGTCGATGTAGGCAAACCAGCCCCCGCCTTCATAGTAGGCATCGTTGTTGGACAGCACACAGCTGGTGATCGTGGTGGCGTCTTCAGAATAGACGCCGCCACCGTA
>Ga0315322_10003555_pt1 | contig 12034 bp, 20 predicted proteins | sample M110021515metaG_FD_203461 | JGI IMG/M metagenome (GOLD analysis project Ga0315322, IMG submission 203461) | Ammonia-oxidizing marine archaeal communities from Monterey Bay, California, United States - M1 100m 21515 | ecosystem: Environmental > Aquatic > Marine > Intertidal zone | place: USA... | reverse complement strand
AATAAGGAGGTTGTAATGATGTTAATTGGAACGTTAAGTGCCTCAATAGGCCTTGTTGTTTCCACAATCACTGGTGCTAAACCAGATGACGTAAACGCACTAAAGAGTGAGGTTGATAAAAAACAATCACAAATTGACTTTTTAACAAAAGCAAAAGATGATTTAGAAGGAATGATAATGCAACTGCAAAAACAAATGCTTGATAATCAAGATGATGTTATGGATAAAGTAATCCTTAAAGCAGCACTTGACTATGATGATAGAGCAGCAGCTTTGAAAGCATTGAATAAAACTAAAGAATAAAATGGCATTAACAAAGGTATCAGAAGGTATGTTAGCTTTCACTGTTGGTGGTGGGGGTGGAATTGGGAAAACAGTAACCGTAGGGGACTATAGCTATCCTAACGCACAGGATATAGACTTTTGGGCAAAAGAAAAGTATATGACGTGGTCCACGAACGTAGGCGGCATCACCCATCAGCTTTTCACACCAAACCCTGGGTTTGCTTCTTCATACGAGGTAACAACAACAACTAATAACACCTATGCTACTGTTGCTAATATAACATCCGCCGCCAACGGTGGAGGTATATATTTGTTGACTAGTCAAAATAATAACTACGCTAATAACACAAACACTGGAGGAACCTTTAAAATAACTATAGATGGCGGAGCCCCAAAAGAATATACTTTTTATTCTCACGCATCTCCATATGGTTACTTTGGATATATAGGCAAAGCAGTAATCATTCACCCTAACTACTTCAACAACACCAATGGTAGAAATACAATAGGGGAAGTAATGGTTGGCAATCAGAGTCAAATAGACAGCGCTTTTCATCAAAGTTACGACGCTACTTCTGAAACATTTTACCAGCAAGCAACTTACCCAGATCTAATTATAGGTACTACTTATACGGCTGAAAAGAGCGCACAATTAGGTTTACCTTATGTGCATTTTGCTAGCTCCTGTTTGGTAGAGTACAAAGCTGTAAGCGCTGCTAACGTTAAGGCACAAGCACAAATTTTAACATTCTAATCATGAGTTATACAACTATAAATTTAACGTCTTCTGATAGAAATGATAATCCCCAAAATGGAGATCTTTTAAGGCATACTCATGATAATGGTATGGTTATAGAAAAGCATTTTGTAGAAAATACTGAAGAAGTAAATACCGAAGACAATGCTAGGGCCTGGAGAAACGGCGAAATAGCTAATACAGATTATATTGTGCCCTTAACTGATTTTCCTAATTATAGCTCTTGGATTACATATAGACAGCAGCTAAGAGATTGGCCGTCGACAGATGATTTTCCAAATACAAAACCTACAAAACCATAAACAAATAAAGGGGCCGCAAAGCCCCTTTTATTTTTTACATTATATCACTCAACCAATCGTCGAGTTCTTTTTTAGATTTCCTGCCTTCTAAGCGATGCACTTTATCGCCGTTGACTGCTACTGTTAAAGGTATACTTCTTACACCGTATTTAATAGCTAGCTCATTATTTTTTTCAACGTCTACACTTTTAACATCTATATCGGTCAATGTGCCAGCCCATTTATCAAACACTGGTTTGTATACTCTACACGGTCCGCACCATTCTGCGGAAAATTTAATTATTTCCATATTATCCATCACAGCTTAAACAATCAGGATTCATTGCTTTAGCAGCAATATCACCTCTTAAAACAGATTCTGTTCGCATGTAGTAAAGTGTTTTAACACCTCTTTTCCACGCTTCCATGTGTACAGCATTTATCCATCTAGGCTCAGCCTCAGAAGGAAACGCTAAATTAAGACTTACTGATTGATCAACATAGTCTTGTCTTATACCTGCTTGATTGATTAATTCTAACTGATTTATTTCTTTAAAGGTTTTAAATACATTTTTTAAATCTTCTCCTTCTTCTTCGTTGAGCTTTCCGGCATGATCATAAAACCATCCATCGAGTTCTTTAATTCCTTGAATGGATCCACCATCCTCCAAAATCTTGTCCCAAGTTTCTTTATTATCGATCCCAATTTTTCTTAATACTTTTTTAAGTTCTTTATTTTTACGTATAAATGTACCTTTAGCTGACTGCTCGGTAAACACATTTGCTGCCCATGGCTCAATGCCAGGTGAAACATTTCCAGATAACTTACTGTTTGAAACTGTAGGTGCAATACTTCTAGTATGCGTATTTCTCATACCAGTACCAACACACCATAAAGGTTCACCGTATACTTCTGCTAAAGCACGAGAAGCTCGCTCTGTTTCAATCTTAATCTTGCTAAATATTTCACGTGTTTTAAACTGCGCCAATAAACTTTCGAAAGCTATACCATTTTTTTGCAAATAAGTATGCCAACCTAGAACGCCAAGTCCAAGCGCACGCCCCTTCTCGGCACTGCGTACAGAGTTCTCGAAGCCCTTCATATTCTTCGCTTTCTGGATAAACTCTTCTAATACACCGTCTAAAAACCACGTTGCGTCGTAAATTAAATTTGTATCTTTCCATTCTTCATATTTATCTAAATTTACAGAAGATAAACAGCAAACAAAAGAATGTGACTCATCAGTATGCAATGTTATTTCACTACATATATTTGTCATATGAACTTTAAGCCCGTTCTGTTTATATGCTTCTGGGTTAGCTTTGTTTGTATTTCCCTTAAAGAGTATATAAGGTTCTCCAGTTGCTTTACGCTTTTGGAGAAGTCTTGACCACTTTCTTCTAGCGTCTTTATCTCCGTTTTCAAGTCTTCGCATAAACTTGTCACCGACCACAGCGCACTGGTGGAGATTAAGTGACTGTCTATTGACGTCTCCTTTAGGTTCCCTTGTCTCCAACCACTCTTCAAAGTCGGCGTGATCAATATTGATATTAGTTGACGCAGCTCCTCTCCGGACAGATCCTTGATTAGTGGCGAGTATAGTTGAATCGTAGACTTTGCAAAACGGGACCACTCCATCAGATGTTCCATTACCTGTAATTTTAGATCCGGCGGGACGAATCATATTAACTCCGATGCCAACACCCCCACCGTGTTTTGCTAGCAACATCATTTCTAAATTTTTGTTTCCAATATCGTACACACTGTCTGCAACATCAATGCCAAAACAGCTAATAGGTAAACCTCTATCTGTACCTGTATTAGAGAGCACAGGAGAAGCCAAACATAGCCATCCATCCCATATGTACTGGAAAAACTTTTCAGCTAATTCTGGCTTGTATAAACGCCTTGCAACAGCATCACTAACGCGCTTGTATGCATCCCTAGGAGTTTCACCTTGCAGCAGATATCCACCGGTGATGGTTTTCTTATATACTTCGGTGTCGCCCCACGCAGGGTAGTCTTCACCTTTTTTCCATTCATTATTCCACATTCTCTAACTTTTCTTTATTATCAGAATCTTTTATTGTATCAGCCTTCAATTTCTCTAAAGCTTCTTCATAGCCAGGTGTCCGCTTTAATGTCTCTAGCGTCCCAATTAAGAGGTCTTTTAGGTTTTGTGTTTCCGATATTATCTGTTGTTGGTTTGCTCCGAGTATCTCTATTCGGTTCCACATCTCTATTAATTTGTTTTCTTTCATCAGGCATTGTATAAATAAATAATGTATCCTATTGTTACGTTTAAATTGACAGCCACTAAATTCCATTGCTTAGCGACCCAAACCTGCGGTGTTGAAACAATACCGCCTATAATATAAGTGATAGCACCTATATTACCGTAGGCCAAAAGATATGGAGACATCATAATGAAAGCTGTCCCCATATACCCTAACCTATTAGCCATTCTTTCGGTGGCTGATAACTTCCTATCTTTTACAAGTGTCCTTAAAAATCTTTGTTTAAATCTGTATTCACACTTTGTGCATGTTCTTTTGCCATATCTAAACTTAGACGTACTTTTTTCTTTATGACACTTATTACACTTCCTCATTACCAAATATCTTCAAAATCTTCACCTTCATTAGCCTTAGAATAATCAGTAGGCCTAATAGCAAAAAAATCGGTGTGGGTATGTCCTCCTGTAAGGTGGTAGAACCAGTCGAGGTTTGATGCTGCTTTGTCGTCAAAAGCAAAGTATAACCCGAGGTCGACGTATCCAAGCTCATACAATTTTTCATTAAGTCTTTTTCTAATAAATTGTTTAAGGTCGTAGGCCTTAAGGTTTTCAATATCTCCTTGCTCGAACATCTTATCAATGTATCGCTCTTCAGCCTGTAGCATGGTGTCTGCTGCTTTGATAACGTCATCTCTGCATTCTTCTAATAGGTTAGGTGACTCTTCACACATATGTCTAAATAATTGACAGCCCATTTTACTATGCAACGATTCGTCTCTTACGGACCACTTCATTTGTTGGCCAATACCCTTAAGCAAATTACGCAACTGAAAGCTGTATAGCACAGCAAAAGCGGAATAGAGAGATACGCCTTCTGCAAATGCAGAGAAAATAGCGAGACTCCTGCCAATCCCAGAAGGGTCATTGCCAGAGTAAGCGACAAGGTTATCAAATCTTTCGCTGGTCGTTGGTTCGTGTAAGAATGCTTCAAAGTTTTCTAATCCTAAAGTTTCGTTCAAATAACTGTAAGCAACAGCGTGAATAGTTTCTTGGCTACCAAACATCATAGCCATTTGTTGTATTTCGTGTTTTGGAAACCATCCAACAACTTTTTGTGTCCAGTAATCTGATACAGCACATTCTGTTTGAGCAAAGCCTAATAAAATATTGCCGACTAAGTTCTTTTCAGACTCTGTTAGTTTTTCGTTCCAATCCTTAACGTCACCTGACATAGGTATTTCGGTATGCAACCAGAACGCTTGAGCTTGTTTAAGCCATCCTTCAGTATAGTACTCCGGGTACTCGAAGGGTTTGTAAGGTATTCTTTCATCAAATAATCCCATATATTAATTTTCTATTTCTAAACATAAATCTATAAAAGGTAAATATAAAACGTGTTGAGCAAAATCTTTTTCATAATATGATCTAACACCAAATAATATACCAGGATATAATCCAATACTTAAGTTCCAGTTATTCATCGGCCTTGTCCTTTATATTTTTTAAAATAATTTTTAGAAGATTTTAAACTAGATGCTTTGCTTTTAGCGTGCACACCTTTTCTTTTTACCTTTTTGTTTCTTACATGTGTATATACTGCTTTAGCCATAACATTTAATTCCGTGTTTATCGTGTATCTCTACAACTTCTTTGTATTTAATATAACCTCTGTTACTTATAGACCACTTAATCCATTTTTCAATTTGACGATAAGCGTAATGTCTTCGAGCTATCTGCTTCGGCTGCTCTTGATTATTTCTACTACCCTGTCGCATTCTTTTTGATTTTGTGGTTTATAAAGTGTGTAATTAGGGAACTGCTGGGAAACTAATAGTTTAAACAACTTCCATCGCATTGGGAATGATTCATTAGCTCTACCTTTACATTCTATTATAAAGTCTTCACCAATGAAGTCTGGTGTGTATTTAATAGGCAGTATTCTTTTGCTACCTCTATTAATAAACTCACCTTTGCCGTTTGCTTGCTTTTCGTATGATTCATTTTCAAAATGGAAACCATTCATTAAAACAAAAGTTTCACCTTCGTACTTAGCCCTGATCTTTGCTTTCTTCAAGGCAATGTACATATAGCGTTCTAATCCAGAGGCGAAGTTGTGCCCGTCATAACTAACTTTCTTAGCTACAACAGGCCCTCGCTTTTTACTTCGTTTTTTTCTCATTTATCAATTGTAACTTCAATATCACCTGGGTAAGCCGAATGCTTGTCTTTAATGTAGCATTCTTCAATCTCTTCGCGAAGTACCATACGTGCTTTTTCTAAATAGTTTACAGCATCCATAAGTTCTTCTTGTAAGTGATTAAGCCAGGTGTCTAATGTTTGATCGTCTTCGTGCAGTGTAACACCATACTTTTTATACCCAACATCAGATCTTGATTTTATTTTATTAACTACTTGTTCAATTATCTTATCTCTCATTATAATGTTGTTTTTACAAATGTACCATTCTTCATCTCGCCTGTTCTATTAGATATTTCGTTATAAGCAAATTCAATACATTCTTCAATGTCCGTGCCTACAAGGTGAGCAAGGTTAGTAAGAACAACAACGCTATCACCAATAGCATCAATAACGCCTTCTCTGTCTTCTTTAAGTAAAGACTGTGACAATTCTCCTGCTTCTTCATATAACTTTATTAGTTGAGTTTTAGCATCGCCTTCATCATATATACCTCTTTTGTCTGCCCAGCTTCTAATGTTGTCAAATATATTTTTTTCGCTGCTTTGAGAAAGTGTATGCTCTTCGTTTAAAAACGCTTCATAAAAAGCTTTATTGTATATATAGCTTCTACGGACGTTATACATGGATTCTTTCGCGTTAGCTAATATCCAAGATATTGTTTTCTCGGTTATTTCAAAAGTACCTAAAGACGTTTCCCATTTTGTTCCAATATTATCATATAGATTACCTTTCAGTTTATCTAGTGGAAAAGGAAATGTTGAGGTTTGGTTTGTTGGGTTGATTTTCATTGGTTTTTGTTTAATTAAATTTACATAAGATTGCCTATCTTGTTTATAGCCAAATGCTTTTTGAAATAGTAGTTCAGCTTCAGATGCTTCATTAACATCATTTGTTTCAAATAGTATCTCATATTCACCTGGTTTATATCCCTGCTGTTTATGGACGCGTTTATATAAATCACACGTCATGCCAATTTTTTGCTCTGGAATATGATAAATATAATACTTTTTATTTGTCATTTTGAATAATTTTTTTAATTATTTCTTTACTTTTATCAGAAAGCCATTTTGAAGGATAATTATTCTTTTTAAACCATGGCTCCTCCTCCAACTGAGAGGGGGGCTCTGATTGCTTCGTGGTGCTCATAGTTGTTAAGTTTAATCATATTTTTAGATGGTATAAGCAAAAAGCTGCCGGCACCCTCTTCAATCTTTAATCCAAAATCAAGATCAATAGTTGGTAATGGTTTTGATTCTCGCTCTAATTGCAACCTTGCTTGTTCAAGATGATTGTTATATAAATGACAATCACCTAGACTTGCAATTAATCTGCCTGGCTCTAAGTTGTTGCCCTTTGCAATAAGCTCTAATAATAAACCGTACATTACAAAATCGTATGGTAATCCTAAAAAAACATCAGCAGAACGCTGTTGCCACATTAAATCTATTTTGCCATTATTAATGTACACTTGAAAACCATAGTGACAAGGAGGAAGAACCATATCATCAAGCTCAGCCGGGTTCCAAGCACTAACCATAAGGCGTCTTGAATTTGGGTTCGCTTGTATCTCCAGTAATAGTTTTCTAAGTTGATCAACACCGTTAAAATCACGCCACTGCTTGCCATATACGGGACCCAATGTGCCATCGGTTCTACCTGATCGCTTATAATCAGCATTCCAATAGTTAACGCCGTGCTCGTTAAGATAAGCCAAGTCGGTGTAACCCGACAAAATCCATAATAACTCTGTAACAGCTTTTTCAAAATATATTTTTTTAGTTGTTAATATAGGGAATCCCGTTGCCATATCATGCCTAAGCATTCTTCCAAAGACGGCTTTCGTCCCAGTTCCAGTTCTATCTGCTTTATCAGCCCCACCGTGGAGTACTGATGATAATAATCCTTTGTACTCATCATCTATGTTTATCATAATAATATTTCATCATTAAAAAAGTTTCTTGCCATATGTTATCCTTTGTATATACGGTTGGTGATTTATGCACTTGCTTGTGACGGCCGCTAAATGCTACACCAATCTTCCATTCTTTTATGTTACCATTAATACCCATTGGAGATATTATAATGCCATTTTCAATACAATATGTATGCCATTTATTTTCTTCTTCTGAAGCTGAGTAGTCTGGTAAGTAAGCTGGTTTTGCTTTCTTCCAACTCATTCCCAGGGCATTTTTTCATTTATATTCTGCATTGTAGGATCTTCAATAGGTATAAAGCTGCCAGAGTTTTTCTCCCATCTAAAATGAGATTCTGCTCCGTTCTCGCCTAGGTTTTGAAACTTTACCTTAAGTACTTTTGCTTTAACTGTCCTATTTTCATAGTCGCGATGTACAAGCAGACCATGATAACTAGCATCATACCACTCGCCGCCGCCTTTAATGTTGTACATTGTTGGTTCTTCAATTTTACCATTAGCGTCTTTATACATTTTAGTAGGGTGAGCTACCACAATAACTAATACGTCATGCTTTTTAGCGAACATTTCAATTTTCTGTAAATATTCTAGTGTATAAGCGTTGACATCAGCTGTTGTAGCATTAGCGTCTCTTACTTTATTAAATGGGTCGATAACAAGGCATTTGATACCTTTTCTTTTTACTAGCTCAGCACCTTTTCTTAATACCGAATCAAGTGTATATCTGTCCATGTCAATGAAGTAATAGTTTTCATTAACGTGACCAGCCACTTGTTGCCATTTAGCTGATCCTAATTCAGACTTGTTTGGCATCCCTTCCCATACTTTGCGCATTAATTTGTGCGCATGTAAATATATAGGTTGATTTTCGGGAGAAGCATAAGCAGTTTTCCAGCCATAGTTTTTATTATAGCCTACAATCATTTGATCTACAAAATCACTTTTACCAGAACTAGGTATACCAGTAACAGTAATAAACTGGCCAGTGTAAGTAGAGAAAATAGAGTCGAAATTATGTAACCCAACCTGATAACCAGGTTTGAAGCCATTCTGAACAAAATCTTCAACTTCAGCTTCCACGTCTTTGAATGTAGTAACATTCTCCAAAGGGACTGGCTTTGCTTGGGTAATACACTGTGCCAATCTTTCCTGTCCATACTTTAATAAATATTCGTTAGCGTCTTTACAATCTTCAAATGAAGCTATATAACAAACTTCTGCACCCAGTCTTCTTATTAACTCTCGTTGTAAGGCCTGACCAGGCTCGTCTTGATCTACTGCTACAATTACTTTTTGTTTATCTGCGAAGTAATCAATACAGTTATCAAGATAATCAAGGTTGTTACTGTTTAGCGTAGCGCCGTTTGGAACAGATACAACATTGTGGATCCCGCTTTCATATAAGCTAAGTACATCAATCTCGCCCTCAACAATAACACAATATTCATAGCCAACAATATTATCAATGTTATAAAAAATCTTTTCTGCACCTTTGTATAGTTTAAAGTTTTTTCTACCATCTCTGTATTTTATGTTTATTAGTTCACCGTTCTCGAAATAATTAAAATGTATAGCATTTTCGTTTTGGCCAGTCTGTGGCATATATTCAGAACCTTCAGTAACTTTTAAAGCTAATAAAGTTTCTTTAGATATACCACGTGACTTAAACCACTCCTGTACATTACTGCCAGGTTCCTCAACTTTGATTGGCTCAGGTTTTATATAAACCTTATCGCTTGTACGCTGTTGGTATGTGTGTAATTGAAATGTTTGATTACAATTATGACAAGTACCAAGACCACGTTGCCAATCATATGATGCACATTTCTTCTTCTGGTTTTCTGATCTCCTATCAGAAGAACAAAGTGGACAAACCCCTTCAGGCTTGCCCACTTGTAAATCATACTGGTTGAACTGCTCAATTAAGAAGCCGTTAATCTCCGTATTGTTTATTTGCATTTAGTCTTCTATTGTACCCTCATCAGGATGATCTGTTACCCAACTGTCAGTGTCTTTAAAATGGTAAATCATCCTCAACTGGTTTAGGTGGTTGATTAGTGGTTTGTAATGGTTGCCCATCTCGTGGTGCTGGATTTGGAAATGCTCCATTAGTCCATGCCACTTGTACATTGCCAAGATATACTTTTTCTGTCTTAGCATCTCTTTCGTCTTTGCTTTGAGAAACAATCACAGGCCCTTGATTGCCAAACTGATCAACCTCGTCGTTGATAGTAATTGTGATTGGTAAGTACTTTCCTTTCTTCCCATCAATAATTTTATCTTTAGGGATGTTAGCTAAGTTAATACTTGTTTTTACAATTCCAGCCATTTAGTATGAGTTAATTTGGTTAAACATTCTTCGCAATTGGTCTTTGTTAGCGCCAGTCAATCTGCGAATATTATCGACTGCTTTTACGTGGGTTTGATTAGAATAAAAATTTGTTGATTTGGTTTTGATTCCGGTTACTGTGCATGTTCTTGTTCGTGCCATTGGTTTAAAGTGTTTGGTTAATAAAATAGTTTTCAGGTTTAAAATTATCGTTTTTATAGAATAGCTCATATACTTCTGTTGCTTTTTTAACTTTGTCAAGGCCGTTCTCATAAAACCTGTCTGAGCAATCATATAATCCTATCTGGTGAGAGTTTTTATCTATGACTATAAATATAAGATCATAGTTAAATAACTTTCTGTATACATACGCTTGGCTGTCGTAATTATATCGCTTAGCGCTGTACCTAAATGAAGAAATATCATTTGTAGTTTTCAGATCAATTATTAATTTTTCATTGTGGTTTATGATGTCGGCTTTACCTTTCCATAAGTTGTTTTCAATTTCTGTTATACCAGGTTTTTCATACTCAACGTTATCTCCAACAATCAAGTCTCTTAAAACTTCATTAGATAACATCTTGTCTCGCATCAATTCAATCTGATCAACTTCGTGTTGCAGCAAGCACAATTCCCCACCAGACATTTCTTTATAATGTTTGGTATTTCTAGTTGAGGCATCAATTATCTTATACTTTGAAAGCTTATCCGGTTCAAGGATACAAGTATGAAAATAACCTCCTACTAAAAAAGCGGGAATCTGTTTGCTGGGTTTTTTAAAGTCGAGTGGATTAGAAAGTAATACGGAAATGTCTGAATTGCTTAAGTATTGATTACCAAATTTACCGTAGTAATGTTGATCTTCTTTAAGCTTTTGAATTTGTTGTTCGTACTTCATAAGATTTCAGTTCAGACTTATCCTCAATGGATATATCGTATTTATCGACAATAGTCGCAGTAGATCCACCGGAACTTAAATACTGTAATGCTTTAGCCCATTGATCTGAACCTTTACGCAGCTTAGGTTTTGTTTTACCATGCGTGTTTGTGGCGTCAGAATCGTGGGTGTCGTCAATAAGTAATAAGTTGCCTAGTGCATACTTCTTTGCGTAACTTGAAGCGCTACCAAATTGCTGAGGTACCTGCATACCTTTCTGATTCAAATCAACACCTACAATTGCGTCAGCTGCTATAAAGTTTGCGCCGTCTGCATCAAATACAGTAGCTGTAGCTTTAATAATAGGCATAGGATTTGTTTCAATCAACTCTTCGTTAACTGTGAAATAAACTCCGTTCTTTTTATTTACGGGCTTAAGTGCTTCAAGGATGTCTTCGGCAGATCGGAAGTTGTATTTGCCGAACGAATTAAAACGTGACTTTTTCGCTTTAAATTCGATTTGGATTAAATTTAATTTCTCGTGAATTGTCATACTATATATATTACATGGTTTATACTAAACTTACAGGAAATCAACCACTTGCGCTGGATCTGTGTTGTCTATTAATTTGTTAATAGCATCGCGTTTTATTTGCGATATTCGCACATATGAAGCTGTTCCTTTGATTTCTAATTTGTCTGCTATTGCTTTGGCTGACATTTTATCGCAGTCAAGACCATAGCTCATTCTTAAAACATCATATTCTTTTATATTTAAATTAGATTCCATAATAGATAATAGATACTTATTCATAATATCTATATTGTATTCTTTTGAAGTGTCAGGTATTTCATAAAATGAATTATTGTCCTGATCAGTAATATCTAATGAATAGAATATACTGTTAAAAAACATTTCAACTGTTTTCTTTTCAGCTTCAGAATTCTTACGCATATCATTTAACTTATGCTCAGGTATCCGTATGTTGCCTCTGTTGATATCAATAGCTCTGCGTATCGCGCCTTTAATTCGTTTTGATAGGAAACTATTGAGTGTTCTTTCAGGGTGATCAGAGTCCGTTATTAAAGACCAATCAATTTTATCTACAGCTGCAATTAAACCAATTGAACCTTCT
>Ga0315322_10003554_pt1 | contig 12036 bp, 10 predicted proteins | sample M110021515metaG_FD_203461 | JGI IMG/M metagenome (GOLD analysis project Ga0315322, IMG submission 203461) | Ammonia-oxidizing marine archaeal communities from Monterey Bay, California, United States - M1 100m 21515 | ecosystem: Environmental > Aquatic > Marine > Intertidal zone | place: USA... | reverse complement strand
GAAATATTGCCACGCCGACTGTGGCTGACGGTATTTCTGGTGGTAAGGATAATGCCGTAGGACGATTCCTTGGTGGCGTTGACCAGTACGGTTACGCTAAAGTCTACATCGACTTGCCTAACAACTAATAAATTCTTTTAAGGAGAACATTAACATGTCAAAAGAAAGACCTTCTGGCGAATTTTTGGAACTGCTTCGCAGATCCGGCGATAGCGACAAAACAGTTGCTATTCAAGCACAGCGAGAAATCGCAAAAGCCTTGGAAACACCTCTTCGTAAGGGTGTTTTGTTTGGCGACGTTGTTCGTGGTATTTACGAGGCTATGCCTCTTGAGCCGGGAGCAAGCCCAGAGTTCCCATTGGATTTGCTTGCACCGGGAACTGAAATTGACCACATCGCTTTCACGAATCCCGGCAACGGTCGTATTCCTGAGAAGCATGTCGAAAGTGATTACGTCATGATTAATACTTATGGCGTAACTAGCTCGATTGACTTCCTTCTTCGCTACGCTCGCGAAGCTAACTGGAATGTTGTTGGTCGTGCAATGCAGGTTCTTGAGTCATCTTTCGTAAAGAAAATGAACGACGACGGCTGGCACACACTGCTTGCTTCTGCTGTTGATCGTAACATCTTGGTTTACGATGGTGATGCTGGTGCTGGTCAGTTCACCAAGCGACTTGTTAGCTTGATGAAGACTGTCATGCGTAGAAACGGTGGTGGTAACAGCGTTACTGCTCCGGGTCGTTTGACCGACCTTTACATGTCGCCAGAAGCTATCGAAGATATCCGCAACTGGGGTATCGACCAGCTTGACGACGTTTCTCGCAGAGAAATCTACGTTGCGAGCGATAACGGTCCTCAGCTTACTCGCGTGTTTGGTGTAAACCTTCACGACTTGTTTGAGTTTGGTGACGGTCAAGAGTATCAGGATTACTTCCTGAACGACCTTGGTGGTAGCATCGAGGCATCAGACGTTGAGTTGGTGGTTGGTATTGACCAAAGTGCTAATGACAGCTTTGTTATGCCTGTCAAGAAAGAAGTTGAGATCTTTGAAGATCCTGCACTTCATCGTCACCAGCGTCAAGGTTATTACGGCTGGGCCGAGATGGGCTTTGGTGTTCTTGACAACCGAAGAATCATCGCTGGCTCGTTCTAAGAACGACCTCGGTAGGTTATTTGGAAAGCCGCTTCTAATGAGGCGGCTTTTTTCTTATAATTGTGTATACTAGGGTAAGTACACATATCAATATTTAGGAACTTGTTGTCATGAAAAAACCTGCTGGCGTAGTATTTTGGTTTCAGCAAGAGGATACTGATGTTTTCTCTAGCCGCCCTATAGATCTTGACGCTTGGAGATATGCTATAAAAGCTGGAGGTTGTGACAAAGCCAGATGTATTAACGAAACGGAAGAAGATTTAAAATTTGACGGTGCTTTTGATTTTGAAATAATTGGAAGCAGTGAAGTAGATTTTAAAAACTGGCTCACAGATAAGGAAAATGTGGTTGTCTTTCAGTGTGAATGGAGTTGTCCAGAGGACGCTATTTCCCTAAGAGAGTTGGATCACACTAAGGTTGATTGGTATGTTTTTGGACATGGTGCAAACGCTCCATTTAATCTTGACGCTCAATATGTTTACATGCCTATTGCAGATCAGGCGGGTTTACATCCAGTACACGCCGCATCTGCTGTAATGCTCCGTAGATGGGAAGAATTATTAGAGGTGGATAAATAATGGCTGTTTCTTTAAATTCTGGACAAGTAGTTAATGACTGCGATAATAACACTGGCTTTAACGGTATTCCTACTCAGACTGAGCCTAGTTTTATTCAAGGAACCGCTGCTATTGGTGAAAAGGTTTCTAATGGCACGACAGACTTTAAAACGACCCAGTTGAGCGGTGGGGGTGGTACTTTTTCTTTTGATTTTAGTAGCGGTGGTGCTAACGAAGGAGATCATCTTCTTTGCTGGATTAATGCTCTAACGCCTATCAATGCCACTACGGGTATTAGACTGTGTATGGATGATAACAGCGTTGGTACTGGCGTATGGGGGCTTGCTCCAGCATCTAACTACACAGGTGGCTTTATTCCTAGAGTTATTGACACTGCCGCAGATTTTACCTCGGTCACAGGCAGTTTCACCACGACAGGAAATCCTGCACAGCTAAACGCTGTAGATGAAGTTGGTGGTGGGTTCACTGCTATTACGATGATTTCTGGTAACTTCGCAAACATGTTGATTGACCAGTTCACCATCGGTACTGGACTTAGGGTTGATGGTACTAGCAATACTTGGAGCACAATAGAGACAGCAGAAGCTTCAAATGTTTGGGGATGGCAGGTTGAGCAGCTTGGTGCATATATTTGGAGAGGTGGTGTTTATTTAGGCCCATCCACAGGTACAGCGACATCTAGCTTTACTGATACTGGTCAGGTTGTCACCTTCGCTGCCGAAAATGTCGCTACCGGCTTTTATGATATTAACATCAGGGGTGCTAATACTACAGTAACTTTTACGCAGCATGTTATTAGTTCGGAAGACCCCGCAATCGCAAGATGGAATCTTACTTTGGATGGCACTTCTATTCCGACGTTTGATGATTCGGCATCGCTTTTCAAGGGTTTTGATGTAATCACGTTGCAGGCTGGTTCAACTTTAGATGGTACAACTTTAGATAGTGGCAATAGCATAATTCAAAACGGTGCAACAATAACAAATTGCAGTATATCAAATGCAAACACCGCAGACGGTGTTGCACTAATACAGTCCGACAATCCAGCGAATATATCTAATTGCAACTTTACTTTTTCTGATGGTCATGCCATAGAGATTACCACCGCTGGAACTTATTCTTTTAGCGGTAATACTTTTACTGGTTATGGTGCAAACGGAACAAATGATGCTGCTATTTACAACAATTCAGGCGGCTTGGTTACAATCAACTCTAGCAATAATTCAGGAATTACTGTAAGAGATGAGCCCGGATCTAATACTACCGTTGTTGATGCTGTTACTGTTAGTGTAACTGGTGTTAGTGAAGGAACCTCTGTGCAAGTGCTTGCTGATGAAACGGCAGGGACGGTCACAAAGGGCGATGTACTAGGGTTTGGGTTAGCCGATGCAAGTGGGGAATTTAGTTTTAGTCTTAACTATGAAGGTGCTTTCCTTGCGGGGCTTGATGTTATTATCCGCTGCCGCAATCAAGGATTTCCAAATGCTGGTATTGCTGATGACGGCGGTGTTTTCACAGACGAAACAACCGCAAACAATAGTGCGGTGGTAAATGATATCACTTTGATGCCTTCGGGATCAGCCGCAACAAATGACGCATACTACTGGGGACACGGCGAAGAATTTAATCAATTAAAGTTGGAGATTAGTCAAGCGGCCTCTATAGGTTATTGCAGAATTGACTGGGAATATTGGAACGGTAGCGGATGGACTGCGTTATCCAACGTGGTAGACAATACCAATGATTTTGAGACTTCTGGCTTAAATGTGGTTTCTTGGGACGAGCCTACAGGATGGGCCACGACCAGTGTTAATTCTCAGGGTCCGTATTATTACGTTAGAGCCAGAAACACAGGACTTCCTCAAGTCGGAACACAACCGCTGGGAAGGAAAGTTAAATTAGATGTGACAAGATATTTGCCATTTACGCAGAATAACACTATAACTAATAGTGGACTCAGCGTTGTGACCGTTTGGATCGAAGATACAATTTCAAATTTTTAGGCTTTTTTGTGTATAACAAATAAGCAAACCAACCATACTTCTTAGGAGTTCAAAATGAGTTCTATTACTATTCTTGGGGGGGATTTTGAGATCCTCTTTGACGATGAGAAAAACCAAAATGGTGGAACAGCAGCCGTTGCCGGGATGAGAACCATCCAGCACACAGGGGCTAGTGAAACTGTTTACACAACAAACGAGCTTTATTCCGCTGTCGCAGATGCGGCTGATGAGTTTATTGCAATGGGTTTCAGGAATCCTATGCTTCCTGTTACGCCAAACGCTTACACGATGGAAAATCAATACTTTATTCCTCGTAGCTCAACCCAATACCTTAAAGAAGGTGCTATCACAGCAGATTGGTCGTTGACCGGAACCGTAGCTGGCGATGGTGTTGTTAAGGTTAATTATGTAGATAACATCAGCTTTGTTTCTGGCGACATTGGTCGTCAGGTTACACAAGCCGATTCAGGCGATACGGGAACCCTGCTCGACTTCGACATAGATCAAGACGGTTCTCTCGCTGCATGGATTCGTCCAGACGATCCGGCAACTGACACCTTTTCTGGAACAGGTTCGATTTCTGTTACCGCAGACGGTGGCGGAACAGGTTCTTCTACCTCGTCTACGGCGGGTGTTAATGGCGAGCATATTTTCTCCGCTATTCAGGCTATTGGTAGTGTTCCTACTGCTACCGAGGTTTATCTTATTCAAGATCGTCAAAAGATTTCAAGCTGGGATGATAGCTTCCAGTGGTGGGCAACTGATGCAGATGCCTCTCTTGGTATTATCTCGATTCTGATTCAGGTTAAAGATAGCGGAACTTTGATTGCGGACGGTGACGTTGAGGTTTTTGCTCGACGATACACAGCCCTGTATGACAACTTCCGTCTTAATGTTGCTGGTGGTGGTTTCTCTGCTCTGCCCCTTGCTTCTGCTCCAGATATTAACAATACAACTGGTTATAGAACCTTTACTGGTGATACTTTAACTGGATCTGGAACATTTACTGTTGGAAATGGCATTTATGACGCTTCTGCCGGTAGTTTTGCAAATGCTACCAAAAAGGGCGTCATCACCGCTGTTAGCGGAACTACTACTGAGCCAGTGATTGAGTATTACTTGGTTGGTGATTTGACGGATTTTGTCGTTTCTGACACCATTCAGGAATACGATTACAGTACCGGCTTGGATGGAGATGCGGATATCTCTGGTGCTGGTATTCTTGCTCCTAGCAATACCAGTGGTGGTCCAGCCGATACCGGAGCTGGCGAAGGTGGATCGCTTACAATTACCTTGCAACACTCAGACGTTGACCATGACGGCGACGGAACTCCAGAACCTTACTCTGTTACGGTTGACTGCCAAGGCGATGTTCCAATCGCTAAAGTTTATGAGCATATCAAGTATGTTTGTCGCCGTGGTCAGGATGACTCCTTTTGGGACACTAATGCCTCAACCATGCCGGGAGAAACCTACCGAGGTCTTGATACCTTTGTAGAATTTGATGGTGCTGTTGGTGGTGCTATGACCGATGGTGAGAATATTACTGGTCAGAACGGCTATACTGCACGATTGGCTGGTTATTCTACAAGTGCCGCTTGGTCGTCTCCGGTAGATTATATTACGCTTTCGGATAGTCAAACGTCTTTGGATTCCGTTTCTAATGATGACACAATTTCTGGTGTAACCAGTGGTAACACCGTTGAAGCTAGATCGACCGGTGGTGGTGGTACTTACGGTATCGTGTCGTTTACGTCTCCTAAAGCGTCTCCATTCGGTACGTTTACAGGTTCTCAGATTTTCGGTGCCCGTGGTGTTGCGTTTATCAATCCTGACGGTGCTGATGTTCAGGCTTATATTCTGACCGATGATATTGGAACTCTTAATACTCCTCCTAACACGGTTAGTTTCACGGTTTCCAATACTGCCGCCTTGGACAGAATTCTTGTTGCAAGAGATACTGGAACGTCTGGTATCATCGACAAGGATAAGTTTGGTGGAATGACAGTCGCATCAGCCGGTGATGGCACTATTACAGTTGGCGATGGAAGTTTCAATGAGCAGATTCCTCCTGTTGGATTCGTTAGAGTTGTTGATACCGATCCTGCACTAAGCCGATTGGGTAACACTGATACTCAACAAGAGCATAAGTATGAATATAGCTCAAGGGCTGGTGGTACTGGCGTCTTTACTTTGACAGCCGTTACAGATGCTACCGGTACTTGTGCAACGGGTAGTGATAACACTACTCTAAACGGTACTGGAACCGCTTGGTCTACCGGTGGTACACCTGTTAAGGTTGGAATGATGGTTAGAAACGTTACAACCGGCACGGACGTTTGGGAGGTTGTTTCGGTAGATAGCGATACTTCGCTAACTATTAAGCAGCTTTACGGTGCTAGTAGCGGTGCTGACTGGTCTGACAATGTTGATACTTTTGAAATCAACGAAGTTATTACCGCCTACACCACTGACGATGATGTATACGACTTGATTCTTGATATCGAAGCATCAGGAACTTCCGTTACTAACAGCTTCACGAAAACACTTTCCAGCAACTTTGGGGTTGTTGTTAATGTTCGTCAAGGTAAGGTTATTCTGCCATTTACTCTGAATCAGACTCAGGGCGATGGTAGCACTACTGTTACGGTTGTACGTCAGCCTGACAACATCGCTACTTAATTTTAGTTGTTTAGTTTTAGTGCTATGGGGAAAGTCCCCATAGCACTTTATTTTACTTTAAGAAAAAAGGGTAAGGAAAGATGAGAGATAGTAACAAGGGAAAAGATGGTTACGATTCGATAAGAATAAACGGTTCTAAGATAGATAATCTACCACTCGGACAAGGCGAAAAAGCTAGACAGGGTTTGGAAGATTTTCTTAAAACCGACAAGGAAACTAAGAAAAATAACATTAACGCTAAGTATCCTGACGTAAGCGAAGAATATGTTAAAGCTGTAATTAAGGAGTCTAAGGGTAATATTGAACGTGTCAAAAAAACAATAAAAACCCTTAAAGAAAAAAAGGCTGAGTATTCTGTACTCATTACAGAGTCTAAGATTAGAGATAATCAGATACAACAGCTAAACAAAGAAAACCCAGAAGACGCAGAAAAAATAAAACAACTGTTGAAACAGTTTCCTCCATACAACATAAAAGCTCTTGAGGATCAGATATTTCAGTTTGAAGAATCTATCGAGAGGTGCGGAAGCGTAATGGAACAGGAGTGGGACTCTATTGCAGAGTTTACTAAAAACCTAGCACTTGTTCAGCAGAGAGATCGAGAGCTTAAAGCAATAAAGTAGGACGATATGGCTACAAGAGAAGATATTAGCGTTGACTATCAACCATCTCCACGGGTTGTAGAGGTTGCGTCTCCATCTACCGAGCTAGTGTTACAGGATCTCATTGACACATTAAGAATATCGGAAGAAGGTTTCGTAGAAGGGTTAGCCTTTGATAAACTCATTGATGCTGCCGGTAAAGAAAACCTCGGCGGTGGCGTTCTGGTCGGCATCACAGCTAACCTACAAGATGCTCAAGTGTCTTTTGAAGCAAGAAGAACGCCTGCGGAGATCGGAACTGTTACTACAGCCAGCGGTGCCGATGTAAACGGTTTACAAACCTTCGCGGACTCTTCTGCTGATTTCGTAACTGCTGGAATTTCTAGGGGTTCTTTGGTAATTAACTTTACCGATAATAGCATCGCAGATGTTTACGATGTTTTAGACGCTAATACTATAATCACAAGATCTCTTGTTAATGGTTCTGATAACGAGTTTGAACTTGGTGATTCTTATCAAATTTTTAATATCATTCAGTGCAACATTGCGGGTGGGAACCTAGTAGCAGAAGATGAGAACGATGTTCAGATTTCTTCTGTTGTTCCAACGGCTTTTACTCAAATTGTCCGAACAGCCTCTTCTTCTGCCACACTTTCGGAATCTCAAGATATTCAGTATGCTAGTTTTAATGGTGGTGTGACGGTTAACGTATCCAGCGGAACTGCTGGTACTACGTTTCCGACTGGTACGTCAAGACAACCAGTAAGTAATATGACAGATGCTTTAACTATCGCTAATGAACGCGGACTTGCTAAATTTTTTATTGAGGGCAATATCACCCTTTCGGCACTGACGTTTGACAATTTTGTTTTCGAGGGACAATCTACCTCTAGGTCAACAATCACTATAGATCCTTCGGCTAGTGTGATAGCTAGTGAATTTACAAACTGTACTGTTACTGGTACTTTGGATGGTAATTCAGTTATCGAAAACGCTGTGGCTCAAGACCTTAATTTTGTTGATGGTGTTGTTAGAAACAGCGGTCTAATTGGCGATATTATACTAAGTGGAACTAGCACTTTACAGTTATTGGATTGTTACGAAGGTTCACAGATTAGACCATGCCTAGATTTTGGCGGTTCTGGAACAGGTCTTATTGTCACTAACTGGAATGGTGCGATTTGTCTTAAAAATAAAACCGGCCCAGAAGCGGCTTTTCTTGACTTGGCATCTGGCGACATTGAGATAGACAACGATGTAGTCGCTGGAACAATTACCCTTAGAGGCGTGGGAAAATGGAATAACAAGTTTGAATATTCTGGTGGTGCAACAATCGTTGACGAGACTATATTTACTCGCGTTGACGAAACTCATGGTCAGGTTATCCGTAGTGTATTCCTAAACGGCACTGCTGCAACTAATGGCAATGGTTATCAAGGTTCTCCATTCAATAACTTCCCAGACGCTATTGGAGCATTGGATGATAGAAATCTTACGCATATTGAAATCTTGGGCAATGTAACGCTAGATAGGGATATTGATGGTTATACCGTCACTGGTGAAAATCTACCAGTGTTTGATATGAACAACTTTAGTGTTGGTTCTACAAACTTTATCAAAACGGTTCTGACTGGTACGCAAAATGGTGGCTATCCATTTCTTGAAAGTTGCGGTATACAAAACGCGACAGGGGTTGATGGTCAGGCTAACGTAATCGCTTTGGGTGGCACTATCTCAGTTGGGGGTGGTTGTAATATTTTGTTCAATAATGTTACTCCTATCTCTCCAAATCAAGATATTATTATAGACTTTGCGAGTCATGCTGGCGATCCTTGCGAGGTTGACTTTGAAAACGCTCATGGTGACTATATTATCAGAAACATGGTTGACGCCTCCCAGATTTTTGAGATTAACTTTTTGTCTGGTAAAATTACCATAGAAAATAATTGCACCGCTGGTACAATCATTATGAATGGTACTGCCGACTGGTTGAATCCAGAATACAATGGTGGTGCTACTATCGAAAATAGACTCATCAACCCAGAGGGTGTTCAGTTCTCGGAGTTTATTGACGGTAGAGTTTATATTGATGTGAACGAACCTACATCTGGAACGTTCTTCCCACATGGTACAGTTCGACTTCCTGCCAATAATGACGCAGATGCTAAGGCAATTTATCAAGCTAACAACATTAGAAAAGTTGAAATTGAGAGTCATGTAACCCTCACAGTAGACCATGATGATGTTAAGTTCTTTGGAAGAAGTCCAAGAACCACAACTCTTACTGTTGGCAGTGGCGTAAGTACAAATAACTGCGAATTCCAAAATATGTTGCTTACTGGTACGCTCACAGGAAATACTTATATCACTCAAGTAGCACTTAAAAATGTGACTGGGCTAATCGGTCACTTTGAGCAATGCGTTATCCGTGAAGGAACTAACACTTTGGGTGGAACGGGAATCGGCATGTTTAACAAATGTGTCGCTGTCTCTGCTCCAAATCCCGGTACAGACATTCCAATTTTAGATTGTGCTGGAAGTGGGCAAGGTGTAGCCTTTAGAGAGTTTTGTGGCGAAATTAAAATCATTAACAAAACAGGTCCAGAACCTATGTCTCTTGCTTTGAATGGAGCCAGAGTAGAACTAGACAGCACTGTTACTGATGGCAGTATTCGTGTATTTGGAGTGGGTGAACTTATAGACAATAGTGGCGGAACTGCTGTTGTAGATAGAGACGAGCTTGTGGCTCCTGAGTATATTATGGAAGATGTTTGGTCGGCATTGGCGTCAGATCTCGATGCGGCTGATTCTATGGGCAGCGTTATGAATGACCTATGGAGTATGGCTAATGGAAAAATAGTAGAAAGTCCTGTTGGAACATTTACTTTTTATGATAGAGATAATGTAACTCCAAGATTTGTTCTCACCAAAACCGGCAATGAAAGGACGCGAAGTTAATGGCTGTAGACCTACAGGCGGTTTCAACTTTTGGCTGGTTTCCTTCAACTCCGGTCGCAGACGATCTTACGCTAATATCAACCTTTGGCTGGTACGGCTTTGAAGAACTTATAACAAACCCAGACATCATTCAGTTTATGTTACATATAAATAGAATGGTAGAACTAGACCTCTTTCGATAGGATTAAACAATGGCAGACAATGTACCAATTACCCCCGGAGCGGGTGCAAATATTGCAGCAGATGAAATTCTGGGCGTGAAGTATCCACGTTCTAAGATGGTTCTGGGTGCCGATGGTAACAACGATGGGGATGTCAGTATTGATAATCCTGTGCCTATGGTTGACCATGTGTCTATTCGTCGCGGCATTGTCCCTAAATTTTCTTGCGAGCATAAGTTTGGTGCGAACCTTACGGTCGGCAATAGTCCTGAATTCATTTGGACCCTAGGAGGAAATTATACATTTTTATCCGCTGCGTCAACTTTGCGGGTTGCAGCAGGAAATGCTAATGATGATTCCGCTGGAAGTGGGGCTAGGCAAATTACAATTTCAGGTTTGGATTCAAGCTTTAATGAGATAACTGAAACCGTCAGCTTAAATGGCACCTTCGCTAGTGATCCCACGACCAATAGTTTCATAAGGGTTAATAGAGTTTTCGTATCTCAGATGGGCACATCTCATTCTGGAAACGTTGGAGAAATAACGATTGAATCTACTGCGGGGAGTGTCACGGTTGCTCATATCGACGCACAGCAAGGACAATCAGAGCAAATGATCTATACCGTTCCTGCTGGAAAAACTGCATATATCACACAGACAAATGTTTACGTTTCTTCAAATCAGGACGCTTCTGTAGTTTTGTATAGAAAAGATAATGCAGATGAGACTGTCGCTCCTTACTCGGCTAGGCGTGTTGTCTTGTCCTTTTCGGAAGTTTCTGGTCAGGCTACACAACCAGAGCCTACCACTCTCGGACCATTCAATGAAAAAACTGATATTTGGATGGTTGGAGAAGCGTCAACTACGGCAGCTATTACCGCCAACGCAGACATAATTTTAGTGGATAATTAAGATGATAGATGGTTCATTATTGCCGCTCTGGTTTCAAGAGGCTAATTCGTATTTTAGACCGGATCAGATTGAATTTTCTGTCGAGGTGGATACGGGTCTAGAGTTTACATTGGAAATTCAAACGCAAATAGAACAAGAATTGAGTATAAATAGACAGGTAGATGATGTATTAGAAATTAATCGCCAATTAGAATTCACAGTAGAGAGATAAAATGGCAACTTGCTCAGAAGAAGAAGTACACTACAACGATATAGGAACTGAATTTTTGGTAACTATCAAGGATTGTGTTTCTGGAACTCCTACAGTGCTTGATGTTTCCGGGGCGTCAACCTTGGAGCTTATTTTTAAGTCACCTTCTGGTGTGTCAACTACCAAGAGTGCGGGTCTGGTCACAGATGGTTCAGACGGAAAAATCAAATACACAACTGTTGACGGTGATCTCAACGAAGTGGGAACTTGGCGACTACAGGCAAAAATAGGAATAGGTGGAGGGGTTTTTCGGTCAGACGTAGGTTCATTTAAAGTTTACGAAAACCTATAGGGTATAATTATGTGGCAAGTAGATATGGTGTTAATGTTAAGGTCCGTTATTGGAGATCTTGACGGTTCTAAATACACAGATGAGCGATTAAAGCAGATTTTGGTAATCGGAGCTTATAACGTTCAAAATGAGGCCAGTTTCGCAAATACATACACGGTTAGCGTGGGTCAGGTTTCCCTGTCTCCCGATCCAATCACGACGGGTGATTCAGACTTCGCCGTTTTAAGCGTTTACAAAAGTGCTTGCATACTCATAGGTAGTGAGGTAAAAACCGAGTCGGCAAACGCAATCTCTATCAAGGACGGTCCTTCCGCTATTGACCTAAGAGGGGTCAGCGGTAGCCTGTCTGCATTATTTAATAATATTTGTGCTAAGTACGAAGAGATGATGACAAAATACCAGTACGAAAGCGGCAATGGAGATGGAACTCCTGTTGGAACTG
>Ga0315322_10003546_pt1 | contig 12052 bp, 8 predicted proteins | sample M110021515metaG_FD_203461 | JGI IMG/M metagenome (GOLD analysis project Ga0315322, IMG submission 203461) | Ammonia-oxidizing marine archaeal communities from Monterey Bay, California, United States - M1 100m 21515 | ecosystem: Environmental > Aquatic > Marine > Intertidal zone | place: USA... | reverse complement strand
AGCACGATTGCTTGTAGGGCATCTGTCCATACGACCGCTTCTAGTCCGCCAATCGCGCAATAGAGGATGCTCAATCCGCCCATAATGATAATGCACGCTTCCAGCGAGAGGGGCGTGATTGCGGCTAGGGCAAGCCCGGGCAGGTACATCACAATCGCCATGCGGCCAATCTGGAAGAGGACGAACGAGCCACTTGCGAATAGGCGTATGGCGAGGTTGAAACGCTGCTCTAAGTATTCATAGGCTGAAGTGGCGTTGATCTTTCGGAAGTGGGGTATGATTCCGTAGACGACCAATGGAGCGCAAATGAGAATGCCGACGTTTAGAATGATAAAAGACCAATCGGTCGCAAATGCTCGGGCCGGGACTGCGATGAAGGTGATCGAGCTCAGCATCGTAGCGAAGATGCTGAGTCCGGCGACCCACCCTGGTACGCGCTGACCGCCGCGAAAGAAATCGTCGGTGCCTTTGTTTCGACGAGCGAAGTAGAAGGCGATGCCCATGACGGCGCCTAAATAGAGGACTATGGCGACCCAGTTTCCGAGCGGGAAATCGGATTCCGACTTTAGTAGTGAGACTTTCCATACGTCTCGAGTACGTACTCGGGGGCGAACTTCTCCACTAGCTAGGAGGATGTCATCGCCCCATGGGACTGCATGGGTTGTGACCTGGTTTTGAGGCATCAGGCCGTCTTCTATCCAAGTGTCGGTGATGGTGTGATATGCGAGAATCGTTTTCGTGAATCCAGGATGGGCGTCTCTCAGTTCGTCGGCCTTCGTGAATAGGGAACCGTCATCGCCGGCAAGGAGAGAGATGTGGTTCTGGCCGATTGCGACCGCCGTGCCAGCCATTCGCGGGTAGCGCAGGTTTGCGCGTTTACGCCATGGCGATTCTGGTTTGGCGGGATTGAATTCATAGACGTCATTTAGGAATTCTATTTGGCCATCGTTTCCGATGCGACGTCCTCCGATCACGTAGATGCAATCGTTTTCTCCATTGTTTTGAGTGACAGTGCTATTGAGGGCTCGGGATGGGCCAGGCCAGGCTTCAAGTTGTTCCCATGCGAAGTTCTCGACGTCACTGCGTTTCGACCAATCGAGTTTCCAGAAATTCTTTTGGGCCGTTTCCAATCCATGTCCCGTGGAGCCGCCAGCCAAGTATATGCTGGAATCGATCACGGTAGCCGATCCGTAGCAAAGGGTATTGGGAATTTTTGGTAGTTCTTCTATAGATACACTTCCGTTTTCCCATTTTAGGAGAAAGACATCCGCGTAGGATTGATCGGCATCGTTGCCTCCGATGCAGACGATTCCTTCTGTTAGGCTGATGCAGGATCCGTATCCAATGGGTCGTGGAAGTTTTCCTACAACTTTCCAAGACGCGTCCTTTTCATCGAGAGGCAGGGCGTAGATCGTGTCGCGCCAGGCTTTCTCGTTCTCCCATACCGGCTCGGGAAAATTGGCCCCACCGGCTACGATTAGATGGTTTTCGTGGATGCCAGTGAATGGACCGGCGACTCCGAGTTCGGAGGGAAGGGGGGAGAGTTCGTCCCATTGAAGAGTGTCGGCGGCGTGGAGGGAAATCGCGGAGAGTAGGGAGAGAAAGAGGGCAAAGGTTCCACCTAGGAGTCTTGGGGAGGGTTTCATCTGCTAGACGTTTTCTCCGTTTTTGCGAGTGGCCCATTCGTCGAACCCTAGGGCTTCGAGGTGGTCGTCGATTGCTTTCATCTCTCCGGAGGTCAGTTGCTTCATGGGCAGACGGCTCTGACCGCAATCAAGGCCGAGTCGCTGCATGGGATACTTGAGGGCGGCGGGACCTCCGACGTTGATCAGGGCATGGATGGTTCGGACGGCAATCCGCTGCCATTTTCTCGCTTCTTCTATGTCTCCTGCTTTGAAAGCTCGGATCACCTTCATGTAAAGTTTGGGGGCGTAGTTGTAGGTCGTCCCTACGGCGCCGTTCGTGCCGGCGGCGAGACCTGAAAGTAGCATTTCGTCTCGCCCGAAAAGAATGTCGAATCGGCCTTCGTGCACGTTTTGGCAGGCATTGAATAGACTGAGATCCTTGTCGGTGAATTTTATGCCGCGCAGATTGGGAATGGCTTTTTCCGCTTGTTGAAGAAAAACGGCTGGATCGACGACGAGTCCGGTGAGAGCTGGGATGTGGTAGTAGTAGAAGGGGAGCGTTGGGGCACTGGCGGCCACTTCTTTGAAGTAAGCGATGAGCGTTTCGACAGTGTCCGGTTTGAAGTAATAGGGAGCGATGGCTGATATTGCGTCCGCTCCGATGGACGTTGCGTGTTCGGCGAGTTTTTGGGAATCCGCGAGGCATGTGTGACCTACGTGAACGATCGTGCGCAGTCGCCCTCGGTTTGCTTTTACATAGGCTTCGCCGACGGCGGTACGTTCTTCCATGGTGAGAGACGGGCCTTCGCCTGTGCTTCCGCAGATATACATTCCCGCGACCTCGTTTCGAGCGAGATGGTCAACCAGTCGAGGAATCATTTCGAAATTCACTTCGCCATTCGGAAGATAGGGCGTGTAGGTTGCGGCGACGAGACCGGTGAGAGGAGGCGAATGAGCCGGCTCGGAAGAAGAATAGGGTGTACTCATAGGGGAAGGGCTTGAAAAGGGGGATATTAGGGGATTGGAGACGATTTGGCTTTCAAGTCCAACCAATGGTAAATATTTACCAAGATGATGGAAGGCCGAATTGAAACAAAAGTCGTTTCGACGCGTCGGAGTGGTCCGGAGCCGCATCGAGTATTGGGTCTGTCGCTCTTGTACCTTTCTAAGGGGCACGCTCGCTGGTCGGTGGATGGGCGGTTGTTTGAAATAAAGGAAGGTCAGGTATTGGTCGTGTTACCCGGTCAGATTTTCAGCGGAATCGAATCTTCGGACTTGGTTTCCATTCGGGTCGAGCAAGTGTTGCTGAATCTGCCTGGAAAGCCGAAGCGATTAACTCCGGGGGCTCTTAAGCGGTGTCTTTCGCTTGATCGCTCTCAGGCGGAATTATTGGTTGAAACGTTACTCGAAACGGATTTGCCGGTTGTCCGATTGAGTTCGGGGGTTGAGAGATTGTTTGCCGATATCGTTCGGTTAGTGGGGAATGCATCGCCTCTTGAAGACGTATTGGTTCAGTCGTGTATGTTTCAGCTTGTTACGCGTATTTGTCTGGCTCTGGGCGAGCAGGATCAGGCTGGCGAAGAGGGGCTCTCGGAAGCGGAAAGGCGAGTGGCGCAGTTTCTTCAGGATTTGGAAGAGCAGTGTGCTGAAGAATGGACGCTCGAATCGATGGCGGAAAGCGTAGGCTTGAAGCGTTCTCGCTATGGAACGTTGTGTCGTCAGTTAAAAGGAGAGAGTCCGAGCGCCTATCTCAACCGATTGAGGATTCGTCACGGGCGGCGATTGTTGCGGAGCACGGATTTGTCGGTTACGACGATCGCGTTTGATTGTGGATTCGCTTCGAGTCAGTATTTCGCCAAGATTTTTCGCCGTTTTCAAGGGCATGAGCCAACACATTATCGTCGCATGCTCCGCGGCTCGCAGAGTCTTTTTCTAAAGGGAGACGCCACTCGGAACGTTGCTTATGCGGAATGCGATGTTGGACGAGGAGATTGTCGGATCGAAGGAGAGATTACTCTGGATCGGTTGGGCGAAACCGCCGCGTCTCTAGAGTTTGGGCGAGACCGGTTTGGGTTCGATAGTCGAGCGGGTCGGTTCTTCCTAGAAGGAGAAACTTTTGGGGATGCTCAGTTCTTCGCTCGGAATACGGAATTCATTCGCGAGGGTGCCCCATTCCGATTCAAGTTGGCGCGGAAGGGCAAGCATTTGGAGCTTAGTATAGATGGACAGACAATCGTGCGTCGGGCTGATGATCCGCGTCGTGAGATTGGGCAGGTTGGATTGAGGCCGATGCGAAATGGGATTGAGGTGGTCTCGTTTGAGGTGAATGAGAGAGCGGTCGCGTTGAAGAGTTCGGAAGATCTCTAGATTGGTAATTATTTACCAATGGCAACTGATTATCGCCGTCCGTGCAAGTTGTGGTATGATGGTGGCAATGCGTATCCCCTCATTGCCGCTAACCCTATTGATTGCTTTGTCGTCTAGTCTTCTATTCGCCGCCGAAAAGCCAAAGATGAACGTCGTACTTTTTCTGATCGATGATCTTGGTTGGATGGATCTCAGTTGTCAGGGTAGCGACTACTATCAAACGCCGAATATCGATCGGTTGGCTGCTGAAGGCACCCGTTTTACCGATGCGTATGCGGCATGCGCACTTTGTTCGCCGACGCGAGCGAGCGTTATGACCGGGAAGTATCCCGCTCGGTTGATGTTAACGCAGTGGCTGCCATCGGGACGATGGAGTCCTGAGAAACATCAGAAAAAAGAAGGGCGTTTTCTGCGCGAATTGCCTCTTGAGGAATTTACATTGGCTGAGACGCTGCGCGAGGAAGGTTACGCTACGTTTCATGTCGGGAAGTGGCATCTTGGCGGTCCTCCGTTTTCATTGCCGGCTCAGCATGGTTTTGATGTAAACGTAGCTGGAAGCGAACATGGAGCGCCGGGCGGCTATTTTTATCCCTATACGGGAAAGTGGACCGTGCCGACGACTGGCACACCTGTAGTTAAAATCACCTTACCCGATGGGCAAGAGGGGGAATACTTGACGGATCGATTGACCGATGAAGCGATTGAGCTAATTCGAGAGAATCGAGAGGATTCGTTCTTTCTTTATTTCCCGCACTATGCAGTTCACTCGCCGCTTCAAGCGAAAGAGTCGATGATCGCTCGCTACGAAGCGGTTCCTAAAAAGGAGCGACAAGGTCAACCGGCGTATGCGGCGATGGTAGAGAGCGTTGATCAAAGCGTTGGACGGATTATGGAAACTCTAAGCGAGCTTGGACTGGAGGACAATACAATGGTTATCGTCACTTCGGACAACGGTGGACTGTGGAAGGCAACCGACCATACGCCGTTGCGTGCGAATAAGGGATCGCACTATGAAGGAGGTATTCGCGTCCCCATGATAATAAAGGCGCCCGGAATATCGAAACGAGGGAGTGTGAATTCCGAGCCAGTTATCACGAACGATTTGTATCCGACGATTCTGGACGTCGCTGGATTGCCGTTGCGTTCACATCAGCACGTTGATGGCGTTAGCCTGTCAAGTCTGCTCGGCGGAAAGCGGTCGCTGGATCGCGAGGCGCTTTTTTGGCATTATCCCCACTACAATCAGCATCCCTCCAGTGCACCGGCGTCGATTATTCGTCGCGGTTCATGGAAGTTGATTGAGTTTCTAGAATCGGGAAAAATCGAATTGTACGATCTGTCGAATGACATTGGGGAATCGACTGACCTTGCGGAAGCTCAGCCTGAACGGGCAAAGCGATTATTGGTGGAACTGCGGGATTGGCAGATTGAAGTCGGAGCAGAGCCAATGCGAGCGAATCCTTACTATGAAGGAAAGTAGGGGCGAGTGGGGTGACTGTGAGACCACGCGAGTCCCTCGCGTAGCTACGTCGCAGGGCGGCGTGGGGTCAGCGATGAAGCACTCCCTTCGATTTCTATCCATTATTCAATTCGCATTTTGCCTTTTTCAATTAGGCGCGGCGTCGCCACCAGACGTCCTCTTCATTGTAGTTGATGACATGAACGATTGGATTTCTCTTCTTGATCCGGATTCGCCGATTAAGACGCCTAACCTTGAGCGTCTTGCGGATCGAGGTATGTTGTTTACGAAAGCCTATTGCACATCTCCCGCTTGCAATCCCTCGCGAGCGGCAACCTTGACCGGTCTTAGGCCAACGACCTCGGGTGTTTATGGAAATAAAAGTGATTGGCGCGGGGCAATGCCAAATCGCAAAACGATTATGCAACGGTATCACATCTCTGGATACGAAGTTAAAGGGGCTGGGAAGATTTTTCATCATCACTTGAACGGCGCTTTTCACGATCCGATTTCCTTCGATTCCTTTCAGCCGATGGCGTCGCAGAACATGCCTCCTGAAAAGCTGAATAGGGCTCCCGAATACGGTTCGCGAAATACCGATTGGGGCGAGTGGCCTGCGGATGAAAAGGACACCATCGATTTTGGAACGGCTGACTATTGCATTGAATCGCTGAAGAATCCGCCGGAAGGGAAACCGTTGTTTCTCGCTTGCGGGATTTTCAAGCCGCACTCGCCGTTTTTTGCCCCTCCGAAATATCACGAAGCTTTTAGCGATATGGCCGATCCGGTTCGTCGTGCCGATGATTGGAATGATCTACCGAGTGGTGCCTCCGCTCTACTGAAAAGCAAGAAGTGGTTCTGGAAGGAAATGATGGCTCTTGAGGAACGAATTCCGGGATCGTATCACGATTTCATTCAGGCTTACGCGGCATGTGCGACTTTTGCCGATGCTCAGATAGGGCGTGTGCTTGATGCCCTTGATCAGAGTCCTCGTAAAGATAACACCATTGTGGTGCTCTGGTCTGATCATGGGTTTCATCTTGGTGAGAAGGATCATATCGAGAAATTTGCTTTGTGGGAGAAATCGAACCACATCCCGTTTATCGTCGTTGCTCCAGGAGTGGCTAGACCGGGTGTTGTTTGCGAAATGCCAATCGATCTTTCGGCCCTTTATCCGACGCTTTTGGAATTGGGCGGTTTGGAAGCTGATGAAGCGTGCGACGGAGTCAGCATCGTTCCGCTGCTCAAGAATCCAGAACGCGAATGGAACCGTCCTGCGCTCATGACTTATGGGCGTGGCAATCATGCATTACGCAGCGAACGGTGGCGCTATATTCGTTATGCCGATGGATCGGAGGAACTCTATGATCACCGGGACGATCCAAATGAGTGGACGAACTTGTCAGCTAAAAAGCGATTTAGTTCAATTATCGATTCTCACAAAAAGTGGTTGCCGCAGAATGAAGCAACGTTGGTTCCAGATCTAAAGCGATGAAACTTAATCTCATTTTTCAATCAACATTTTGCATTTTAAATTTCGGAGCTCTTGCCGCTCCGAATATTCTCCTCATTGTATCCGAAGACAACGGACAAGAATTGAGTTGTTATGGAGAGCCTTATGTCCAGACGCCAGTACTCGACAATTTGGCGACCGAAGGCGTTCTTTTTAAAAACGCATACGTGGCTCAAGCAGGATGTAGTCAGTGCCGAGCCTCGTTTCTGACAGGTCTCTATCCGCATCAAAACGGACAGATTGGCTTGGCTACTTGGAAGTTTCGCATGTACGACGAAAATACACCGAATATAGTGCGAAGCTTGAAGGAATCAGGCTATCGAACCGGTCTAATTGGGAAGCTGCATGTTAACCCTGAGTCGGCTTTCCCTTTTGATTTTAAGGCAATTTCCAGTGCGAATTTCGGCCGTAAAGATCAATATCGCTACGCAACCGAAGCGAAGCGTTTCATGACCGCGGATGATTCCCCGTTCTTTCTAAGCGTTAATTTTCCGGATGCTCACCGTCCCTTTACTACGCAGGTTGATGGACTTCCGTCGGATCCGCTTAGCGGCGACGACGTTAAGCCGTTGGAATACTTTGGGATCGATAATGCTGAGCTGCGTCAGCAAACGGCTGATTATTATAATTGTATGAATCGGCTCGATACGCTGATTGGCGAATTGCTCCAGGCTTTGGATGAGACAGGTAAGGCGGAGGATACGATAGTTGTCTATTTTGGAGATCACGGAGCGGATATGCTTCGCGGGAAACGAACTTCGTACGAGGGCGGTACGCGTGTGCCTTTGATCGTGAAGTGGCCGAGTAGATGGTCCTCTAACCATGTGTCCACTGAATTGGTATCGCTAGTGGATTTGGCGCCTACTCTGTTGGAGGCTGCTGGAGCAAGACCTATCCCGAATCTGCCGGGTCGATCTTTGGATCCTTTGCTTAAAAGGAAGTCTACGAATTGGAGGGAATATCTTTTTACGGAATACCATATTCATTCGGCTCATAATTACTATCCGCAGCGAACTGTTCAAAATAGGCACTTTAAACTGATTCGAAACTTAATGCCTGGGAAAGTAAACCCTGGATACATGTTTACTAACAATCGATTTTTCGAAGGCCTTATGGGTACGATTGAAAATGCGGAAGAACCGATTCGTAGCGCTTACTTGAATATGGAGCGACCTGTTGAATATGAATTGTACGATCTTAAAAACGACCCTCATGAGTTCTCGAATCTAATTAATGACTCGTCGCATGCCAAGGAATTGGCGCGATTGAAGAAGGAGCTCCAAGCATGGCGCGAAGAAACGAATGATCCTATGCTGAATCCCCGGAATGTTCTTCGCCTGAAAGCGGAGGTGAATGCCTGTTTCACGGACGGGCAACCAGACAAGAAAAAACTCACTCTCACATATCCAGAGTACTTTTTCGAATGAACGAGTTCGGTAAGGAACGATAATGAAATCTCTCCTCGATTTATTTTTTGCAGTTTGTATTTTTCAATTCGGAGCGCTCGCTGCTCCGAATGTCCTCTTCATCGCTATCGACGACCTGCGGCCAGCGCTAGGATGCTATGGCGATGCGGTCGCGATTAGCCCCAATATCGATCGGCTCGCTTCGCAGGGAACGACCTTCAATCGAGCCTATTGTCAGTTGGCTGTGTGTGGTCCCTCGCGTCATTCACTGCTTTCGGGGCGACGTCCTGACACGATAGAAGTGTGGGACCTTAATACTCATTTTCGAGCAACGTTCCCCAACCTCGTGTCGTTACCTCAACACTTTAAGGACAATGGGTATCATACGCGATCCATTGGGAAGATCTATCACGGAAATGGGACGCCCTCTAAGGACGGCCCATCTTGGTCCGAAGACCCTATTTTCGATAATGGCCGCAACCCGGAATGGCGTTACGCATCGCCTGAAAACTTGGCGGGCACTGGACTTAAGCGAGCCGCTTCGGAGGGCGTAGATACTTCGGATAGTACTTTCGTTGACGGGATGGTTTGCGATGCAGCCTTGGACGCTCTCGATGCGTTTAAGGAAAGAAAACAGCCCTTTTTCTTGGGAGTCGGTTTTCGTAAGCCGCATTTGCCGTTTGTCGCCCCGAAGCGGTATTGGAATTTGTACGACCGCTCGGATATTTCGGAGCCCGCTTCGAATAAGCACCCGCAAGGCGCTCCCGAATTCGCTTTGCGAAGCTGGAATGAGCTTGAAGGTTATACCGATATTCCGAAGGACGCGAGTAAGCTATCTCCTGCGAAGGTTCAAGAGCTTCGGCATGGTTATTATGCGTGTATTAGTTATGTGGATGCCTTGATTGGCCGATTGCTAGATCGGCTGGATGAATTGGGTTTTTCGGAAAATACCGTTGTCTGTCTCTGGGGCGACCATGGGTTTCATCTTGGCGAGCAAGGTCTGTGGACCAAGGCCAATAATTATGAGTTAGCTGCCCGTGTCCCACTTATTGTGTCGACGCCTGGCCAAAAGGCGAAAGGAGTTTCTTCGAATGCTTTCGTGGAGTTGGTGGATCTTTATCCCACTTTAGCGGATGTCTGCGGGTTAAGGGTTTCAAGCGAGCTTGAAGGTTTAAGTATGATGCCACTTCTTGATGACCCCAATCTCTTTTGGAAAACGGCTGCGTTCAACCAGTATCCTCGTATGTTTGAAGGGGTTCGGCACGAACGCCATGGAGATGTGATGGGATATTCGGTACGAACCGATCGTTTTCGATTCGTGCAATGGAAAAATTGGAAATCGGGTGAGATAGAGGCAGAGGAGCTCTATGATCATAGAAACGATTTCGATGAGATGCGTAATGTTGCGGGCAATCCAGAGTATTTCAACATATTGGTGGAACATCAGCAGCGGTTGAAAGTTGGCTGGAGAGGAGCGCTGCCCATTCAAAAGAAGTGAAATAGTAGCAATATAATCATGAATGTTAAACTACTCAAAAAGTCGTCGCGATTGTCGTTTTCTTTGTTCGTTTTCCTGATCGCGATAACGAATAGCGATGGCCAAGAGCTTCCGTATGAAGGTGACGTTACGGAGGTCCGAACGATACGCCGAATTGAACAGCACCCGTACGCTTGGCGCGTTTGGCAACCGTTCATTATCCAAGGTCATAAAAAGAATCATCTGATTGTCGCCTTTGGGGCGATGGTCAATGGGAAGAAGGATATGGGGGACATATTGGCTACTGTTTCGAAGAACGATGGCGACACTTGGGGTGAACCCATTCCCATTTTCAATCATCGCCAGCGCCAGGGTGCGTTGCAATTCGCGTATGCTAATCCCGTTCTTTATAAGAGTCCTGAACAGGATGTGATTTGGTGTTATGCGATGAGGAGTCCTATCGCCTCTGAAAATAGTGAAGAGTCGCATCTGGTAGCGGCTTTTACGGCTGATGGAGGATTCTCGTGGACACAGGTCGAAATGGCTATGCATTACACGGGTCCTTTGATTCTAAATGCGGGAATCGTTGAAACCGAAATAATGGGCAAAAAGCGTTATTTGCTTCCTGCTCATAGAAACACCCTTGCCGCTGACTCCAGAGGTTCGCGGGATCATTTTGTTTTGAGCAGCAGCAGCTTGTTGGAGTGGAAGCTGGAGGCTTTTATCCCGCAACCGATAGATGCTAGAGTTTTCCTGCATGAAGGGAATATTGCTCCAGGAGATAGGAAAGGAGAGCTGAAAATGGTGATGCGAACTGCCAACTACGACGATTCAAGTCTTACTACAAATCCGCCCCGCGCTTATTCGAGCGTGAGTAGTGATGGTGGCCATACATGGAGCGTTGCTCGTCCAGAGCCGGATTTGCATAATGCGAAATCCAAGGGTTACTTTGGTCAGGCATCCGACGGAACGCATATTTACGTTTACAATGATGGCCCCGCTCAACGTGGCAGGGAGCCAGGTTTCCCGAATGGCGGTCGCACCTCATTGCGATATAAGATAAAATCCGCCGGGAGAGATTGGAGCGAAGAGCTGACTTTCTATCATGCAGGCATTAAGAATTCGTATCCCACCCTTGTGGAAGTTGCGCCTGGTGACTTTCGGTGTGTATGGGATAGCGGAACTGCGGATGTTTCGCGAACACATATTCATTTCGGTAAACTCAAACTTAAGCCATGACTCCTGCTGAACTACGTAATCAACTGGTTTCAGGAGAAACTGTCTTCGGTACGCTCATAGTATCGCCATCGCCACGATGGCCTGAGGTCGTGAGTGACTGTGGGCTCGATTTTGTATTCATCGATACAGAACACATCGCTATAGATCGAGCGGAATTGAGTTGGATGTGTCAAACTTACGCGGCCCTCGGCCTTCCGCCAATCGTTCGAATTCCGTCGCCCGATCCTTACGCGGCAACGATGGCTCTCGATGGTGGAGCGGCGGGGGTTATTGCGCCCTACATGGAAACCGTGAAACAAGTGGAAGAGCTTCGTGGAGCGATTAAATGTAGGCCCATCAAGGGACAGAAATTGCAAGGAATACTCGATGGAGGCGACGTCGAACCGGAGCTTGAAGTCTATATTTCCAATGGAGCGAAGGAACGACTGTTCATCGTTAACATTGAAAGCGTACCTGCGCTTGACGCTTTGGATGATATACTGGCAGTACCTGGAATCGATGGTTTGTTGATTGGACCGCATGATCTGTCTTGTAGTCTCGGCATACCTGAGAAATACGATGATCCGGCTTTTCTAGCGGCGTGTGAAACAATATTTCAGAAAGCTCGCGCTGCGGGTATTGGAGCGGGAATTCACTTTTGGGGCAGTGTGGAACAGCAAGAGAGGTTTCTTCGCCTCGGAGCCAATTTCCTTATCCATAGCGCGGACATTAGTCTATTCCAGAAACACCTTAAAAATGAACTTGGCGCTATTCGAAACGCAATCGGAATAGCGCCTCAGTAAAAATTCGCATCATCAGAAACTTCTATCTAACTCTCCAATGAAAAACGTGCCGAAATTCCTTTTCGCAGTTATTGCCCTTCTTATTTCTCTGTGGTATACGGCTATGGCCGCAGAAATCGAGGAGTCCATTCTCTTCAAATCCGGGGAGGAGGGATATTCGAATTATCGTATCCCTTCTCTTATT
>Ga0315322_10003545_pt1 | contig 12052 bp, 16 predicted proteins | sample M110021515metaG_FD_203461 | JGI IMG/M metagenome (GOLD analysis project Ga0315322, IMG submission 203461) | Ammonia-oxidizing marine archaeal communities from Monterey Bay, California, United States - M1 100m 21515 | ecosystem: Environmental > Aquatic > Marine > Intertidal zone | place: USA... | reverse complement strand
ACATTACAGTAAGGATTAATAAGTCTAGCAAACAAAGAAGGAAAAGGTATATATCGTTCGTGTGTTGGATTGTTAGATAACCTTATATCCATAACAAATAACTCCGGATATTTGTTTAAGACATTATCTATCTCATCTGGACTTATAGGTTCTTGGCTTGTAAACAATATTGTTTTTCCATATTTAGATATGTAGTCTTCAATTAAATTTTCTACTCTTTCTTTTTCTGTTTCATAAGGTAAACTACCTATATCTAATATTACTAGAGAATCTTTAGGACTGTCGCTCCACTCATATTGTATACCTAAGGTATTTAATATATGATGGAAACTTGTATAAGGAGCATGTTCCCATATCAACGATTCTGATTTTAGACCGTTAATTTTTTGCCCTGGAAGTGTGTTATAAAATACTTTTATTGTCATCGTCTGTAATAAAAAAACTGTTTATCTTTCCTGTGTCCTTTATAATACCTTGTACAAACTCTTCTGGATGTTTGAAGTTATGACTTATGCATTGCCCAAGTTGATGCCTACCAGGTGTGTACATAGGATTATTTAAATCTAAATACTCGCCTACATTGTTTTCTTCTATCCATTTATTATATAATAACATTTGATCTGTTTGCCATTCTTCTTCTGTACAGGAAAACCAATCAAATTGTACCCAAGGATTTAATTCTACTTGCTGACTTATCATATTTTTGTGTACAAGTTCTATATCATCTGTAACACTACATGTAAATAAGTCTTTTCCTACTGTACCAAAGTCTAATGTTAATGCACCATAAGGTCTAACCATTGTAAAGTCTTTGTAGTCTGTATTAATTAAATGCCAAGTATTCTTTTCTCCGTAAGGTGGTTCAAACTTTAGACTTGTAAAGTATGTTTGCCTGTCTTCCATCTCTGAATCGTTAGCAACTTGTCGCTCATTAAAATGTACTAAAAGATTTATTGCTTGTAGGTCACTCCATATTTCCTCATACTCGTTTCTGAGAGACAACTTACGTTCGTTAAGTTCAACCATCCTTGTTTCAAATATATCGTGTAATTCGTTACAGTTTTTTATGCGAGTATCTAGTATATCAATAGTATTTAATTTAAGTTCTTCTAATATATTAAACCAATACATATCAGTATTATTAATCTTGTCTATAATCCTATTCATTTCAACACGAGATTCTAAAATAGTTTTGTTGTCTAAACTTCTATAAACATCATAAATGTATTTAAAGAAGTGATCGTCTTTGTCTATTACAGACTGCATTCTTTCTTTGTAGCAATCTACAAAATGGTTTGTAAGGTCTAGGTTATTTAATTCCCAGGTAACTATATTTGTATCTGGTTGGTTTAATAAATCTTGTGGATCTTTGCGAAAGAACTTATTTTCGCCTACGTTACTACCTGTATAATTTACGACACCAGGTTCGTATACTACATGATATCTCATTTGTCATAGCCGAGAGTCTTATTGGGAGCAGTATTTTCATTTACAAATTCAAATACCTTTTGTATATGTTCTAAGTCAGCCTCACTTCTAAGACTACATAGTTCGTTTGCGAAATGTAATTCTACCTTATGATCTAATGCAAGTCTTAATAGTTCTGCTCTACGTTCAACGTCATCAGGTAAACAGTATATACTACAGCACACAATAGCATCTATGCCGTAACCTGTAATAAACTTTTCTAAGCCTGGTAGCCAATCTACATACTCGTTTTCAAACTGATAGTCATTAATCTTAATGCCATGCTTGTCACAATATTGTCCTATAACATTTCTTTGAAAGGGTAGAGGTATTGGATTACTGAATTTACTATTCCATCCTGCATAACTAATCCATTTTTTAGTATTGTCTACATCTCTAACATCATCACGTTCACCTATAAATCTAAAGTAACCGCCTGGAAGTTTTCTATGATAATGTCCGCCCTTGGGTAACACCCTACCATCCATGCTCCAACGTGTAATGTCTGTGTCATTGTTAAAGTTGCCATGTATGTGATGTTGTTGAAATAAGTGTGCTTGTCCTGGATCTAATGTTACAGGGAAACAATGTTCTGCACATTCGCCCTGTAGTTCGTCGTAACTCATCTTCTCATCGTAACATCTTTTTGTTAAGTCATCTGACTCTTCCCAACCCATAATCTGCATAGAGTTATTACCATAACATTTAGTGAACGGTGTCCATATAGTTCTTAAGCCTAAGCCATTACCTACCCAAATGCCTTGATGGAATGCAAGTAGTCTGCCTTCCTTTGCTTGATTTGGTATAACCATTCTGATTGTAAAGAAACGTTGCAACATCCACTCTTCACCGTCAAGTAAGTCTGGAACACATTCACTGTAGTATGCATCTACTTTCTCAATGAATCTTTCTTCACCACATGTATTTTGTAGGTGCCTGCCTAGTTCTACTAACTGCGTAGGATCAAGTACTTTATGTACTGTTTCTAATGTTTCTATTTGAGGGAACTTTTCTTTGGCAACGCCTAACCAAAACTCAGGCCAATTATGTTTTTCTAAGTCATAAGTTAATGTTTGATTATCCCAACGTGGATCTAAATCTTGTAAACTCATAATGTGTCTCGTGTTCTGTTTTACTAATGCTGATATTTATCTACAATAAATATAGATATGAGGATAGAACGGCTTGACTTTAAAACTATAGAAAACATATGGCAAACAGAATTATGGCCAAATAGAACTAGTGCTATCGAAAGTCATAGTGCAATGACGTGGCCTTTTGAAGGCAATCCTGAATCTATTGATATGAATATATTTAATTACCCTGCAACATTCTTGGGAGCCTATATAGATAATAAACTTGTAGGTGTAAACTCAGGACATAGAACTACTGACGAGCAATATCGTAGTAGAGGTATATGGGTAGACCCTGAATATAGAAAAAGAGGTGTAGCTCAAATGTTATTCCTAATGACAGCACATCAAGCCAAAGTTGAGGGGTGTGAAATGTTGTGGAGCATTCCAAGAAAAACCGCCCTGCCAGCCTATACCAAATATGGTTTTCAAACTGTGGGCGATTATATTGTTACTGAAACGTCAGAAGCAAATATCTATGTTAAGTTAACCTTCTAAATGTTCTAACATTACTGGCGCACCAGACACAACAAAAGGATCTCCCTCTTCGTTATCCCCTATGCCAGGCTCTACAAAAAGTGCTTCAACTAAACCATCGTTAACGATCATTGAGTATCTCCAACTTCTCATTCCAAATCCTATATTAGTCTTATCAACTAGAAATCCCATCTTTCTTGTAAACTCTCCTGCTCCATCTGGAATAGGTTTAACGTTTTCTACGTTTTGAGAGTTAAACCAAGCATTCATAACGAATGCATCGTTAACACTTATACAATAAACTTCGTCTATGCCTTGTGCCTTAAGATCATTATATGCTAGATCATATCCAGGTAAATGTGTGCTGGAACATGTAGGTGTAAAGGCTCCTGGTAGACTAAATATTGCTACACGTTTGTCTCCAAATATTTCCTGAGACTTAAGGTCATACCATTCGAACCCCGGTGCTTCTGTAATTTCACGCCTTGTTTTAAATGTTACGTCTGGTACTCTAATATCAAATGCCATTTTATTCTCCTACTTAGGTAATTTACCGTATGGGTTTTTGTATTTCTTTGCTTTGGGTGTATCTTTAGCACTTCTTACAGACCAATATAATGGTATAAAGTTTAATACTGGTACTACAAACATTAACTGCCACCAACCACTATGACCTCTGTCGTGTAATCTTCTTGCTGTTACTGATATGCTTTGAACAAAAGTTGCTACCATAAGTAATGCTACTAATACTCCACATTCGTTCATTTCGCCAAATGGTTCCAGTATACTCCAAAATGTAAATCCTATTACATAGTTATCTACTAATCCTAGTAGTACTGCAATTATACTTATGTATAATGAGAAGAACCAAAATTCAGGCCTGTCTGACCTTCCGTCAAAATCTGTTGCTCTTGTGACCAACACCGTCTTCATGTTATTCATGAAGTGGTTAATTATATTCATATATTTCCTTATATTATTTTAAAAAGTATATTTATAACTATCAACAACTAGATTCTGCAAATAAAGGTATTGAAACAGTAGTGTGCATTCACTACATTTACCTTTTCAAAGCCTAAATCTTTAAGTGTTTTAAGATACCATTCAGTATCATTTATAAACATTACATCTAATAATTGTTTTTCTTTTACTTTTATTTCTTCTTTTGTAACACCTTTCTCTATTTTAAATTTATGATATTCCTCTATCATTAAAGGATCAAGTGTTGTTTTCTCTGATAGTATAAAGGTGCCTCCTTCATTTAAGTTATCTTTAATTGATTGTAGATAACTTATTTTGTCCTTTATAAAATGTAATGTCCAATTACATATAATTACATCCATTTTGGGAAATGATGTAGGGTAATCGTCTGAAATTGTATATGTTGCAATATTTTTAGGACATACGTCTAACATGTCTTTACTATTATCTACACCATATAAGTTAGCGAATTGATTATTATTAAGACGTATTAATGTTTCTCCTGATGCACACCCTACATCTATAATTGCTGAGTCCTTATCGTAATAATCATTACATAAGTTTATACTTAAATCAATTACTTTGTCATAATCAGGAATATGTTTCCTTGCGTGGTCAACAAAGTTGGGTGCCAATTTGCTATCAAACTTCCATTTACTCATTTTAAAAACTTTGTTATCCTATAATTATTATTTTCTATAGATTCCTTTAAACCTGTTCCCTTTACATCATGTGTCTGTGTATATAATTTACCAAATCTTTTATCTATATTATAAATTTTTGGTAAAGTATTTTGTAAGTTCTTATGCACTATACCGTCCTCAGTATATCCAACAGCATTAAAATAATAATCTACATAACCTTGCGTAGGACATGTCCCAGTATAAGAATAATTGCCTCCATCACCATATAACATAGGACCATTATTATATGCTATTATCATTGGTTGCATTTCTAAAAGTCTAGTATGCCTTAAAGTCAAAGGAACCTGAGCATGTTCTTCTACCCATCTCTTAACAGGATTTCTAGATTCTAAAACTATATTTTTACTTCGTTTTACACATTCGTCTATAAGTTCACTAGGATTATTGTATGCATAAATTACACCTGATGCAACTATGTAATCAAAGTTTGTACTATTTCTCTTAAAATAATCTTCAGCATAACCATCAAAGATGTGCCATTTGTTTTGTTGCCAATATTTAGACAAATTAACTTTTGCTGATTGTACTAAACTATCTCCAAACTCAACGCCTTGATAAAATTTTGCACCCTTGTCTAATACCCAAGCACCTAAAGAAGATACACACGAGCCGATGTCTAATATTGTTTTATTTTCTAAGTCTAAATGACCAAAGAATGCAGTATACCTGTCTTCTGTAAATTCTTTTGTTATGGAATATGATTTTGTATCTGATCGATTAACTCTAGGATCTGTGTCTATAAATTCAGGATACTTTTCATACATTACAAAATACCCATTTGATACTTTGCTTCATCAGAAACATGTATTTCAGGATTCCAAGGGGGATCAAATGTTAAATTTATCTGTATAAGGTTAACTCCCTCTGTACTCCTAACAGCAAATTCTGATTCCATTAATATCATATCGCCATAAGGACAGTTAGGTGCAGTTAAGGTCATGAGTAATTGTACATCATTTTCCTCGTTTACATCTACATCATAAATTAAACCTAGGTCTACGATATTGATTCCTATCTCAGGATCTATAACTCTACGTAAGTTTCTGCGTACTTTATCTGCTAGAGTAATCTCGATATCGCTTTGCATAATCCCTCTGACAATTTATTCATATCTTCTTTCGTATTATATATACCAGGACTGACTCGCAATAAGCCTTTACCGCCTGATAATTTATTTACTATAGGATGAGCACACATTTTGCCTACTCTGGTTGCAATATTTTGTGTACCAAGATATGCACTTACGTCACTAGGATGGAATCCGTTGCAATTAAAAGTATAAACATATCTACCGTTCTGTCTATAATTAGGGAAGACTAGTTCTAATCCTTTAATATTAAATATATCTGTGTCGCTTAATGCAAAGTCTAAATCTGTAAAATGTTTCTTCATTTCATCATAGCCAATATAATTTGTATATTCTGCCGCAACACCTAATCCTAGTATTCCTGCAATATTAGGTGTGCCTACTTCATGTTTAGCAGGACCATCATAGAAGTCTACATTACCGTTCAAGTCATAACTTACAACTGAACCACCGCCTAATCTAACACTTCTAAATCTATCGTAAGGAAGTCTACTATACATAAAGCCTATGCCTGTTGGGCCATACATTTTATGTCCACTGAAAACTGCGTGATCAACTGTAAAAGGATCAAACTCGTGTGTGCCTATTGTTTGGCATCCGTCTATTATTACTCTTATTCCTTGATCATGTGCGGCTTTAGTAAGTTTCTTATAGTCTGTGCCTATGCCAGTAACATTACTATGACTATGAATACTTAAAACACCATTAGGATACTTAGCAAGTAGTTCACACGCCTTGTTAGTATCTAATGTTCCTCTTTCAGTAACTGGTAAAACAATTAATCTACCATTGTCTATCGTTCTACCTTGTGCTATCCAAGGTAGTATGTTTGCTGTATGTTCTGCTTCTGTTATAATTACATACGGAGCATCCTTATACCATTCTGCTATGATATTAAGACCTTCTGTGGCACCCGCAGTAAACATAATTTGCTCAGGCTTAGCATTTATTAATTCTGCAACTTGTTCTCTGGCTAGTTCTATATCTGCTGATACTAATTGACTAATAGGAAAATCTCCCCTATTAGCATTACATCTTTGTTCTTCATAATATTTGTTCATACGATCTAATACACTTTGATGTGTTTGTGTACTAGCGGCACTATCTAGATATACTAAATCAGAATTGCTCTTTAGTGTAGGAAATTCGTCTTTTATTGTGTTAGGAAACATTGCTTTATTATGTCGCCTCCTGCGACATTATCTATACCTCTACTATTTAAATAATAAAGTATACTTTTATCTATATTACTTATCGTACAACCGTGAGAACATGTAATTTCTTTAGTGTTTATGTCCAATTGTGGTTCAGTAAATGCTGTAGCATTGGAACTACACAATAGGTTTTTATTTTTAAGATCTGCATCAACACCTTCAGCAATCTTATCTACTTTTATTTCTCCTAAGAAACTGCTATATGCATTATCCTCTAGTACGCTTCTTATGTCTACTCTGCTTGTACTGTTAGGTCCTTTATGATGTACATTCACTACTGAGTTGTTTTTATTGCTGTCATAAAGATAATGATTGCCCTTAATATTTGTAGTACAATTCTTATATACATCTATAAACATTAGATCTTGATTATAATTATTACCCTCACTTTGTATGTGAGCATTAAATGTACTACCAGGAAATTGTATTACCTGACTTTCCAAAACACATAAAGAATCTTTTTTATTATTGACATCAAATGTTCTATCTAAATTTAGTGTAGCACCTTCTCTTACTAGGTATAATACTTTTACTATTTTCGTTCCGTTTTTTGCATGTATAAATTCTGATATAGATGCATTAGAATTAGATCCAACGTCTACTATAATTACATTACAACTTAAATCCTTGTCATCAAATACATCTGCTAGTTTAATATTTAAATCTACATTTGTGTCAGGTAGTATCTTATAACCTACAGGATTAATAGAATGTATTACTGCTATATCACCTAACCTACCTGTTGGTTTAAGATAAGGCTGATATAAATTTAAACCGTTGTTGCGTCTGTCTGCTAATAAAAGGTTTATAGGACTGTTAAGGTACCAATCATTGTGTATGCAATCAGGATTCATACTGATAAGGCCGTCATCTATTATAATATCAGTTACATCATCTATTATATTGTTAGTGTCCTTAGACTTTTTATTTGTGTTGCCTTTGTTAAGGTGTTGATCAAGAGTTTTTATACCCATGTTCTTATAAAGTCTATTATCTATAGGGTGTGTAGTAAGTAATGCATCATAACAATCCCTTGCAACTTCATGCATAGGAGACTTGTCGTTAAGAAGGCTATTAAATCTTATTCCTGATGTAAAGAAGTTTCTTAATTCTTTAAGATTGTATTCTAGTTCAGCCATTGAATCCGTTTTCTAATATGTCATAAGCAACTTGTACATCGTCTGATTGTTTCGCGTTTCCGTTTTTATCTAATATCGTAACAGTATCAGGACTCAACTTTGTTATTAGTTCTGCATAATGACTTACAATAATTAATGTCTTGTCTCCTTTATCAACAAATGCCTTTAATTTTTCTACGAGTATTTTAATAGCATCTATATCTAATCCACTATCAGGCTCGTCCAGTATTGCTGTCTGAGGATCTAACATATCTAATTGTATCAATTCGTTTTTCTTTTTCTCGCCACCACTTGCTTCAACGTTTAGTTGTTTCTTGTCCCATTCGGAACCTAAGCCTAAGTCGTTTGCTGATTGTCTAAAACTAGATAAGTTTTCTTTTATACTTTGATTCTTCTCTAAAGATGTCATTGCTTGTTTAATAAACTGAAAGTTACTTAGTCCTTCTATAGGTGTTGGTGTTTGGAAACTAATAAACAAACCTGCCCTTGCACGTTCATAGGTCTCCATAGACAGCAAGTCCTTACCATTAAACTCTACAGCACCTTCTATTTCGTAATTAGGGTTACCCATTAAGGCATGTGCAAACGTGCTTTTACCTACACCATTAGGACCCATGATGATATGTATACCTGGTCCATATTCCAACGTCATATCATTTAGAATAATTTCATTATCAACTTTAATTGTAAACTCTTGTGTAACTAACATTAGTGATTTCTTCCTCCATCAAACACACAGACAAAATATAATCCTAAGTGTCCTGTGTTATACACTTTGTGAAACTCTCCATCTTCTATACATACAACATCTCCTTCCTTGACTGGAAATGTTTTGCCATCTATTTCCATCTCTCCTTCTCCTGATACAAACATGTATACTTCTTCTTGTCCTTCGTGTGTATGCCCATTGGTATTTTGATTGGCTCTTAGAAACGTACTGCTTAGTGTTAAGTTGTTACCAAACTTATTATCTTTTAATGTATAAACATCATTGTCTTTTACTGTTTCTCCACCAATGTTATTCATGTTTACTTTGATCATCCAACTGCTCCTTCTAGTGTGACATTTAATAATTGGTTTGCTTCAGCGGCAAACTCTAAAGGTAACTTCTGGAATACATCTTTACAGAATCCATTAACAACTAGGTTCACTGCGTTCTCTTCGTCTAGTCCTCTGCTTTGTAGATAATATAATGCCTCTTCAGATAGTTTACCTGCACTTGCTTCATGTTCTACAATGCTAGAATTGTTGTGTTGAGATACTACAGGAATTGTAATTGCTTTACTATTATCTAACATTAAACTATCACATTGTGTATAGTTTCTACTGTTATGTGCTTTCTTTCCTATACGGACTTGTCCTCGGTATGTGTTGCTACTATCTCCAAAACTAATGCCTTTGGATATAATGGTGCTCTTGGTGTTCTTGCCTACGTGTAGCATCTTAGTGCCGGTGTCTGCCATTTGTTTGCCTTTAGTAACAGCAACACTATAAAACTCTCCAATACTGTTGTCGCCTTTTAGTATGCAACTTGGGTACTTCCATGTAACAGCACTTCCTGTCTCAACCTGTGTCCAACTTACCTTACTGCTTTCTCCCTTACACATTGCTCTCTTTGTTACAAAGTTTAGTACGCCACCAACTCCATTCTCATCTCCTGGATACCAATTTTGTACTGTGGAGTATTTAATCTCTGCCCTGTCGTGTGTTACAAGTTCTACTACAGCCGCATGTAATGTATTCTCATCATATGCTGGAGCAGTACAACCTTCTAAGTAACTAACAAAACTGTCCGCATCTGCTATAATAAGGGTTCTTTCAAACTGTCCTGTATTACGAGCGTTGATGCGGAAGTATGTGTTTAATTCCATAGGACATCTTACGCCCTTTGGAATATAACAAAAGGTGCCGTCAGTAAAGACAGCACTATTTAGGCAAGCAAAGTAGTTATCCTTATAAGGAATAACACTACCTAAATACTCTTTTACGAGTTCGGGGTGTTCTTGTATGGCTTCTCCCATACTGCAAAATATGATGCCATGTTTTTTAAGTTCTTTCTGGAATGTTGTAGCAATACTAACACTATCAAATACTACATCAACTGCTACAGTTGGTATAATGTTCTCATCTTTCTTTTCTATGCCTAGTAATGCATCACGTTCATGCAATGGTACGCCTAACTTATCAAATGTTTCTAGTATTTCTTGTGGTATGTCGTCTTTGTTACGAAACTTTGGTGCTGAATAATAACTTAGTGCCTGATAATCTATTGGTGCGTAATTAACATGAGCCCATGTAGGTTCCTTTATCTTTTGTAGATGGCTGAATGCATTTAGTCTGTATTCAGTTACCCACTCAGGTTCGTTTTTTAATGCACTTAAACGTTTGACGACATCTTCTGTTAATCCAGGTTCAAAGTCTTCTGTTTCTGTAACTGTGTTAAATCCTGCTGTATACTTATTGTCAGCAAATTTGCTGAATTCTGTCATACCATTTTTTCCATTGTAATTTTCAGAGGATAACCTTGATGTCTTGCAATAGTAGAACCTTCATGTACTTTTTGTTCTGCTATTTCAAAATTGTACTCACCAGCAATACCCTTACCATCTTCGTGTATATCAATCATTATAGCCTTGGCATCATTTAATGGTCTGTCAAATAATTCTACTAGTAGTTGTACAACAAATTCCATGGGTGTGAAATCATCATTCCACATGATAATCTTGAATCTATCTGGGTATCTAACCTCTGTTCTTTCTATAGTTTTTGCTTGTGATCTTGCCATAAATAACCTTTTTCATTATTATACGATCAAACATTGTAAATGTCAAGAATTACTTTTGATGTTTAGGTAATTTTGCCTCAACGAAAATCTCATGTTTTCTTTTCACAGGATTGTACTTTTTCATTTTAAGTTTCCTGTTCTCCTGAATAAGAGATTTTGTTTTGACTGCTGTATAATGATAGGTATGATGGTCTCTGGACTCACCTTCTGGTATCATGTATACTATTACGTTCTTTTTACTTTTGCTTGCCATAATATATAAGTGGGGAGAGTGTGTTTCCCCTCTCCCCTATATTTATAACAAAGTTTAACTAATTTTAATACTTTGTGGTTTAAGTGCGTCAGGAACATTTCTGAATAGTTCGACTTTTAGAAGACCGTCTTCTAGTTTTGCACTTTTAACTTCCACGTACTCAGCAAGTTTAAAACTTCTTACAAAGTTTCTCTCAGCAATACCTTTATGTAAATACTCTGTATCGTCTTTTGCAGACTCGTCATCTAGTATTGTACCTGTAATAAGTAAGTTGCCATCTTCCAACTGAATATCTATCTCGGACTTTTTAAATCCTGCAATAGCCAACGTAATTGAATACAGGTCATCTGCATCTTTAGTTATGTTGTATGGTGGGTAGCCTTGTGAATTGTTAGAGGAATTCATTTGAGTTTCGAACTCATTGAACAGTCTATCAAATCCGATTGAGGCTCTATATAGTGGGTTTAGTGTATCTGAAGTGATACGAAATTGCTTGTTTACCATGATTATCTCCTTTTAAAAAGCAAGTTAATTTATTTTAATTCTTCTTTTTAAACCCTTACGGCGAATAAAAAGATCGCGGGTTAGAGGACCATTCGTTAGTGTGTGTCCTGTTCCTCTATCCTACTTGGTATACTTCTTGGTTACTTTGAGTGTTACCACTCTTAGTCCTTTGTTGGATACCCCAAATAGATAATGCCTAAGCATCATTCTAAACTTGGAGGAATAAACCCGTGCTCTTTTGAAGACTTATATTGCAAAGCCCGAGCACTTTTGAAGATTTAATCTCCTATGTATTCAATTAGTTCCTC
>Ga0315322_10003544_pt1 | contig 12053 bp, 11 predicted proteins | sample M110021515metaG_FD_203461 | JGI IMG/M metagenome (GOLD analysis project Ga0315322, IMG submission 203461) | Ammonia-oxidizing marine archaeal communities from Monterey Bay, California, United States - M1 100m 21515 | ecosystem: Environmental > Aquatic > Marine > Intertidal zone | place: USA... | reverse complement strand
GTCGCTCCTCGAGCGTAGAACGTGCGACTGACCTGCGCACCGCCGAACGAGCGGTTCGATAGGTGCCCACCATACTCGCGGGCAAAGGGCACGCCTTGCGCAGTTGCTTGGTCGATGATGTTGTTCGAGACTTGCGCCAAGCGGTAGACGTTTGATTCGCGCGCGCGGAAGTCCCCACCCTTGACCGTGTCGTAGAACAAGCGATAGATACTATCGCCATCGTTGGGATAGTTCTTAGCAGCGTTGATTCCGCCTTGTGCTGCGATCGAATGAGCACGACGCGGCGAGTCCTGGATGCAGAGGCTGGTCACGTTGTATCCAAGCTCGGCAAGCGTCGCAGCGGCGGAGCCACCAGCGAGTCCCGTGCCGACGACAAGGATGTTGAACTTACGTTTGTTAGCAGGGTTGACCTGCTTCATCTCGAAGCGGTGGTTGTCCCAGCGTGACTCGATCGGACCCGTAGGACAGTTTGAGTTGAAGTTGATGTGGCTACTCATTAGTTTGAGCCTCCTTGGCCAAGCAGGAAGTATATCGGTAGGGCGATGAAGCCAAGCGCCACGAGTAGGGCCAACACTTTTCCAAACGCGCGCAAAGCGGGCGTGTACTTCGGATGGTTAAAACCGAGTGACTGGAACGCACTCCCAAATGCGTGGGAGAGGTGGATGCCAAGCGCAATGATGCCAAGGATGTAGACACTCGCGGTCAAGGGATCCGTGAGGGCGACCTGAACCGAGGCGTAGGGGTTGACCTCGAAGGCCTCTTTCTGAAGGCGAAAGTCCCAGAGGTGTTTGATCAGGAAGATCAACACGATAACACCGGTGGCAAACATCGTTTGCGAGGCGAATGTCTTCTGGCCGTGCGTTGAGGTGACCTCGTATCCGGTAGGCCGCGCGCGACGGTTTTCCAGAGTGGTCTTGACGGCTAGGAAGATGTGCCCAATAAAGAGGAGGGCAAGGCCGACTTCCGCGATGGGAAGGAATGGGAGGCTCGAGATTCCGTGCGCGTAGGCATTGAATGCGGCCCCCTCATCGCCGGCAAAGAGGCTCAGGTTTCCAGCGAGGTGAGCGATCAGAAAGCCGATCAGCATCAATCCTGTCAGGGCCATGAGCGCCTTCCTGCCAACTGATGAACTTACAAATCGTTCTATCCAGCTAAACATGAGGTGGCGGATCCGGCATAGCCGAACCTAGGAGGTTGGGTGGGGGACGGGGCCTTGGGTGAGCTCCGAGAGGGGGAGGAGTAGGCAGAGAGTACTCCGAAGCAGTTTCCCGGGCAATCGGTGCTGGCTTTTTCATGCGGTCTGTCTGAACATTCCGGAAGGTTTCCGCTGGAACCGACTGGTCAACTCAACGACGATCCTGATATGAGCTGCCTAATTCAACTCGTTCGCCATGGCCAAGTGCACTCGGACTGGCAGGGAAGAATCTATGGGTGCCTTGATGTACCGCTCTCGGAGAATGGTGAAGCGGAAGCGCGTAGGGCCGCTGGATTCCTCAAAAGCGCGCCTCTAAGCGCCGTCGTTTCGACAGGTCTTCGCCGATCTGCTTATGGCGCCGAGCAGATCGCGAAGCTCAGGGAGCTGGAGGTTCGCACCGAATCGGACTTGCGGGAGATTGAGCGCGGGGAGTGGGCCAAGTTGAGCTTTGCCGAGCTCGAGGAACGCTTTCCTGGAGAACTCGCGCTGTGGAATGAGGATCCCTGGGAGCGAAGACCTTTAGGGGGCGAGAGCTTGGGCGAACTCTCACTGCGTGTTGTTGCCGTAATGGACCGGCTTGCGGCTGAGTTCGAGGGCAAGGAGATCGCCGTGGTTGCGCATAGGCATGTCTTGCGCTGTGCGATGGCCGCGGCGATTGGTCGCAAAGAATCTTTGTCTCAGATCATTCCGACGGGCATGGTTCTAAAGCTGGATTGGCCCGCTGGCAAGAAGCCCACGATGCTCTCCGCCGAGGCTTTCGAATCCACGGACAACTAGCTTTTACTAGTTGTTCAGCGGTCCCTTCCCTGGGCCCGGTCCACCAGTTGGCCCGGCTCCAGATCCACCGAAGCCGCTTGGGAAAGGACTTGATCCGCCCGCTGGGCCCGCGCCGCCCTGCATCATGTTCTTGAGTTCGAACATGCCCTCGCCAAAGTGATATGCGAGCCATACGAAGTGGCAGTCGACGTTGTCAATCGGATCGTCGACCTCGAACGCCGCTTTGCACGTTAGGTCGCAGGGTCGTTCCTGGTTGAAGAAGCAGCGCTTGTCGTTTTTCATAAGTGGAATCCAGTGGGGGGGTCCTTAGTTTACAGCTTCAGGGATACGCTTGAAGAGACACAGCCAGTTCCCCTCGACGACGAGTTCGTCTTTTTGATTAAGGACGCGTGTCAGGAGGCGTACGTGACCTCGTTTGGCGGTCGGCTCGGCTTCGTGGCTTTTGACTTCCAGCTCAAGCCGCACTTCATCGCCTGGCCGGACCGCACCCACAAAGCGCGCGTTATTTTCGACGATAGCCTGCAAAGTCTCGCGGAAGATTCCAGTTTGCCAACCGAGTCCAGTGGCAACAGCCATGGTCAGTGCACCGTGAGCAACACAGCCGCGAAAAGGGGTTCGCCTAGCAAAATTATGGTCCGTGTGAACGGGGTTGTCGTCGCCAGAGACCTCGGCAAACGCCGCGATGTCGCCTTCGGAAATCACTCGCTTAGTGGAGTGGTAAATCGCTCCGGTGAGGAGCTCTTCGAAGAAGAGCCCCCGGTCGCGAGCCCGGGGGATGTCCGACTGGGAATTTGTAGAGGATGTCATTTGGCCAGGCCTGTGAAGAAGGCCAACAGGTGGAACGCAGACCCTACATCAAAAACAGATCGATGAGAGTCGAAGAAGGAGAATGCGCACTAACGCGGCGGAACTCCCGAGCGAAGCCATTCATGAGCCGACGGTGCCCGATGAAGTACCCCAACATCCTTAGAGGAGACGGTACTGCTCTAAGCAGCGCTACACCTCCCACTAGTGGTAATGCCGACTGAAGGGGCATCGCTACATCTTCATAAGGGGCGGTACTGCTCTGAGAGGCATCGCAACATCTTCAGTAATGACAGCGCTGCTTGGAAGGGGCATCTCAACAGCTTCAGAGGCGAGCTCCTAATGGCAGCGATATGCAGTACTCGGGCTTGAAGGGCTAGAAAGGCCCTCGTCTTGAGTGCAACATAACGCACATTATCGGACGCTGATTCCGATGGCGGGCTGGTGACCTTTGGCGCCTCTAGATCACTCCTATGGCTCCAAATCCACGATTACTGGCCGGTTCTTCCAATGTCCACAATGGAACTGCGACCGTATCAGTCCTACTCTGTGTGCATGACATCCACCTTCGTTCATTCAGTCCAGCTCGCTGGCGCAGCTGCGCTTTTCTCCGTTTTGATTTTGGGTTGCGGTAGCAATCCTGAAAATCAAAACGACCAGACGTGGCCAGGTCCGGGCGCCCTTCCAGATGTGCAAGTTGCCCAGCCGCCATTTGTCACTGTCGAAGTCAAATGGAAGGAACGCCTGCGTGAACCCTACATCTACTTGGCGAACGTCGGAGACTATCGCGGCGTCGGTCCCCGGATCTCCGAACTCTTCCAAAAAGCCCAGGCCCAAGGCGCACCGATTGTTGGCGCGCCGTTTGTCCTGTTTTATGACGATGCCAGCGAAGTGCCGCTCGAGTCGCTACGGGCCAGAATCTGCTTGACCGTTGGTGGCGAGTTCACCGCCAAGATGCCCTTACTTATGGACGAGCTACGGGCCGAAATGGTTGTCTATGCGGCCATAGGTGGCGCCTACTCGGAGGTCCCGCGGGCGTATCCAAAGTTGTTCGATTACATGGCCGCTCGCAACTGGGCGATGGCGGGGCCTATCCGGGAGAGCTATCTGGTCAGCCCGGCTGGCAGTAGCGCGGAAGACCTTGTTACCGAGGTGCAGATCCCTTGGGGCCCTGCTGAATGATAGCTTAGAAAGTCGCTTTTAGGTAGGGGGCTGCCGTCGCCGGATAAACTCGGCAAGCGGTCAGCTCAGAATCGGTAACGAATCCCAATAGGAGATCGCCGGAGCGTAGATCTTCGCCTTCAAGTGCGGCTGGCGCTGAAGCTTCGAGCGTGTTCCCCGTGTCGGTTTGCCAGCGGTCTTTTCCATCTGGCGAATCGGGACTGCCGACGTACTCGAACAGTCGAAAGGCCTCCTCGCTTGCTCGCTCGACTTCGAGTAGCTTTTGGTTGAGTTTAGAGAGGCGCGACAAGTCGGCGCTTGCGGCTTCTACAAGATCAGCTGAGCTTTTCCAGATCTCGTGGCCGTGGTGCTCTTCGAGCCACTGGCAGAACGTTCCAAGCGAAGCGGCAAGGTTGGAGAGATCATATTCTCCCCCACTGCCCATACCGGCCTCCCAGAGCCATCGCGAAAGGAAGATCTCGATGTGCTCACGGCCTAGCTCCTCGGCAAGGCCCAAGAACGAACCGTATTGGATGAACAGCTCCAGGCTCTTGTGCTTAGAGGCCTGCGATTCGAGAGAGGCATCTGCGATGCGGGACTGGTCCCACAAAAACTCCTGCATGAGAGCGCCCAGAACACCGGGGAAATCGGGAACGCGCGATGAGTCTTCGCCCTCGTCCGCATCGATGATTCCGAGCTCGCGCTCTAGCTCTTGGAAAAGCTTGTCCATGTCTTGCCCCTCATCGCGCCCTTTGTCGAAGCGAGCCAGAGCTTCTGTTCGCTTGGCCTCGTTCGCCGGGCTCAACTCGGACTCTTCTTCCTCGGAAAGAGCTGCCCGCGCAGGTGCCTTGACGCTAACCCTAGCTTCGCGGTCGAGGGCTTGCCATAGGAGAGAGATAGCTTTGCGCGCCTCCTTCAAGTCAATGTCGCTCTCGAATGCAAGCTCGTCCAAGATCCAACCGACGGGGTCGTTGCCACCGGTCGTGATCTGCTTCTCTGGCATTGGGGTGCGGCGGAGTAGCTTGACGAACTCGTCGACGTCCTCTTCTGAAATTCCGCTACCCGAAAGGCGCTCGCGCAAGCTGCCCTCCATCTCATTCGAACTCGGAAGGTCGGGCTCGATAGAATCAGCCCCTTCATTTGGCGCAGAGCGCTCGATCTGTTCACTAAAGAACATGGACTCGAGGTCCAGTTGGCTCATGCGCAAGGGGCCGCGGCTGCGCGCCCGCATAGCTTGAATGTCGCGATCGAGTGCGACGGCCAAGCTATCGTTGCGAATCGTTGTGGCGGCTGGCGAGAGTGTCCACGTCGACTTCTCGCCATCCGTGGGGTATGCGTGCGGGTAGATCCTGCCCACAATTAAATCCCCGATTGCGATCCCCTCATTGGCGGACAGCGAGGCAAGTAGCGAGTCCGCCACGGCGTACTGTCCACGCCCGAGCATGTCGTCGATCAAAATCCCTTCGTTCGGCGCGACTTCACTGACCATGAAGACGCCCACCCTTGAAGCACGCATGGCGGCGTAGCATTCGGCGGCTTGAACTTCGTCACCAATACCTGCGTGGCTTTCAGATAGGCAAAAGGCTTCTAGGGGGACTCCGCCCAGGCAGTCGGAAGAGCGTTCTAACAAGAACCACTCAAGGTGCCGTTGGGTTCGCTCAGGGCTTGGTTGGCCAGCGCCGAAGTCGTCGAGATCGTTCTTGTACTCGAGCTCGAGGTCAGTGCTTTTACAAGCGCGAGTGAGCAGGGAGTCGAGAACACTTTGAATGTCTTTGAGGAGTGGGTCCATGATATTTCGGGGCGGAAGTTTACTCGATTCTGGCCTGCGAATCTCGGGTGGCTTGCAACACTCCGCCCCGAGTTCCCAATAAGGGCTGTTCTCCCCCGCCCTTTGACCGTTACGCTTGGGTCCACCACTCAGGCCACGTCTCCTCTACTAAACTCTGCAATGAATGCCCTTCTCGCCCAAGCTGTCGAAAGCACTCCGATGACCGATGGGATTCCGTGGATCGACAAGGTGGGCGCGGTGCTCCTTGTGATATTTGGGATCCTGGGGTTTTGGAGAGGGCTCTGGTGGCAAGTGATCCGGCTGGCCGGCTTCATCGGTGCCTTTGCAGCCGCGCGCTTTTTTAGCCCTCAGGCAGAGCCGATGATCACGGAGACCTTCAACATCACCGATCATCGCTTTAGCCAAGGCATGGCATGGCTGGTGATTTTTATCGCAGCTCTGATCGTTGTTGTCCTGCTGGGTAAACTCGGCAAGTCTATGTTGGATGCGATGCAGCTGGGTCTTGTCGACAGGCTTGGCGGCGCGTTGGCCGGAGCGGTGACAGCAATTTTAATTCACAGCGCGTTTTTGGCTGTGATGAGTTTGTTTGCGCAAGCGGATTGGCTGAACGACCAGCTCGTAGGCAGTTGGAGCGACAGCCTGTTCACCAAAGTTGCGGAAGAGTATCCCGTGATTGTGGACAAGCAGCAGTCGATCTGGATTGGCTCTAAGCTTCGCTCATCGGGATTAGGGCCACTGGTCAAGTGAGGTCGCGCCGCCCTTAGCTACTCCTGCGAAGGGGGCGTGGGTGGCAGCTGATCGATTAGGTCGACGAGGATCGCCTCATGGGACGGATTGAACGCGACATGCTTTTTGAAGTGCTTCCGAGCTTCTTCAATTTTGCCATTGGCCATTAGCCCCATGCCCACGTAGCGAGCCGCGAAGACTTGGCTCGGATCCAGTGAATAGGCCTCGAGCGCGGCAATCAGTGATTCGGCTTTATCGATCTCGAAAAGCGCCCAAGCTAGCCCCAGCCAAGCGCGAGCATTATTGACATCGCTATCTGTGATTAAGCGGAACGCATCGGATGCTTCTTTGAACTCGCCCATATTGAGGGCTCGCTCACCAAAGTTGAGCACGGCTTCAGTGTCACGTGGACTCTGAGTTTTCCAGATGCGCGCGGTGTCGAGAGCTTTTTGGGGCTCGTTGGCGCCAGCGTACGCCTGAGATATACGGTCCCAGTTCGGACGCTCGCGGCGTCGAAGTGCCTCGGCCGCTTCCAAGTACGAGGCGCGCATGGCCTCTGTGGAGTCGGCAGGGTGGCTCATCGGCGGGCACATGACTTTGGGTAATTTGAGCTGACCATCTTGAGCGAAGTTAGGATCGTGTTCGTCCCTGTGACAGCGCACGCAGCCGTTGAAGCCCTTGTTGATTAGGCCGGGGACCATTGGGCTGGGGCCGCCCGACATGTGTGCGAAGCCGCCGCCGTGGCATGCGGCGCATTGCACGTCTTCGTAACCATCCGCGCGGGACGGCTTATCAAAACCACCCTCGGACTGGTAGCCAATCGTGTGGCAGCCAATGCACTCGGCATCCATCTGTTGGTCGGTTGCTAGAAGTGTTGCAAAGGCGCGGCTATGCCTTGTTCCAAGCCAAAACTCATATTGGCTTGGGTGACATTCACTACATGCTTGCGCACCGACGAAGACGCCTTTGGTAGCGGGCTCCGGCATCGCACCAGCGCGCTGCGATTGCCAATATTCGTTTGTATCTTCGTGATAGGCGTCGACAGCTTCAAGGGCCTGCTTGCTACGCGGTATGCCCGAGTGCATAGGGACCTGAGTGTGCGAAAAGCGGTTGACGTTGGGGCTGCCTTTGAGCTTGAGTAGCTTCAGCGCCGACTCGAAGTAGAGGGAACCCTCGCTTGTCCTCTTGTTATTCCAGATCTCAGTGCCGTACTTTCTCTCCAGTCCAACGAGGTCTTGGTAGGCCTGGCGCGATGCGTTGCGATTGATCTCCAATACATTGCGCTCGCTGTCGTCGACTAGGTGTCCGGGGATGCCGTCATTATCAGCCGCGAGGTAGTCTTCCTTATCCTTAAACCACCAGTCCATCCGGCCGACGCGGCCGCCCTTTACGATCGTTGTTAGGACGGGCGTGTCCCCCACCATTGTTGTCGGAGTCTCGACGTCGTAGAAGTGGCCGCCAAAAACAAGGTCAAGTTCGGGGTGCAGTTTGGCGAGCTTTGCATTGCGATTGAAGCCGAGGTGCGAAACGCAAAAAAGCATGTCGACCTGCGGGCGTAGCTCGGCGATGAGCTCGTCAGCCCGTTGCTTCCAATCCTCCAGAACATACCCTTGCTCCTCCAGCATTTCGTCGATGTGAAAGTTCTTCAATCGATCGCTCTTGAGCTTGACGATACGCGCCTCTTCTAGCTTAGGAGCTATCAAGCTAAAGAGCCCGACCCTAAGCCCGCCACGCTCAAGAATCAGGGTGTTGGTGAGGGGGCGCTCCCCGTTCTTGTCAACGATGTTCGAGGCGAGGAATGGGATACCCGAATCTTTCGACATCGCCTGGAGCTCGCGAATACCCAGGCTGATTTCGGCTTCACCAACACCGATTGCGTCGCAGCCGATTGCGCTCCAAACATCGATGAAACCGCGCGCCTTCAAGCGCAACTGCTGCACCGTGTTTTCATCCTCAGTGACACCCTCGGCGAATAGGTCGCCCGTGTCGATGTGAAGGGTCGACAAGGGGCGTGCGCTGCGCTCCTGCTTGATGTATCCCGCGATGCGGTCGATGCCGCCGATTTGTCCGGCAACACAACCACACGGTTCGATGTAGCCGTGGACGTTGCCGGTGTAGAGCAGCAAAAGGTCAGAAGGCGTAACCTGCGCCTCGTCATCACAAGCACCAAGGAATAGTCCTCCAGCGAGAATGCCAAGGATGGCAATACTGAGCTTGTTCTTGAGAATCGGGGGGGAAGCCATGAGCTTGCTTAATATAGAGGGGAGAATAAGAGCGCCAAAGATCTTGTTGAGCGCAGCCTGCTTTGGCTGCGCTTGCTTCGTGTATACTTGCGGATCATACGAAACGGTTGTGCCCAGTGTTGGGGAAGCAGGTGTGATTCCTGCACGGTCCCGCCACTGTATGTCGACTGCCGTCCTTTACTTCTTGACCCGCTATATCAGGCGGCCGGAAGTGGGAGATACCCTTCGAGCCACTGGTGCACTGCACTGGGAAGGCCAAGAGACGGTTTACGACGAGTCAGGATATCCACCTGGTCACAGGGATTTTTAGGGGCCCGACGGAGGCTTTATCCCATGGCCTGGGCTCATATCTGAGCGTCTCAAGGGTCACGGATAAGGGTTGTTGTCGAGTCCATCATTCGACGTGGAAATCGAACCACAAGCCAACCCTACTCAGAAATGCAACACAAACATGCGAGCGCCATCTTGGCGCTTACCCTCTTTGCCCCCTTTCGAGGCCCCGCCCTCGCTCAAGATTCGGTCGAGGCTGGATTCATAGGGCAGTCCCTTCCCTACCCCGGTCTTAGCGTGACCGGTACATTGGCCGGTGGCGATATCATCGCCTTTGATGGCCTGAGCATCGACCGCTTTAGCGCCGACGGAGACTTCGTTAAGAATCTCGGTAGTTTCAGCGCGTTTGTCTTCAACGGCTGCTTTGCTATTGCTCCCGATGAGACCTATGCCATCGTGGGCGAGACCTCGACTCATGACATTTTCAAGGTCCCGCTCGATGGATCTGGCATGACGTTTTTGACCAACATGGTCTATAACTACAGCGCCGCGTTCGCTCCTAGCGGCGAACTCTTCGTGAGCGCAGCAGTGTGTGGATTCGGCTGCGGCAACGACATCATTGAAGTCGACTTGCAGAGCGGCGCGCAGCGCAAGGTCGCAGCCGTACAGGGGCCATCGGGTCCCATCGCGTTCGACACGCTGGGCAACATGTATTACGCGACCGTGGACGAAGGGTTTCCCCCGCCCCTCGCTTCCACCGAGATTCTGATCTTCCTGGCCGCTGACATCTCCACCGCCGATTGTGGGACGGGCACTTGTCTTACCGAGACTTCAGCGCTTACTTTTGCCACCGGCTACGACGGTGCATCGGACTTGGTATTCGACTCAGGCACGGGGTTCGCATATCTGGCGGAGAATAATTTCTCGAACGGCGCAAACCGCATCTGGCGAGTAACGGGCGGAGCCGCTAGCCCGAACGACATCTTGGTGGACGGTGTTACCTTCAACTGGATTAGCAACTTGGAGTTCCGGGCAAGTTCAACCGCCGCGACCTTCGAGGGGTATCAGCCCGCTGCAGTTGCAACGATTCACTACAGCTCGACGGACTTCGTCTCAGCTTGGACTCGTTACCAAGTCCAGCCGTTGCGAGCGGGACTTAGTCTCAGCGGCGCAGGTGCGACTGGGCCAGGAGTAGGTAGCTTTGATGTGACGGGGGGAGTCCCTGGGGGCGCAGCACTTTTCTTCTTCGGCCCGACAGCACTAAAGGGGCCCTCGGAAACGGCTTATTCACTAGCCGGAATCGGCTCACCTCTTTTCTCCGATCTGAACATCGCTAGTGTTAGCGTTCTTCCGGGGATGGTCGCTAGTGATGGAGTTGGCGCGGCTAGCTACGGATTCACGAATCCCGGCGGCATTGCTGGGTTCTTCTCGGTGCAGGCACTCTTGATAGATTCCAACATGGCGACCGTGATCGGCGCGACGCCTTCGGTCGACTTGTAGCAACGCGTCGAAAGTTCGCGCCTGCGAAACTAGCGCGCCGTCCCCTGTCTACATACGACAGGGGACGGCGCGCTAGTTGTTGACGGGCGATGCGTATGCGCTAAGCCATTTGAACGCCTGAAATCCAAGGCAGGGCTTCAATAAGTTTGGGCTGTACGACTTCAAAGAGCGTTGAACTCTGTGCGTGGCACCCAGTGCAGGCACCAGAAAGCTTTACCACAACGGCACCTTGGTCATCGACGCTGACCAACTGGATTCCCCCCCCGTCCATCTCGAGCATTGGACGGATGTCTGCCAGTATGGCTTCGATCTGAGAAATACGGGCGGAGTCGCCGGTGGCGGGTTCGGAGCGCTCTTCAGCGCCGAAGCTGTTCAATATGTCAAGTAGTCCCATATGCCTAAGAATGTACCCAAGAGGCGGGAACTTCAAGATGCCAAGTGTTATTGCCGTGCAGGCTAAGCCGAGAATCTTGCAGTTCTGCAACAGGAAACGGCACCTCGTCGTTCCAAGCCCATGCTCCGCAAATCTGCAATACATCCCCAACGATCAGGAAAGAAGGGGAGTCAGCTTGGTCACTCCCCCACCACACCAACTGTGCCAAGAAATAGGGCAATAGCGGCGGGCACGATGCCGACAGCCGGGGGAGTGCGTCGGAAAGGGGGGGCTTGCCCCGCAACTCCCTTACACAATTAATCAGTAATGTGGCCCCGTCTTCACGATTGCGTTCCATCAGAACGTCGGCACCACCATGGGCGCAAGACACACCGAGGGCCCACCCAGTCTGGTCAATCTGTTCACCCAGCTCATCCAGTCCGAGAAAGGCCAAGTCCGCACTATGCCCGTGGGATGCGCGCATGGCTTCGATCTCATTCCTAAGACGGCCCATGCGCTCCGTTAGGAGCGGCAAAAGGCGAGGTGCGAGCGGCTCGCGTATATTCTCCTTCTCAGCCATATCATTCGCTGGAAAAAATGTGTGGTACCAGGAAGGGGAATCGAACCCCTACTCCCTTGCGGGAAATGGATTTTGAATCCATCGCGTCTACCAATTCCGCCACCCTGGCTTGGTTCCACAAAGTCCCCCAGAAGTGGGCGCTTATGGGAGGGCGCGTACTTTGCGTGAGGTTGGGGATTTTTGCAAGAGTAGAGACGGGTCTTTTGCGCTGCGCGCAAGAAATGCCCTGTCGGTCTGGCGCTGTTATTTTTGGGCCATGGGGACTCTCGGGTGCGGAGTTGGGCGAAGCCAGCAAAGTTCGCTCGTTGTTGCACACACCTTCTTTGAAATGCGTCAACTGTGTGTGGAGAGCCCTTCGGGGACTCGCTTCGCTCTGTGGGGCGCGCAATGCAAAAGCAACGCGCTTATTTCCTTAGGGCGGATAGGCAGATGCTCTCGCAGAGTTTTGGGAAGGTGATACCGGTGGTTTTGGCGGAGAGCGGGAAGAGGGAGCGTTCAGTCATGCCGGGGAGCGTGTTGACTTCTAGGAAGACTGGGGTTTGATCCTTTTCGTCGATGGGAACGATGAAGTCGACGCGGGAGTAGCCGGAGCAACCGCTGGCTAGGTGGGCCTTGAGTGCTAGGCGTTGGATGAG